>Ga0316577_10000079_pt1 | contig 25270 bp, 23 predicted proteins | sample S5NA_FD_203073 | JGI IMG/M metagenome (GOLD analysis project Ga0316577, IMG submission 203073) | Rhizosphere microbial communities from salt marsh grasses in Alabama, United States - S5-7_050615r2r1 | ecosystem: Host-associated > Plants > Roots > Rhizosphere | place: USA: Alabama | collected... | reverse complement strand
GAGTCCATCTGTGTCTAGTTCGTCAATACTCCCTCCATGGTTTTCTCGATAGCCCTCTGCAGGGTATCCCAATCGAATGGCTTCTCGACGAAACCGTTGGCACCCGCAGATCGGCTCTGCAGCCTGTGATCCTCGCCCGACATCATCAGGACTGGCGTGCTTGCAACCGCCGGAATGGGATGATTCCGTACCTGTTTCAGCAGGACCAACCCATCCCTTCCCGATAGGCGCACGTCGATAATGACCAGATCGGGGGCTTTTTCAACCACCTCACCGAGAGGATCGTCCCAGTTCTCCACAGCGCAGCCTTGATAACCGCCCAGGCCCAGCAAGGTAATCAAGAGTTCCGTGCCCGTGGGATCGTCGTCAATCACTAGAATCTTGCACACTGGAAGCCTGCTGTTCAATCTGGCTCACCCCATCGGACAGGGCAGCCGCAAAGACATCGTCCACCCGCTCGGCAAAGAGAAACTGAATCTGGTTGCGGATCTCTTCGGGAATGTCCTCCAGGTCCGGTCTGTTCCGCTCTGGCAGAATCACCGTATCAAGCCCTACCCTGGCCGCCGCCAGAACCTTCTGCTTGATGCCTCCCACTGGCAACACCTGGCCTCGCAGCGTGATTTCCCCAGTCATGGCCACGCCAGGTCGCACCGTACGCTCAGTCAACAGGGACACCAGGGCTGTGGCCATGGTCACCCCCGCTGAGGGGCCATCCTTAGGCACGGCGCCGGCTGGTACGTGGATGTGCAGATCGCTCTTGGCAAAGATCTCTTCGTCGATACCCAGCGCAGCTGCCTTGGATCGCACATAGCTTACTGCTGCCTGCGCGGACTCTTTCATCACATCGCCCAACTTGCCGGTAAGGATCAGGCGCCGGTTGCCCCGCATCCGCGTCGCTTCGATGAAGGTAATGTCCCCCCCGGTCGGGGTCCATACCAGGCCGGTTGCCACCCCCGGGATCTCGGTTCGCTCAGCCGCTTCAAAGTAGAAGCGGGGCCTGCCCAAATAGTGGACCAGATCCTCCTGACTCACATGGATGCCGGCTCCCTCTTGCTCTGCCACCTGGGTGGCTACCTTGCGACACACCGTGCCAATCTGCCGCTCCAAATTGCGTACTCCCGCCTCGCGGGTATATTCGCGGATGATCACTCGCAACGCCTCGTCCTCGAACGAGATCTCTTCCGGGCGCAAGGAATTCTCGCGAATCTGGCGTGGAATCAGGTACTCCTGAGCAATCCGGACTTTTTCTTCTTCAGTGTATCCATCCAGCTCCAAGATCTCCATCCGATCCCGCAGCGGAGCCGGGATAGGCTGGAGCATGTTGGCCGTCGTCACAAACATCACCTGGCTCAAGTCAAACGGTACATCCAGGTAGTGATCGCGAAAATCACGATTCTGCTCAGGGTCCAGAACTTCGAGCAAAGCCGACGACGGATCCCCCCGCCAGTCAGCACCCACCTTGTCAATCTCATCCAGCATGAACACCGGGTTCTTGGTACCCACCCGCTTCAAGCCCTGGATGATCCGCCCCGGCATGGCCCCGATATAGGTCCGCCGGTGCCCCCGAATCTCAGCCTCATCGCGCATCCCGCCCAGACTCATGCGGAGAAACTTGCGCCCCAGCGCCCTAGCAATGGACCGCCCCAGGCTGGTCTTGCCCGTCCCGGGCGGCCCCACGAAACAGAGGATGACCCCCTCTCGCTCCTCACGGATAGAGTCAAACGATTCTTGCTGGTCTCGCTCCTCTTTTCGCTCCAGCTTCAGCTTGCGCACAGCCAGGTATTCCAGGATTCGTTCCTTGAGGTCCTCCAGGTCGTAGTGATCCTCGTCCAACACCTGGCGTGCATGCGCGATATCCAGTTGATCCTCAGTCGCCACCTGCCAGGGCATGTCCGTTAGCCAGTCGAGATAAGTCTTGATCACCGAGTACTCGGCAGCCTGTGGAGGCATCTTTTCCATGCGGCTCAGTTCGCGGTTTGCCTCCTTCTCCGCCTCTTCAGGCATGCCTGCCTCGGCGATCTTTCTGCGGTACTCTTCGATCTCGACCGTCTGCTGGTCTTCCTCTCCCAGCTCTTTGCGGATGGCCTTGAGTTGTTCCCGCAGAAAGTAGTCGCGTTGCAGCTTTTCCATCTCGGACTGTGCTTCCGTCTGGATCTTGCGGCCCAGTTCGAGGACCTCCAACTCCTTGGTAAGAACAGTCGTCAATTTCAACAGCTTCTCCCGGACGCTGTCAATCTCCAAAATGGCTTGGGCATCCGGAAGCTCCATACGGACATTGGTCGCCACAAAGTAAACCAACTGCCGGGGATCGTCCAGGTTGATGGCCGCCATCAGCACTTCGTCCGGCAACTGGGATACGAGCGCGACCAGACGCCGCAACAGATCGGTCGCATTGCGCATCAGCGCTTCAACTTCGAGGCTCTCCTCAACCTCGTCTGGGAGCACTTGCACCCTGGCTCGCAGGTAGGGTTCCTCGCCGGTCCACTCTTCGATCCGAACGCGCTCCACTCCCTGCACCAGCAGGCGTATGGTCCCATCTGGAGCCTTGATCATCCGGTGAATGGATGCCGCCACACCGATCTCGTACACATCTGTGGGTCCCGGCTCCTCGATCTCCGGATCACGAGATGCCACCAGACCGATCATCTGCTTCTGTACAGTTGCCTCATCCACCAACTGGATCGAACGAGGCTGACCCACGTTAAGGGCTTGAAAAGTAAGGGGGTAAACTACCAGCCCCTTCAAGGGTAGGATAGCCAGCTCCTTAGGTACAGTGAGATCCCCTTCCTCTGCGCCCTTGCCTTCCCCCTCTAGCTCCGTTGCTTGGATCTCTTTGTTTTCTAGTTCACTCATCTATCAGCTATCTCCACTACGCAGGATCCTCAACGCCCAAGACAGGCACCTGGCGAGGCTTGGCCTTGGGCAGCCGCACACCAAGGAACCCATTCCGGTACGTGGCCTCAATCTTGTCTTCCTCGATGGCCCGGCTCAGATGCACGTCGGTCTCAAAGTGTCCGTACAGAATCTCCATCTGTTGGTAGCCCAGCTTGGCAGCCGGATCGCGTCGGACTCCACTGATGACCAGCCGCCGACCGTCCAGGGACACTGCAAAGTCTTCCTCTGCCATCCCCGCGATTTCGACCTTAACCACCACACAGTCATCGGTTTCGTACACATCCGTAGGCGGACGCCAGGCCTTTTGCTGCCGGGTCGAGCTCCAACGCTGACCACCCACCGGCTCCCCTAGCAACCCTGCCATCTCAGCACCAACGTGATCCATGCCCCTCAGCACGTCCTGTCGGCTTTGATTCATCATGCTCCCTCAGACATTCACCTTCTATTGTCATCGCATCAAGCACACGCATCATTCTACCACACTTGTTCGAACTACTCAAACACCATTGCATTCCAGAACCTCTTGAGCTCGAATAGAGATGGGTGTATAATGGCTGCAGATGTGATTCCAGGCAGCTCGTTGGAGGGTATGGTGCATGAACAAAAATCATCCTCTTTGGATCTGGCTCGTACTCGTGCTCGGCCTGCTGGCCGCCTGTCAGGGACAAGAGACAGCTCCAAGCCAGCAGTCAGGAGCAGACGTTGACTTAAAGGTTCAGAGCGCCGCCTTTGTAGAGTCAGCGAACATCCCCACGCGATTCACCTGTGATGGGGATGATATCTCACCTTCCCTCTCCTGGTCCGAGCCACCTCCAGGTACTCAGAGTCTGGTCCTGATCGCCGAGGATCCAGATGCGCCCGGGGGGACGTGGGATCACTGGCTGCTGTTCAATATCCCCCCCAACATCCGCCTGCTACCCGAAGGCGTGGCGGCCGATCCATTCGCGAGTGGAATAGGCAGCCATGGCTCCAATAGCTGGCATCTTCTGGGATATGGAGGGCCTTGCCCTCCCGGGGGGTCTACACACCGCTACTACTTTCATGTCTATGCGCTGGACACGAACCTCAATCTTGAAGCTGGCAGCACCAGGAACGAAATAGAGCAGGGCATGCAGGGGCACATCCTGGCCAAAGGGAGCCTCATGGCTCGCTACGGCCGATGAGGGAGGAGCCTACTCTATGAATTGCGACCGGGCAAAGTTGAGAAAGCGAGCTACAAGCGGATCACCCACTCGCTGGGGCTGAAAGGCAAGATAAAGATCGCGGCCAAGATCCACTCCTGCCAGGGTGACGCAGGCCAGATGACCATCCGCCTGTGCCCGGCTCGCGGCCCTCGCTGAGACAAAGCCCAACCCCAGTCCTTGTTCAACCGCCTGCAGGATCGCCTGCGTGCTGCCCAGGATCAATCTCACGTTTTCCTTGGGCAGGGCCAGACCGGCTTTGGAGAGCGCCGCCTCCACGCTGCGCCTCGTGCCCGATCCCTCCTCGCGAAGGACAAAAGACTGGTCCATCAGCTCATCCACGGTTACTTCGGCCCTGCCGGCAAATGGATGGTTGGATGGAACCGCCAGGACGACCTCATCGCCAGCCAGACGCTCCAGTCGCAAACCAGGGCGCTTGATGGCGGATCCGATCACGCCGACATCCACCTCATCGGCCAACAATCGTGACACGACCTCCGCCGTATCCGAAATGGTCATCCGCACTTCTAGCTGAGGGTACTCGGCCCGGAATGCGGCCAAGAGTCCAGGCAGAAGGTACTCACCGGGAATGGTACTGGCTGCGAGAGAAAGCGTGCCCTCTCCAATCTCTTTCAAGATGGCCAGTTCCCGCTCCAGGGCCTCCAGTCTGGCGAGTGTCTCCCGGGCAAAATCCAGGACTCGTGCTCCAGCAGGCGTCAACTCAACGTCCCGCTTGGGTCCCCGGATCAGCAGAGCCAGCCCAAGCTCTGCTTCCATCCGCTGCACCTGCTTGGTCACGGCTGGCTGGCTGATCCGTCTCGCTCGGGCTGCCGCCGATAGACTCCCATGGTCCACGATAAATACCAGTGTCCGCAAATGTTCCAGGTTCATCACAATCTCCCTCTACACACCGGCACCTTGGGTTGACAGGGACAGCCCTGTTGCCTCCAAAGGAAAAAGGCCATCCCTCTTGCTGGAAGGCCTTTTCCTTGGGTGGGCAGCGCTCGGTCACTCCCAACCATACTGGACAGGTGCTCGAGGCTCCAGCGGCTGAACGTCGACTGCCTGCGGGCCCTTGCGGCCTTGCTCGACGGCAAACTCGACACGCTGCCCTTCCTGCAGAACCTTAAAACCCGGCATCTGGATTGCGGAGTAGTGGACAAACACATCGGCAGCACCATCTCGTTGGATAAAGCCGTACCCCTTGGCCTCGTTGAACCACTTGACTGTTCCAAGTTGTCGTTCACTCATCTTTCTTCTTCCTTTCAATTGCTTCAGTCCTTGACGGTGAAGCCCAGACCCAGACATTCCCAATAGATGCCTGGCATGATGGATCGGGGTGCAGCCATCTCGGACACTGACCCCGGAACCCACCCTCATTCGATGACAACCCTACACGGCAACGGATCGATCTGGACCGCCAAACTCGGCAGGAGCAGACTGCGGTGTGTCAACGCTAGTATACCCATTGTCACCTCCACTGTCAAGTTTGACTTTCACGCCCCGCTTCAACATACGCCATTGAGCCACCAGCCAGCCTGCGTGGAGAATTGCCTTGGGCCCTTTTTTCGAGTACAATGCAGACCGGCAATGCGGGACAATCTCGTCCATTTCAGTCTATCGCTTGGAGGCATCGTGGAACAGCGAATTACTGACGTTGAGCGCCTCAAGAAAGAGGTCCGCAGACTGGCCGCCGGTCGAGTCCTGGCAGGCGAGAGTGCTGATGTCTGCCTGGATTTGGCCCGGATGAAGGGTTGCCGGGTATGTCTCACCGCTGGATATGGTTCCCTGAGTCATGAACCCCAGCCAGCTCCCAGAGACCGGCTGATCTGGATCCTCGACGGCTTTGCCGAAATAGGCGACACATCGGGACAGTCCACCACCATAAGCCAGGGAGAAAGCACCGTGCTCGTCGCCGGCAAAGCCTATCGCCTCACCTTCCCGCAATTGACACTCTACCTCTGCGTGGAGGCTGCCGAGAAACCCTGATGCCAGACTCGACGTTCAGTCCCCAGCCATCTCGCGCGCATGCCCATCCCGTCGCCGCCGGTCTCGACATTGGCTCCCGCACCATCGCCCATGTCGAATGGGACGGAATGCAGATCGTATCCGCCCGCGTAGTTGACACAGGCACCGACCCCCTGGGCAACGCCCGGGCGCTGATCCAGGGCCGAATGTACGGCCGGCTAGTCGCCACCGGCTATGGCCGTCACCTTGCCGTAGAGCGAGAGCTGGCAGACGAAGTGATCTCCGAGATCAAAGCGTACGGTCTAGGAGCCTACCACCTCTACCCCGATCTCGGCACCGTGCTGGACATCGGCGGCCAGGACAGCAAAGTCATCAGCATCGGCTCCCAGGGGCAAGTGGTCCGCTTCGAGATGAACGATCGGTGTGCTGCCGGCACCGGCCGCTTCCTGGAGAACATGGCGCACGCCCTGGGGATGACCGTCGCCGAATTTGGCCCTCACGCCCTCGAGGCCGGTGCTCCGCCCATCCGCATCTCCAGTATGTGCACCGTCTTTGCCGAGTCCGAAGTGGTTTCACTCATCGCCCGTGGCGAGGACAGCCACCGGGTGGCCCTGGGACTGCATCAGGCCATCGTGGACCGCATCGGTGGCATGATCCGGCGTGTCGGGGTCAAACAACGCTTTGTCTTTGCGGGTGGCGTCGCGCAGAACCCCTGCCTTCAGAGCCTGTTCGCAGTCGCCCTGGGCATTCCTATCACAGTGCCCCCTGAACCACAGATTGTTGGGGCGCTCGGCGCAGCACTCCATGCCTGGAGCAAGCTGGGCTAGCCAAAATGTGGGATGGCCAGAGACAAATGGAGGACAAACCAAGTCCTGGTGGGAGCTCACCCAGACTGCCGAGAGATGGGGAAGGTGCGCAGACCCTTGGTCCCTGTTTTCCGACACTTCCTGGCCGCTTGCCGTCTACCGTCTTTTCGAGTATAATGCCTCGGCCTTCGCGTGACAGCGATTCAGGCAGGTCACCTGCACAGAGTGGGTAATCCCATCCCTGTCCAGGGCCACATCACCGATTCGATGATAGTACTGACTTTATGAACAAGACTTATGCCTTTGGTTTTCTGATCGTTCTCTTGGTCATCATACTGGGCATGTACGTAGCCCTCACCAGCTTCAGATCTAGCAGGGACGCCTTGCGAGACGAAGCGGCATTGGCACAGGACACGCCGACTGGTGTGTCCAACCCTTTGCCCACTCAACCAGCTCCGACACCGACCGCGACCATCATGGTCATCCCGACGCCGCTACCGGGCATCACGGCTACCCTCACCGCCATGGCGTCTGCCGCCAACATCGAGCTCCCACCGCCGACCGAGCCTGCCACGCCCGCGCCGACGCAGCCTCTGGCTACTCTGCAAGCGCCGGACCAGCCAACGGCCACACCTGCCCTAGAGGTCCAGCCACCAACCCCAGTGCCCGCCCCAGCCTACCAGTTCCGCCTGGCAGGACCTCCGGGACCCGATCCGGCCTATCCTATCTGCTGCTATCTCTTTGGCACTGTTCGAGATGCCGCGGGCAACGGGTTGGAGGGAGTCCGGATCCAGGCCTTCAACGAGTGGAACACCTTGGAACCAGCCGTCACCAAAGCCGGAGGCGAAGCAGGTCAGTTCAACATCCCCATCGGTCGCGACTTGGTGAACTGGTACATCATGGTTGTTGATGGCGCGGGCAACCAGATCAGCTCCCAGGTCCAGATCCAGTTCGATCCGAACGCGGCTAACGGCTATCGCGTGGACTGGCAGCGGGCGTACTGAGCCCCAGCTTGACACTGAAAAAGGCCACCGGGCGCTCCGGTGGCCTTTCTTTTTGCATCAGCCCTTGGCTCAGGGCGCGTAGGGACAACGAGCCAGTCCCCGCACCTCCCGGATGTACAAACAAAGATCGACGTACGGCGCTTTCAGATAGAGCGCGTCAATTGGGCTGGGCTCGATGATCGACCACCAGAACTGCTCGTCGGCCTGGGTCCACTTGACGTCGGGCAAGTAGATCAGACTCATCACCGCGATCCACGGTTGCCAATTCTCCTTGGCATATTTGTAGGCCCGCACCATGTAGTCGCCCTGCACAAACTGGTCGGCCACCCGGTGCCAGTAGTACGGACTGTCGGTGCGCTCATCACGCGTCCATCCAAACTCGAGCACAACCACGCGCTTGCCCGCATCCCCATTCTCCACCATGATCCGCCTCAAGTCCTCGACATGGCGGAAACAGTAGATCCGGCACGCATCGCCGGGGCAGTTGGGGTCCCCGACGTTGTAGTAGTTGGGATCCGTGGCCACCTGTCCAGGATCCATCTCAGGAGGAGCCTTGTATCCCGCCCCATGCGCCCCGAGCATGTCAAAGTAGGGCTTGGCCCCAGCCTTGTACATACTCTGGACGAACTGAGTGTCAGGCACAGCTCGCTGGCTCAGCTCCGTCGTCGGGGCCAGGCCGGCGCTGATCACAATTGCATTGGGGTCGGCCTTCTTGATCGCTTCATAGGCCTTGCTCAGCATCAAGGTATACTCCCGAGCATTCGGCGGTTTGTTTCCCCATTCGCGGGCCAGGTTCGGCTCGTTCCAGACCTGGTAGGCCTGGATGCGCCCCCGGTACCGCGTCGCCATCGCCGACAGGAAAGCCACGAAATGATCGACGTTTTCCGGCGGCGGTCCCGCCCAGTCGGGCTCGTGGTCTACGCGCGCGATCAACTTGAGCCCAAACTCCTCCACCTGAGCGACGATGCGGTCGGCTATGGACCAATCATATTGGCCCTTGCCCTGTCCTTCGATGTCGCGCCAGGCAAACCACTGCTTCACCCAGGTAAAGCCTCCATCCCTGACCAGCCCTAGGTCACGATGGGCGATCTCTGGTTGCCACCAGAGAAAGGCCTGTACGCCATAGTCCGGCGAAGCCATATCGGGTGAGGTTGCAGGTGGACGGGGCGTGGCCGAGGGTGCTGGGGCTGTAGCGCTCGCCTGTGCTGTAGCGGGAGGTGGCGGTTCAGACGTCGGAGTCCCGGCACCTTCGGCTGCCGTCGGCTCTGCCGTATCCTGGACGGCCACGGTCGCCGTCTCTGTGACTTCGGACGGTGCAGTCGCACTCGGAGTTTCGCCCCCAACCACAGGTATCGGCGTAAAGGTGGGTCGCAGAGTAGCCTCCGCAACCGGCGTCGCCTCTGGGCTGGCCACCAACCGAAAGACAAACACCGCCCCCACGAAAATAAGAGCCAACAGAATGCAGATCCCGAGCACGGTCACCCAGAAGGTGAAGCCCCGGCCTCCCCCGCTGCTCCCCCGGCCAAACTGCGAGTCATCGTTTCGCGTCATCTCTCTACCTTCTCAGTGGACGGCTGCTCCAGCCTCGATTCCACAGGCAAGTCTTTAGGTCAGCGCAAGCCGTGGCTGGGCACAGAACAGGGCACGGGGTCGTCCCGTGCCCTGTTCTTGGTGCATCAACCCATTACTTTGCCATCGACTTGAGTGAGTTGTAGGTCTGAGTCGGGCTCCAGTCAGAGTTCACGATCCCCCACTGTGCCTTCTCTGTACCAGGGGCCACCACCTCAAAGTTGAGATTCCAGAGAAAGGCCACCCCAACAAAACCCCAACTCTTCATCAACTGGTACGCCCGGACTGTCCACTCGGCCTGCTCTGCGCGGGTGTTATCCTGGGCGTATCCGTAGCTGGCATCACCGATCCAGTTGGTCGCCCAGCCAAATTCGGTCGGCCAGATCTTTTTCCCGCCGTCTCCATACTTTTTCATCACATTGTAGTATTGGCTCAGCGTCCCGTTAAAGCTCCAGGAACGATGCAGGGTATTGCACGGCCCGCGGAAGGAGGATCCTTGCTGCGTGATGAAATCACACGCGTCTTGGCCTCCCTTGACCCAGGGGGCTACGTTATAGCCGCTGGGATGGGCCCCAATGGCATCGCTATAGTTCTTCAGGCCATTCTGGTACAGGCCGTCCAGGTATTGGACATCATCCATGGCCTTGGGTGGCGGAGCGCCCGTCGGCGTCAACGCGCCACTAACCACAATCATGCTTGAGCAGGCAGCCTTGATCTTGTTGTACGCCGGCTTGAGCAGGTTCATATACGCCGCGGGATCGATTTTCATATTTCCCCACTCGTAGTGGAGGTTCTGCTCATTCCACACTTCGATAGCTTTCACACTGCTCCCGCAGTAGCGGCCGGCCATGGCCCCCAGAAAGTCGGCCAGATCCTGGGGGTTGTTGGGAGGTCCACCCACACCCAGGTCCTGTCCACCGCGCGCCCACACCGGCGCATTCACCACACTGAACAGCACCTTAACCCCAGCCCCGTTGGCTGCGTCCTTTATCTCATCCAGGGCACCCCACTCGTAGGCTCCCTTGCTCGCCTCAAAGTGCTTCCACTCCACCTGCTGCTTCACCCAGCCAAAGCCCATGTCCTTGACTTTGGCCATCACCGTGCCAGCCTGACCATTGTGCACCATGTGGGCCTGGATGCCATAACCAAAGTTGGTGTTTGCCGGCAGTCTGCTGGGAGCTGATGTCGGAGCCGGAGCCGAACTGCTGGAAGTGGTTGAGGTTCTTGGCCTGGGCGTGGCCGTGGGTGCAGGGGTAGCCGTCGGCTCGGGAGTGGGTGTCGGCGTAATCGTCGGAATGGGTGTGGCCGTCGGCTCAGGCGTGGGCGTCGGGGTGGGCTCGGCTACCAGGACGGCCACCCGCTCGCTGCCGGCGATGGTCTGGCCATCATTCGCCACAATCGAAACGCCGATAGCATAGGAGCCCGGCTGATCCGGTGCTGTCCAGGTATAATCCTGCTGGTCCATGCCGGTCGTTTCAGCCGAGAACTGGCTCCCAGCCTCATCTTCCACACTCCACACCACCGAGAAGCTACTATCCACCGGGGTCACGGACGCCTGCGCCGAAGACTGGTACTCGCGGACCAGCTCCCAGATTCGGGGATCGTTGCCTTCATCCCACAAGGCCCGGATTGCCACCCCACCCACGTTGAAGCGGCGCAGTAGATCGAGCTTGCGGCTCAGGCTGCTCGCATCCTCGAGCCAGACTGTGCGCTCCTGACCACTCGCCTCATCTACATAGCGAAACCAATAGCGGCCCGTGGCTGGATCGAATTCGACGCCCACCGTCTCCAGACCGAGGGTCAACTCCTCCCCGGGGACAAGCAAGTCATCCCCCTGCCTGATGGCCAACCTGCTCAGCTCAGCCAAGGCATCCCGGTAGGTGCGCTCCAGCAAGACTCCGCCTGCACTCTCCACACTCCTCGCCGTAAACATCGGCTGGAGCTTGTAGCGTTCAACTTCGCCGGCGGCCCACCACAAGAGGGATTCCATCGCTCCGCCCGACACATACGCCACAGGATCCTGCAAGGCTGGGAACTTGAACCCGTCTACCACCTGGCCCAGGGCATGCCAGTCGTAGGCGCCCGTCTCCCAACGATCTTCGGCTACCTGCACAGGCGCCTCGACGTGAATGGTGAAACGCTTGCCGTTGGTGTGCAAGGCATCTGCCAGTTCCCGGACAAAGTCTGTGTACTCTGCACGCAAGTCAGGGTTGATGCCCCGATAATCCAGGTCGATGCCAGCATACATCTCGGCAACCACCAGTTCTACGATTGCCCGGACGTGCGCTGTACGGCTCTCGGGGACCACCAGCAGGTTATCCACAAGATCGGTGCGCACCACCCCATCGTCCGTCCAGTTGCGCAAGGTGGGCAGGATACGGAATGACTCCTGTCCCTCCGTCTCTGGCAGGCTGGGCAAGCTCCCCACCACATCATTTTCGGTTCCGAGATAGTAGCCCAGCGGATTCAGCTCGGTCAAGGCCTGGCCACCGGTCTCAGGCAGCGAGACATATTCCGGCAGCTCAGCACTTACCTGGGGCGGGCGCGGCGTACTCTGAAACACAGCCACTGCGGCCGGAATGTAGCTCAGCCGCGCCTCCAGCATATCATCCTCATAGATCCCCTGACTTGGTACAAAGGCCCACTCCTCACCTGTCCATGTGTAGAGGGACAGGGTCTCGTACGGCTCGGCGTTGTTGGGAATCGGGACAGTCAGGACTGCCTCAGTGGGCATCGGTCCCTTGGCATCAAGGAGGTAGATCGGGCTCTTGATATGCAGCGTTGACGGGAGTGCCTGAGCTGCATCTTTCAGGTCTTTGCCCGCCGAACCATCCAGGAAACTGGCCATGGGCACCGATTCCTCTTTCAGCTTGACGTCTTTTTCCATGCCTTCTGGCAGCACTGTGATCTGCATCCCATCACTGTCAAGTACAGCACCACCTTCGTCCGCACTGATGGAGGTATAGCCGGCCTCCAGAATGCGCTCCTGAGCCGAAACCGGCGGCAGGAGCAAGGAGACGACCACCAAGACGACGATGAGCACATTCAGTACAATCCCACCGCTCTTGCCTTCCAACAGCCCATTCAATGCCTTTGTGAGCGTATTTGAGTTCTGTTCCATTACCTCTCCTCCAGATTCTATCTCCCGCATCTCCTCATGAAAGGTTCAGAGCACCCTCTTTACGCGAAAGCACCCCGCCGCCGAGCCCATACCCTGCCAGCTCAGCTCGGGGTCCCTGTACATGTTGTATTCCAGACTCCATGACAGTTCTCATTGCTCAAGTTCGGCGAGCATAGCGGCCATTCTAGCATAAGGAAATGCTTTTGGCAAATCGCGATTTCCTGTTGCAGATCAGCGGGATCGCCTTGCTCGGCGACGCTCGCCCAGGGAAAGGAGCCACGATAGGTTCTGCCGGATCCAGGAACGCACCGGTCCCTTGTAGCCCTTGACCATCATCACCGTCACCGGCGCTCGCAGCGCCACGCGCTCCGGGATAGTGCCAAAAAGGACCTGCTCAGACAGCCGCTCGGCCGTAGCACCAATGACCACCAGGTCATAGTTGGCCGCCTCGTGGACAATCCCCTCCACCACGTCATCAGCCGGCACCACTTGGACTTGCAGCGGATAGTTGTAGCCAGAAGCCAGGTTGCGCAGCAGCTCAAATCCTCTGGCTCGCACCTCAGGGCAGGCATCTGCCGGAACACATATGTGCATCAGGGTGACCGTGGGCTGCTCCCCCGTGCGGCTGGCATAGCTATTCGCCTGATCGACGGCCAGACGGATCGCGAGGTTTGCATTGGCACCACCACTTGTGGGCACCAGGATACGCCTGGGTTCCTGGCGCTTGCGGAAACGCACCACCGCCAAGTCACACGGCGGATTCGTGGCAACCAGGTCGATGACGCTCCCAAAGGCATAGTGCGGGCTCTCCGTATGTCCTGGCCAGCCCAGCAGCATCAGCGCCACCCGGCGTTCGCGAGCTGTCGCAGTGATCGCCCGCCCGATGTGCCGATCGAGGCGGATCATCGTATGCACCGGAACGTCCGCTTCCTTCCCCTGGTGGATCGCCTCTTCGAGGATCGGTTTCCCCTCCCTGAGGAACATCCGCCCATCCGAGATGGAGAGTTGGACGGGCACGCGGACCACGTGCAGGGCCAAGATCTCACCATCGTGCTCCCGAGCAATGGCTGATCCCAGAATGCCCAACATTCTCGCCTGCTCAACATTGCTCATGGGCACCAAGACCTTGTAGACCTTCGGTACCAACCGCTCCTCGTGGAGGATCTTGACCGGGCGGCCTTCCCCTTCCACCGTGACACGCATCGTGTAGGCAACATAGACAACAGCGCCGATAGCTACCCAGGCCAGGGCCACGTACCAGGCGACCGGCTGGAATGTGAACTGGTAGATCGCCAACCCCAGGTTGGACACGATGCCCAGGATGGGCAGCAGGGGGAAAAGAGGAGCCTTGTAGCCGCGCTTCAGATTGGGCTCGCGGATACGGATCAGGATCATTGCCCCGTTCGTCAGCGCAAAAGAGAGCAGAAACAGCAGACTGGCCCCAGAGCCCACGACCTCCAGCGGCAGCCCTACAGCGATCATTACGATGATCAGACCCGTAATCAGCACTGCGATGTGGGGTGTCCTGTGCTTCCGGTGTATGGCTCCCAGAGCCGGCGGAAGCATCCGCTCTCGGCCCATACTGAAGCCAACCCGCGACGAGGCCAACACGCTGGCATTCAACGCCGACATGGTGGAAAACAACCCGCCGAAGACGATGAGTGCCACGCCAAACTTGGGCATGAAATTCTCGGCGGCTCGTACAATCCCGGTCTCCTTATAGATGCCCAGGATCTCCCACGAGGTATTGATCTTCGGATGTTCAGGGTCCAGAGGCCCTCCAATTCCTATTTCGGCGGGGAGCTGATCGTACGTCAACCCGTACACGTCAAAACGCGTCGCATCAACCGCACCGATGGCCACCAGCAGGATAAGCAAGTAGATAACCACCGCGATCCCCAGCGAGAGAAAGGTCGCCTTGGGGATGTTCTTGGTGGGCTCTTTCACCTCCTCACTGACCGTGGCAATCAGATCGTAGCCTTCGAAGGCAATAAACGTCAATCCCATGGCCACGACGACTCCGCCAAAACCCTTCGGAAACAGAGGATGGAATGCTGCCAGTGCCTCCGGCCGCTGAACCAGGGCTATCAGGCCAAAGACGGTAAAGACTGCCAGTATAAGGATCTTGGCCATGGTCACCACGTTCTCCGCTTTGCCTGTCACATCTGCTCCGATGAAATTCAGGCTAACAAAGAAGGAAGCGATGACCAGGGTGACCAGGGCAACAGTGACCTGCTGCCCCAGTGTCCCCACCAACGCCTCGTGCGCTGCCGGCCAATAACCGGATAGCAACTCGACAAAGTACCCGCCAAAACCAACAGCATAGAGAGCACAGGCCACCGTGTAGGCAAACCAGAGCATCCAGCCTGCCAGGAAGCCAAGCGCGGGAGGCATGGCGCGCTTCACAAACGAGTAACCGCCGCCCGCCTCCGGAATGGCCGAGGCCAGCTCCGCATAGCTGAACGCAGTGAACATGGTCACTACGCCGTTCAGAGCAAAAGCAATGATCGCTGCCGGACCCGCTTCTCCTGCAGCGATACCGGTCAGGACGAAAACCCCTGCCCCGATCATGGCCCCGACACCGATCATTACAGCGTCGAAAAGCCCCAGCGTCCGGGCAAGCGTGACTTCGTCCTGGGCTCCGTTGCGCATTGTCATAGATTCTCCTCGCGAGCAGAAAAACCACCGCCCCTAGCCCCTCTCCTCCAAGACGCCGGGCGGCGGTCCACCCCCCGCCTGATTATACCATACTCCTCCCGTTTGGCAACCTGGCCTCGAACGCCTTTCGTTCACCCCAGATCAGTCTTTTCTATCCCCCCGGCACGATTCCTATGAAACCTTAATGTCCATCTGAGAGACTTGTGCACGGCAACAGGCCTTCTCTTACTCTTTCTCGGCATTCCTGGCCTGTTGGCAGGCGCGGGCCAGATTGACAAGGCCTTGCACCACAGGTATAATGCCGCGGGCTTGTCAAAGCCTACAAAGGGGCACCCTGGGTGCTGGAGAAATGACTTGACCAAAGTAACCTATATCGGACACGCAACTGTTCTGGTAGACATCGGCGAAATCCGCGTGCTGACCGACCCGATCCTCCGCGATCGAGTCTTTTTTCTGCAGCGACACGGGCCGAATCCAGCACCCAACGTACTGGAGGAACATCCACCCGACATCGTCCTCCTCTCCCATTTGCATTACGATCATGCGGATCTGCCCTCGTTGCGGCGGCTGCCTTCCACCACCACCGTCATCACGCCGAAGGGGAGCGGTAAATACCTGGAACGATGGGCCGGAGTTCAAGTCCACGAGGTCTCGGAAGGAGACAAAGTGCGGGTTGCGGATGTAGAGATCACCGCATTGCCTGCCGATCACGGTCAGGCACTGTCTCTGCCCCGCCCCATGGACAGTTGCCTGAGCTATGTGATGCAGAACCGCCTATCGATCTACTTCGCCGGGGACACTGGGCTATTCGAGGGCATGTACGAGCTCGGTCAGGAATTCGACCTGGATATGGCCTTGTTGCCTGTCTGGGGCTACAGTCACCGGGTCGGCGCCGGCCACCTTACGCCTCTCACCGCCGCTCAGGCACTGAACCGGCTCAAACCTCGCGTGGCCGTGCCCATCCACTGGGGCTCCTTCCGGTTTCTGGGTCCAGACTCCCTCTGGCAGGGCGTGGACTATCTTTCCTTCCCCCCCCTTGCCTTCGCACAGCACGCCTCGCGGCTGGCGCCCGATACCCAGGTCCGCGTGCTCTCACCCGGCGAGTGGACGAGCCTCAACTAGCAATCCAGCCCTGAACCGCATCCCGGGCGCTCGTCCGGAGAACATGCCTGCGTTCATGGTCGGGTAGAACGTTTACGATCAGTGAGCCTGCAGACCTCCTGAGCTGATAACCTGCCCAGGTGGCCGTCCGAGCACCCTGGTTCTCAGCCAAGGTCGGAGCTGGACTCCGGTCGAAAATTGGCAGGCCAGCGCTGCTTGGCCCACATAGTCCTAACCGATGACTTTAGAACGGCGACTTCTGAATATCGGCTTTTTGTTTGCCACCGTCATTCTCCTGGGAGGCGTTGGCTACGCCCTGATCGAGGGTTGGTCATGGGCCGACGCCTTCTACATGGCCATCATAACCATCACCACCGTCGGGTTTGGCGAAGTCCACTCCTTGACACCAGTAGGCAAACTCTTCACTTCTGTGTTGATCCTCTTGGGCGTGGCCACCATCACCTATGCCTTCACAGTCTTGACCAACTATCTGATCGCGGGCAAGGTCGGAGATACCTTGGAGGGGTTCAAGATGAAACGCCAGATTGGCTCGCTGGAGAATCACTATATCGTTTGCGGCTTTGGCCGGGTAGGTCAGCAGGTGTGCGCCCAATTGCATCAGGATGGGCAGATCTTTGTCGTCGTGGAGGCCGATGAAACCCGCTCGGAGAGCGCCAAACAGTTGGGCTACCCCGTGGTGCAAGGTGATGCCGGGGAGGATCACGTGCTACAACAGGCAGGCATTCTACGAGCAAGGGGACTCGTTGCAGCCGTAACCAACGATGCCGAGAACCTGTTCGTTGTCCTGTCCGCCCGCTCCCTCAAGCAGGATCTACTCGTCGTCGCCCGCGCCGATACCGAACAGGCCGTATCCAAACTAATACGCGCGGGCGCCAATCGAGTAATCTCTCCTTATAGCTTAGGAGGGCGCCTGATCGCCCAGACGCTCATCCGGCCAGACGTAGTGGACTTTTTGGATGTCGTCATGTACGACAACTCTCTAAAGCTCTTCCTCGAAGATCTCACTGTGACGGCTGGCTGTCCCCTGGATAAACTCACCGTGGGTGAGGCACGAATCCGCGAGAAGACCGGCGCCAACGTACTGGGCATAAAGCGCGGCGGGCAGGTCATCGTCTCGCCGCCCTCTTCCACTCAACTGGAGCCCGGCGATGTGCTCGTGGCGCTCGGCACGCGCCAGGAACTCACTGCGCTGGCCAGTCTGGTCCAGTAGCGCCCGACAGGCTGTTCCTGAAACCGCGGTGTTCCGAGACCTATAGAAACGGACGGCCAAGGCCACTCCCGATGAAGGTTACTGGGATCCGTTGCCCGAAATCGTCGAAAGAAGCGCAGCCGTGGCTTCAACGATCTTGGCTTGTTGCTCCTCGCGACTGATCGTGGCCTCGTTGTCGTTGTTTTGTGGCCCGTACCAACCGAACTGTGCATGGTTGCCCCCCTCGATCGCCACCCACACCGTGTCAGGAGGCAGCAGTGGCCGGGAGGCCTCAATCTTGTCTGGCGTGGCTAGACCATCACGCGTACCAAAGATCGAGGTAACAGCGAGGTCGTAGCCGGAAAGGTCGTCCGTGGAGGCAGGATAGGCAGCCCACAAAGCCAGTCCATCAATCCCGCTTGGATTCTGGTAGGCAAACCGTGCTGCCATCGCCCCACCGAGCGAGTGCCCACCCACCGCCCATCGTTCCACTTCAGGAAAGGCCACCATCACGTCAGCAGCTCGATTGGGCGCCAAAACCGCCAGGTTCAGGGGCATAGGCACAATGGCAACCAGGTACCCTTCCTCGGCCAGCGCTCGTCCAGCCGGCGCATAGGCCCGCGGATCCACTCGGCCTCCGGGATAGAGCACCAGGCCACTGGCCGGCTGGTGTCCAGCCGGCCGGAAAACTAGCCAGGGTTCGGTATCAACCACTACCTGCGAATCGGACTCCAGGGCCGCCAGCGCCTCCGGCATGGGGGCTGCCGGCGTGCTTCCCCAGATCACAAAGGCCCCAACGGCCAGGAAGAGGATCAGTGGCAGAAGCCACCACCATCGCTTCAGGATTTTCATCTTGGTCTTCGAGCCTCCCGGCCCCAGGTCTGGCATGGTCAACTCAGGCGCCGCCGTTGCTGGCCCCAGCGCCAGATTGCGATTGTGATTCCCGCGGCCAGCAGCAGAAAACTCACCCCCAGGGAGAGCCACTTGAGTCCAGTAGCTACCGGAGCCAGCAGATCGAGCAGAGCCGTGGGCTCCGGATACCGGAGCATGACCACAGAGGTAGAGATATTCTCCACATAATCGAACACGGCACCCAGCACCGGCAATAAGTTTGCCCGCTGCCATCGGCTGTCCGGTGCAAAAGCTCTGCCAAATGCCCAACTGATCGCCGTAACCAAGAACAGAGTGTACACCACCGGCCAGATCAGATCAAAGGTGAATCGCGCTCTCACGTACCCGCGCCGCCCTGTCTCGCCGTACGCCTCAGCCATCCGGTAGAGATCGTCTGGGGTGTAGAAGAAAGACATATCTGGCGAGCCGGCGTTTCCAGCCACCTCGTCAGCGGCTGTAGATTGACCAGGGAGCACCAGGGCAGAGAACAGAACAAAAATCAAAAGGGCGGCCAGGGTCACCCAGCCACTAGACACGGCACGCAGCCAATCGGAGAACCGGTTTATCATAGAACAATCCTCCACCCACGGGAAGATGGGCCACTCCTGCTGCGGTCCAAACGGCCTGTCCCCAAGTCGCCAGGCACACCTCTGCGCAGAACCATCTGGCAGTCACTCATGCCACGTCCCTCTCGCTGCGACTCACCTGCCTCTGGCGGCGGATCCGCTGCACTCGATCCCGGACGAGGGTACCTTTCAGATCTCCCTCGGGCCACGAATAGACAACGATGGTGCCCGCCAGCTTGTCGTGGAACCCCTGGCGCCGGTTGTCGAACAAGATCCACAGATAGCCGAGGAACAGGATGCCCGAGAGGGCGTAGCCGATCTCGCGGCGGACTGCGTTGGCCAGGTGCAAGCGAGTGCCGTCGCTGCGCAGGATACGAAGACCCATCATCCGCTTTCCCGGCGTCTGCCCGGCCAGCAGCCAGAACCCAATGTCGTAGGAGATGGTGACGATGAGATAGAACCCTGCCACGAGGAGAGACATGCCCTGCCAGGTCCTATCCCAGAACCCAAGCAGTTGGTTGATCTGGAACGCGTCGAGGATATACTCGACAGACAGAAACGTCACAAAAGCGACCATGCCCACCAGAGCCCGGTCGATGACAAAGCTGACCAGGCGTGTGACAAATCCAGCATACTGCCCGAGGTAGGTTGTAGGGCTCACCGGCTGTTCATCCATCACCGCGATCACCCCCTTCTGCCCGAACCTCGGGTTTGTACATCGTCTGCGGTTTTCCCTCCACGGGAGAGGGCGGTAGCACACGGCGCGGTGGGCGCCTGAGCAAACGGCGAAGGACATGTTCCACTACGTCATCGCCTGTGGCGGTCAGGGTGCGTGCGTTGTCGGCCATCACTGTGGCCAGCCCCACGCTCTTCTGTCCGACGATTTCTGCCACCAGGCGATCCAACTCGGGATTCTCTGACACCAGGTCCACGAGTTCATCCACGATGACGCCCACACTCTCGCCGGCCAGCACCTTGCTCTTCTGCTCTTCGCGCTTGCCCTCCTCGATGAGCAAGGCCAGTTGGTCCGCCCAGCTCCTCCCGCGATTCGCAAAGGGTTTGCGCACTGGGCGCATCAGCCAGTTATCCGTCAGCCGATCGAGCGCGCGGAACGACCAGCGTACCGTACCCGTTGTCACCTCATAGCCGGTACGGATTCCGCCGGAAACGGCCCGTTCACTTCTCAGCAGCAAGCTGATAGCCAGGTAGCGCACTGCATCCCGAGAGGAGTCGACCTTCGTCAGGTCGGAGGGGCCTGAGAGGGCCGGATCGGCAAGGACCTCCTCCTGCAGGTCATCCAGGCGCTGGAGTAGCTCGCCACTGCCCGAGACCAACAGGCCGACCAACAGCCGAGTCATGAGTGCTACCCGGCCGGCCTGTTGTTCGGGAATCACTTGTGTGTCCCCACCCCCATCTTTTCCTTGGCGCGAGAGAGGGATGCTCTCGTCTCCGTTTTCCATTGTCTCCCCTTCCTTTGCTGAGAACCGGACAGATCCAGAAGACGCCCATGGCAGACAGGACTCGGGCGCAGAGGGCCATTAGAGGTACCTCCACGGCGGTCACTACAAACCAGGCCGCGGTCCGCGCCAACCGATTGCCAGCCTCCCTCGACCCGCTTTCGGCCGCCGGCCCTCTCTTGCTCACTCACCGTCTTACCCTGATTACTCATCCCTCTGCAACTGATTGAGCAGGGCTGCGTAGGCTGCTTCCTGATCGGCCGAAGATTGCTCAGCGAACCCCTCCGGGATGTCCGCTGCCAGGACCTCGGCGCCCAACAGTCCCAACCGTTCCTCGACCACCACGGACCAGGCAGGTTCCATGACAATCAGGGCTGCCGATGAGCCCGGCGAGAGTGCGGCGGCAAATTGGTTGACGCGCTCTGCCGGAAAACGACCGTCTCGTTTCTTCCTGCCCACGAGCCCTCCGACCAGTGCACCCAAGGCCCCAAGGGCAATCCCCGCTCCACCCGTCAGGACGCCGACGACGGCCCCCAACACCACGCCACCCACCGCCCCTCTAGCCGGCGTGAGGCCCACATCTTTGAAGTGAATCTGGCCTGTTTCGTCCTTGTGCAGGGCCACGGCAGCTTGAATGCCGATGAGCTCTTCATCTTGGGAACCTTTCAGGCTCTTGAGCGCCTCCTCGGCGCCCGTCTCGTGTTCGAACGAAGCGATAATTAGGTGTAAGCCTGCTTGCTCACTCATGAGTTCCTCCTCTTGTCCACCGCTCTTTGCTTCTTTCTTTACAGCCGCTGCTTCATCCAAGACAGTGGATCCCGGCGCCGGACTCCCAGCTCGGGCATATCGACCCACTCCGGGGCGTCCTCATCGGCCATCTCCAGCCGGCGTGCATACCAGTCAGCCAGCGGAACCGCCGAGATCCCATGCAGCACCACACTAAGCAGGATGGTCCAGGTGGCCACGCGGGCCAGGGTATCAAAGGATCTGCTGGCCTCGTGGAACGCCTCGTAGACGATCAAGGTAAACACCACCGAGGCCAGGCCTCGTGGCCCGAACCAGCCCATGAGAAGAACCGTGACGGGACGCAGGCGCGTGCCGATCATTGAGATGGCTATCGGGATCATGCGGATCGCTGTCAGGCTGATCAGGGCATACAGGAGCTCCGTGGGACGAAACGGCTGGAAAAGGGGCACTGCCAGGTTGGCACCAAAGGCAGTCCAGACAAACAGCGATAGCATGGTGCCGGCAGTCTCGGTAAACTCGGTGGCCACGTGCAGGCGATCTCGCGTGGCAGAGCCGAACAGGAGCCCGCCCACAAAGGCTGCGACAAAGCCATTCCCACCCAGAGCTTTGGCCGCCCAAAAGGCACACAGGGCCAGCGCCAGGTTTCCGATCTGCTCTCCGGTGGCACTCGTCCAGCCACGTTTTGCCGCAGTGGCAAAGAGCCAGCCACCAAGCACACCGGCCGCGATCCCAACCCCCACGCCGATGCCAATTTCGCCCAGAGCAGACAGCAACCACCCCCCTACCTGAGGAGTTTCCTCGGACAGGGCCACGGCTGTAAACAGCATAACCAGGGGAGTGGCAAGCCCATCGTTGAGTCCACTCTCCACATTCAGGGCCCGGCGGATGCGCACCGGCACGCGAGGATTGGTAAAGATCGGCAGGCCCAGAGCAGCATCGGTCGGTGCCAGGATGGCTGCTAGCAGGAATGCAAAGCCTAGCTCCTCCTCCGGGAAGAGTCCGTAGGCAGCGAGCCCCCCCAGGACAATGGCCAGCGGCATCCCGATCAGCAGCAGCCGGCCCGGCAGGCTCGCATCATCACGCACGCTGCGGAACTCTAGCGTCGAAGCGTCAGCGAACAGGAGCAAGGCCAATGTCATCTCGATCAGAGGCTCGGCAGTTCCGGCCGAGGTCATGCCGTGAGGGCCAAAGATCGCGCCCACGGCCACAAAGATGATGGGCATGGTGACCGAGAAACGACCCAACCATACAGCAAGGGCACCATAAATCACCACCAAGCCCAAAAATACAGCGATTCCTATTGGCATCCCTCAGGTCTCCCTATCTAGCTACTCTGTCTGCTTCTTCAGGGTAGGATGGCAGGGATGGACCATGGACAACGAGAGTCTCTGCCGCCCCCGGTCCACAGTCTATCGTCTTCTACCCTTTTTATCTGATCACATCTCCTTGCTGAGAACCCGGCGCAATTCTTCCTCAATCTCCGGCGAGAAGGAGGTGTGGTGCACTGTGCCCTTGTATGGCTTTAGCGCAGCGAGGGCCGCATTCGGATTTGCCTCCCGGACAATGAGAAAGAGAGCCGACGTTCCTGGCTGTAGATCCTCGCTCACCTCTTTGACGAACTTGGAGTCAACCCCCGTGTCGGCCAGCTTGCCCACCAGCCCACCACCCAAGATGCCCACCAACAAGCCCCCCAGCGGGAAAAAGATACCGCCGATCAGCAGTCCCAGCAAGCCACCGCCGATGGCGCCGATCTTGACGCCACGATCCATCTCGTTTTTGACGTGGATCTTTCCCTCCCCGTCCTTGACGATCACGGCCGAGTCGTCCAGGCTCAGATAGTTGGCCCGCTGCGCCGAGCGCAGCGCCTCGCGTACCCGTCCCGCTTCCTCAGGATTGTCAAAGGTAGCTACCAATAGATGAGACATTGCTTCCTCCTTCACATTTCTTCTATAGACAGCTATTGGTCACAATCAATTCCTGCCGGCAATCGACCGATACCGGCCAATAGTCATCCTCCGTCCGGCTTCGACACTCTCCTGCAATCATCCGCTGCCCGGCTCAGCACGACTACTCAGCCGCCCCCCCACCTGCTCCCCAGTATATGCCTCTATCGCCTGTTCCAGGTTGAAGAACATGCGCTCATGGGTCAACCGTTGACCAAAGGCCGAACGCTCGATGACCCGGAGGGCATCAGGACTCAGCGCCGCCAACCACAGGGTGATCCCGGCCTCAGACAACCTTTCTTCGAACGCGGACAGCAGGCCCAGCGCCGTGTACTCGATATTGGGGATGGCGCTGCAGTCCAGCACAAGGACCCGTGGCTGGACCTGGCGAAGCGCCTCCCGGAAACGCTCGATTGCACGCGGCGCGCTGGCAAAATAGAGCGTACCCTCACTGCGCAGCAGGAGTAGCCCAGGAAAAGTCTCATCGTCAGGATGATCGGCCAGTGGGCGAAAGACATCGGTACCCGGCTTGCGTCCGACGGCATACACCGGCGGGCGATTGACCTGGTAGATCAAGGACGCCATGGACACCATCACGGCTACCACAATGGCCTCCAGGGTGCCCAGCACCACCACACCAGCCAGGGCGACGAGAGCCCACAGTAGCTCCGTGGTCCGGAAGCGGGCGATCCTCTGGAATTCGCCAATCTTGATCAACCCGGCAGCAGCTACCAACACCAACGCGCCGAGGGTAGCCTGGGGCATCAGGCTGATCAAGGGCGCTAGGAAGAGCAAAGTCACAACCACCGCGGCCACGGTGAAGATCTCGGCGATCTGCGACTTGGCGCCAGCCTGGTCGTTGACGGCCGTCTGCGAAGTGCCGCCGCCTGCCGGGTAGGCCTGGCTGAACGCCCCGGCGATGTTGGCCAACCCGAGGGCGAACAGCTCCTGGTCCGCATCTACAGGCGGATCGCCGTGCTTGGCAAAGGCCCGCGCCGAGGCGATCGATTCGACGAAGGACATCAAGGCAATGCCCAGGGCAGCAGGCCATAGGGTCTCCAGCAGCGACCAGGCGGGCAGGCTCAGCCGGGGTAGGCCGGACGGGATAGCGCCAACCAACTCCACGCCGCTGGCCTCCAGGCTGAGCAACGCTGCGGCCAGGATGCCCAGGGCTACAGCGACCAGAGCGGTCGGGATCCGCTTGCTCAGGCGTGGCAACAGGAGCAGCACCGCCAGCGTGGCCAGTGCCAGGATGAAGGTTGGCCAGTGGATCTGAGCCAGACTGCGCAGCACGGTCCACAGCGTCTGGAAAACCGGGCCCTTCTCGACAGACAGCCCCAGTACCTTGCCCAACTGCCCGACAAAAAAGGACCACGCCGATGCCGGCCTTGAAACCGGTCAACACCGGCCGCGAGATGAAATTGGCAAGGAACCCCAGCCGCAGGAACGAGGCCAGCAACAGGAAAACGCCTACCAGAAAGGCCAGCGTGGCCGCGGGGATGATGTACGCTTCTGGCTCAGCTTGGCCAACCACCCGTGCCAGCTCGGAGGCCACCAGCATCGAGATGGTCGATGTGCTGCTGACGCTCAGCGGCCGCGAGGTGCCCAGGAAGGCATAGACCAACATCGGCGCCAGGGCTACGTACAGGCCGACCTGCACGGGCAGCCCGGCGATACTGGCATAGGCCATGGCCTGGGGGATGACGACGGCAGCGGCGACCAGCCCGGCCAGCAGGTCGGAGCGCAGCCATCGGGCCGAGTAGTTTGGAAGCCAGTTCAGGACAGGCAGGTATCTTCGGATTCCATGGGGTGCGAGTTCCTGCCCAACACTCATACTGCGATCCTTTCGCCTTGCTCATCTACCAGCATGGGCACACACCCCCTGATCGACGAATTCAGCGCCCACCTATCTTGCCCTATCCCGCTCAGGTTGCCCCGATGCGTCGAACACTACCTGATCGTACTGCCACAGCTGCTCAAAGAAGGTACGCGCACGCTCCCAGCGTTGCTCATGTGGCCAGGCTCTGTGTACAATCTCGGCGACGGTGTGCTTGCCATCGATCGAGTCGAATAGTTGTTTGTCCTCTCTATCGATCGGCAGGTACAGATCGGTGTAGGTATGGCCCCGGTTGATCAGCACCGCCGCTGCACCG
>Ga0316577_10000078_pt1 | contig 25274 bp, 24 predicted proteins | sample S5NA_FD_203073 | JGI IMG/M metagenome (GOLD analysis project Ga0316577, IMG submission 203073) | Rhizosphere microbial communities from salt marsh grasses in Alabama, United States - S5-7_050615r2r1 | ecosystem: Host-associated > Plants > Roots > Rhizosphere | place: USA: Alabama | collected... | reverse complement strand
TGGCGTGTCGCTCGACGGCGCGCTCCACCGCGTTCGCGGCGGACCGGCCGAGCGCCAGGCCGAAGGCGCCCAGGAGTGCGGCGATCAGTGCCGCGACGACGATGGGCCGCATGGGGCTTCTCCGGTGGCTTGGGGCGGTGCCGCTTCCCCCGAGGGGGAGGGACGCGCCGCGGGCGAGGGGGCTCGACCCTGTGCGTCGCCGGGGACGATGCCGCGGCGCAGGTACGTGGGCCGGTAGAACTGGCGCCAGTCGCTCTGGGGTGTCCAGGGTCCTGGCACCGATGGGGTGCGGTTCTCGGTGCGATGCTTCGGCCCAGGCCAGCGCGTAATCGCGGTCAGGCCGGCGAGGACCACGCCGAGGACGATCAGCTCGAACATCGGGAGTGCCTCCAAGTGCAAGACCGGGAGGCGCGACCCGCTGCCGGGCTGCCTGCCCGGCGGGGGTGGTGGACTGCGGCGGACGAGGCCGCCTCATCGATGGGCTGTTTTTGTCGGGCGCCCAGCTAGCGCCAGTCACCGTTCGCTCAAGCGAGCCGGCAATCTGCCCTAGAGGCTAGATCGGGAGAGGGCAGGAAACCAGCTCGAAAGGTGGCGGTTTGGGCGTAGCTTTCGGGGCGGTTAAGGAGCCGTGCATTGAGTAGGCTGAAATCTCCCCCGCTACCTGCCAGGAACCGCGATGCCACAGGCCGCCCGCTCGACCTATAGCCGACCGGTCTTCGATCAGACCGTCACCATCCACAGCAACCACGCCCAGCGTCTGCTCGACCGGGGATTCCTGCTGGTGGTACGGGCGCTCTACGGTATCGACGTGGTGCTGCGCATCCTCGGCGACGACGCGGAGATGGATCAGGTCGAGGGAGTCGTCAGCTCGCTCATCGGCGTGCTGGCCACGGAGCTGCGCGCCGAGCACGCCCGTCTCGCCCAGCTGCGCGAGGCCAACGGCATCGGCGCGACCCCGCGCTACACCAACCCCAAGCGCATCACGGTCCACATCTCCTCACCGCAGCTCGCCCAGTACACAGCGCTGATCGAGGAGCTCGATCGCCTGATGACGGTCATGGACGCCCTCTGGCTAACTGGCGTGCTCACCAACAAGCAGCGCGCCGACGGTGCCTACCAGTGGCGCACCCGGCTCCTGCGCACCGGCCGAGAGATCATCGAGATCGAGCGCCGGGCGCGAGCGTCGGCCGAGAAGCGGGGGAGGGGAAAGGAGTTGGAAGGGGTAGAGGAGCCGGAGGTTGCTCGAGAGGCGCCGTCGGAGGATTCCGAGACTGAGGATCTGGAAGGAGAGTCAGGAGATGGGGACCGTGGATGATGTCGAGAACCAAGCACTCGAGTACCAACGACGCCGTGTTCCGTCGGATATCGCTGCTTCTTGGGTGCAGGTCATCGCATACGAAGTGTCCCTGCAGTACTTCGCCGCCTACAGATAGCGCCCGTTCCCTTGGTTCTCCGGAGGCCGATTGATGAGTCCCGACACCCTGCTTTGGGACTTGGAGGAAACAGCCCGCCAGCTTGGTGGTGTCAGCGTCCGCACAGTGCGCCGGCTCATCAACTCGGGCGCCATCGGCGCTCAACGAGTTGGGCGCCGGGTCATGGTGAAGGTCGCGAGCGTACGAGCCTTTGTGGACCAAGAGAGCGGTGCCGCCCATAATTCTTCCTGCGCGGGGAAGGCGGTGCGCCAGGAGGAAAGCACATGCCGAGAAAGCGCAAACGTGACCAGGACGGTGTCTTCGCTCGCCCCGACTCGCCGTACTGGTGGGCGAGCTTCACGGACAACCGCGGCCGAGCAGCTCGCCGATCTACTGGGGTGCGTCAGGACGAAGACCCCGATCAAGTCAAGGCCAAGGCCGTAAGGGCGCAGTGGATACTGGAAGCCGAGACGGAACGTCGCGATGCACCCCCGACCAGTGGTCAAGGGCACCGTTTCGACGAATTGATGCTCCTGTACCTGGGTCAGGTGAGCTCTGCGAAGAGGGCAGGCGAGCGAGACCGGTTCAGTGCCAAACAGCTTTATCCACGGTTCTCTGGGCGGGTGCTCGAGACGCTCGGCGTGGCCGATGCCCGGGCCTATGTCGCCGAGAGGACCGCGGAGGGGGCTAAGCCCGGGACTGTGAATAAGGAAATCGGGCTCATGTCCGCAGCCCTGAACTGGGCGCGCAAGGAGCTGGAATGGGACGTACCGAATCCATTCCAGGGCCGACGTCAGCGCGAACCGTCGGGCCGTGATCGATGGCTGACCCGAGATGAGGGGACGAGGTTACTCCTGGCGGCTTGCGAGGGCGGCAGAGCGCCGCATCTCGCGGACTTCATCCGGCTTGGCCTGAACACGGGCCTGCGTCCGGGGGAAATGCTGGGACTGGAATGGAGTCGCGTAGACGTTGTGGCAAACCTGATCTACCTCGGTGCCGAGCACCAGAAGAACGGAAAGGTCGGAAGTGTGCCCCTGAACCAGGCAGCCCGCGCCGCGATCGCGTCCCGGGCGCGATTCCGGGCGCAGCATTGTTCGCAGTCACCATGGGTGTTTTGTACGAGACGGGGTGCAAGGATCGCCAGCGTGAAGAAGGGTTTCACGCTGGCGGTCGAGCGGGCGGGCCTGGAAGACGTGCATCCTCACGATCTGCGGCGCACGTTCGGTAGCTGGTTGGTCCAGGCCGGCGTAGACATCCGACGCGTGTCGGAGTTGATGCGGCACTCGGACATCCGAGTCACCGCGAGGGTCTACGCGCATCTCGCGCCTGGCGATCTGGTGGCCGCGGTCGAGGTGCTGGACCGCACCCCGAGAGGGGGTGCAGTTTCACGTTCAGGTTTCACGTTGCCCGAAACGGGCGAGGAGGGGGAATCGACGCCGGCGATAACCGACTGAATCGACTTGGGAATTTGGTGGGCGCGACAGGGTTTGAACCTGTGACCCCTGCCGTGTGAAGGCAGTGCTCTCCCGCTGAGCTACGCGCCCGGTGACGGACGCGGAACTATAGCCGGGGTGGGTCGGGGCGTCAATTCTCGGGGCATCCGTGCCTTGGCCCTTTGCTTTTGCCCCTCGGGGAATGGGCCTTTGGGCTTCAGGTCTCCGTCTCGACGAGCGACGCGAGGATCGCCCCGGCGTGGCGCAGGGGCAGGGAGTAGTGCCCCTCGGCGGGAAGGTAGTGGGCGCGGGGGCGGGACAGGTGCCGCTCGTACCAGTGGGCGTGGGCGATGGGGACGGTGCCGTCCGACTCGCCGTGCCAGAGGTGGACCGCGGGCTGGATCTCGTGCAGGGGGATGCCCCAGGGGCTGGTGTAGAGCCGGAGGTCTTCCAGGGCGCCGCGGGCGCCGTGCTGCATGGCGTCCCGCACGGCCGCGCCCAGGATGGCCTTGACCTCGGGACGGGCCAGGGCGTCACGGTCCGCCGGGGGTGCGTGAAAGGCCCGGAGTTCCTCGACCCGGTCGGGTCGTCGGGCGAGGGCCCGGGCGATGAGTCCGCCGAACAGGAGGGGTGGGAGCCACGGGGCCCTCCGGGCGGATCCCAGGAGCAGCCGCGAGGGCCAGGCCATCGCCGAGAGGATCTCCCCCAGGTAGACGGGGCCCAGCGGGCAGACCAGGGCACAGGCGCTGACGCGCGTGGGCAGGCGCCAGGCGCAGGTGAGTGCGTAGGGGGCACCGCCAGAGACGCCCAGCAGGGCGAATCGAGCGAGCCCCAGGTGGTCAGCCAGGGCCGCCACGTCGCCTGCCCAGTCGTCGAGGTCCCGTCCGGGCTGGTGGTCGGAGTCGCCGCACCCCGGGCGATCGGGGGCCAGGATGCGAATGCGGCGCCCCCGGGCCGTCGGGTGGAGCAGCTGGGCCTCCCGGCGGGAGCTGGGGAAGCCGTGGCAGTAGACCACCGGGTCGCCCCGGGCGTCGCCGATGTCGCTGAAGGCGAGCCGGCGTCCCCCGCGGAGCGCGAGCAGGTGAGCCTCGCCCGGTGACGGACCGTCCGCTATCAAGGGGTCAGTCCCCTGGGATCCGGCCGCACTGGCTGTGCTGGGAGTCCAGCTCGACGATCTCCATGCGGTGGTTTCCGCACGGGCTCTGCTCCGAGGGACCCTGGGCGAGCAGCGCGGCGCCTTCCTCCACACCCTGTTGGGCCAGCCACTGACGCACGAACTCCGCCCAGTCCGCCCGGTCGTGATCCACCTTGAGTGCATGCACGCCATAGGAGAACTGGAGGGCCCGGCAGGTGGATTCATGGGGGCTCAGGGCCACCAGCCACACCGGCAGGCGAAAGCGCCCGACGTTGCGTGCGGTGGCCCCGCTGCGGGTGGGGACCATGACCGCCGAGGGACGCATGCGCTCGACCGTGTGGTAGATGCTCTCGGCGATCAGGTCCACCGCGCGGGGTGGGCCGTCCTCCGGGGACCCGATGATCTCCGCTACCGCCCGCCGGGGGCGCTGGGGCTCCACCGAGGCGGCGATCCCGGCGAGCATGGCGACGGATTCCACCGGATAGGCCCCCATGGCGGATTCGGCGGAGAGCATGACGCAGTCGGTGCCGTCCAGGATGGCGTTGGCCACGTCGGTGGCCTCGGCCCGGGTGGGACGGCGCATCTTGACCATGGACTCGAGCATCTGGGTGGCGGTGATCACCGGCTTTCCGGCGCGGTTGGCCCTGGCGACGATGCGCTTCTGGGTCAGCGCGATCTCCTCGATGGGGATCTCCACCCCCAGGTCACCCCGGGCGACCATGATCCCGTCGCTCGCTGCCAGGATGGCGTCCAGCCTGCCGAGGGCCTCGGCCCGCTCGATCTTGGCGATCAGGAAGGGCTGGTAGCCGAGGGCCGCGGCGGCCTCGCGCACCGCCTCCATGTCCGCCGCGGTGGCGACGAAGGATTGGCTCAGGGCGTCCACGCCATTGGCCGCGGCGAAGCGGAGCCAGTCGTGGTCCTGCTCGGTAAAGGCGCTGATCCCCAGGTCGATCCCCGGCAGGTTCAGCCCCTTTCGCGAGCGCAGCTCCCCGCCCACGCGCACGCTGCAGACGACGTCATCGCCCTGAACCTCCTGCACCTTGAGCAGGATGAATCCATCGTTGATGTAGATCCGGTCGTCGGGCTTCACCGCGGTGGGCAGGCCGGGAAAGCTCACGCTCAGCAGCTCGGCGGTGCCCTGCACGTTGCGGGTGGTGAGGGTGATGGTGTCGTCGCGCAGCAGCTCGATGGGCTCCTCGGCCAGGTCGCCGATGCGGATCTTGGGGCCGGGCAGATCCCCCAGGATCGCGACCCGTCGCCCGGTCTCCTCCGAGACGCTCCGGATGGTCTGGATCAGGCGCCGGTGATCCTCCTCCGATCCGTGGGAGAAGTTCAGGCGGGCCACGTTGAGGCCGGCCATGACCAGCTCCCGCAGGGTCTTGGGGTCCTCCGAGGCAGGGCCGATGGTGGCGACGATGCGGGTCTTGTGGTCGGGAAATCTCATGTCACTCACTCGCTGGTTGGGGCCTCGGGCTCGCCGGTGAAGGGGCGCCTGACCTCGTCGAGACGATGGCGTCCCGCGGGAGGGTCAGGTCGATGATGGGCATGGGGAATGGGCCAAATCGGCTCGTCCGCAAATGAACACGAATGAACGCAAAGGGTGGGGCGGGACGGTGAATCTCGGCCTTGCGGTGAGCTGGCAGAGCGGGGAACCGGCTAGCCTTGGCCTTGGGCTCGTCGCCAGGCGAGGATGGCGGCGCTGTCCAGGACCTGGTCGGCGCGGTAGAGCCGGTCCAGCTTGGCGAGCCGGTCCGCCGGGGCGTCCCGCAGCAGGGTGCCGACGGTGAGGGCGGGGCCCTTGGCGAGGGCGGCACCCCCCGAGACCTCAGTCAGATAGAGGGTGCGGTCGCCCATGTCGATCCGAGCCTCCAAGCGACAATCGAGCCAGGCGAGGGCCTCTGGGTAGAGGGGGTTGCCATCGGGCGTGCGCTGGTCGGGCAGGCCAGCGAGCTTGTCCGTGTCATGCCCGCTCGCGAGTCCGAAGCGCCACACCGCGTCCAGGTCGTCCGCCCGCAGGAGGTGGACCGCGAAGGCGCCGCTGCCCTCGATCAGCCTCCAGGTGTGATGATGCTTCGCGATGCCGACCGCCATCCGCGGGAGCTCCCGAACGATCGAGGCCCGAACCGCGAAGGTGGCGATGAGTCCCCCACGCCGGCCTCCGTCGCGCGCGGTCACTAGCCACAGGGGCGGGTCGTAGAGATGAAAAACCTCCGAGATGGGGTCGCGCGGGCCATCGGATGGGTTGTCGTCCTGCATGGGGCAGTCTGGATGCGTCGATGGAGCCGAACCAATCGCTTTAAGGAAATATGACGTTCGAGCCCTCCGTTGGCTTCATGGTTACGAGAATTTCTATATACTCCGCGCGAATACCCTTCGATAAGTCATCGAGGACGAACATTTGCGTGAACAGTCCACAACTTTGGAATATGTGCGCGCAAATGTCATAGCCCCAGTCAACTGTTACGAGCGCCCCTTCCTCGCTGACCGGGTTCCCGTGATACTCCGGCGGGTATAGATGCTCGATCGTGCCCTTCTGGTCGACTGCGGCGCGTAAGCGGGAGGGCTCACTTTTCCTCACCAGAGGAACCGAGAATATGTGCGCTCCTCCAGGGCGTAGCGTTCGAGCAATCTCCTTAAATGCTCTGGAAGGGTGAAACAAGTGCTCCGCGACATCCTGAGAGATATGAAGATCGATACTATCATCTTCGAAAGTCAGCGCTTCGAGATTCTCGCAGCGAACTCCGTCGTATGTCTCGCCCGGAACGCGATCTGGCCAGAACTGAGAGCCGATGTAGTTGGTGCATTCGCGCGCGAACCGTACGCTTGCGCCCCGGGCCCCTGGCGACGACTCGTGGATCTTCAGATCCCGCCAGTTTGGGTACAGTGTCTTGACTGCGTGCATTAGCGCACGCTCGCGTGGGATGCTGTGGCACTCGTTGCATAGGAAATGATCGCGCAGCCAGGGATTGTCCGCCACAAAAAGGACGTCCTGCTCGCAGATCGGACACACTCCAGAGCTTACAAGGAGCGGGCGCGGCAGACCCTTCACAGCGCGCTTGAATCGCTCCAGAACTCCCGCAATGCACGTCATTATCCACCCTCGAAGCCCAAAGTTCATTTGATGACTTCAGAATTGAAAATTGGGCGACTCAGCGCGCGCGGGCGCCTTGGCCGTCTCGCCCAGGTCCTAACTCATCCGTAAGCGCCCACTCGACGCATGTCCACCGAGAAAACACAGGTGCCGGCAAAAAAGAGCTTTCTTCAGCCCGCCTTGTCTCGGCGCGAGTTTATCCACTTTTTGGAACGGAGCACAAGAGCCGGGCGGCGCCGGAAGATGCTTGCGGCAACGGCGACCACGCTTGGTCCACGGATTGTATGGCATGCGACCTGAGTGGAAAGGTTCTTCAATCCCATCAAAAGACTTTGGACTTGTCGCAACGCTCTGTGAGAAGCCCGATTTCCGATGACGGGCCTCGTTGTGCTGCCTTAAACCTAATATTGTTGGCATGAATGCGGGCACCGCCTAGACTTGTTAGAGCGTCGGTGGCGTTTTAGCTGGGCGCGGGACGTAGTGTATGAATGGCCTGGGCCGGGGTCTGGGCATCCTCGATGCGCGAGTGAAGGGGCGCTTGCGGCTGCGGGTGCCATCCCTCTACCGGGCGCCCGGGCTGTGCCGTCGGTTGGAGGAGGCCCTTCTGGAGGTTCCCGGGATGCGGCGGGCTGTCGCCAATCCCGTGACCGCGAGCCTGCTCGTGCTTCATGATCCTCGTATCGATAGGGGTGAAGTGAAGTGGCGCGTCGAGGTAATCCTTGGGGCGAGTCCGAGCGGGTCTGAGGGCGTCCGAGAGATCCGTTCCCAGAGGAAGCCGGCTTCCGGCTCCGAGTCAGGCTCGGTGAATCCTCCGTCGGATCCCCGGGTCTCACTGCTGGAGACGCTTCGCCGGCTCGGCCGTTCACCGGCGCCCGCCCCGCTCCCCGCGCGGGGAGTCGAGACGACGGGATTCGAGCCCCACGGCTGGCATGCGATGCCCCCGGAGGCGGTGTGCGAGGTCCTGCGCGGGAATCTGGCCCAGGGTCTGGGCCTGGAGGAGGTGGAGCGGCGCCTCGCCCGGTATGGACCCAATCGGCTTGATCCCACCGCGGGCCGATCCGAGCTCGAGATCCTGATCGAGCAGTTTCTTACCGCCCCCGTCGGTCTGCTGGCGGTCTCGGCGGTGGTCTCCGTGATGACCGGCGGCGTCGTGGATGCCCTGGTGATCTTGGCAGTGGTCGGAATCAATGGAGCCATCGGGTTCTTCACGGAGCGCCAGGCCGAGCGCACCATCCGAGCCCTCCAGGAGACGGGTCCGCGCCGGTGCCAGGTCCTGCGCGGCGGCGAGCGGCTGGTGGCCCCGGCGGAATCCCTGGTGCCCGGCGACCTGGTGTTGCTGGAGCCCGGCAGCGCGGTCGCGGCGGACCTGCGACTCACCGAGAGCCGGGAGCTCAGCATCGACGAGTCGGCGCTCACCGGCGAGAGTCTGCCCGTGGAAAAGGACGCGGGACGGCTCTGCGTCCCGGACGCGGCCCCGGGGGATCGGCTCAACATGGCCTACATGGGCACGGCGGTCACCGGGGGCAGCGGCCGCGGGCTGGTGGTGGGCACGGCCCTGGGCACGGAGCTCGGGCGTATCCAGGCCCTGCTGGGGGAGGTGCGCCCCCCGGACACACCCTTGGAGACCCAGCTCGACCGGTTGGGCACACGGCTCGCCCTGCTGAGCGGACTGGTCTGCCTGGGGGTCTTCCTCGTGGGGCTGGTCCGGGGCCAGGGGTGGATCGCCATGCTCAATGCCTCCGTGTCCCTCGCGGTGGCGGCGGTGCCCGAGGGGCTGCCGGCCGTCGCCACCAGCACCCTGGCGCTGGGTGTGGCCGAGATGCGGCGCCGCCAGGTCGCGGTGCGCCATCTGGACGCGCTGGAAACCCTGGGGGCCCTGCAGGTCCTCTGCCTGGACAAGACCGGGACCCTGACCCAGAACCGCATGGCGGTGGAGCGGATCCTGGTCGGGCGCGATGACCGGATCGGCGACGACCGGCGTCGGGTGCTCGGGCATCGGTTGCTCGAGACCGTCGTCCTGTGCAGCGAGGCGTCGCTGGACGGCGAGGGGGTCGGGCAGGGCTCGGCCACCGAGGTCGCCCTGATCGAGCGGGCGGTCGCGGAGGGGATCGAGGTGCCCGCGCTGCGCGGCCGCTATCCGCGCGTCGAGCTCCATCAAAGGGCCGAGGGGCGTTCCGTGATGAGCAGCTTCCACCGGGCTCCGGACGGCTCGCTCCTGATTGCGGCGAAGGGCAGCCCGCGGGAGGTCCTGCGGCGTTGCGACTACCTCGGGGACCCCGGGACGCCTTTGGCGGAGTCGGACCGGGAGCGGATCCTCGGGGAGAACGACGCACTGGCCGCCGATGCCCTGCGGGTCCTGGGGGTCGCCTATGGGCGGATCGACCGGGGGCTCGACGGCGGCGATCGGCTGCGCACACGGGGGCTCGTCTGGCTGGGTCTGGTGGGGATGAGCGACCCCCTGCGGCCCGGGATGGGGGAGCTGATCGGGGCCTTCCGTGGGGCCGGGATCAAGACCGTGATGATCACCGGGGACCAGAGCGCCACCGCGACGGCGGTGGGGCGGGCCCTGGACCTCTCGGGTCGCGGAGAGGTCCGGGTGCTGGACTCCAGCGACCTGGACCGGCTGGACCCCGCCCTGCTGCGGGGCCTGGTGCCGGACGTGGACGTTTTCGCCCGGGTGAGCCCGGCCCACAAGCTGCGGATCGTCCAGTCCTACCAGCAGGCCGGGCTGGTGGTGGCCATGACCGGGGACGGGATTAACGACGGTCCGGCCCTGAAGGCCGCGAACAATGGGGTCGCCATGGGCCGCGCCGGCACCGACGTGGCCCGCTCGGTGGCGGACGTGGTCCTGGAGGACGACAACCTCCACACCATGCTCGTGGCGGTGGGCCAGGGGCGCACCATCTACGCCAACATCCAGAAGACCATCCATTTCCTCCTGGCCACCAACTTCTCGGAGATCGAGACCATGCTGGCGGCCATCTCCCTGGGTCTGGGCAGCCCCCTGAGCCCCATGCAGCTCCTGTGGATCAACCTGATGACCGACATCTTCCCGGGGCTCGCCCTCTCGGTGGAGCCGGCCCCGCCGGGGGTGATGGAGCGTCCGCCCCGGGATCCCGCGGAGCCCCTGATCTGCGGGCAGGGGCTGCGCGTCATGGGGATCGAGTCGGCCGTGATCACCGCGGGTGCCCTGGCGGCCTTCGGCGTGGGTCGGTGGCGCCATGGGCCCGGCGCCGCCCCCTCAAGCCTGGCCTTCAACACCCTCACCGTCGCCCAGCTCCTGCACGCCCTGAGCTGCCGCTCGCCGGGGCCGGTGCTCTTCGGCGCCGCTCGTTTGCCGCGAAATCCCAGGTTGGAGCTGGCGCTCGGGGCCTCGCTCGCGGTTCAGGCCCTGGCCAATCTGATCCCCGGCCTGCGGCGTCTGCTCGGGCTGGTCCCCCTGGACTGGGCGGATCTCCTGGTGGTCGGGACGGGGGCGACGCTTCCTCTATTGGTCAACGAATCCCTGAAGCTCGGGCGCGAGCCGGACGGTGTCCCCGTGACGGGGGCAGGGCGGCCCTCCCGGGCGCGATCGCCCGGTGAGGCGGCCTGAGGAGACGGAATTGGAGGTCAGTCAATGAGCAGCGAGTACATCTTCATCTCCGAGTCGGTTACCGCGTCCCACCCCGACAAGCTGTGCGACCGCATCAGCGACGAGATCCTGGATTGCCTGCTCGCCCAGGACCCGGCCTCCCGGGTGACCGCCGAGGCCGCCCTGTTCGGGGGCGTGGTCTTCCTCGCCACCCGCATCGCCACCGCCGCCCGGGTCGATCTGGCCGAGATCGCCCGCGGGGTGGTGGCCGGGGCCGGCTACCACAAAGAGGACTATGACGGGGAGGCGGCCACGGTGCTCACCAGCAGCCTGGGCACCCTGCCCGAGTCCTGCCCCACGGTGCGGGCCTCCGAGCTGGATGAGGCGGGGATCGCGGCCATCCCCGCGGGGAACGTGGTGACCGTCTTCGGCTTCGCCAGCGACCAGACGGACTCCCTCATGCCTCTGCCGATCGTCCTTGCCCACGCCCTGGCCCGGGGTCTGGAGTCCGCGGCGCGCTCCGGCGACTTCCCCTATCTGATGCCGGACGGCAAGACCCAGGTGGCGGTGGCCTACCGGGACCGCCGTCCCTGGCGCATCCACAGCCTGTCTCTGGTGATCTGTCGCCGTCCCGGGGTTGAAGTGCGGGATCGACGGGTGCGGGATGATTTGGTCCAGGCGGTGATCGAGCCGGTCTTCGCGGACCTCGCCCTGGGCCCGGACGACCGGACCCAGCTCTTCTTCAACCCCGAGGGTCCCTTCGTGGGGGGAGGTCCCCAGATCCACTGTGGGCTCACCGGGCGCAAGACCGCGGTGGATTGCTACGGTGAGTTCGCCCGCCACGGGGGCGCGGCCCTGAGCGGCAAGGATCCGCTGAGGGTCGATCGGGTGGGGGCCTACGCGGCCCGCTACGTGGCCAAGCAGGTGGTCGCCGCGGGGCTCGCCGTCTCCTGCGAGGTGCAGCTGAGCTACACGGCGGGCGAGCCCCATCCCCTGAGCATCCAGGTGGACAGCTTCAACACGGGCACCCTCCCCGACGATGCCATCGAGGCCCGCATCCGGCGCCACTTCGACCTGCGGCCGGGGGCCATCGTCCGCGATCTCGGGCTCCAGGAGGTGGCCGCCAGGCCGGGAGGCTTCTACCGGCACCTGGCGGCCTATGGGCACATGGGGCGGATGGACCTGGACGTGCCTTGGGAGCGCCTCGACTGCGTTGAGGCCCTGCGAGGCGATTGAGTGAGCGAATGGGCGGAGGGTGTGCGGTGCTCCGAGCCGGACGCACCGGGCGGCGCTCAGGCCTCGGGGTCGGGACGGGCGAAGCGCATCAGCTCGAAGGCATACCAGAGGAGCGAGGCGGCCGGGGCGGCGAATTGGCCGCGTGCCGTCTGGCGCACCGCCAGGATGACCAGCAGCGCGAAGGCAAGGGTGCGCAGGTCGCCGAGCCCCCCGGTCAGCCCCTCCAGGGTCCGGTCGAGCCGGTCGGCCGTCCGTCGGATCCCGGTCAGGGCGGGCGACAGGGACGGCGGGGCGTCGATGACCTGGAGCAGGCCCGATCCCTGGATCATTGCCAACGGATCCATCCCGGCGTCCGGGTCCAGCCGCAGCAGGATGCCGGCGGTCTCGGGGTTTGCCCTCACCGCGCGAACCCCGGGGAGTGCGGCCAGTCGCCCGGCCAGGGCCGTGAAATAGGGCACGTCGTAACGGCGCTCCGGGATACGCAGCCGCAGCCGCCCCCGGGTGCGGTGAACGGCATGGGCGAGGGGGGCCATCAGGGGCGCTCTTGAGGCCTGACGTCCTCGCTCCCCTCCGGTTGGGCCTGTCCAGCGGGATCGGCCGACGGCGTCCGATCCGCCCGCAGCTCTTCCTGTACCTCCGCCGCCACGTCCTCGACGAGCTCCGCCAGCTCCGCCCCCGCCTCCCGCGCCTTCTCCAGGGCGCGGATGCCGAGCTTCAGCGCGGATCGTGCCGCGGGGCGCCAGTAGGGCGCCAGGATGACCGCCGCGGCCGGGATCAGCACGGCGGCCGCGAGGCCGATGGCGACCCCGCGTGCCAGGTCGTTCTTGCCCAGTTCCTCGAGTTGAGCCATAGCCGTTTCTCCGGGGCTTGAGGGGGAAACTGAATGCAATCCACGAAGGGCCTCGCCCGCCGAGGCGCGACGCCGATCAGGGCCCGAGTGTAGCAAACGCGTCGACCATAAGGGTTTCGCGCCTCGGGAGGACTGTGGCACTCGGGTCGAGTGGAAAAGCCGCGGGCCAAGTACCAGAATGTGGTCCAGGGAGATGCTGACCGAACGCCTTCCCGGCATTCGATCAGCTTGGGTCCCGAGAAGCGCGAGCCTCGGGACGCTCCATTTTCAACGGCCCAGGGCCCTCGACAACGGCGGGCCGTCCTTAGCCCGCACGGGAAGCGCATTGATCGGCGCTTGCCCAGCACCTGGACCGTCGCTGGAGACGAACGATGCTGCTACGTATTGCCTTTGGGGTTGGGCTACTTGCCTTGGGCTACTTCGTTGGACGGGAGATGGGGCGCAACGAGTCCCTGCGCCGGGAGCTCGAGCAGGAGCGGGAAGACGGTGACCAAGCGCCCGACTCGGTGGCCCATCCCTCCGCATCCGAGTCCCGCGGGACGCCCACCTCCGCCTCGGGTGAGACCGATGGGGGTGGCGGGGCGTGAGCAGCCTCCCCTTGGCCCTGGATCCGCAGGACCTGGAGCGCCTGCGCTGGGCGACCCAGCACCTGGAGCACCCGAGCCTCGCGGCGCGGCTCAGCAGTGTGGTGGGCACGCCCATCGAGATCGCGGTCAACCTGCTGCCCCGTCCGCTCTACGGCCAGGTGCGCCGGCTCGCGGATGCCGCCGTCTCCCGGCTCATGGAGGTGGCCGTCTCCTCGCTGCATCACCCCCAGGAGTCGGACCCGCGCAATGGGCTCTACCGGGGACTAGCGGCGGGCTGCGGCGCCATCGGTGGGGCCTTCGGCCTCTACGGGCTGCTCCTCGATTTGCCCATCAGCACCACCCTCATGCTGCGCTCCATCTCGGAGATTGCCCGGGCGGAGGGGGAGGACCTCGGCTCACCCGAGGCGCGTCTGGCGTGCCTGGAGGTCTTCGCCCTCGGCGGTCATGCCGAGAGCGACGACGCCGCCGAGACCGGCTACTACGGGATCCGGGTGGCCTTGGCGCTGCCCATCACCCAGGCGGCGCGCCACCTCGCCGAGCACGGGGTCTCGGGCCGGGGCGCACCGGTCCTGGTGGAGCTGATCAATGCCATCGCCGCCCGTTTCGGGGCGGTCGTGACCCAGAAGACCGCGGCCCAGCTGGTCCCATTGATCGGGGCCGCCGGTGGGGCTGCCGTCAATCTGGTCTTCATGAGTCACTACCAGGAGATGGCCCGCGGCCACTTCGTGGTGCGCGCCCTGGAGCGCCGCTACGGTCGAGACCTCGTCCAGGCCAACTACGAGGCCCTTCGAGGCGCGTCCCCCCCTGCCGCGACGGCCGGCTGACGAAGCGTCTCGATTCGCTCCATTTTCAGTGGCTGATCGCCACCGAAAATGCCGGGCGATCCCTCGCCCGGATCGGAAGCGCAAACAATCGCCGCTTCCCTAGCGCAGCTCGATCTCGGATCAGGAAGGCGGAATGGTCGCATCCGGAGAGGTTCTCGACGCCAAGGGATTCGATGCGTAGGGACCCGCGCGTGCCTCGTCCCTTCTGGACATGGGACGTCGGTTTAGGAGCGTAACGCCTGAAGATCCCTAGAGATTGCCATTGGGTCGGCGCGGTCCGAATTGCGGACCCCAAGGCAGGCACCCTGGGCGATGTCGTCGGATCCGGTCGTCGCAGTCAGGTCACGCGAGATGGGAGTCGAGCTGTTCGGTGATGGTCCGCTCGATGGTGCCCTTCAGGGGACGCAGCAGGAAACCCAGGCGGATGTCGAGGGTGACTCGATTCTGGGCCACCTCGATAACCCCGTGGGCGCCGCTACGCTCGAACTCGAGGCGATCGCCTTCCCAGTGGAAGCGGGCCTGAAGCTGGTCCCGGAGGGTCTCTGCCACCTGGTCGATCTGGCGACGGGCCTCCTCGAGGCCGAGGGCGTGCTCCCGCTCGATGTGGATCTGGGCCACGACCTAGCGCTCCCCATCGTGGCGGTCGACGCCGTGCGTGCCCTCTAGGTCCTGGTACGCTGCCGCGTCGAAGCGGGGGGTACAGAGCGCGTAGAAGACGAGATCCTCGCTGCCGGTATTGCGGATGCGCTGGGCCTGCCCGGCGGGGATGTACAGGAGATCGCCGGGCTGGACGGGGGCCAGGCCCATTCCCTCCACCTCGGCCAGTCCCTCGCCCTGGAGGATGAGATAGCGCTCCGCGATTCCCTGGAGCCGGTGCCAGCGGGTGGTGACGCCGGGCTCGACGCGGGCCCGGGCGACCGAGAGGCCGGAGTCGTCCGCGCGGTTCCAGGTCTCCAGGATGTGGCAGCGCTCCTCGGTGAGGATCTCCTCCGCGGGCGCGGGACGGTGTCGCCGGGCGGCCGTCAACACGGCGGACTCACAGGCGTCCGGTGGCCCGGCGGTAGGCGGCCGAGCGGCGATCACCGCCGCGTGGGCGCGGGGATGTGCGCCGGTTGATTCGCTCCTCCACCTCCTGGCAGAAGGCGGACTCCCCCAACACCCAGGCCTTGTTGGTGGCATCACGGATGCGGGTCAGAAGGGCCTCATCCGGGGGGGGCGCGAATCCCTTCGCATAGGCGCTCTGGCGTGCCTTGCGGCTGCGTCCCAGCTTTTCGTAGACGGCGTGGGGCGTTACCAGGGGGTCGTCGGTCCCGAGCGCATTGGCCCCATAGCTGGACCAGGCGTAATCTTCCGGCTTTTCCACCATCCCGTGGCGCACCGGGTTGGATTCGACGTAGCGGCTGACGGGCAAGAGGAAATTGACGGGGTCGACGAGGGTCCCCCGGTAGCGGCCCTCCCAGAGAGTCCCCGTGCGGTCGTAGCGGTTGTTGAAGAACTGGACGTAGTAGCGCCCGACGTACTGCATCAGCTTGCCTATGCCGTCCTCACTCAAGGGGGTCAGCAGCAAATGGAAGTGGTTCGGCATGAGCACGTAGGCATGGATCTGGCACCCGAACTTGTCCGCCGCCGCGCCGATCTTCTCCCACAGGAACCAGTAGTCCTCCTCCTCGAAGAGGATCTGCTGGCGGTTATTGCCGCGCTGGATCACATGCTGGGGATACCCGGGCAAGACGAAGCGAGGTAGGCGTGCCATGAGTGGGGTCGGATACGGTTGATTGGCTCGGGACGAAGTATAGACGACTGGCGACGGGCCAAGGCGTGTCGGTGGCCTGCGGTACAAATGCCGCGCCCGTGGCGTTGCCTCTGATCCTCTGGCTATACTTAACCGTTTACTCAACGAGGACGGGCCATGCTGGACATCAACCCAATCGCGCACAAGATCAACGACTTGAAGGGGCGCATCGATTCCCTACGGGGGTATCTTTGACTACGCGGAGCGCAAAGACCGACTGACCGAGGTCCTGCGGGAGCTGGAGGATCCTCAGGTCTGGAGCGATCCCCAGCGGGCCCAGTCGCTTGGCAAGGAGCGGGCGGCCCTGGAGGCGGTGGTCCTCACCATGGATGAGCTGGACGAGGGTCTCGCCGATGCGGATGGCCTGCTGGCCCTCGCGGCGGAGGAGTCCGACGAGGCGACCCTGATCGACCTCGTCCGTGATCTGGAGGGCTTCGAGGAGCGGGTGTCCAAGCTCGAGTTCCGGCGGATGTTCTCCGGGGAGATGGACGCGAGCAACGCCTTCCTGGATATCCAGGCGGGCTCCGGCGGCACCGAGGCCCAGGACTGGGCGGAGATGCTCCTGCGGATGTACCTGCGCTGGGGGGAGCGGCGAGGCTTCAAGACGGAGCTGATGGAGGTCTCCCCCGGGGAGGTGGCCGGGATCAAGTCCGCCACCATCCGCTTCGAGGGGGATCATTGCTTCGGTTGGCTGCGCACCGAGACCGGTGTGCACCGGTTGGTGCGCAAATCGCCCTTCGACTCGGGCAATCGCCGCCACACCTCCTTCGCGGCCGTGTTCGTGTCCCCCGAGATCGACGATAGCGTGGAGGTGGAGATCAACCCCGCGGACCTGCGCATCGATGTCTACCGGGCGAGTGGCGCGGGCGGGCAGCACGTGAACCGCACGGAGTCGGCGGTGCGGATCACCCACATGCCCACGGGGATCGTGGTGCAGTGCCAGAACGACCGTTCCCAGCACAAGAACAAGGACCAGGCCATGCGCCAGCTCAAGGCCAAGCTCTATGAGCTGGAGATGCAGAAACGTCAGGCCAGCCAGCAGGCGGTGGAAGACAGCAAATCGGATATCGGGTGGGGAAGCCAGATCCGCTCCTACGTGCTTGATCAGTCTAGGATCAAAGACTTGCGTACGAATCTTGAGACTGCAAATACCCAGTCCGTGCTCGACGGCAACCTGGATCCGTTCATCGAGGCCAGCCTGAAGAGCGGGCTCTAACGATATGGAGACCTTCGGAAAATGAGTGACCCGAGCCCGGGTGCCGGACCAGCCGCACCCTCGCTGGCCCCCGACCAGGCGGAAGAGAACAAGCTGATCGCCCAGCGGCGCGAGAAGCTGGCCCAGCTGCGCGCCGGGGGCAACGCCTTCCCCAACGATTACCGGCGGGATGCGTTGGCCGGGGACCTCCATGTGGCCCACGGGTCGACCGACGCCGAGGTGCTCGAGGGACAGGCGATCCGGGTCCGGGTGGCGGGGCGGCTCATGAGCCGTCGCGTCATGGGCAAGGCGAGCTTCTCCCACCTGCAGGACATGTCCGGGCGTATCCAGCTGTTCATCCAGCGGGATCTGGTGGGGGAGGAGGCCTACGGGGCCTACAAGCGTGACCTGGATATCGGTGACATCCTGGGCGCCGAGGGGACCCTGTTCAGGACCAAGACCGGGGAGCTCTCGATCCGTTGCGACGACCTGCGTCTCCTGACCAAGTCCCTGCGCCCCCTGCCGGAGAAGTGGCATGGGCTCTCGGACCAGGAGACCCGCTACCGCCAGCGCTACGTCGACCTCATCGTCAACGAGTCGACCCGGGCCACCTTTCGCACCCGCACTGCCATCATCCAGTTCATTCGGGACTACCTGAACCGCCTCGGCTATCTGGAGGTCGAGACCCCCATGATGCAGGTGATCCCCGGGGGGGCGGTGGCGCGGCCCTTCGTCACCCACCACAATGCCCTGGGGATGGACCTCTACCTGCGTATCGCCCCCGAGCTCTATCTCAAGCGCCTGGTGGTGGGAGGGCTCGAGCGGGTCTACGAGATCAACCGCAACTTCCGAAACGAGGGGCTCTCCACCCGCCACAACCCCGAGTTCACCATGTTGGAGCTCTATCAGGCCTACGCCGACTATCGGGACCTGATGGACCTGACCGAGGACCTGCTTCGGCGCATGGCGGCCGCGGTGCTCGGGAGCACCAGGCTGGTCTACCAGGGGATCGAGGTCGATCTGGCGATGCCCTTCGAGCGGCTCTCGGTGCGCGAGGCGGTGCTGCGCTTCAATCCGGGGGTCGATCCCGCGGAGCTGGACGACCTGGTCAGGACCCGGGCCCTGGCGCGGGACCTGGGGGTCCACGTCAAGGAGGAGTGGGGCCTGGGTCGGCTACAGGTGGAGATCTTCGAGCAGACCGGTGAGTCGAGTCTGCTCCAGCCGACCTTCATCACCGAGTATCCCACGGAGGTCTCTCCCCTGGCCCGCAGCAACGACGCCGCGCCCTCGGTGACGGACCGCTTCGAGCTCTACGTGGGCGGCCGCGAGATCGCCAATGGTTTCTCGGAGCTCAATGACCCCGACGATCAGGCGGAGCGGTTTCGCCGCCAGGTGGAGCAGAAGGCGAAGGGGGACGAGGAGGCGATGTACTACGATGCGGATTACATCCGCGCCCTGGAGTACGGATTGCCGCCCACCGCCGGGGAGGGGATCGGCATCGATCGGCTGGTGATGCTGTTCACCGATGCCCCCTCGATCCGGGATGTGCTCCTGTTCCCCCATCTGCGGCCGGAGGATTGACCCGAGAAGGGGCCGGCGCGCGCAGTACCCCTGGGAACAGGCCGATGAAAGCCCCCCGGGTATTTGATCCGCTGGCGTCCCGCGACGTGCGAGTCTCTGGACGTGCCGCTTTCAGGGGTCTCAGGCCCTCGATAATGGCGGGCCATCCCTGGCCCGCGCAGGAGGCGCGCTCGGTCAGCGCTTCCCTCAGACCCCGGGTAGTCCATAGGGCGGAGGGCATAGCCGCAGCAGGGGCCCCTGCTCGCCGAGCCGGACCTCTCCACCCTCCGCGGCGTCGATCTCGACCACCGCGAGGAGCTCGTAGCGCCCGGGCGCCGAGGGGCGCGCATCCACCACCCGCCCGCTGGCCTGCTCCGAGGTACTCTTGGGCGCATGGAGCGGGTCGCCCGGTCGGGGCGCTGAGCCGGTCTCGACCTCCGCCCAGTACATGCGCCGCTTGAGCTTACCGAGATACTGCATGCGCGCCACCACCTCCTGGCCCGTGTAGCACCCCTTGGTAAAGCTGACCCCATCGATCAGCTGGAGGTTGACCATCTGGGGAACGAAGGCATCGACGGTCTCCTGATAGACGGTCGGCACGCCGCCGCGAATGTCATGCAGGGCCCAAAGGTCCGCCGTGCCGGGCGTCGCGGCCTGGGACAGGGTCTCCCAGAGTGCCGACAGGTCCTCGGCGGGACCAAGCAGCTCGAAGCGGGGGCTGGGGGAGGGTAGGCGCAGCACCGTGACCTCGCCGGTCGTGACCAGGTCCCCGTCCCGCTCCGGGAGGCCGAGCCCCTGGGCCGCCAGCCGATCCGGGGCGCCGTCGCCGACGATCCCGATGCGCACGAGGGTGTCGGATGCGTCCTCCAGGGTGACCTTGGCACGCAGGACGAAGAGCCTCAGCCGCTTGAGGGTCTCCTGGACCCGTTCCCGGGGTAGCTGCAGGTAGATCGTGTCGCCGAGCCGAAGGACCCTGAAGCTGGCCAGGATGCGACCCTTGGGGCTGCAGTGGCCGCTGAGCAGGGTATGAGTCGGGGAGAGCTCCCGGATGTCGTTGGTGAGCTGTCCCTGCAGGAAGGACTCGGCGTCCTCCCCCCGCACCGCGATCAGGCCGAGGTGGGATAGGTCGAAGAGGGTGGCACCCTTGTCATCCTCGGGTGGAAAGCCGGTGGCGCCAGGGAAGCGGACGCTTCCGTCCGCATCGGGCTGCGCGCCCTGTCTGCCCAGAAAGTCTTGCCATTGGGGATTCATGTCTTGCTGCTCCAGAGAAGGGAACCCTGCGCAGCCCGGATGCCTGGCTGCGCCGGTCGCATGGTGTCTGCGGGTATGATAGCGGAAGGGCTCGCCTGACCTTGCCGGGAGGGGCCTTCCAATCGTTCCACGCCGAAGCGGTCAGCACGGCGAGTCACGAGGAGATCACGCACCCTTGTCTAGCCACCTACCAAGCCCGCCGGCGGACAGCCTGGTCCTGTACAAGGTCAGGCCTGCCCGGGTCCTGCGCGTGGGCGAGAAGATCGAGATTGAGCTTGAGGGGGGAGATACCAAGCGGGTGCGTGCCAAGGACCTGGAGCTCCTGCACCCCGGCCCCCTGCGCAGCCTGGACGAGCTCGGCCACCAGGAGGGGGAGGCGGACGAGGCCTGGGCCCTGCTCGAGGGCGGCGAGACCAACCTGCAGGAGCTGGCGGAGCTGGCCTTCTCCCGGTTCACCCCGGCGACCGCCTGGGCGGCCTGGCAATTGGTGGCGGACGGCCTGCGGTTTGCCGGGGTTCCGTCCCAGATTCAGGTGCGTTCCCGGGAGGAGGTGGAGCGGGATAGTGCCGAGCGGGCCGCCCGGGCGGCGGCGGAGCAGGACTGGAAGGGGTTTCTGGCCCGCATGGCGGCCTCCGCGCCCGAGCCCCAAGATCGACCGAGGCTCGCCGAGGTCGAGCGGCTGGCCCTGGGGCAGAGCGAGCACAGCCGTATCCTGCAGGCGCTCGGACACCAGGAGTCGCCGGAAAACGCCCACCGTGCATTGATCCAGGTCGGCTATTGGTCGGAGCGACACAATCCCTATCCGGCCCGCTGTGGCGTGCCCGCGGGGGATCCGCAGCTCGCCGTCCCGACGCTTCCCGAGGAGCAGCGTCTGGACCTGACCGGCCTTCCAGCCTACGCGATCGACGATGTGGGCAACCAGGACCCGGACGACGCGCTGAGCCTGCATGGCGACAGACTCTGGGTGCACGTGGCGGACGTGTCTGCCCTCGTCCACCCAGGCGGGGAGGTCGAGCGGGAGGCGCGAGCCCGGGGGGCCAACCTGTATGCCCCCGAGGGCATCGTCAACATGCTCCCGGAGGCGATCACCGAGCGGCTGGGGTTGGGGCTTCGGGAAATATCTCCGGCCCTATCGATCGCCCTGCGCGTGGATGGCGAGGGCGAGCCCTGTGACATCGAGGTCCACCGAACCTGGATCCGTGCGGAGCGCCTGACTTACGACGAGGCGGAGCTGCGGCTGGATGAGGAGCCCTTCGCCGGCCTGCGGTCCCTTGGGGATCGCTTTCGGGCAAGGCGAGAATCGGCCGGGGCCACCAGCCTGGATCTTCCGGAGGTCAGCGTCCGGGTTATCGACGGCAGGGTCGTGGTCCGTCCGCTGCTCCGTCTAACGAGCCGAGCGCTGGTCTCGGACGCCATGGTCCTGGCGGGGGAGGCCGTGGCGCGCTTCTGCCGGGAGAGGGAGATCCCGATACCCTTCGTCTCCCAGCCCCCCGGTGACGGCGTCGGGAGTGGGAATCCCGTGGGACTCGCCGCGATGTATGCCCGCCGAAGGACCTTCAGGCCGACCCGGTTGGTGGTGAGTCCAGAGCCCCACTCGGGGCTGGGTCTGTCGCTGTATACACGGGCCACCAGTCCGCTGCGGCGCTATTCGGACTTACTGGTGCATCACCAGCTGCGGGCCTGGATCATGGGCCGGGCCCTGCTCTCCGTGCAGGAGATGACGGAGCGGATCGCCGAGTCCGAGCTAGCCGTGGCCGCGATACGGAGGGCCGAGCGACTCTCCAACCTCCATTGGAAGCTGATCTATCTGAAGGAGCATCCGGATTGGCGGGGTGAAGGCGTCCTGGTCGCCAAGGAGGAGCGCAAGGATGTGGTCCTGATCCCGGATCTGGCGCTGGAAACCAGGCTTCGGCTCAAGACCGAGCACGCACTGAACTCGAGCCTTCGACTCACCGTAAGGGAGCTTGACATCCCCGGCCAAACCGTGAATTTTCGACCCCTCGGTTAGTGGGGCCATTCTGCCGCTGCTCGAACGAATGAGCTCAAGCCGGCGCGACCTCCTTGGGGCCGGCGCCGGCCTAAGTGCTGTCGGGTGTCAAGCGCCCCAGCGCCTCACGTTGCCCGTGTCGAGATGGACGAAGTCGGCGCTTGGGTAGTAGCCCACACCGCCGCGGGCCAATCTGAGCGCCTCGTCCCTGATTCGTCGGCTCGACAGGTCTGGAAAACGGACATCCATGGCTCGACCAGACAGGTGCAGGCTGTTGCGGGCCACCCCGTGTCCGGCTCGACGGAGCATGGCGTTGGTCTGCGGTGACCGATAGGCGCTCAAGACCTCGTAGCGCGCGCTCGTATCGCCGAGGCAGCACTGGACATCGTGGAGGAGATCGAAGAGCTGAGGGTCGATCGCGACGGTGTCACCGGTGCGGAAGTCCCGCAGGAAGTGGTTGAGCTTGGCGAGGGCGCTGCGCTGATAGTGTTCGCCGATCCGGTAGGTGACGGAGATGCGTTCGTCGGTGTGCAGGTGGTGGAGCGACAGAACGCGGGGCCTTTCGGCGATTCTTTTTGCGAATACGGGCGTCGCGGCGCTCGACAGGAGAGCGCCGAGGAAATACCGTCGGTTCATGTTCCCCCCGGACATTGAACTCAAGCGATGGTGCGGTCGATTATAACCAAGGTATACGAAAAAGCAATGTTGAACTGCCGTCAGCTGTGCGCTCATTCACAGCTTGATAGAGTTTTTGTAAAAAAATATAAAAGTATTACAACTATCGAGAAAATATAGCAATACGCATAGAACCTTGAGAGGAAGCTTTAATGAACTTTAACTCGGTCACACTCCAGTTTCCATTGGTGTTTGATTCCCTTCCAGCCTGATCAATGTTAAGGTTCGTCCATGAGCGAAGGGTTCGAGGTCGTCGAGCGAAGCGCGGTCTACACGGGTTTCCTTCGCCTGGCTCAGTATCGGTTGAGGCTTGAAGCGTCGACGGCCTTACCGGAAACGTTCGTGTACCGGGAGCGTATCGAGGGCCTGAGGGCGGCCGCGGTGCTGCCATTCGACCCCGTGCGGGGGCGAATCGTCCTGGTGAAGCAGTTTCGGATCGGCGCCTTGGGGGCCGCGGGTGGGGCATGGCTCCTGGAGCCGCCGGGGGGCGTGGTCGATGCGGGAGAATCCTCGGAGGAGGCGGCGCGTCGAGAGGCTTGGGAGGAGGCGGGGTGTCGGATCGGATCCTTGGAGCCGATCCTGCGCTGTCACCCCAGTCCAGGGGTCAGCGATGAGAGCGTGGATCTGTACTGTGGCGCCGTCGATTCGGCCTCGCTGCCTGCCACCGGGGGGCGGCGCGGAGAGGGTGAGTGGACCGAGGTGGTCGCCCTCGATCTTGACGCTGCGATTCGTGACCTCGGTCGGGGGATGCTGACGGCCGCCACTCTTATTATCTCAGTGCAATGGCTCGCGCTGAATCGGTGGCGGTTGCGTGAGCTTTGGGGTTTGAGCGAGGTTTCGCCTTGAGCGGAAGCGGTCCGACCGCGGGCGGTGGAGGGCCGCGGCGCGTGACTCGCGGAGCGCGAGGCGAAAGGGGGCGACGCCCGCGCTCGTCGTATTGCGGCGTGAACGACATGGGGGCGGGCCCGCGATTTATCGGGGGAGATCGCGATGTCCAGAGCGATTCTAGTTGTCATGATGCTTGGCCTGGTGCTGCCCGGACCCGAGGTCAGCGCCGACGTCTACAAGTACGTGGATGCCAAGGGTAATACCTATTTCACAGATGCTCCCCTGCGGGGTAGCAAGTACAAGCTGGCCTGGAAACGGGAATCCCGTGGCCTGATCAAGGAAAATAAGCAGCGCCTCGCGAGCCTGTCTCCGAAGAAGGGCTCCAGCGAAGGGCTCGAGAGGCGTAGGGCTCGCTTCGAGCGACTGATTGCCGCCAACGCGCGTCGCTACAATCTGGCGCCCGAGCTGCTCCACGCCGTCATCCGGACCGAATCCGCCTACGACCATACCGCCGTCTCGTCCGCGGGCGCTCAAGGCCTGATGCAGCTCATGCCGGGGACCGCTGCTCGTTATGGTGTGACGGACAGCTTCAATCCGGTCGACAACATTCGCGGCGGTGCGGCCTATCTGAGAGATCTTCTCGATCTGTTCGACCAGGATCTAGTTTTGGCGCTAGCGGGCTACAATGCGGGGGAGAACGCCGTCCTCAAGCATGGTCGGCGTATTCCGCCCTATGATGAAACCCAGAACTATGTCCGGAAGGTGCTGCGGCACCTCTCGGGGGAGCGGGGTTCTCGCGTTTGGATGACCGCCCGCTGAATCTCCACTGCCCCGGCTCGCCGCGCCAGGGCCTATGCCGACGTAGCGAGTACTACGGACTCCGCGGCCTCAGATAGGGCTTGATTCCGGGGCGCCTGACTTGTCTCCGCCCTGCAACATTTTTCGGATCGAGACCAGAGCCCGATCGATGAAGGGATGCTTGGGTTTGGGGATCACCCGGGCCCGCCCCGCCAAGATTTCTTGGGCGAGGTCACGCAGGCTCTTGATCTCTGCCTGCATCCCCGCCCGGTCGACGAACATGCACGTCGAGGTGAGGGGGCTCATCCAAGACAGCTTGATTCGCCGTGGCGGCATACCCGGTGCCCCCCTGAACTCGAACCAGGTGCCGAAACGCATGCGTCTCAGGCGTTCCACCATGTGACGCTCGGGCTCCGTCAGGTCATCGTCCAGGGTCGCCGCGCTGGTGATCTGGGGGACGGGGGTCCCTGACGCGGGGCCAGGGCTCTCCCTTTCAGCGGGCTCGGGAGGCATCTTCGGCTCGACCTTCCAGCCCTCCGGAGAATCCAAAAGGGCCAGTAGGGCACTCACGTTGGTGCTGCTGAAGCGCCCCAGCCTCTGAGCGGCGATGGCGAGGTCGTCTCGCAGCTTGGGCAGGGTTGCGAGGCGGGCGTTTCGTGCCTGCGCGGTGGCCTGGGGGTCGAATAGGGCGACGAGCTGCTCCATCACCGCGCCGGCCCGCCGCCAGTCTCGGCCCTGATCCTGCTCCGGATCCCGCAACAGAATGAAGGTGAGGTGGTCCAGCCACGTCTCGGATAGAAACGCCCGGACCGGCTGGGGTAGCGGATATCGCTCCATGGCGGCCTGTATCTCCCGAGCCGCCCGCTGCTTGGCCAGCGTGAGCTTCTCGCGCCCCTGTGCGGCCTCCTGGGTACGTTGCTCTGTGGTATCGCTGCGTCGTTGCTGCTCGCGCATCTTCTCCTCGAAATGGGCGAGCAGCTCCTCGAACAGACCGACGTCGTCGGTGAACTCCCGCAATACCCGGTCGACCACCTGCTGCATGACGGGGA
>Ga0316577_10000077_pt1 | contig 25415 bp, 23 predicted proteins | sample S5NA_FD_203073 | JGI IMG/M metagenome (GOLD analysis project Ga0316577, IMG submission 203073) | Rhizosphere microbial communities from salt marsh grasses in Alabama, United States - S5-7_050615r2r1 | ecosystem: Host-associated > Plants > Roots > Rhizosphere | place: USA: Alabama | collected... | reverse complement strand
TGGATGGTGAAAAACGGACCTAGCTGCTCCTGTGTAACTTCAGTCCAATACAGCATGTGCCATTCGTTGGTCCAAACCAGGAGAAGTATGATCAGGGGTTCAATTGTCAGCAGGATGAGGTTGCGCTGCGTCACCCATTTCCCATAGCCGGTTTGCAAGAGGGCGAAGGTGAGCCAAGCAGCAGGCACGATGACGATGCCGATATACCGGACCTTGATCCAAAAGAGCTGGGTGTCCTTGCCGACACTGGTAAGGCTCAATGCGTACGTGAGCGCCCACTCGCCCGCTGCTGCCATCAGGAGCGCAAAAGCCGTGGCCCCTTGTGTAGAACGACGTCGTCGGGCATACAGCGCGATAGCGACCGATATACCGGCCGCCGCGTATAGAGGGAACACGTAAGGCGCTTGATGCCAGTTCACCGCAGGCCTTTCTAGCTATTGAGCTTCTCAGTTTTGCAGGTCGATCTGGGCGTATCTGCTTTACAGTATAGCGTAATCTGACGCGTGAGTCAACGCCGCCGTCACGGGGGTAAAAATCCTCGCTCGGTTTATCTTTCTTTGGTTTCGGGGTTATCTTCTGCCACCGGCACGGTGAAGTGAAAGGCCGATCCCTTGCCTAGTTCGCTCTCACACCAGATGCGCCCGTCTTGCATTTCCACGAGGTTTTTGGCGATGCTCAATCCCAAGCCTGTTCCGGGGATTCTGCGCGTCTCTCTATCCCCCACACGGGAGAACTTTTGGAAGAGCTTTTGCAGGTCCTCGGCCTTGATGCCGATGCCGTTATCCTCGACCACGACGTGCACGACTTCTGCTGGTCCCTGCGGGTCCCACCGGTTGGCGGCGCGTTCGGCGCGGATGACGATCCTCCCACCTTCGGGAGTGAACTTGTGGGCGTTGCTGATCAGATTGGTGAGCACCTGAACCAGTCGTATTTGGTCTCCCCATACCTTGGGCAGGTCGTCGGGAACTTGGAGGATCAACTGCTGTCCCTTCCTTTCGATCTGAGGGTGAATCGACCGTATGATCTCCCGTATGATCTTGGCTATTGAGACGGGCTCTGTCTCTAGCTGAAGCTGACCGGATTCGATACGGGAAATATCGGCCAAGTCGGAGGCCAACGCAGCCATACGTGTGGTATTAGATTCGATGATGCGCAGAAACTCTATCTGTTCCTCGGTGACGGGACCTATGGCTCCGTCCTCCAGCAGACCGATGCTGCCCAGAACAGAGCTCAATGGGCTGCGTAGTTCGTGGGTGACGACGGAGATGAAATCGTCCTTGGCCTGGTTGGCTGCCTCGGCTGCCTCCTTCGCCTGTTGTAGCTCCTCTTCCATTTCCCTGCGCCTGGTGACGTCGCGCAGCACGATCAGGCGGCCGACGAGATACCTGCGCCAGTCGCGCAGCGGGGAGATTCGTAGGTCAAAGTATCGTTGCACGACACCTTCTCCTACAGCGATCTCTGTGTGCGTCTCGGGCACGCTGCGATAGCGCTCGACCAGGTCGGGCCAGCGAGAGAGGACCTTTTGGGCTGCTTGGCCGATCACCTCAACGGTTGAGACGCCCAAGATGCCTTCTGCCACCGGATTGAGGTCCACGATCCGGTCCTTTGAGTCCAGCACGATCACGCCGTCGCTCATGCTCTCGATGATGGTATCACGCGCCACAGGCACGACGTCCAGCAACCGGAATCGGAAAAGGCCCCAGCCCATTGCCAGGCCCGTAAGGGCGAAGGCGAAAGGCGTCAGATCCAATTTGCCGAACGGACTCCATCCAAAGATGAACACAGCGTTGGCTATCCATGGCGATAGCGCACCGATCAACAGGGCGGCTGCTTGACTTCGGTACAGATGGGGCGAACGGATGAACATCAGGATGAGCAGTCCTGTGCCGATCAGCAAAAGCAGATAGCAGTACGCGGCGTGTATCCAGAATGCCACGTTGTGAATCGCGTCTAGCATCGGGTAGGGACCGCTGGTGTCCAGATCGATGGAGGTGTGGAACAGGTGGTGCAGGTCGTTTGTCCAGACCAGCGCCGTTGAGAGCAGGGGAATGATCGCCAGCAAGATCAGCCTGCGGCGTGTCAGCCACTTTCCATTGCCGGTGTGTTGGAGTGCGAGGGCCAGCCATGCCAAAGGGGCCGTCACGATGCCTAGGTAGGTGAGATTGGACCAAAAGATTTTCGTTCGCAGATCGGGGCTACCCAGTTCTAGCACGTACACTGCCGACCACTCGGCTACGGCGAGCATGAGCGCAGCTAGCGGCGTCGCGCCAGGGGCAGAACGGTGCCGCCAGGCAAACAGGGCGAGCGTCGCGGAGATGGCCGTTGTCATGAGTAAAGGGAACACGTAAGGCGTGTATTGCCAATCCATCTACTTTTTGCTTTGGCTCCGAATTCGTGCTCCCCGCTTTGATTCTGGGGGGCCGGTCTTTACGCTGGAATTATTGGAGAGGATCGCCGCCCGCGATCAATTCTACAGCCAATCCGGCTTGGAGCCGCGTACCCCACCGCAGGATGGGCAATCTACGCGGTGAGACTCCTCTGGCTTGAATGCCCGCCCGCAGGATGGGCAGTGCGTCCACGCGCGCTCGGCCTCCTCTCGCTTTTGCTGGGCTTGCTCCTTCAGCCGTTTTTCCTCCAAGTAGGCTTCCTCGGCCGCTTTGCCTACACGATCGATCACTGCCCACACCTGTTTGGGAAGTGCCAGGTCGTCTGCGCTCTCGGCTACTTCGCTGATGCCCTCGATCAATTCGCCGGCCGCGTCGAGCAGACCGGCCGGCCCGCGCCGGCCGCGGAGTAAATCCTTCCCCTGCTCCACCACCGTCCCGCCGATGGATGCCCACGCGCCTCGCACCGCACTTTTGTCCAGGTTGCCCATCGTGACCGTCAGCGCGCCCGCCGCTTCGAGCAGGGTCACCGTCAGTGCAGGGAGGAACTGACGGCTATTTGCCTGGTGCATCAGGAAAGTGACCGTCGTCGAATCGCCGGTGCGATTGACCTGTACCTGGGTATCGTCGTCAGTAATCTCTGACCGCAGGGTGTTGGCGATGATGGCAGGGCTGACTCCCTCAAAGATCACCGGGTTGGGGTGGGGTGCCACCGCTCCACCTATCACAGCAGCGCCGATGCCCAGCCCGGCCAGCACGTCGTCACCGGTGCTCGGTCCGCTGCTAGCGGTGGGTTTGGGCTCATACTCGAACCCCTTTTTGAGCCGAGCCCGTTCCTCGGCCATCCATTCCTCGATGCTTTGCTTTTCCTCGTCTGGCATTGTGTTTTTTGCTCCCTTAGAAAATCGCCCGTATTCTAACACATCTCTGGATTTCGTTCAAACGATTGCGCTGGTCTCGCGATACTTGACGCAAGGCGTCCACGGACCCAGCGGCCTTTCAAGTATAACTCTGCTTTGTGCACAAGTCAAAAAAATGTCCCGGTGAGCGCCGAGAAGCTCTGGCCGTCACCTAATCGTAACTTCCCCTTAATCGACAGATACGGCCAGTAGAGGTATAATGGGGGCCAAGCGTGTCTACGTCTTTTTTGGGGGAGGGCATGGAATCAGACGTACACATATTGATCATAGACGATAGCAGAGCCATACGCGATTTCGTCCTGCGGGCCTTGGCCGACCGGGGTGGCTATACCGTGGCGGAAGCACCGAACGGCGCTGAAGGACTCCGTATGGCTCTGGATAACCCGCCGGACCTGATCCTGCTCGATCTTGAGATGCCCCAGATGGACGGTTTCCAGGTCGTGGATGCTCTCAATGAGCATCAAGTCGATGTCCCCGTCATCCTGATTACCTCCCATGGCTCTGAGGCCATCGCCGTCGAGTTCTTCCGCAAGGGCGTAAAAGACTACCTGAGCAAGCCTTTCACCGCCGAGGAGTTGTTCGCCGCTATGGATCGCGCGCTTACCGACGTTCGCCTGCGACGGGAAAAAGAACTCCTCACGCAGAACCTGCAAGCTGCCAACCGAGAGCTGCGCCTTCGGGTGCGCGAGCTGGATACTCTATACGGCATAGGAAAGTCGGTCACCTCTTTGCTCGACGAGAAGCAGTTACTGGAGCGAATTTTGGATGCCACCTTTTACGTCATCGGCGCCGAGGAAGCATCGCTGATGTTGGTGGATGAAGAGACCGACAAGCTGCGTCCGGCGCTTCACCGCCGGCAGGTGGAAGGCGAGCATCACCACGTCGCCCGCCGTAACCCTGAGGAACTGGCGGCTGATGCGATCCGCACAGGGGATGCCGCCGCCAGCGGCGAGATGCTCAGCGCACCGCTGCAGGTGGGGGACAAAGTCGTCGGCGCGATCGGCCTCGGCAACCCTGTGACCGCGCGCCCCTTTGGCAGCCACGACAAGCAGTTGCTTATGGCCCTGGCCGATTACGCCGCCATCGCCCTCGAGAACGCGCGTCTCTACAAGGAGGTGCGCCAGGCAGACCGGGCCAAGTCGGAGTTCGTCTCCCTCGTCGCCCATGAGATGGGAACGCCGCTTACCTCTATCCTGTGTTATTCCGACGTGCTGCTGCAGGAGCGTTCCGAACCGCTGTCCGAGAAGCAGGAGCAATACGTCAGCGTCATTCGCAAAAACGTCGGGCGTATGCAGATTTTGCTTTCCGATTTGCAGGACATCTCCCGCATCGAGGCCGGGCACCTTAGTTTGAACATCGAACCCACCAACTTGGCCACTGCGCTGCAGGGTGCCTTGGAGGCCACCCGCGGGCAGATCGGAGCTCGGTCGCAGGTGTTGACCCTGGATTTGCCGGAGGATTTGCCGTTGGTCGGTGCCGATCCCGCGCGCCTGACGCAGATCCTGATCAATCTGATCGGCAATGCCTGCAAGTACACACCCGACGGCGGGCACATCCGTGTGAAAGCCGGGCCTCAGGGCGGGTACGTGTGCTGCGCTGTGGCGGATAACGGCGTTGGTATCTCTCCCAAGGATCAGAAGCGCCTCTTTACAAAGTTCTTTCGCTCCGATAACCCCGCCGTGATGGAAAAACAGGGGACAGGCTTGGGATTGTGCATCGCCAAGAACCTGATCGAGCTGCAGGGCGGGCAGATCGAGGTGGAGAGCGAGCTGGGCAAAGGCACGACGTTCTGGTTCACTGTGCCGGTGGCGGGGTGACCTCGCACGCCGCTATGTAGCATCAACCTTCTTGATACCTCCGTGTAGATTTTCGACTTGCCATTTTGAACGCAGATTTCCCAGGCCAGATTAATAGGTCCTGGTTATCCGTGTGCGGAGCCTGCGAAAATCTGCGCCCTAGCCCGATCTTGAACACGACTCCGGCAAAGTGTCTGTACGGATTTGGTAGGTTGAGAAAATAGTTCGGGTACCCGCCTACAGCCCGGAGCTCAAAGCTCCGGGCTGATAGCCCAAGCCCTCCTCGAGGGCTCAAGAATAGCCCGAAGGGCTTTGTCTTCTGAGCCCGGAGGTTCACCTCCGGGCGGGGTGACTTCGCCTGATGCTTCATCTCCGCACCTACTAAATCCGTACAGACTCTCCGGCAAACCCGCGATTGACCTCCGCGCCAATTTGCGCTATACTCAGGCTGCGATAAGGAAACCATATATTAGGAGGGTAACTCGATGAAGCTTGCGTGCTTCGCCGTGGCCTGGCTGGCTGGTATCGCGCTGGCCAAGGAGATCGGCCTGCCTTGGCAGGCGCTGCCGGTGCTGGGCCTGTTGGCTTTCTTCATCCTGCTGTTATGGCAGGAAAACCCCCGTGTTCGCTTGATCGCCGCCTGCGTGCTGTTTCTGGCCGCCGGTGCGGGCCGCTTTTTGCTCGCCGCTCCCCATTTTTGTGAAACCTCCCTGGCGACTTATAACGACATTGGCTGGGTGACGTTGGAGGGCGTTGTCGTAGGGGAACCGGACGAGCGGGAGACCTACACCAATCTGCGCGTGCGGGCCGAGTGGTTGGTGCTGCCCGAGGGTGCGCCATCAGGCACGCCTGGTGGCGTCGAGTTGAATGTCGATGGCCTGGCGCTGGTCAAGGCCGACCGCTACCCCGAGCGGAGCTATGGGGACCGCGTCCTGGTCGAGGGGATGTTGGAGACGCCGCCGGTGCTCGAGGATTTCTCTTATAGGGATTATCTCGCGCGCCAGGGCATCCACTCGATGATGCGCCGTGCGGAGGTCACGCTGCTGGCCGAGCGGCAGGCCAGTCCTCTCCTGTATGTGCTGTTCCGGTTCAAGCGGCACGCCCAATCCATCATCGCCGCCATCCTGCCGGAGCCGCAGGCGGCGCTTCTCACGGGCATCTTGCTTGGCGTCGAGACGGGCATCCCCGCTGACCTGATGGACGATTTCGCCGCCACCGGCACGACGCACATCATTGCCATCAGCGGATTTAACATCACGATCGTAAGCGGCATCTTTTTCGCGATAGCCAGGCGCTCGTTTGGCAAAAAGCGGGCGTTCTGGATCGCTGCCGTGGGGATCGCGGTCTATACGATTCTGGTCGGCGCGTCGGCAGCGGTGGTGCGTGCGGCGGCGATGGGCATCCTTTACCTAGTCGCCATGCGGCTGGGACGGGCCACCTACGCGCCCGCTTCCCTGGCCGCGGCGGCCTTTTTCATGACGCTGCTCAATCCTTACACGCTGTGGGACGTGGGCTTTCAGCTCAGCTTCGCTGCCACTATCGGGCTGGTGCTCTACGCCGAGCCACTGGAGCGGGTCTTTGAGCGCGCGCTGGCGCGCTTCACCTCGGCCGAGCGCGCTGAAAAGATCGTCGGCCTGATCAGCGAGGCCCTGCTGGTCACACTGGCGGCACAGATCACGACCACGCCCATCATCCTGAACATCTTTGGACGACTCTCACTGATCACGCTGGCGACCAATTTTCTGATCCTCCCCGTCCAACAATGGGTGATGATTGTGGGTGGCCTTGCCCTGTTATCGGGATTGGTCTTTCGCCCTCTGGGGCAGGTCGTGGGCTGGGGGGCCTGGGTGTTTCTCACTTACACCATCGAGATGGTGCGCCTCACCGCGCGGGTGCCCTTTGCCTCCGTGCCGGCGCATATGGGAAGCTGGATGGTGTGGGCGTACTATGCGCTGCTGGCTGGGCTCACCTGGTGGTTCAAGCAGGCTCGGGAGCGGCGGACCGAGCTGTGGCACAAGTTCACGAGCAATGTCCAGATCAAGTTCATCCTCGGTGCTGCCGCCGTGTTGCTGATCCTGGCCTTTTTCTTCTGGCGCGAGCTGCCCGACGGTAAGCTGCACGTCACCTTTCTCGATGTGGGGCAGGGGGATGCCGTCTTTATTCAGACTCCATCCGGCAAGCAGATCCTCATCGACGGCGGGCCGAGCGAGACGCAGGTACTGGCACAGTTGGGCCGTCAGATGCCCTTCTGGGACCGCACGCTCGACCTGGTGATACTGACGCACCCGGATTCGGATCACATCAACGGCCTGGTGCCGGTGCTGGAGCGGTACCAGGTGGCGACGGTGATCCACCGCCAGATCGAGATGGACTCGGAGACGTACGATTACTGGCTAGAGCTGGTGGCAGATGAGGGAGCGTCGGTATATGAGGGGCGAGCAGGGTTGTCCTTGACGCTTGATGAAGCGGACACACAACGTCCGGGGCTGGAAATGCTGATCCTGCATCCGGGTGTGGAGGAGTGGGAGAGTGCCAACGACAACTCGGTGGTGACGCGGCTGACGTATGGGCAGGTATCGTTCCTGCTGACCGGGGACATCGAGGCGGAGGTGGAGGAGACGCTAGTAGGGGCGCGTCGCGACGCGCCCCTACTCCCCCTGCAAAGCACGGTGCTGAAGGCCGCGCACCACGGCAGTTGCAGCTCGACCACCCAAGCGTTCGTTGACGCGGTCGATCCCGAGTTGGTCGTCATCAGCGTGGGAGCCGATAACACCTTCGGTCACCCATGCGACGAGGTGCTGGAGCGGCTGGAGGGTCTGCCGACCTATCGCACTGACGAGCGCGGCGCTGTGGAGATCGTCAGCGACGGGGGGCAGGTGTGGGTGGAGACGGAGCGATGAGGTAGGTGCTAGCGAAAGAGGTGCCGTATTGCTATATCACCTGTGCGCCTGCGTAGCGCTCCCGGAGCGCTGCGCTCGGGCCGCGCCTGATCATCTGCATCGCCGGGGGCAAGTGGTCCAGGATGTCCTGGGCGGTGATGCCGTCCTCTCCCCTGTCCTCGGCCGCGAGGTCGCCGGCCAGCCCGTGCACGAACACGCCCTGCCTGACGGCCGTCTGCAGGGGCAATCCTAGGCCGAACATGGCGGCGATCGTTCCCGTAAGCACGTCGCCCGATCCCGCCGTGGCCATGCCAGAGTTCCCGCTCGTGTTGACGAACACGCGCCCGTCGGGATGCCCGATCAGCGAGTGGGCGCCCTTGAGGACGATGGTGGCGTTCAGCTCGGCGGTCGCGCGCTGCAGGATGCCGACCTTGTCGTCGTCAATCTCTCGCACACTCGTCCCGGTGATTCGGGACATCTCGCCCAGGTGCGGGGTGAGGATGGTCGCCGCCTGCCGTCCCTTGACGACCTTCAAATCCTGGCACACCGCCGTGATGCCGTCGCCGTCGATGAGGAGCGGTTTTTCGATCTCTGCGGTCAACTCGCGGACGAGGCGTTGGGTTTCCGGGTCCAGGGATAGGCCGGGGCCGACGATCACCATGTCCATTTTCTCGGAGAGCGCCAGCAAGGCGGACTTGTTCTGGAGGGCGATGCTCCCTGCATCTGTCTCGGCCTGGGGGTGAAAGACGATCTCGCTGCCCTTGCTGCCGATGAAGGGCACGATGGAGCGGGGCGCGGCCAGGCGGGAATAGCCGCCGCCCGCCTTTAGAAAGGACGAGGCGGAGAAGTAGGGCGCTCCAATGTAACCGGCAGCGCCAGCGATGAACAACACCTGGCCGAAATCGCCCTTGTGGCCATCCTTGTTCCTGGGAGGCATCTCGGCCGGCGGGCTGATTTCGATCTTGAGCGTGTCCGCGTCGTATATGCTCGGCGGGAACGAGATGTGCGAGACGTACAGCTTTCCGCCCAAGTCGTATCCCGGGAAGAGCATGTTCCCTATCTTGGGCAGGCCGAAGGTGACGGTGACGTCTGCCCGGACCGCCGCGCCCATCGCCTTACCTGTGTCGCCGTGGACGCCGGAGGGGATATCGACGCTGAGCACCACCTTTCCGCTTCTGTTGATCAGCTCGATGACGTCGCGGTACAGGCCTGTGACCTCATGGGAGAGGCCCGTGCCTAGGATGGCATCCACGATGCAGTCGCAGCGGGCGACCTCGGTCTGTGCCTCCTCGGCGGATTCGATCTGCCGCATCTCGACGGGCAGCCGGGAGACGATGTCGAAATTGATTTTCGCCGCTCCTTTGAATTTGTCTGGGGTTCCGAGGACAAAGACCTGAACCGTGCCGCCGGCGGAGTGGATCTTGCGCGCCACGACGAGCCCGTCCCCGCCGTTGTTGCCCAACCCGCAAAAGATCACGAACCGCTTGTCCGCGATGCCGAACTCGTCGAGCAGCGCAAAGTACGCTGCCTGACCTGCGTTCTCCATCAAAAGCTCGGCCGGGATGCCGAACTCTTCTATCGCTTTTCGATCCAGTTCCCGCATCTCGGACACCGTGCTGACTTTCATGTCTTCTCCCAGTGTTATTTTACTTCATTTGGCGCCAAAAGCCCAACCCCCACCTTCCTTGGGGTGTGTTTGTAGTTGGGGACACGGCTCCAGGCGGACGGTTTCTCCCCCCTCCAACTCCCCCCGCTGGGGGGAGGGTTCGGCTTCCCTCCCAGCGGGGAAGCCTGCCCTGAGCTTGTCGAAGGGGATTGAGGGGGCAGAGATGTGATCGGGCCTCCTCAATCCTTGCTGCGTTCCCCGAGCCTTCTCAGGTAAAATCGGTGGCCTCCGTACTTCGCCTCGACGAGCTGGCCCTGCGCCACCAGCCGCCGAACCACCGTCCAGTCCGCTTCAGCCGGTTGTTCAGGCTGTGCCCGTGCCAGAAACTCGTCCACTGCGTCCTCCCGCATGGGATGTACCGCCGTGATGCTCAACAGGTCCTGCTCGACGTCGCCCGTAGACGCAAACGCATTGCCCTCGTACCCAATCAGGTATTCCACCTGGTCCACACGTTGGCTGAGAATCTGATACGCACGGTTGATGGCTCCCTCTTGGGGCTGCTGCACCCACTTTTCCGCAGGGGGGCGGGTGGGGATAGCCAGGTAGGCAACGCCGGGTCGCAGCCGGGCCAAAAGATCGGCTACTTCTTCCAGGTGCTCCTTGCCGTCGTTAACGCCTTCGACCAGCATCGTCTCCGTCACCAAGTGCCCCGTGTAAGCCTTGGCAAAATCGAGTATGCCGTCCTGAATGGATGACAGCCGCAGCGTCCCGTGGGGCCGGTCGATACGCCGCCAGATACTTTCTCGTACGGCGTCTACTTTCAGAGAGACCCAATCCGCCTTCGTCAGAGCCTCTCTTAGCTCCTCTTGCCACATCAGGGAGCTGTTGGTGATGATGGCGATCTTGATCCCCAATTGCTTCAGCAACTCGATTTCGCGGCCGAGGTTGATGTCCAAGGTGGGCTCGCCGTCAGGTACGAAGGTGAGATAGTCGATAGGTTCTCCGGCCTGATTTGCCTTTTCAACCTTGTCCTGGATATCCTGCATGATCTCATCCGGCTCGTAGAACGACTGGCGCTCCACCTGCATCTTGATGGTGCGCCCCAACTGGCAGTAAACGCAGGCGTAGGGGCATATCTTGGGTGGGATGTTGTTGATTCCCAGGCTGCGCCCCAAGCGCCTGGACGGGACGGGGCCGAAAGCGATCATACTGCCAATCCTTCTCTGTGTTCCTCTACTCCAAGTGTGCGGCACAAGTCCACTATTCGAGCCCCCAGTTTTTCGGCTGCTTCCATAGACTCCAAGTCGCTCTTTATCTCTCCTGGTTTGAAGGCCATGCCCGAGATGCCGCGGTTAGCGACAATCATGTCATGTTTCAGGAAAAAAGCATTGATGGCGGCGATGGCACCTTCGGCGCCATATCTCCGCCCGACGACGACCGCAGCGCCTATCTTGTCCTTTAGCTTTCCTCTAATTGACCAGGTTCGGTCTATAAAGGACTTTAACTGTGCGGTCACGTTGTTGAAATACACTGGGGTGCCGATGACTATGGCGTCGGCGTTCAGAACCTTGGGTATGACGAGCGTTTTCATGTCATCTTCGATAGCGCACGAGCCGTTTTCCAGGCACGCCCAACAAGAGTGACACGGCTCGACAGTGTAATCGGCTAGTTTTATGAATTCACCCGCAGTGTGATTCAAGATGCAGTTAAGTAGATAGTCTGTGTTGCTTTTCTGTCTTGGACTACCTGAGATGTACACGATGTTCATTACACATTTCCAATACGCTGGCCGGGGCAGCCCTCCCGAAGGCTTGAATCCCTCGGGAGGGCTATACGTCCCCTTTTCGTTAGCGTGTCATCTGCGTGCCACATTTGGGGCACTTTTTCTGATAGCAGGGCTGACCGACGACGTGCGGCACTGTGTGCCCGCAACTGGGGCAGACACAGTCACCGCCTGGGCCAGCGGCCTTAGCTCCTCCCATACGCCCGGGCCCACGTCCGCCGCCGCGACCAGCGCCGCTACCGCGTCCGCTTCCGCCTCCACGACCTCGACCCATCTCAATCACCTCCTTCTTCACTCTGATCACATCTTCTCAACAAACTGGGGGGGGCGGGAGGTGTGCAGGCAGAATCCGCCTGCACATCTTCCATCTTTCCCAGCTCAATGAGAAGATATCTCTGATTGTTCTTCCGATCCAATGGTAAGCACTAGACCTGCGCCGACTTTGACGAAATCGTCTCCGTATTCCTCAGCGAATGCGTGCGTCGCCCGGTTGCCCGTGCAGTGACACGGTGCCGCCTGCTGCACGCCTAGATCACGGAAATCGGCGATGATGCGTTCGACCCGGCGCCTTCTAACGCTGCCCAGGTGGAAGCCGCCCATGACCAAGGCCACCTCGCCGCTGACGCTTTCCTTGGCCCGGCGCACCAACTTTACGACGCCGGGGTGCGCGCACCCCGTGACGATGACCATGCCGCTTGCAGTCTCCACCGCCAGCGCCTGCTCGACGAGACGTGACCCCATCTCGCCGGCGGTGTGGATGCCGGGCCGGATCTCCACCGGCCCCTCCACCTCGACCAGCGCGGTTAGCGCGCGCACTTCCGCCTTGAAGCGCTGTGAGAACGAGCGTGGCACATAGACCGTCGGGCGGACGCCTGTGTTCAGCAGTCCCCCAAGCCCGCCAGTGTGATCGCCGTGGGCGTGGGAGAGGACCACCGTTCCTATCCCCAGCGGGTCAATGCCCATTTTCTCCATGTTGGCGAGCAGCCTGCTGGCATCCCCGCCAGTATCAAAGAGGAGATCGTCGCCCACCAGGCACGCAAATCCCCACGCAGAGGCCAGGGTGGGGTCCAGCGTCTCGTTATCGTAGACTATGGTAAACCTCATCGCGTCTATCTCTCAGCTTCCTCTCCGTCGGTGGCGCGCCTGACGTCCCCGGCCTCCCCGGCCGGCAGCGCCTCCGCTTTCAGGCGTAGACGAGGCCCTAGTGGCAGGCGATCCTGCTCCCACGGGCGGTCGTGTCAGCCAGCGCTCCACGGCCTGGACCAGTGCTCTCCCGGCCTTTGTCAAAAGCCCCACACCGGTAGCGACGGCGACGGCACCTGCGGTCTCTGCCAGAGGGCTGGGCTGCCGGATGGCAGGGGCCTGTCGCTCTGGGACGGGGACGAGTTCGCCCTGGACCACGGGTTGAATGGCGCTCTCCGGGCAGGCATCTATGCATGCCTCACAGCCGATGCATGTTTCCTCGTCGACGCGCGCCTTACCGTCTACCAGCGCCAGGGCCCCGACCGGGCACATCTCCACACACGCACCGCAGCCAGTGCAGCGGGCCACTTCTATCCATATCTTTTGTCTTTCCATCTTACTATCTCCTGACACCCAACTCGGATGACCGGCTTGGGGAAACCAAGCTGTCCGCCAGCAACCCCTTGAAGCGGTCGAGGGTGATGGGATGAAACTCGACCTCCAGGCCGGTCCAATCGAACAGCTCCAGGATCTCCACGGCGTGCTCGGCCATATACTCATCGGCGAGTCCAAGACTGTCCAGGACGATGATCTTGTCGTAGAATCCAGGAAAGTTGGCGTTGGCGTCGGCATCGTCCCACCCGAAATATGTCTGGTAGACCGTCTTCCAACTCGTAAGCCAGCCCGGCGTGAACCACAGGATCTTGTCCTGCCTGCCTCCGCTGATACGCTGCCGGTCCTCGAAGCTGGCCAGTATGTCGTAGCCGTACTCTCCCTGTACCCTGATGATTTCCCTGCCCGCTGCTTGCAAGATCGAGTCCACCCGCTTGAGCGGCTCGTCGACGCTGACGTAGCACTTTTTTCCATACACGATGATGATTTTGTGGTCAGGGCATTCCTCTCGCGCTTGATCCAATCTCTTGAGCAGGTGCTCCTCCAGCCTGTCCGGTAGGGCGTGCAGGCCCGGCGGCGTGAAAAGGAGTCGGCATGGATTCAGAAAACCGCTCTCCACCAGGCGGGTCATCTCCGGGTGCAGCATCCCGCAGGAGATGATACAGCGGTTCTCGAATGTGGGTCCGTTCACTTCAGCCATCGCTCCGTTGCTCCCTCTCTTACTAGATAGAATTTTCCCTTCTCAGCGTCTCTGGTACTGTGGCTAGTAGAGGAACTCTGAAGAAGAGATCGAAAACTATGGGAATGATAAAGACGTACATAGCGCCAAGCTCCCGCCATATCAGCCCTCCAATGATAGGGGCAGGAATCGTGACCAACCCCGTAAACAAGCTCAACAGTCCTCCCCACCTCCCCTGCTGCTCAAGCGGAAGAAGTTCAAGGGTCATGGCGCTCGTAGCGCCGGTGGAGATGTTGTAAAACGCTAAAAGGGCCGCCGATAACACCAACGCGATCGGGCCAGGGGAAAAGGCGAGAAAAAGGTTAGAAGCATACCACAGTGGTGTGAGCAAATAAATCACGCGCTTCCTCCCGATTCTATCCGCCAGCCGACCCACGGGAATGCCGAAAACGAGTTGCGCTACAACTGTAGCGCCCGCCATGACGCCCAAAAGGTATTGATCCGCTCCCTTGATCTCGTGGGCGTATAGCTGGACAAACGGTCAGAACATAGCCATGGGAAATGAGCCCAGAGCGGAGATGACGATCCATTTCCAAAGGTCCCTCCTTCCCTCAAAGAGATGACGGAAGTCGGCGATAAAGCCAAACCTGGTCACGCCGGCGAGTTGTCCCTCTTTTGGTTCACGCAGTTGGATGGCCACAAGAAGAAGAACGAGGCCATACCCTGCGAACTGGAGGATGTACAAGGGCCGAATGCCTTCAACCGTCATGCCTCCAAAAACCGTCACCAGGTAGGCGCCGACGAGGGGCGAGATCAAGCCGGTTAGCGCGGCCAGGGTGCTGCAAACGTTCTGCGCAGTCACGCGATCTTGGCTTTGTACAGAATCAGCGCAGATCACCCTGCATCCCGTGTTACTCAGGCTCGTGGCGACGGAAGCAAGGATAGTCGCCACAATAAGGAATCGCCAATCGGGCGCCAGCGCATAGAGCAGGCTCCCTCCCGCTGTGAAGACGATCGCCAGCAGGAAAAATCGCTTGATGCCGTGACGATCCATCAGCCATCCTATGGGCGCAGAAATGAGGGCACTGATCGCGCCGCCTACACTGCTCAGAGACCCCAGTTGCACGGAATCGGCCCCTAACCCCACGGTATATATCGCCTTGTACTGACTGGTGAGGCCGACCAGAAACTTGTTCGCGGAGAGGCGCGCTGCGCCTACCCGATAGTTGTGTTTCTGCCTGTAGATAAAGTCTTTGATCCTTCCAGTTACTCTACCGACTTTGTTCACTGCATCCTCCCGGTGAGCCCTGCAAACCGGAACGCCGATTCCTCCCATCGATGCGCGGCGTTACATCACGCCCTCCACAGATACATAATCCCGATAGCCGCGTGTATCGGCGTCGCCACGAGCGTAGGCCTCGTGCCAGCCTTCGAGCACCGGCATCTCCTCGTACAACTGCTCACGTCGGGCCTCGAGCAAGCGACGCGGACGCTCCAGAAAATCGGCAGCACAGATCACGCGGTGCCCTGTCTCGGAAGACAGGCGATCCAGCCAGGAAAGCCCCTCCTCGCAGCGCAGCAAGTGATGGTCGAGGATCAATGTGTCCACGTGACGGGCCAGCCGCTGCGCGTTGCGCCAGGCCATCTCCCGGCGCCTTGGCGAAAGCCAGGGAAGATACAGCGGCGGCCCGCCGGCCAGCACGATGTCCGGCTGCCAGTCTCGTATCAACGACACAGCCTCACCATCGAGAAGTTGGATGTCCGAAGCATGCACGAAAACTGTGTCTCCCCACTCGATGCGGGTCATCATCACCGTTCCAAGTTTGGTGTTTGGTCTCCCATGCGGCACGGGTGGGGAGAAAGCCAGCGCCCCAGTCCCTTGCCCCTCCGCGTTCGGGAGATGCCTGCCTAACACTTTGCCCAGAGACTCCCTGCGGCGCAGCATGTTTTCCGAAAGCCCTCGAGGTCCTTTGGTCCAGAGCTGAGCCGTCCGACACAAAGGCGCCGCCTGTTGAGCCTTGAGCTGATAGGGATTCGCGTTCGGCAAAGGGACGTGATCCCCGTGGAAGTGGCTCATCACTACATCGGTGGCGTCCTTCAGCTCTGCTAGTATCCTCCGGCGCACATGTTCCCCGACTGCTGCCTGTGCCGGATGGGGAAGCAGACCGTGGCGCTGGTAGCCCAGCGCCAGTCCGGGATCGATGATGATCTTGCGGTTCTCGGCCTCCACCACACAGCAGAGGCCGCGTACCCCTAATGATTCCGTTCCAAGGATCTTGAGCATCTTTTCCCGTTCTAGGTGGCTTCCGCAGCCTCGGCGAACAACTCCAGAAGGATCGTTGCCGCCTGCTCGACCAGCGTGGCACAGGAGCCCAGGCCGCCCGGCGCGTAGACCACCTTCTCACGCAGCTTGGCGCACTGCGTGTCGCCGAACTTGATGAGGAAATGTCTCCTGTAGCGGGTAGCGAGGTCGAGGGTAGGCCGGTCGCTCTCGCGCAGCTCTATGCGCCCGAGCAGTCCGCCGATGACGAGCACACCACCGCTTAGCGCGCCGCACATCTCCTGCTGCGTATCGCCCACGCCGCCCGCAAAGCCGGTCGCCATTCGCGCGCACTCCGAACTCAGATCCTCCAGCACGTGCTCGCCCACGACGAGCAACATGGCCTCCGCTCAGTGGTAACCCTGTCGGACTAGGTCGCCGGCCCGCGCGGCCACACCTCTTGATATAGGATCCTTGGTCACTCGGCAGTTCCTCCTATCAGTTCTCCTTATCCAACCGGTCGAGCCGTGCCATTACCTCCGCCAACTGTTCGCGTAGTCCACTGGCCATATCCTTCAGGGATGCGATTTCTTCCTCTTGAGAGGGGGCAGGTTGAGAGGAGGCAGGGCTGGCCGATGGTGTCTGCGGAAAAGCTACACCCGCACGACGTCCCATTCCCATGCCACGTCCCATGCCGCGCCCCATCCCGCGTCCCATGCCCATTCCGGCGTGCGCCTGGACGTTGGCATCTGCAACAGATTGAAGCTTGCCTGTACTGAACGCCTCGATGGCCTCCCGCACGGTCCCACCGCCGAAAAGGTAGATGGGCACACCGGCTGACTGGAAGACGTTGAAAGCATTTGGCCCCATGTTACCGGTGACCACCGCTTGCGCTCCGTGTTCTACGACGAACTGTGCGGCTTGAATGCCTGCTCCCCCGGCGGCATTTATCGCCGGGTTCTCGACACTCTCCGATGCCATCGAATCTGTATCCACGAAAATGTATGTAGGGCAGCGTCCGAACACCGGGCTGGCCGGTGCGTCCAGATCGGCGCCGTTGGCTGATACGACGATCTTCATTTGCGTTCCTCCTGGTGAAAGGTATAATCAAGTTTGCCGACCGGGCGAGGCGATGGATAACTCCTTTGGAGTTGTTACAGGCTCCTCACTCGGTTAGGAGCCCCGGGGCGGGTGGCTAAGCTTGTGACACCGTCACCCGCCCCGATGCGCCTCGTTTATGGATGTGGCTATTCCTTCTGCTCGAGTTCCGCGATGCGCTGGCTGATGGCGTCCAGTTCTTGCTTTAGCATCTCAGCCTGCGATTTGAGGAACTCGGTTTCCTGCTCCGGCGTCAGCGGCTGCTGCGGTGGCGCTCCATACGGGCCATACGCTGCAGCCGGGGGTGCTCCCCAGGCCGGCGCGTACCCGTAGCGGGCCCAACCGGGCAGACCGGTGGCGTAATACATGTGTCGCCAACCGCGCCCGCGGCCTCCGCCGCGACCCCAGCCCATGCCAAAGCCCCTGCCGGGCATCGGGTTTGCATAGCCGGGCGCGTCGTAGCCGGCGCAGTAGCCGGCCCCGCGTCCGGTCATCGGTCCCATTCCTCTGGGTCCAGTCCCATCTCCTGCTGGCATCTTGCCTCACCTCCTTCTATCTATAGAATCTACAATACGCTATGCTCGTTACAACGACTACCATCGTCCACGGCCGCGCCCGCGGCCCCAGCCGCGGCCTCGTCCCCTGAAGAAGCCTCGGCCCAGCCACCAACGCGGGCGACCGAGGTTGTAGGCGGCCGGACGGCCCCTGTAGTACGGCTGCGCCGGAGGCGCATAGGGGGCACGGTATGTCCCATATCCGGTGTAGGCAGGGCCATACGGATTACAAAACCCTCGCCCTCCGCCCGTCATCGGTCCCATCCCGGCTGGTCCGGTTCCATCGAATCTTGGCATCTCACTCACCTCCTCTTGTCATTGGTTCATCTATCGTCGACATACACTGCTTACCGCTGGGCAAACCGGCGGCCTCGTCCTCTGCGCGCGCCACGGCCGCGCCCGCGGCCAGATCCCACCATCCACCGCCAGCGGACTAGGCGAGTTCCTAGCGCTGAGCGGGTGGCTGGAGGCCCCAGGCGCACCGGCGTACCCTGCGCCCCTGCATATCCGTACGGTGCCTGCCCCGAGTCGGGGATTGCCAACGCGCAGTACCCTTCACCGCGTCCGGTCATTGGCCCCATGCCTTGTGGCCCTGTTCCATCAAATCTTGGCATTTCTTTCACCTCCTGCTGTTTTTTAACCGCATTCCAGATGTGCCTCTTTGTTCGTCGAGAGCCCCACACTGACAGTCTGTCCTGCTTTACCACGCATCAATGATACTCGCCTTCACCTTTCTCCATGTGGAGACGGTACGCTCCAACTAAGCGATCAAGCATGTTCCGAGTTTCGTCCAATTCCTGGACCCGCGTAGCCAGTACCTCGTCCCCCAGGGCGGTGATACGATAGACGCGGCGGGGTGGCCCTTGGGTCTGTTCATCATCCCACGTCGAAGCGACCCATCCTCGTGCTTCCATATCGCGCAACACCCGGTAAATGGCACTGGGAGCGACCTCTCCCAGGCCGAACTCCCCTAGCTGCTCCAGCAGGGTGTACCCGTGAGCGGGTTGGCGATGCAGGAGCAGAAGTAGCGCTGACTCCCGCATCCCGGTCGTCCGGCGACCGCGTCTTCGCCTTCTCTGGCCTCTTCCTCGCATCTTGCACCTTCCTCACAGGGTCAGTCTGGCTTGTATCCAGTCGTAGTATACCATACTATGTACTATATGTCAATAGTTGTATTGTATATAGATAGATTCCATTTAGATAAGTAGTACTTACTCTCTCTGTCGAGATAGCACGGCTGAAGGTGCGTGTGTTCGTTACTTTTTTGGCAACGGTGGAGAGCCGGGCGGTGGGGGGGACTAGGCGTTCTAGATGGCCGCATATGGCGGCTTAAAAGGTGCTGCTGCTTTCAGGCGATATCAAGGTGGAGATGGAGGGGGTGCTGGTAAGGAGGCGTTGCGACGCGCCCCTAAGCGGCTTGGTCACGTGGCGTTTCCTGGACTGACGAGCAGGGGGTAAGATGCCCTTGATTTTGCGTTGGTGCCGGGCAAGATGTCAACACTATCTAGTCCGCCAACAACTCTGCGACGACCGCGTCCAGTTCCATCCCCTTGCCACGCTCTAGAGCGGCTTCAAGTCGCTCCGTGGTAAGTGCATCACGCAGCCCGTCGAGGATCGTCTCGGCCACCTGGGCGCTATCGGCCTCCACGGCCGGGTGGTTTGCGATCAGTCCTACCAGCTCTGCTGCCAAATCTCCCTGCCCGGTCTCGGCTCGCAGCAGGGCCACGCCGGTTAATGCGTCCAGGGTCAGGGGAGTCACTCCAATCGCCGTCGACTCGCTCAACGCCTCGCGCAGATACTCCCACGCCAGCGCGTGTTCGCCTAGCAGGACGTGCAGGTGCCCTAGGTTGCTCAGGGTGCTGGTCGCTCCTTGCCGGTGGCCGATCTCCCTGCCGATTGACAGTGACTCTTTGTAGTATTGTCTTGCCTTTTCCAGGTTTCCCAGGTTGTGATGATTGATGTAGCCGAGGTTGTTGCACATGTCAGCCATCGCGTGACGATCGCCCATTTCCCTGACCAAGCCCAAACCTTCCTCCCAATACGCCTCGGCCTGGGTATAGTTCTCCTGCATGATGGCGACGATGCCGAGGACGTTGAGTAGCCTGGGAATCCTTTGCAGGTGTCCGATCTCTCTGTAGATCGCCAGGCTCTCCTGAACGCAGCGTTCGGCTTGCTCGATATCGCCCCAGCGCCAGACAATAGTGCCCAACATCGACAGCGCCGAGGCCTCGCTTGCCCGGTCTCCCCGCCCGCGGGCCAGTGTCAGAGCCCCATTCAAATGCTGCTTGGCTGCATCATAGTCTCCCTGTTCGCCGGCAGCTTGACCCAACGTGCAGAGAGCTATGATCTCTACTTGAGGCGCGTTGACTTGACGGGCCAGCGCTAATCCTGCCTCCAGATGCTGCACGGCCTGAGCATAGTCTCCCAACCGGTTGTGCGAAGTGCCTATGTCGACCAACAACTTTGCCCGCTCTGCCAGGTCGCAGTCTGGCAAAGCCACGGCCGCCCGCTTGAAAGCGGCGTCTGCTTCCTGCCCTACGGTCAACGCGGTCGTGTGGTCACCTAGATTTGCCAAAAAGGTCCCTTGGGCTGCCAATAGCCTTGAGAGAGCAATTCGCGCGCTGGCCAAACGCTCTGGAGTGAGCGTCCCGTTATCTTGTGTGACGGCCCGCACCCGGTCCGCGGCCGTTCGAAAAGCCTGCTCGCCCTCGCGGAACAACCCCGTTTGCAAGTAAAACTGGATGAGCCCACCTGTGCATTGGCCCAAGGTGGTGATGTGGCACACAAGATCTGGCGCTGTCTCGATCTGGTCCACCGTCCACTGCCAGGCGTGGCGCACGTCGGCCATCTCGGCCTGGATCTCGGCGACGGCGTGCTGGGGTTCGTTTCCCTGTAAAGCATCCGCCCGCTCGCTGACAAAGGCCAGGTAGTAGGCACTGTGACGCTCGCGCGCTCCTGCCAGCGCGGGGAACTGTTCCAGTTTCTCGGCGGCAAACTGGCGCACCAGGGCGTGCAATCCGTATCGATCGGGGTCGCCGTGTTGCAGCAACGACTTGTGTGCCAGGCTGACCAATTCAGCCTGCTGGATGCCAGCTACTGCCAGAGCCGCGGCGCGATCGAAATCGCCCTGGAATACGGCCAGTTGGGCGAGGGCGTGCTTTTCCGGCTCGGAGAGCAATTGCCACGAGCTTTCAAATACGGCGCGCAGTCGCCGGTGGCGCTCTGGGACGTCCTGGAATGTCGTCGATAGGAAGTCTACGCCGTGTTGCAAATTGGCGATGATCTCAGCCAGTCCCATTTGGTTTACCCAGGCGGACGCCATCTCGATGGCCAGTGGCACCCCTTCCACGAGCCGGCACACGCTGGCGACCTGCGCCAGGTCGAGGGAAAGCGCGGGGGCCGCGCGCCCGGCCCGGTCGATGAACAACTGCACACTGCTGTAGCTCTCCGCTTCTTGGCCACCAGCATCATCTTGGGGCGGTACAGGCAGGCCCGCAACCTGCACGAGGCGCTCGGCCCGGACGTTGAGCCGCGCCCTGGAGGTGACCATCACGGCGATCTTGGGCGCTTGCCGGAGTGCTTCCAGGATAAAGTCGGCCCCAGAGACCAAGTGTTCAAAGCTATCCAGGATCAAGAGAGCTTCCATCGGCTCCAGGTGCTTGAGCACCTGTGTCTTGGGATCGTCTTGGCCGGAGAAGGATAGCTCCAAAGCGCCAGCGATGGCGGCTGCCAGCCGGTCGTGCAACCCGTTTCTTGGCTCTTCGCGTACCCCGATCAGGGGTATGAACCAAACGCCGTCCGAAAAATGGGCCACTGCCTGTGTGGCAGCCGCCCGGGCCAGCCGTGTCTTGCCCACGCCGCCGGGTCCCGCCAGGGTCAACAGCCGGGTGTCGGGATCGTTGAGCAGTTCGGCGATCTGGTCCAGCTCAGACTCGCGACCCACAAAGCGCGTGAGCGGCGCAGGCAGGTTATGCGGTGGCATCTGGCTGGCCTGCAGGTTGCCGTCGCGGATGCGCTCGTAGAGGAACAGGGTCTCCTTCTCCGGCTCCACCCCCAGCTCTTCCGAGAGCGTGCGGCGACACGCCTCGTATTGGGCCAGGGCCGCGCTGCGCTGGCCGCTCAACGCCAGGGCGGTCATCAACTGGCGATGGGCCTCCTCGCACCAGGATTCTAGCGTTAATTGGAGGTGGGCGTAGTGCTGGGCCTGCTTGTACTCCCCGCGTTGGTTGTGACAGGCCGCCAGTTGGTAAAGGGCTTCTATCGCCTGCCGGTGCAGATGCTCCCGTTCCATCGTCAGCCACTCTTGAAAGGGCAGGCTGTCCAGATTGAACCCGGATAGCAGGTCGCCGCGATACAGGCCGGCGGCTTGGGTCAATTGCTGCATGCAGGTGCAGCAGGCCTCCAGGCGGCGGTGGGCGTGCTTGGGGACGGTGGCGACCAGGCCCGCGAAAGCATCCGTATCGAGCCAATAGTCGCTATCGGAGCCGAACTGGATCGTCTGGCGAGTGACGTGTAGATAGGGTGGGTTTGACTTGTTCTCAATAGCGCGGCGCAACCGATTCAGGGTCTGCCGCAGCGCGTGCAGGGCCTCCGCGCGGGCCTGATCGGGCCACAGCAGGTCGGCCAGCACATCCCGGCGGAAGGGGGTTCCGGCGTGCAGGGCCAGATAGGCCAGCAGCGCCCGCGCCGGGTCAGTCTCGAACTGTGTGATGGGGTCTCCGTCCTTGCTGACTTGGAACCCACCAAGGAGGGCGATTTCCAGTCGGGCCATAGGGTAGGAATACTTGTGACGTTTCTGTGACGGTTGTTGGCTATGATGGTTGGCGTGGTGAAGGGAACGTGAGCGCGATTATAACTTGAAATTGGTCTATAAACAAATGGCTAGCCGGTAGTCGTTTGGCAATTTAACCTAGCCTCTCAATCCTATTCCAGGAGATGAAAAATGGATGAAAAAACGATGAAACAAATGGCAAAGATGGTAGATGCTCTTCAGCCTCACTGCGATGAAGAAATTGTTGCAGCCATGACCTGTAGCCACGCCGGTTCGATGAGTTCGGTGCTGATTTCCAAGTTGATGGGTGGCGTCGGAGCGGGCACGAAATCCAGCAATCTTCCCAACCCGGTCTTTATCGCTGTAGGGTCTAGATCGATTTACGCTTTCAAATATGCGCCCAGGGGATTCAAGTTCAAGATCAAGAAGGAGGTTGCGCGTTGGCCCAAAGACGAGGTTAGCGTGGTAGCCGAGAAGACTAGTGCGATGACAACCTTTGTCCTGACTACGAGTTCGGGCGAGAGTTATCCTCTTGAAATCCCTACCATGATGGGTGGAAAGGAACTCGTTGACGTGTTCCTTGAGGCTTTAGGCGCATCGCAAGGCTAACCGTTTTTGATCAATCGAGAACAAGGCCCCCTGCCTCGGCGTCACAGCTGGCACAGGCGGCGCGTGGCGGCTCGGTGGGCGGTCGGTTGAGCAGCAGCGAGTGCTGTAAAGCATGGCCCCGCCCGCCCGGCGCTGCGGCTCAACTTTCCCGTTATTTGACGATGGATTGGTCAGCAAAGAGAGTAACAAATCTCCCCTCATTTTCGTTCAAGAGAGTAGAGGGAGGGCATATTGGCGTGCGTGATCAAATAGGTTAGCAGCATAAGGAGGATAGGACCATGAAAGGTGGCATGATCTATTTCGGAGCAGTCGCGGTGTTTATGTTGGTCGTGGTGATAGTCGCTATGACCGTTTCCGGCGGTTTTCAAATGCTCCAGGAGAGCTTGGGCTTCATCGGTGTCGTTGGATTCATCGCCCTGTTCGTGGTCATCGACGTGGTGTTCATCGCGATGGTCCGCAGGAGCCTCAAAAGCGCGATGGAACAGGGTGGACAAGGGGACACGTCAGTGCCACGCGACGAATCGCAGATGTGAATTACGCCTAATCCCTGACAGCCTAAGGAGGGCTTTATGGCTGGCAAGACCAGCAATCCCCTGACAAGCCAAAAAGAAATCGCTGCCAACCAGCGAGGGCAAATCACAAAGCGCCAGCAGTCAAGATTTGGTGGTGTCTTCTGGCAGAAGAAGCAGCGCTGGTTCGGCATCGCCCTGTTTGGTATTCTTTGCACAGTTGGCCCATTCATCGGGGCTATTTTTGGGTTTGCATCAGGCCGCTCGGATTTAGGTGCCTGGCCGATCGGGCTGCTGGCTGTCTCGGCTGGGTTGTTCTGCGTGTGGCTTGCGCCCTCGGTGTCGATCTATCTACGCTGGCGCTGGCTCGACCGGAACCTGGTGCACGAAACTATTGCGGAAGGGGAAGGCACGGTCTATTGGGGACGGAGGCGCTACGTTCTGCAGCTCGCCGACGGCAAAAAACTGGACCCCATCTATTCCCCCGATCTCTTGCCGGGACGCTATCGGTTTTACTATCTCCCGCGCTATCACTGGCTCTTGACGGCCGAGCCGCTTGAGGAAGTGGCTCAGGTGGATGACCTGGAACAGCTCAACCATCGTCTGGCCCGGGTCAATTGGTTCCAATCCAGCGCCCTGGCCGCCAATCGGGCTGGACACCTGACCGGTTTGCAGCGGGCGATGATCTTGGGCCGGTTTGCGGCATATGCCGTCGGCGGCTTTGTCATCGTGGCCCTGTTCTTTGGCTATCTCATCTACACGGATGGCCTACAGGAGGGGCTGTGGGTGCTCTTCGCGGTCGTGGTGGGGATGGTTGTTTTATCGCTCTATCTTGGGCGCAAGAGCCTCAGTGCGATCGCGGACTGTTTCCAGGGGCGGGTTATTGCTTCCGAAGGCCCGGTGACGAAAGACTTTGAGGTGTCGACCGATAGCTCCGTCTCCTATTACTACGAGCTGGACAAGACCGTTTTCCGCGTGAACGAGGCGGGTTACGAGGCGCTCGTCGCAGGGCTTACGTACCGTCTGTATCTCTTGCCGCGCAGCCAAAAGCTGGTGAACATTGAAGCGGTTGTTGAGGCAACTTGACAATGTTGCGCATCAAAGAAGGATGGCATCATGCCTAGAAAATCGAAGAAATCGGCCAAGAAACTCGATATATTCAAGGCCAATCGCTTTGATCCGAGCGCGTTGGCGACTAACCGCGCAGGGGCTTTGGCCGCGGGCCAAAAATCCCGCTTGACGATACGCTTGGCGTCCATGGCCTTTTCTTCTATCGCCTCGGTCGCGTTTGGAATTCTCTGGCTCTACCTGGCGGTGATCGCTGTGCCCAAGCAGACGATTGTGGACCACTGGCTTGGCCTGATCATTGCGGTGCTTTCGTTTCTTTTGGGCGTGATATGGATCGTCGATGGCGTAAGGAACTTGTTCAAAGATAGCTCCTCTCTCCTGCGCGATATCCTCGGTGGGGAGGTGGTAGTGGCGGAGGGCCCTGCGCGTAAGGAGTACGACGATCACCACTATGCCAGTCTGTGGCACAGATTGTTCAATAGCATCTGGTTCTTTTCCGTCGATCAGCGCGTCCAGCATATCGAGGCATTCAAAGGCACGCACTTTTATGTGCTTGATGGGCAGCGTTTCATCGTCTCCCAAAAAGGATACGTCGCGCTGACTGAAGGGCCATCTTATCGTCTCTACTATGTCCCTCGCAGCAAGCGGCTCGTCAATATCGAGGCTGTGCCTGGTGAGGCGAACGCATAGGAAGGCTTTGCGATTAGGTTACCTGTGTATTCGGTTATGCTGGATGAAATAGAAAAAGGAGGAAAAACAAATGTCACTAGATCGTGAGGTTCTGGAGTTGAGGCAGCAAGTAGGCAAGTTGGAACGTCAGATTGCATTTCTGCTCGATCATCTGGGGCTGGAGTACCATGAAGAGCCGAATGCTGGTGTATCTCCCGAGATCCTGGATTTGGTTCGAAGAGGAAAGACGATGGA
>Ga0316577_10000076_pt1 | contig 25459 bp, 25 predicted proteins | sample S5NA_FD_203073 | JGI IMG/M metagenome (GOLD analysis project Ga0316577, IMG submission 203073) | Rhizosphere microbial communities from salt marsh grasses in Alabama, United States - S5-7_050615r2r1 | ecosystem: Host-associated > Plants > Roots > Rhizosphere | place: USA: Alabama | collected... | reverse complement strand
AGGGTCCGGCGTCCCCCCCAGCGGGGGAGCCTGCCCTGAGCTTGTCGAAGGGGACTGAGGGGGGAGAGATGTCTGAGCATGATTTTTCGGTGGGTTTTAAAGGCTCCCCCGATATTCTGAGCCATACCCATAGAGCTTCACCCTCTTGACGCGCGTTTTCCCGCTGCTATAATACCGGAGGAGGTCACTGTGGGCCACATTCTAGTTGTAGATGACGAGCCGGCCATCGTCGCCGTCGTGCGTGGGCGGCTGGAGCAGGAGGGGTTCGGGGTGCGGGCGGTGGCCAGCGGCGAGGAGGCGCTGGCGCACGTCGAAGCCGATCTCCCCGACCTGGTGGTGCTCGACGTGATGCTGCCGGGGATCGACGGTTTGGAGGTGCTGCGCCGGTTGCGCGGCGCGGGCTGCACGGTGCCCGTCATCATGCTCACCGCCCGGGATGAGGATGTGGACAAGATCGTGGGGCTGGAGTTGGGGGCGGATGATTACCTGGCCAAGCCCTTTAACCCGCGCGAGCTCAGCGCCCGCGTCCGCGCTGTGCTGCGTCGTCAAACAGAGCTGAAGGCGTTGCAGGAGCGCGTGAAAGACGAGGGCGAACCCGGCGCGGGCCTGCGCTTCGACCATCCTCGCCGTCAGGTCTGGTTCCAGGGCCGGTTGCTCGATCTCCGGCCCAAGGAGTACGATCTGCTCCGCTTTCTGGCTCGGCACCGGGGGCGGGTGTTTTCGCGTGATGCGCTTCTCTCGCACGTGTGGGGGCTCGAATCCTACATCGACGAGCGCACGGTGGACGTGCACGTCCGCCGCTTGCGCAAGGCGCTGGCCGCCGTCGATCCCGACGCGCGCGTGATCCTCACCGAGTGGGGCGTGGGGTATCGGATGGCCGAGGATGTTTAAGCGCAGTCTAGCGCGCCAGCCTAGTCTGGCGTGGCGCTTGGCCACGACGTATCTCCTGACCACGCTGCTGGTCTTGATCGTTCTCAGCCTCGTCGTCTACTTTTCCACCTCTTTCTACCTCGATCAGCGGCTGGAGACGGAACTGGATACCCAGGCCGATTTCTACGCCGCCTACGCGGCCAGTCTGGCTGCGGATGAACGGGCACTATCCAGCTTGGCTCCCACTGTAGCCAGCCTGTTTGCCCCCCAGGCCGATCTCACCGTGCGCTTTTTCGCGGCCAGCAACGGTGCGCTCCTTGCAGCTACGCAGGATATCGGCCCGGAGCCCAGCCGGGTGGCGCTGCGCGAGTTGCGCTACCGCGGCCCGACCATGTTCACGCCGTCGAGCCGCGACCTGCCCCACCGGCGCTACGCGGCGCGGCAGATCGTGGTCGGGGACTCTGCCCTGGATGAGCGTGTGGTCGGCGTCGTCGAGGTGTCCAAGTCGACGCTGCCGAGTGAAGAGTTCCTGGCCACGCTGCGCACCATCCTGTTGATCGCTGTTCTGGTTGCCACATTGCTCTCCTTGCTGGTGAGTGTGTTCCTGGCTCGACGGTTAAGCGGCCCTGTCCGCCAGATGGAACAAGCCACCCAGCGCATCGCCGCCGGTGACCTGGACGTTCGCCTGGGCGATTACGCGGCGGATAGCCGTTCCGCGGATGAGGTCGGCCGCCTGGCCCAATCCATCGATCACATGGCCGCGCGGCTCAAACATCTGGAGTCGGCCCGCGCGCAGTTCATCGGCGAGGTCTCCCACGACCTGCGCACGCCGCTGACGGCCATCAAGGGGCTGCTGGTCAACTTGATCGACGCCGCTGGCCCGAACGAGCGCTCCTTACTGGAGATCGCCGAGCGCGAGACCGACCGGCTGATCCGATTGGTCAATCAACTGCTCGATTTCTCGCGCTGGCAGGGCGGGCGACTGAAGCTGGAGCGCCGTATGATCGACGTCGGCGAGATCGCCCGCGATGCCGTCGCCCTGTGCGAGGCGCGCGCCAGTCACCGCAACGTCGCCCTGAGCGCCGAGATTCCCTCCGACCTGCCACAGATCTCTGCCGATGCCGACCGTCTGCAACGGGTGATCCTCAACCTGCTGGATAACGCGATTGGTTTCACGCCAGCGGAAGGAAGCGTTGTTTTGCGGGTGGAGGCTTTGGGACAGGGTGATGGGGGGACAAGGGGACAAGGAGAGGAAGGTATCTCGATCTCCCCCTCTCCTTGTCTCCGTGTCTCCGTCTGCGATACTGGGCGAGGGATGAGCGAGGAGGAGCAGGCGCGGGCCTTTGAGCCGTACTACCGGGGCGAGGGCGGCGGCGCGGGCCTGGGGTTGACCATCGCCCGGGCCATAGTGGAGGCGCACGGCGGGCAGATGGGCATCGAGAGCGATCCTGGCCAGGGCAGCCGCGTGTGGTTCATCCTCCCGCTGTAACAATTGTTCATAATTCGGTAATAGAGCGATCACCTGTTGGCAACGACTTGTTGGTATACTTGGGACGTATGTTGAGAGGGCGTGATTCGTGATACGTGACGTGTGATGAACGGAAAGTCACGCATCACGAATTACGCATCAGTATGCCATATGGATGGAGGTACCAAATGAAAAAGCAATTGGTTATCGTATTGAGCGTTGTGGCGACACTGGCTCTGCTCTTGAGCGGGTGCCAGACTGGCCCGACGGCCGAGGAGATCGTGGCCAAGATGCAGGAGGTCGAGGCCAGCACCGAGGATGCCCACGCCGTGGTCGAGTTCAGCATCCAGCCTGAGGACATGGACGTGGATATGGACGTGGTGGTCGAGCTGTGGGAGAAGCGCCCGGCCAAGCTGCGGGCCGAGGTGCTTGAGGCTGACGAGACTGAGTTTGAGGGGGTCATCAGTGTGACCGATGGCGAGCAGGCCTGGCTGTATCACCCAGGCGAGAACGTCGTCGTGACCGGGGCGCTGGGCGATCTGGAGTCGGACGAGATTCCCATCGATCCCCAGCAGGTGATCCAGCTCATGGAAGAAGGTATCCAGTGGGCGATGGATAACTTTGACGTCAAACTGGCGGGCGAGGAGGAATTGAACGGCGTGGCGACGTACAAGCTCGAGTTCACGCCCAAGGAGGGCGAGGAGTATCCCATGCCCATTCCTGCCGACGCCAAGGCCACGCTGTGGGTCGAAAAGGATCGTTGGATCGCGCTGCAGGCCCACGTCGATGGCAGCGCCTTCGGCGAGGGCTGGGTGCGCGTGCGTTCGTTCGAGTTCAACACCGGCCTGGACGACGGGCTCTTCCAGTTCGAGATCCCTGAGGGCGCCGAGGTGATCGATATTGCGGACATGGAGCCCGTGCCCCTGACGCTTGATGAGGCAGAGGCGCAGGCCGAGTTCGACCTGCTCGTCCCCACCTACGAGCCGGATGGGGCGACGCTGATCGAGGTGTTCAGGGTGGGAGATGCGTTCATCCTGCGCTACGATCACTCGACGACCTCGTTCACCATCGTGCAGGGCGACCTGCCGCAGCCGATGCAGGAGACCCCCAGCGGTGAGGCGACGGAGGTCACCGTGCGCGGGCAGGTTGCTGTGCTGGTCACCGACGGGGCGGGCAACAGCTTCCTGACGTGGACGGAGGATGGGGTGAGTATCGCCATCGCCGGGCACATCAGCGCGGACGAGATCGTCAGGGTGGCCGAGTCATTGCAGTAACCTGGTAGCAGGCATATAATAGGGTGCGACGCGGCGCAGCCGCAGGCTGCGAAGCGTCGCACCTTGCTTTGGAGAGGACCGATGGACGACGTTGTTGTGCGCACGGTGGGCCTGGCCCGCCGCTACAAGATGGGGGATACGTTCGTGGACGCGCTGCAGGGCGTGGATCTGGAGATCGCTCGCGGCGAGTTCGTGGCCCTGGTGGGGCCTTCTGGCTCGGGCAAATCGACCGTGCTCAACCTCATCGGCGGGCTGGACCGGCCCACAGAGGGCGAGATATGGATCGACGGAAAAGAGCTGAGCGCGGACGACGAAAAGGCGCTGACGCGCCACCGCCGCCAGCACGTGGGCTTTGTCTTTCAGGGCTTTAACCTGCTGCCGCGCCTGACGGCCGAGGAGAACGTGGCCCTGCCGCTGATGTTTGGCGGTGTGCCTGAGAAGGAGCGGCAGACGCGGGCGCGCGCTCTTCTGGAACGGGTGGGTCTGACGGAACGTCTGACTCACCGGCCCACGCAGCTCAGCGGCGGCGAGCAGCAGCGGGTGGCCATCGCCCGCGCCCTGGTGGGCCACCCCGCCCTGCTCCTAGCCGACGAGCCCACGGGCAACCTCGATACGACCACCGGCGTGGAGATCATGCATCTATTGAAAGAGCTGAACCAGGAGCAGGGTTTGACGCTCTTGGTGGTCACCCACGACCCCGAGGTGGCCGCCTTTGCCGACCGGGTCGTGCGCTTGCGCGATGGACAGGTGGACGCGTGAAGCTCAAGGACCTGGCCAAGACGGTCCTGAGCAACCTGGGCCGGCACAAGGTGCGCACGGCATTGAGCGCCGTCGGCGTGACCGTGGGCATCCTGACCATCGTCACCATGGTCTCGCTGGGCATCGGCGTGCAGCGAGAGGTGGTGCAGGCGTTCCAGAGCGTGGGCTTGGAGACGATCGAAGTGCGCCCGGTGACCGAGGAACGCACTGTGTTCAACCAGTTCGCCGATCCCCAGCGCACGGTGATCATCACCCCTGAGTTGGTCGAGGAGCTGCGCGCGCGGGACGACGTGGTGTATGCGCGCCCGCACATCGTTCCGGGACGGGGGATGCGCGTTTATCTGGCGGTGGGGAGCGAAACGATGGAGGTGCGGGTGGGCGAGCCGGTCTGGTGGGATTGGATGGATGACCCCTTCGCTGAGCCGCCCGAGATCGTGGTCGGTGAGGATCTGGCTGCCGATACCCAAGGGCAGATTGTGATCAGCTCACGCACGCTGAAGGAATTGGGGTACGATGAGTTCGAGACCCTGGTCGGGCAGGAGGTGGCGCTGGTGCTCGTCACCCCGCGCGGCGACCGGCAAGAGTTCCCCCTGCGGCTGGTGGGCGTGGTCGATACGCACACGGGCACCAATTACCCCGGCGCTTACCTCAACGCGGCCGATGCGGCCGCGCTGAAAGCGTGGTGGTATAACGATCCCGATCTTTTGGAAAACGACGGCTACGACTCCCTCAGCATCAAGGCAACCTCGTTGAACGATGCGGTTCAGATCGTCGACTTGCTGGAGGCGCGCGGCTTTCGCGTCGAGACGCTCAAGACGACGCTGGACATTGCCAACCGGGCGCTATCCATCGTGCAGACGATGCTGGGCTCTATCGGCGGGCTGGCACTGTTCGTGGCCGCAATCGGCATCGCCAACACGATGATCATGTCGGTCTACGAGCGCACGCGCGAGATCGGCATTTTGAAGGCGGTCGGGGCCTCACCCGGCAACATTCACCTGCTGTTCGTGGTGGAGGCGGCGCTGATCGGCCTGCTGGGCGGGATCGTGGGCGTGATCGGCGGCTGGCTGTTGGGGATTGGGCTGAATGCAGGAATACTTGCCTACTTTGACTATATGGATGTGCCGATGCGGGGCACGTTCTTTTTCGTGACTGGCTGGTTGGTGGCGCTGGCGCTGGGATTTGCGATGGTGGTGGGACTGCTGGCGGGGTTGTATCCGGCGGCGCGGGCGGCGCGGCTGGACCCGCTGGAGGCATTGCGGCACGGGTAGTCAAGATCATGACACTGAAGGATTTGGCCAAGACGGCTTTTGGTAATCTGAGCCGACACAAGGTGCGCACGGTGTTGAGCGCCGTCGGGGTGACGGTGGGCATCCTGACCCTGGTCACGATGGTCTCCTTGGGCGTGGGCGTGCACCAGGAGACGCTGCGCACGTTTCAAAGTGCGGGATTGGAGCAGATACGCGTGTACCCGGCCACCGAGGAGCGCGATACGCTTGACGCCGTCGCGTGGCCCAAGCGGACGGTGATCATCACACCAGAGTTGGTCGAGGAGATGCGCGCGCGCGACGACGTGGTGGAGGCCTATGGGCGGGAGCTGGCGCCCTGGGGGGCGGATATCTCGCTGCAGGTCGAGGGGCAGGCTCTGAGCGTGCGCGTGGGAGATTTCCACTGGGGGTTGAGCGATCCCTTTTCCGTCCAGCCCGAGATCTTGGCCGGCGAGGATTTAAAGCCAGATGCCCGGGGGGATATCGTCGTCAGCGCCAAGGCCATGCGCGAGCTGGGATACGAGGACGACGAGTTCGCCAGCCTCATCGGGCAGGAGGTGGGCCTGGTGCTCAGGGAGCCGCGGGGTGAAGTGACCGCGTTTCCTTTCCGCGTGGTCGGCGTGATCGAGACCGTCTATGGAATCGAGGCGGGCTTTTACGGCACCAAGATCGGCATGGAGGACATGCTGGACCTGAACGCGTGGTGGTACAACGATCCCGACATCCTGGCGAACGAGGGGTACGACGAGTTGATCGTTCGGGCGGCCTCGCTGGAGGATGTGGACGGGATCGTCGACGTGCTCGAAGCACGCGGGTACAGGGTCGATTCGCTCAAGATGATGTCGAGCGTGATGGACAAGGCCATGATCGCGATGGAGACCATGCTGGGCTCCGTCGGCGGGCTGGCGCTGTTCGTGGCTGCCATCGGCATCGCCAACACGATGGTGATGGCCGTCTACGAGCGCACGCGCGAGATCGGCATCCTAAAGGCGGTCGGCGCGTCGCCTGGCGACATTCGCCGCCTGTTCGTGGCGGAGGCGGCGCTGATCGGTTTGGTGGGGGGCGTCGTGGGCACCGTCCTTGGGTGGCTGCTGGGGCTGGGGCTCAACGAGGCGTTCCTGGCCTATCTGCGCTGGCAGGAGATACCGATGGAGGGGACCTTCTTTGTGGTCACCGGCTGGTTGGTGGCGTTGGCGCTCACGTTCGCCACGGTGGTAGGGCTGCTTGCGGGATTGTACCCGGCGGCGCGGGCGGCGCGGCTCGATCCATTGGAGGCACTGAGATATGAGTGAGGACGGTGCAAGCTACAAGGATCGCCGGATCATGCTCTTCATCATCGGCGGGCTTTTGCTCGTGGGCGGCGTCGCAATCGGCTTCTTTGGGCCAGCGGAGATGTACTGCTTCACCCTCTTTTCCGAGGGCGGGCGCTTTTACTACGAGGGGTTTGGGTTCGGCTCCTTCATGTTCGGCAACATCGCCGCTCAGATCATTGGTTACTACCTCATCGCCACGGTGTGCGTGCCGCTGGGCTATGGTCACATGACAACGCGGCGCTGGGCCAGGAAGCTCACCCTGACCCTGCTGTGGTTCTGGGTCATCTTTGGCATCCCTTTGATCGTCGTGTTCCTGTTCACGCTGTTTTCGTCCAAGGATCTGTCGATAATCGCCGGGCTGGTCGCGCTCGTCATAGCCGGGCTGGCCTACTTTTTGGCCCCCTGGCTCTTGATGCGCTTTTACCGCAGCCGCGACGTTCGTCTGACCTTTGAGACGCGCGATCCCAAGGCGACCTGGGTCGATGACCTCCCCCAACCGGTGCTCGTGCTGGGCGCTTTGCTTCTGTTCTTTATCGTCGTGCTGCACATCCCTATCTTTTTCAGCGGCGTGTTCCCGCTCTTTGGCGTGCTGCTGACGGGTATCGAGGGCTATGTGATGATCGACGTCTCGATCTTTTGCCTGGCGGGGCTCACGTGGGGCGTGCTCAAGCTCAAGCCCTGGGCGTGGTGGGGTTCCCTGGTCTTTTTGAGCCTGCTGACCGTATCCGTGATCGTGACCTTTTCACAGTACACCTTACTGGACATTCTGGCGCGCCTGCGCTTTCCGCCGACGGAGGTGGAGATTTTGGACGGCTTGCCCTTCCACGGGTTCCACCTCGCGCTGGCGCTGGGGGTGCCGCTGCTCATCACGTTGGGACTGCTCGTTTACTCGAAGCGGTATTTCAGGTCGCGATAGCAGTTTCTCTGTGACTATCCATTTGCCCCGGTGGTGGGAATGTGCCAAGATTGCCCGGTCGCGCCAGCGATGAAAGGGCGCGCGCATTCTTCTTCGGCGGTGGGCCGCAGGATGACTGACGGAGAAAGTGGTAGTTCGATTTTCAGATGATTCGGAGGGGGTAGGCGTGGGCGGAAAAATACGCCGGGCTAGCTTTGCCGATAGCGATCGTCTTGTCTTATCCCTAGTGCGCGCCTTTGACGATGATCCCCTCATCAATTGGGTCCTCCGTCAAGATGGCAAACGATCTTGGGCTTTCAACCTCTACTTTCGCACGGTTCTGTGCGCCGTCACGATGCCTTGCGGCGAGGTTTTTGTCACAGACGATTGCGTGGGCGGCGCGTTGTGGGTACCCTCCGACAAGGCGGAAGTCGGGCTTGCCCAGCAGCTATCTTTGCTGCCGGATATGATTCGCACTGTGAGGCTGCGCGGGGTGAAGCGCTTCATGAGCGTTCTCGACGCCATGAACAAAGCCCACCCGCACGAGAGGCACTACCATCTACAACTGCTCGGTGTGGACCCGGCTCATCAGAGGAAAGGGCTTGGCAGTGCATTGATGCAGCCTATGTTGGCGCGTTGCGACCGCGAAGCCTGCGGCGCCTACCTGGAGAATACCCGGGAAGAGAACATTGCTTTCTACGAGAGGTTCGGTTTTGCAGTGATTGGCGAGATTGATCTGGGCCGGGGAGCGCCGTCCGTCTGGCGGATGTGGCGCGATCCGCGCTAATCTGGGACACAGAGACTCGCGGAGTATAATAGAAAACTCTTTCTCTGTGGGCCTCCGCGAATTTCTGCGTGACCTGAGCAGTTACGCTTCGGGCCTGTAAAATTCAAGAGCTTTGCAAAGTCCACGCGACTTTGACGGGAAAGCCAGCCTTCATCATCAAACCCAAGTAGTTGAAAGGAGCGGAAAAGGCGATGAACAGTGACGAGATCGTGAAAACGGACCGTGTGGTTCTGTTTACGGATATCCACCACTTTTCCATAGCGACCCAAGTGCTGGCGGAAAGGCAGTACGCATTCCTGCAAGCGTTTTACGAAACACTGGGAGATATCGTGGTCGAGCATCAAGGGGAGCTTGTCAAGTATCTGGGCGATGGCGTCTTGTGCGTCTTCCCGGCTGGGCTGGAGCAGCATGCCGTAGCCAGTGCAATAGCAATGCGAGGGGCGTTTGCGGAAATGGTCAGGCGGTGGGAGTTACCGGCAGATACGGAGCTAGAGGTGGGGATTGGGGCAGGAGAAGTAGGGGAAGGGGTATTTGGACATCGGACGTTGAGGCAGTGGGACGTTTACGGAGAGGTGGTGAACCGGGCAGCAATGATCGGGCATCATAGAGGGGTGGCGGTGACGGAGCGGGTGTATGAGAAGGTGAAGGGTGCGTATGCGGTTCGCCGACTGCCGGATGTGGTGCTAAAGTGGCAAGAGGAGCCGCTGAGGGTGTGGGAGGTGGAGGGGAGGAGGTAGACATGCAACCCATAGCGACTTTTTCTATTGTGGCCTACGATCCCCACAGCCAGGAGTGGGGCGTCGCCGTCCAATCCAAATTTCTGGCTGCTGCGGCTGTCGTCTCGTGGGCGCGCGCCGGGGCGGGTGCCGTGGCGACCCAGGCTTACGCCAACCTCACCTACGGCCCCCGCGGGCTGGAGATGATGGAAGGGGGTATGCCGGCGCAGGAAGTGGTAGAGGCGCTCGTCGGCGAGGACGATGGGCGGGCAGCGCGTCAGGTGGGCATGGTCGATAGCGCCGGGCGAGCGGCCGCCTACACCGGTTCCGAGTGCATCGAGTGGGCCGGGCACGTCGTGGGTGAGGGGTTCACCTGCCAGGGCAACATCCTGATCTCGGGGACGGTCGAGGCGATGGCGCGCCAGTTCGAGGAGGTGCGTGGGGGAGAGGGCGAGCTGGCGGACTGGCTGGTAGAGGCGCTGGCGGCCGGGCAGGAGGCGGGCGGCGATAAGCGCGGGCGTCAGTCGGCCGGGGTGCTGGTGGTGCGGGCGGGCGGCGGGTACGGTGGCAACAACGATCGCTACCTGGACCTGCGCGTAGACGACGATCCCACGCCCATCTGCAAGCTCAAGGAACTCGTCGGGCTGCACCACTTTTACTTTGGCGAGGTTGACCCCGATGATCTGATTCCCCTGGAGAGTGTCGCAGCCGAACTGCAGGACCTGTTGCGCCGGACGGGACACTACGAGGGTCCGACGACGGGTGCCTTTGACGCAGTCACGCGCAAGGCACTGCGCGGGCTGGTCGATACGGAGAACCTGGAGGAGCGCTGGGATGGCACGGGGGATACGATCGATCGGCGCGTGGTCGAGTTCCTGCGCGCAAAATTCGCCTAAGGACCCGTAAAAGAATAATCTCCCGCGGTGTTGTTACCGAAAAGGGATTTGTTCTCCCCATTTGATGATTCTGATAAGCTTTTACGGGTCTCAACTGGCAAGGATGTCCAGATGGTTATGCCGCTTGAGCTTGGGCGAGGAAAGTTATTCTTTAACAAATCCTAAGCTGGCGGCAGGAGGTGCGAAATGAGAAAACGCACGCTCGGTCTATTGATCGTCCTGTTTGTGGCCCTGGCCTGTGTGCCAACGGCGGTGACAGAGGTGCCGGGCGTGACAGGCCCACCGATCACGACGCCGACCGAACCAAGCGTGGTACCTACCGCGACAGGGGCGCCGACGGCGACGCCGAGCCCTAGCCCCACGCCCACCTTGCCCCCCATCGTCGGCCCCGACCCATCGCTCCGCGTGGCGGTCTTTTACTATCCCTGGTACCGGACGCCAGAGGTGGATGGATACTGGGATCATTGGGATGGCAAATTCCGCCCGCCGCTCGATGTCGCCAGTGACTATTATCCGGTGCTGGGTGCCTACAGCATCGGCGACCCGGCCATCCTAGCGCAACACTTTGCCTGGCTCCGCGAAGCGGGAGTTGGCGTGATCATCTCCTCCTGGTGGGGGCAGAGGTCGCGCGAGGATCAGGCCGTGCCACTCCTCCTCGACGTCGCAGAACTGTATGGCATCAAGGTCGCCTTTCACATCGAGCCATACGGCGGGCGCACGGCAGATCGGCTCGTGGATGACGTCAGATATCTTTACACCAAGTACGGCGATCATCCGGCCTTTTACCGCTCCACCGCCTCCAGCCGCTGGAGCCCCGGCACGCGCTCCAGTGGCTTGTTTTTCGTGTGGGCGATCACGGTTCCCGACCATGATTCCCCTGCGGTCGGGCCGGGTTACTGGCGAGGGGCAGTAGACGCCATCCACGCCCTCCCGGAGGGCGGGCTGGTCATCGCGAATGCTACAGAGGGCTACTGGGTGGATGGCGGACACTTTGACGGGCTGTACAACTATGCCACACTCCATCTCGACAGAGGCAGCTTCTCCTGGGCACGCACCCTTCCCCCGGGTGCCTGGTACATTCCCAGCGTGCTGCCGGGCTTTTCCGCCCGGCGCATTGGGTATCCGCCGGAGGATCGCGTCGATCGCAAAGACGGTGCCACGTATGAGGAGCAGTGGGAGGCAGCCCTGGGCCAAGGCGTCGAGCCGGCTATGGTCACGATCACCTCCTTCAACGAGTGGCACGAGGGCAGCCAGATCGAGCCTGCCGCAGCAGGCGCGACGAACGGTCTTGGGTATACCTACGACGATTACAGCCCTCTCCCGCCGGACGCGTACTTGACCCTCTCCCAGCAGTTGGCCGATCAGTTCCTGGCAATGACCTGGCCAGCGACCTACCGCGCGCGCATCCGGTTCGTGACCACCTCTGACTGGACCGACTTTGTCCTGGTGGATGGGGCCACCTGGCTGCGTCCCAGCCTGGTATCGGTGAGCGAGGAGGCAACCCACGCCTCGTTTCAGGGGGATCGCCTTTCTCTATCTCAACCGCTGGCCCGGGCCGAAGCCGGAGGGGAGGTGGAGATGGTCATTGACATCCTCTTTGCCAACTGCGAAAGCGGCGGGACGATCGTGTTCGAGATCGAGCGTGGCCATCTGGGGTCCACGCGTGTAGAGCTTTATAACTATTTGGGGACCGAGCCGGTCGTCGTCGGCACTTTTGAGTGGGGTGGCATCAATCCTAGCGGGCGGAATGCCACCGCCGTTCAGATTCCTGCCGAAAAGCTCATGGCCCCGGTACCCTAATCTAGAGCCACTTCTGATCACGGGGGTTATTGCCATGCCGTCATGCCACATCATCAGGAAAATCCGCCTCGCTCACTGCAAGCGCGGCCCCGAATTGTGTGAAAAGTGCCGCGAGATGGACGTCGAGCGCATCTGCCTGCTGGATATCTGCCCACCGGATGCAGGATTGGTGCAGCGGCGCGTCATCGAGGTCACCATAAACGGCCAGACCGAGTGGCGTGAGTTCGACGTGGTGCGGGCGTTTGCGGACGAGGAAGAGGCGGCGGCGTACGCGGCGCAGAACGGGATAGAGGACGTCGTTATCTGAGGAGAATGCGGTGAGTGATAAAGCGTGTCCCATCTGCGGCGAACGGATGCGGGATGATCCCCGCTACCCGCGCCAGGTGTGCGGGGCCTGCGTCGAGCGCGCGTGCGATGAGGAGGGACGCCCGCTGCGATTCTATAACACGTCCCTCTCAGGTGGGTTCTTGGCCCGCACCCTCGATACTGGGGAGGATAGGGAGAGCCACGTGTGCTTCATCGACGGCGTCAGGTGTTGGGCCGACGAGGCGCGTATAGGGGGCGTCGCCGTGCAGGTCATGGAGGAGGGCTGAGCCACGGCCAGGCCACGCTGGCTGCCACGATCACCACCCACGCTCCCGAAAGCGCCCAATGCCACCAGTTTACCGCCGGCTGCACCGATACGCCGGATAGCACCACCCGATCCTCTGCCAGCCGCGCGGGGCGAATTGCACTGGACGCTGCCTGTGGTAGAATAGCGCGGGCAAATTGAACTCGATACACAGGAGGCTGAGTGTGCGCAATTTGATGATCACTGGCGGGGCGGGTTTCATCGGTTCCAATTTCGTCCGCTACATGCTGGAGAGATATACCGACTACCGTGTCGTCGTGTACGACAAGCTGACCTATGCCGGCAACCTGGATAATCTCAAGGACGTGGCCGAGAGCTTTGCCGATCGCTACGCCTTCGTGAAAGGGGATATCTGCGACGCAGCCACGGTGCGGGGGGCGATCCAGGCCCACGAGGTGGATACCATCGTCAACTTTGCGGCCGAGACGCACGTCGACCGCTCCATCATGGACCCCGATGCTTTCATCAAGACCGACGTCTACGGCACCTATGTACTGCTAGAGGCGGCGCGCGAGCTTGGACTGGAGCGCTACCACCAGATCAGCACCGACGAGGTCTACGGCCACGTGCCGGCAGGGGCATCGAAGGAGAGCGACCCAGTCGCGCCGCGCAGCCCCTACGCGGCCAGCAAGGCCAGCGGCGACCTGATGGTCAACGCCTACTTTGTCACCTACGGCCTTCCGATCACCATCACCCGTGGCGCGAACAACATTGGCCCTTACCAGTACCCTGAAAAGGTCGTGCCGCTGTTTGTCACCAATGCCATCGACGACATCCCTCTGCCGCTCTACGGCGACGGCTTGCAGGTGCGCGATTACCATTACGTGCTCGATCACTGCGAGGGCATCGACCTGGTGCTGCACCGCGGAGAGATTGGCGGCATCTACAACATCGGCACCGGTGCCGAGATGCGCAACGTCGATATGACCCACCTGATCCTCGACCTGCTGGGCAAGCCGGAGAGCCTCATCCAGCCGGTGCGTGACCGGGCCGGTCACGATCGTCGTTATTCGCTCGACGTGAGCAGGCTGCGCGCGCTGGGCTGGGAGCCGGCCCACACCTGCGAGGACGCCGTCGCAGAGACGGTGCGCTGGTACGTGGATAACGAGTGGTGGTGGCGGCCCATCAAGAGCGGTGAGCGCTACCAGGAGTATTACAAGCGGCAGTACGAAGGGCGAGAGGTCGACAAATAACAAATCGCAAATCGCAGATGAGAAATGCGAATTGAGAGAGCTGACCCAAGTGTTGCCAAAGGTTGGTACGCCGGGCCGTGGAACTCGGGCCTGAAGGTCTCGGTTGGGTACGCGAATGCGGGGGTGGACGAGCCACACGTGCACAGCCGCATCACCGAGATTTACCTGGTCGCGCGCGGCACTTCGGAGATGCGCGTGGAGCAGGAGACGATTATGCTGGAGGCCGGTGATATGATCGTCGTCGAGCCGGGCGAGGCGCACACGTTCCTATCCAGCTCGCCCGATTATTTCCACTTTGTGGCCCACGTGCCGGGGCTCTCGGGCGAGGAGGCCCGCACCGAGAAATCCCACATCCCACGATCGCGTCTGGGGCTGTGATGCAGACATACGATCAGGTGATAGCCGGCTTGCGCGAGGCTTACGACCGCCAGGCTGAAGAGCGAGATAAAAGGGAGGCTTCCTCCTGGAAGTTGGAAGAGCGGCAGCGATTCCTCGCAATGCTTCAGGAAGAGGGCAAACAGAGTCTGCTCGAGATCGGGGCGGGAACCGGTGCGTGCAGCAAGTTCTTCCAGGATGGCGGGTTAGAGGTCATCGCCACGGACCTTTCGTCCGAGAATGTGAAACGGTGCCGTGAGAAGGGCCTCACGGCATACGAGATGGACTTTTTTCACCTCGATTTTCCGCTTCGTTCCTTCGACGCCGTCCACGCCTTGAACTGCCTGCTTCACGTGCCCAAGAAGGATTTGCCCGAGGTTCTGCGAGCGATCCGGGCATTGCTAAAGCCTGGTGGGCTTTTCTACCTGGGTGTGTATGGGGGTAAGGAATCCGAAGGCTTTTACCCGGAGGATCATTACGAGCCCAAGCGCTTTTTTTCCTTCCTCTCCGACGAGCAGCTTGAGGCGGTTGCGACGAAATTCTTCGAGTTGGTCGATTTCAGGCGGATTTCCCTGGAGGAGGATGAGTTTCACTTCCAGGCGCTGATTTTGAGACGGGGCCGCGATGGCGAGTGACCCGGACCGCATTGCCTCTTTTCTCCTCAAGCCCGTCGCCCGGGCCTGCAAGGAGTTCGACCTGCTGGCCGAAGGCGACCGGGTGGCGGTGGCCGTCTCCGGTGGAAAAGACAGCCGCGCCCTGCTCGACCTGCTCCTGCGCTACCGGGCGCGCGTCCCGTTCTCTTACGATTTGATCGCCCTCCACGTCGTGGGCACCTCCGCTGGCTTTCCCGATTTGCGCCCCGAGTTGGAGCCCTGGTTTCAGGAGCTCGGCATCGACTACCGTTTTGCACCGCTGGTGCTTTCGCCAGAGGAAGCGCTGCCTCTCGATTGCCACCGCTGCACGTGGAACCGGCGCAAGGCGCTCTTTACCGCCGCGGCCGAGCTGGGGTGCAATAAGCTGGCCTTTGGCCATCACGCCGACGATGCTGCGGCCACGACGTTGTTGAGCCTGATGTATGGTGGGCGGCTGGAGACGATGCTCCCCCGCCGCGAGTTCTTTGACGAGCATGTGACCCTCGTTCGCCCTCTGATCTATGCGCTGGAAAAGGAAATCGTCCGCTACACCAAGGCTATCGGCTTCCCCGATCCGCCCCCTTTGTGTCCCCAGGGGCTGACCTCCAAGCGCGCGCAGGTCAAAGCGCTCCTGCGTCACTTTGGCCGCGATCAGAGGCAAATCCGCAATAATCTGTGGCGCGCCGCCCGCCAAGCGATGGGGTTCTGACCGAATCTTCCCGAAAGCTAACGATGGCTAGCGATCACCAAAGGCACTAGGCCTGAAGCGATGAGACGCCTACACTCTTAACGCAAGCTTTCGGGAAGATCGCTTGACGACCGCTTCGCGCTGGTATACCATGTTGAAATGAGCCGAGCAAGAGTAAAGCTGGGGCAACGCGGAGAGAACTTGGCCGTCGCGGAACTGACCCGTAGCGGCTACGAGATCGTCGCGCGCAACTGGCGCTGTCAGGCTGGTGAGGTGGACATCGTAGCCCGCCAAGGCGATGTGTTTCACTTTTTCGAGGTGCGCACGCGGCGCGGGCGGGAGTACGGCACGCCGGAGGAATCGGTGACGCCGGTTAAGCGGCAGCGCATGATCGACGTGGCCCTGACCTATCTGGGCGAACACGACCTGGGCGACGCCGATTGGCGAATCGGGTTCGTGGCAGTGGAGTTTGACCGAACGGGACAGTTACTGAGGCTTGAGGTGTATGATAGCATCGATTGAGAAGCGGCCGTTGCTCGTCATCGTGGGGCCGACGGCGGTGGGCAAGACGGCGCTGGCTCTGCATTTGGCCCAGGCGCTGGACGGTGAGATTGTCTCTGCCGACTCGCGCCTGTTCTACCGCGGGATGGACATCGGCACGGCCAAGCCTGCGCCTGAGGAGCGCGCCCGCATCCCCCACCATCTGATCGACATCGCTGCACCAGATGAAACGGTAGGACTGGCCGAGTTTCACGAGCATGCCACTGCCGCCATTGCCGGCATCCACGCTCGCGGCAAGCTGCCGCTGCTGGTCGGCGGCACAGGCCAGTACGTGCGCGCCGTCGTGCAAGGGTGGTGCGTGCCCCGCGTCCCGCCCGATGCGGACCTACGCGCCGAGATGGAAGCCCAGACCGAGCGTGAGGGAGTAGAGTTGTTGCACGCCCGCCTGGCCCAGTTGGACCCCGCCGCTGCTGAAAAGATCGACCCGCGCAACGTGCGCCGCGTCATCCGCGCGCTGGAGGTGTGCTTGGTCACGGGACGGCCCATCTCGGAGCAGCAAAGGCGCGAGCCGCCGCCCTACTGTGTTTTCCAGATTGGCCTGACGATGGAGCGGGAGGCGCTCTATGCCCGCGCCGACGAGCGGATCGAGACCATGATGGCTGCTGGGCTGGAGGAAGAAGTGCGCCGGTTGATGGATGCGGGATACGGCTGGGAGCTCCCAGCGATGTCTGGGTTGGGGTACGTGCAGTTCAGGTCGTATTTTGAGGGCGAGGCTGTTCTGGAAGACGTCGTGATAGAGATCAAGCGTGCCACGCGCCGCTTTATCCGCCATCAATATAACTGGTTTCGTCCATCTGACTCTGCCATCCACTGGTTCGATGCCGTTGAGACGTCACCTGCTGAAATTGAATCCGCTATCAAGATCTGTCTGGACGATAAAGCCTCGTAAAATCAATACGCTTCCTGACAAGTCGTGAGCCCTGGTTCCTTCAAGGAACCAGGGCTCTATAATTTACATTCCCCTTACATCGCCTTGAGGCGGGGTTAACGTGCTTGGGATAAGATGGCTTCGTCGTGTGGGGATTTCATCCTGCGACAGGAAGCGTTTCATCCCAGGCAGGCAATGCTTGCGAGTGCGATGAATAACAAAATCCAAGTCAAATGAAAGGAGACAGATCATGAACCGCAAGACAAAGATCGCATTGGCGACGTCCCTGGCAGCCGCAGTGGCTGTCGTCGTCTTGTTTTGGACACTTCACAACGTGCGTACTGCGCGCGCACTTGCTGCATCGCAGGCGCCGGCGCAGCTTGCCGCTCAACCCGTCGCGCCGTCCATCAGGTACCAGGGGCGGTTGACGGATTCTTCCGGCTTGCCCGTCGCTGACGGCGTCTACACGATGACCTTTAGCATCTATGACGTTTTCACGGCCGGTTCTCCTCTGTGGACACAGACCTCCGCCGTGACCATCACCAATGGGCTGTTTGACGTGGCTCTGGGCGAAATCTCGAATCCCATCGATGCTGCCGTCTTTCCTGGGGGGCCGCGCTGGCTCGGCGTGCAGGTGGACCCGGACCCGGAGATGACGCCCCGGCAGCCCTTCGACAGCATCCCCTATGCCGTCATGGCCGAGAACCTGCGCTCCGGCGGAACGACCAGTGACACATCGTCGAGCGCGCTCTACACGTTCACCAACAATGGATCCGGACCGGCGCTGGTGGCGAACGGGGATGTGCACGTCGATGGCGGCCTGAGCTGGTACACGCGCACCGGCTACATATCGGTGAGCCCTGCTGCCTTTGTTCCGGCCGACGAGGCCTATCAATACGATCGGGATTCTGGCACGGGTCTTGTACAAGATAGCGCTTCCTCCGGCTCGATTTACTATGCCGCGGTATCCCTCCCTCACGGTGCCACCGTCACCAAGTTCACCATCTATTACTATGATGACAGCACCGGTGGCACGATCCTGGCCAGGCTCAGATATAGCAACTTGGGGACCGGCTCGTACGCAATGGCTGAGGCTTTGTCTGTCGACGGCGGCTATGGCGATACCGAAGATACGTCGATCGACTATGCCGAGGTGGACAACGAGGCGCGTGCATACTATGTACATGTCCAGTTTCCCTCTGCTCCCTACTCTGGCACGCTAAACTTTAAGGGCGTCGTCATCGAGTACGAGTACACCGAGCCCTACTGACGGGAGGGGGACGATGAAGAATAAAGCCAAGATTGTCACTTTGACCGCTGTGCTTCTTCTGGTGCTGGCGAGCACGTCCAGCGCCGGGAGCTCGCCCCAGTACGTCATCGAGTGGGACGTCATCAGCGCCGGGGGCACGCCGATGGCCTCGTCAACTTACGGGTTGATGGGCACCGTCGGCCAATCGGCGCAGGGGAGTTCGGGCAGCGCCAGCTACGTCCTTTGTGCCGGCTACTGGTGTGGGATCGTGGCAGATTACACGGTCTACCTGCCCCTCGTCCTAAGCGATACGTAGGTGAGATAATCCCTCCCGACGGCTCGGTGTGGCCCGCCGGGAGAGAAGCTTCAATGATGCCTGGGAAAAAGCGCTATTCGCCACACCGCCGAGGCTCGCCGTTAAGGGCGGGCCTTTTGCTTGTGTGCTATCCCGCCTTGTGCTACACTATAGCCCACTGCGCGATTGGAGGAATAACTCTATGCTTGCCAAAGTGACCAGTTGTGCCCTGGTTGGCCTGGAAGGTGTGCTCGTCGACGTGGAGGTGGACACCTCCCGCGGCCTGCCGTCTCTCGTCATCGTCGGCCTGCCCGATGCCGCCGTCAAAGAGTCAAGCGAGCGCGTGCGCGCCGCGATCAAGAATTCGGCCCTCGTCTTTCCCGGGAAACGCATCACCGTCAACCTGGCCCCCGCCGACATTCGCAAGGCGGGTCCCGCTTACGACCTGCCCATCGCAGTGGGCGTGCTCATCGCTTCGGAGCAGGTGTGGCCGCAGCAGGTGGAGGATGCGCTCTTTATCGGCGAGCTTTCCCTCGACGGCTCTGTGCGTCACGTCAACGGCATCCTGCCCGTGGCGGCGCTGGCCCACCAGCAGGGTATCCCGCGCGTCTTTGTCCCCGCGTGCGACGCGCCCGAGGCGGCGTTGATCGACGGCCTGGAGGTGATCCCGGTCGAGAGCGTGGGCCAGCTGGCCGCCCATCTGCAGGGACTGCGCGCGATCCCGCCTTACGAACGTGACCTCGATCCATCCTCGCTGCCACTGCCGCCGTACGCAGCCGACTTTGCCGAGATCAAGGGGCAGGAGCACGTCAAGCGGGCGCTGGAGGTGGCGGCGGCGGGCGGGCACAATTGTCTGCTCACGGGGCCGCCGGGGGCGGGCAAGACGCTGCTGGCCCGCTCAATGCCCTCCATCCTACCTGCGATGACGGTGGACGAGGCGCTGGAGGTGACCAAGATCTATTCCATCGCCGGATTGCTGCCCGAGGATACCCCCCTCATCCGCCACCGGCCCTTCCGCGCGCCGCATCACTCCATCAGCCACGCCGGGCTGGTGGGCGGCGGCAACTGGCCCCGCCCGGGCGAGATCAGCCTGGCCCATCGAGGTGTGCTCTTTCTGGACGAGCTGCCCGAGTTCGGCACGCGCACGCTGGAAGGGATGCGCCAGCCGCTGGAGGATCGGCAGGTCTCTATCGCCCGTGCGGCGGGCACCCTGACCTTCCCGGCGAACTTTATGTTTTGCGCGGCTATGAACCCCTGTCCCTGCGGCTACTATGGCGATCCGGTGCGCGAGTGCACCTGCTCGATGCAGACCATCAGCCGCTACCAGAAAAGAATCTCTGGGCCGCTTATTGATCGCATCGATATCCACGTCGAGGTGCCGCGGGTGGACGTGGACAAGCTGACGGCCGACCGGCTGGGGGAGCGCTCGGAGGCGATCCGCGCGCGGGTGGAAGCGGCGCGAGAGGTGCAGCGCAGGCGTTTTACTGATGCGCCCCTCTCGTCCAACGCCGACATGGGGCCGACGGAGGTGCGCAGAATCTGCCAGTTGAGCGAGGAAGGGCGGGGCTTGGTCAAGGCGGCGATGCAGCAACTGGGCATGAGCGCGCGGGCCTTTCACCGCATCTTGAAGCTGGCGCGCACCATCGCGGACCTGGCAGGCAGCGAGCAGATCGAGACCCCTCACCTTGCAGAAGCGATCCAGTATCGACCGCGGCGGCAGGCCTGAGTCTGCCCCTGGAGAATATGCCCTGGCCTCTACACTTCCCCGAGTTCGCCAGGCGAACCCGCCGATTGAGGGAATCCTCGTCAAAGTGCGCGATCGGGACACCGCCTTGACGGTGGACAAACAATGCGCAATCAGGATGCTGGTGGCGTTTTCGAGGATGAGTGAAGCTCCCCGGCGCAAAGCGCCGGGGAGCAAACCTAATACAGCTGCTTACTAAGGGGCTACGCGCGATTATTGAGTTTCCTCAATCGCTTGTTCAGCCTTAGTGTTCAAGTCCGCAAGGAGGGTGGGAATGTCCTCCGGGGTGCCCTGAAGGATAGCATTGAAGGAATCGCCCACATCGCGGCGGACGGTGGTCCAGGAGGCCCAGGCGGGTTCGGCTTTGCCGTATTGAAGGAAAGACAGGCCATACGCCCAGATCTCGTTCTCGGCACTGTAGGCTTCGATCAGCGGGAGAGTGTCGGAGCGAGTGGGATAGTAAGCGCTGCCCTCGATCCACTTTGCCTGCACTTCGGGGGAAGTCAGGTATTTGATGAAAACCCAGGTGGCCATCATGCGCTCGGGGTTGGTGTTCCCGATAGCAACATACTGACCAAACAGATTGACAGCCTGGCCGCCATCTTTGCCGGGGAACGGAGCAATCGTCCACTCATCTTGGATCGCGTCTTCTGCTTCGAAGGCAGCGAATTGGTATGGTAGACCAGCGGTGGAACTCATGGTGAAGAGTGCTTTGCGGGTGGCGAATTCAGGATTCGGGTAGGATTCGGTGGCGAAAGCACAGCCGCTGTCCCATAGATCTTTCATGAATTCAGCGGCGTCGACCACGGTCTGGTCAGTGAAGTCGTAGCCGTCGCCCGCAGCGTTGAGCATATTGCCGCCGTTAGCAAAGACGAAGGAGGCTACGTTGGAGGCGCCAGCATAGAGCACCAGACCGCCCGTGCCGTCATTATCGGGATCGTCATCGCTGTTGTTGGCTGCCGCTGCGGCGCAGGCCTGGGCTTTGAACTCTGCGTAGTTGGTAGGCGGGTTTTCGAAGCCGAGCTCCTTGGCCCAACCAGAATTATAGAACAGCACATTTGCAGACTGGCTGATGGGGAAGGCGAAGAGCGTGCCGTCAGGGGCTTTACCACCCTCCAGGGCCCCTCCGAAGAAGGCGGCCTGTTCTTCAGCGGTCAGGCCGAAGTAAGCATCATTGACGTAGGGACTCAGGTCAACGACGGCGTCCACGGCATACCAGTTGGCCATGGCATTGGTATAACCAGTGACCAGGTCAGGCAGGTCGCCAGATTGGACAGCGGCGTTGAAGGCGTCTTCCAAGTCGTTGTATCGGCCTTGATCAAGGGCTTCCACAGTGATGCCCCATTCGTTAGTGGCGTTGAAATCCTCAACGATGGCAAGCATAGTTTCATTGGGTAAGCCAGTGCCCCAAACATGCCAGAAAACGACTGTTTGCCCGGTGGGGTCAATCTCGGGCATCATGGGCGCTTCTGTGGGTTCAACCTTAGGGACCTCGGTCGGTTCAGCCTTGGGGACCTCAGTTGGTTCTGGAGCAGACTCCTTCGCAGGCGTGGGCGTAGGTTTTTCTGCGGGGCAGCAGGCAGCCAGCAAAAGTGCGAAGACTACGGCTATCACGACAGAGATTTTCAACATGCTTTTAGACATGGTTTCTTTTACTCCTTCCTTATAGGTTATCAGAATAGTTGGACATGGTTGCGCTTGGTTGTTTGACCTAGAAGAATCACCTCCTTGTTTTAATCTACCCTTTCAATCCGCTGCGGGCAATACTCTCGGTGAACTGCTTTTGGGTAAAGAAATACAATACCAGAATGGGGATGATGGTTATAAACGCACCAGCCATCATTAGGTTGAGCATCTGGCCGGCCTCATCAATAAAGCCGTATAGGCCGACCGCGATCGGGCGCCAGTCTGGAGAGTTGGTCACCAGCATGGGCCATGCCAGGGCATTCCAGGAGCCGATAAAGGACAGGATGACGATGACCATTAACGGTGCTTTAGAGAGGGGCAGAACCACGTTCCACAGGAAGCGAAGGTGCCCACCGCCGTCGATCTGTGTGGAATCGTACAGTTCATCCGGTATTTGAGCAAAGAACTGGCGCAGTAGAAAGATCGAAAAGACGTTACCCATAAAGGGAACCGTCAGTGCGGGCCAGTTGTTGAACCACTTAACCGGACCAATACGCCCCAACCAGGTAACGGTCAGAAAATTGGGGATGATGGTCACCATGGCAGGAATCATTATGGTACTCAACAGAGTGGTAAAGATTAGGTCACGTCCGGGGAACTTGATGCGGGCAAAGGCATAAGCGGCGAGAATGCTAAAGGTCAGTTCCCCAGTCAATGTCACCAGGGTGATGCGGAAACTATTCCACATGTAGAGTGAGAAATTGGCTTCTTGCCACGCGTCGACATAGTTCTCAAAATGTATTGCTGATGGGATCAGACGTGTACCCTGCGCCTCACCCAGCGACATGAGCGAAGTGGAAATCATCCAGAAGAAGGGAAAGATGGCGATGACGACTCCGATGGATAACATCAGATAGGTCAAGAAGTTGCTCATCAACAGCCTGGCGGGAATGTGACCACGTTTTATACGACGGGAGAACTGTTCTCTATCCATAGAACACCTGCGATCCCTGAATCTTGTTGTTGATATAGGTAAGCGCCAGAATGATGGCAAACAGGACAAAGGCCATGGCCGAGGCGTAGCCGTAGCGCAGCTTTTCAAAAAACTCTTTAAAGATGACTACACTGAAGGTATCGGTCGTGCTAAGCGCCGCATCTAGGCGCATGACCCAGATGTGGTTGAAGGCCTTGAAGGTGCCGATAACCGAAATCAGGGTCAAAAAATAGGTGGTCGGCGAGAGCAGGGGGAATATAATGTGGCGGAAAATCTGCCAACGGTTGGCGCCGTCCACCTCAGCGGCTTCGCTCACTTCCTTCGAGATATTGCCCAGCCCTGCCAGGTAGATGACCGTGTCATAGCCGACAAAGACCCAGATGGAGTAAATCATAATGACGACCAACGCCAAGCTGGGACCATCCGCCCAGGCAGGCCAATTCTCCACCCCCATATTTGTCGCCATCAAACGGAAGATGCCCTTTGGTTCCCACAACCATTGTAGCGGCTCCAGTCCTAAGAGCCTTAGCCCGGCGTTGACTGGAGCCTGCAAACGATTCGAGAAGAGTTGACGGAAAACTGCAGCGCTCGCTACTGTCGGTGTAACGTAGGGCATAAAGAACATCACGCGGAAAAAGTTTGACCCCCTCAACTTCTGGAAGAGTAGGACAGCCAGAAAGATGGAAATGCCAAGCTGGAAAGGAATTGTGCCCAGAGAATAGAACAGCGTGGCTTTCAAACCCACCCATAGGTCTGGATCCCCTGCAGCCACGATGATGGGCAGTTCGCCGACCATGATCCATCCCCCCACGATGAAAACCATCGCACCTACCAGCCGCAGGAAGAACAGGAAGGTGCTGGGCTGGTCAGTTGCCCGTTGCCATATCTTCCAGCCAACAAAAAGCAGGATCAAACCTGTAGTGATGCTGACTAACTGCGGCAGGAACCCGGGATCTTCCCCGGTCTGAACAGCAGCGTCGTAGGCTTCCATCATTTGTGCGTAGACATAACCCAGCAAGATCGCCCCTACCCCGATCAGGAACCAGTTAGAAGCTAACTCAAATTGCTGTTGCAAGGTTTTTGGCGTCCGCCATAGGTACATAGCGACCGCTACCGTCGCTATTGCGCCAAAGATAAGCCATAACATAGTAGCCCGAGCAGCCAGCACGGCATCCGCGGTGAAGGCTTCGTGCAGCAGTTGCATAAACAGTTCTCGAGTTTTGTCTACGCCTCTGATTTTGTCCGCAGTATCCAGGATGTTCGGGAGCAAGACAACGGCCCAGTTGATAAAGCTCAGCCCCACAGACGCCAGCAAGATCCCAGGCAGGTTCAGCAACCAGAAACGCAACGAACCGCCTTTGAAACCTTTATAGGTATGCCAGAGTTTGAATAATGCCCAAGCCAGCAAACCAACACCCAGCGCAAAGACCAGCAGATAAGCCAAGGGTCCAATAGCGTTGGTGTAATTGGTCATACCGATGACGTCACCGCGCTTGAGCCGCCATTTGTGCAGGCTGACGAACAGTGCAAAACCGACCGGGAAAATCCCAAAGACAAAAATCAGCGTTACAGCTGGCGCGATCAGTAGATAGGCGGTCGAGTACTCGCGCCATTTGCGCAAGCGGCGTGGAGCGAGCCATCCAGCCACGCGGCGTTTGCTCGGTTGCAAGGCATCAAACAGTCTCACAGGCTGACTCCTATTCTTGTCTTGTATCCCATTCCACCTGAGAACCAGGCGGGAAAGGCGTTGCGCCACGCAGGAACGAAAATCCGGCCGCACCGGCGTGCCCGCCGCCACCATAACGTTTGGCAACAACAGAGACATCCACTTGATCGGAGTACAACGTCACAACGGTGGTCAGGCCCCCGACTCGCATCTCGTCTACATAAGCATATACGATTTCGTAGCCACGGTCACGTCCATAGTCGCCGACATCCCCGCTGCCACGCGTGTTGACGGCCAATGTCCTGTAGCCTTCAAACCGGACCTCAAAGCTACGCGCTTTCATCGTACGGTCCACTTTCCTGAGCTTGATCTCCCTTAGCCAGACCCCCTCTTCGATCATTTTCTCCAGTGTGGATGGGTCATCTTCCAGAAGCGGTTTCCAGAAAGCGGCGTTATTGGCGTGATGATCATGGCTGTGCAGGCTTTCGTTAAAAGGTCCTGTGTCTTTTTCTGCCCATCGCCAGGTATCACGATCACCGACCAGTATCACTGCTTTCGGCACAGGGCGTTGTGGGAAAAAGTATCTCCAGGTCAGCACGCAGGCTGCTTCGGAGACATCGCGGATGCCAGGCCAATGATCGGCGATCCCGGCAAATTCGGCGATGGCGCTCTTGTGATGGTCGATCCAGACCAGTTCGCGGCCTTTGGCCAGGCGCTGCATGTCTGCCACTGGGAAGGAGAAATCCGTCACGATGACTTGCTCAGCCTGTTCAACCAAGTCCCAGGGAATGACGGGGGTGTCGTTGTAATCGCTTTCGATGAGCGTGACAGCGTCTCCCAGCGCATAGCGGACAATCGCGCCACTGGCGTGACCGTCGGGATCGTTGTGGT
>Ga0316577_10000075_pt1 | contig 25535 bp, 20 predicted proteins | sample S5NA_FD_203073 | JGI IMG/M metagenome (GOLD analysis project Ga0316577, IMG submission 203073) | Rhizosphere microbial communities from salt marsh grasses in Alabama, United States - S5-7_050615r2r1 | ecosystem: Host-associated > Plants > Roots > Rhizosphere | place: USA: Alabama | collected... | reverse complement strand
GCTCTCGAGCGCCAGGACCCCGGCTTTGCCAAGCTGGTCTTTATGCTGGAACAGGAGTTGATGGAACCGTTCTATCAGATCAAGGGCTTCGAGCTGCCTGCTACCATGCCGCCGGACGAAGGGCCGCTCCGGGCCGCGCAGGACCAGGCGATCAAGGCTACCTGGGCCGGCGTGCCGGTCCTGACGGCTGCGAGCTCTATCAACTCGCGTCAGGAAAAGCAAGAGGACATTCGCACCGGTCAGCGCGAGGCATTTGACCGGATGGGGCAGATCTCGGCCGTGGGGCTGGCCCTCATCCCGCTGCTGATGTCAGTCGGGGTGGTGGTCGCGGCCCGCCGGGCGAGGATCCTGCGCCGCGCCTTCGTCCGCCTGCTCGCCGCTACTGGGTTTCTGATTCCTTCTGCTGTCTTCATCAGTTGGCTGCTTCTCTTGGGCATACCTGCACTCAACATCCGTCACCCTGAATGGCTGCTGGTGGGAGCGGGCGCTGTCCTTGCCCTCACCATGCTGGCCTTCGCCGGCTATGCCTGGGCGCGGCGAGATGGCCTGGCGCGATTCCTGGCCCACCTCACGTTGGCCTGGATCGCCCTCCTGGCGTTGCTATTTCTGGCTGCTGAGCGGGGACGCGGGCCAGAGACCGGACTGGCCATATCCGCCGTTCTGGCCTCCTCGCTCATACCCGGAACCTATCTCTTGTTCGGTCAGGGGCGCTGGATCCAGGCCCGTCGCCTGTTGGGCGGGTTGGGCACGGGCCTGGGCGCTTTGTTGGCTCTGGCGGCACTTGTGACACTGACCACAGGGGTGCTGGCTCCGTCTGCTCACTTCAACTCTTACAGCAGTCCTTCGCTAGACCCTCAGGGTACCCTCTTGAGCGCGCCGCGCCTGGACATAGCACCGAGCATCGGCGAAGTCTCCGGTGATGCACAAAGATGGCTTCGCGAGATCGAGACAGAGACGCCCGACATAGAGACGGCAGCCCCCGAGCCACCCCGGCTGCGCCAGTTCTTCCCCGAGACCCTCTACTGGGCTCCCGAGGTGCTCACCGGCGAGGGCGGATCTGTGTCGCTGCAGGTGCCCATGGCCGACACCATTACCACCTGGCGGCTGACGGCCCTGGCCTCGACACAGGACGGGCGGCTGGGCTCCACCACCCGCGGCATCCGCGTCTTCCAGGACTTTTTCGTGGACGTCGACCTGCCCGTCTCCCTGACCCAGGGCGACGAGATCAGCATCCCCATCGGCGTCTACAACTACCTGTCCGAGGCGCAGCAGGTGCGGCTGGAGATCGAGCCCGAGGACTGGTTCGAGCTGGCGGGTCCTGGCGAGCGGGTGCTGACCATCGCCGCCAACGACATCGAGGTAGCCTACATCCCCATCCGCGTGCTCGAATTCGGCCGGCAGGGCTTCCAGGTGACCGCCTGGGGGGAAAAGATGAGCGACGCCATCCGGCGCGAGGTCAGCGTCGTGCCCAACGGCAAAGAGATCCGGCTCACCGAAAGCGACTGGCTGCGCGACGGCAAGCGGGTAGCGGTGGAGATTCCGACAGCCGCATTGCCGGGAGCCACCGCGGTCGAGGTCAAGATCTACCCCGGGGCGCTGGCCCAGGCAGTCGAAGGCTTGGAAAAGATCCTGCGACTGCCCCACGGCTGATTTGAACAGAGTACGTCGGTGACGTACCCCAATGTCCTGGTCCTCGACTATATGCAGACGACCGGCAACGCCAATCCCGAGTTGCAGATGCAGGCGGAATCGTACGTGGGCACCGGCTACCAGCGCCTGCTGACCTTCGAAGCGCCGGGTGGCGGATTCAGCCTCTTTGGCAGCCCACCGGCAGAGGTCTTCCTCACCGCCTACGGCCTGATGCAGCTCGACGACATGGCGCAGGTCTACCCCGTGGACCGGGCCGTCATCGAGCGCGCCGCCAAATGGCTGCTGGAACAACAATACGAGTTCGAGGGCACCTGGCGGGCCGATGACTATCGCGCCGGACGGGGCAGGTTGGGCGTGACCAGCTATGTCGCCTGGGCGCTCGTCGAGGCCGGCTTTGAGGACACGCGACAAGTGGCGGAGGCCATCAACTACATTCGCGACCAGGCCCTGCAGGAGAAGGATGCCTACAGCCTGGCGCTGGCGGCCAATGCGCTGGCGGCCTACGATCCCCAGGACTTGGTCGCGCGCCAGGTGATAGACGCCCTGTACGAGATGCGCGTCGAAGAGGGGGATACCGTCCACTGGCAGATGGGCGGCACCTCGTTCATGGGTGCAACAGGCCAGAGCGGCAGCGTAGAGACGACCGCGCTGGCGGCCTATGCCCTCATGCGCGCCGGCGCGCACCTCGATGCAGCACAGGGCGCGCTGGCCTACCTTCTCCAGGCCAAGGATTCGTGGGGCACGTGGGGCAGCACCCAGGCGACCATCCTCTCCCTGAAGGCGTTGCTGTTGGCCAGCGAACAGGGCGGCAGAGCGGCAGGTCAGGCCACGATCCGGGTCAGCCTGAACGGCGAGTTGGCGCAAGAGATCCTCGTCGACGAGACCAACGCCGACGTGGTGCACTTGGTTACCTTCGACCACGGCTTTTCGCCCACCGGCGACGACGAGGTCCAGATCGACGTCGAGGGAGGCGGAAACCTCATGGTCCAGGTCACCTCCCGCTATTACCTGCCCTGGGATCGGGTGCCCGCCGCACCGCCGGACCAGGAGCCGGTCACCGTCGATCTGCGCTACGACCGCACCGAGCTGGCAGTCAACGACCTGGTGACCGCGGACGTGCGGGTGCAGCTCCACAAGGAAGGGGTGGTCAAGATGGCGCTGATCGACCTGGGCGTGCCGCCCGGCTTTGCGCCGCTGACCGAGGACCTGAACCGGCTGGTGGAAGCGGGGCTCATCGCCCGCTACGAGCTGACCGGGCGGCAGGTGATCGTCTACCTGGAGGATCTCTCGTCCGGGGCGCCGGTCACCTTCAGCTACCGCCTGCGGGCCCGCTTTCCGATGCGCGCCCAGACGCCGCCCTCCAGTGCCTACGACTACTACAACCCGGAGAGCCCGGCAATCCGCGCCCCGCTCTTGCTGACGGTACGGGAGGGTGACTTGTAGCGGCCGATTGTCAGGCGCCCGGTTTTGCGCTATAATCGGGCCATGGCGCTCACCGATCTGGTCATCCGCAGCCAACTGATCCCACCGCGGCAGCGCAGGGGCGTCCTGCGCCGCCCGCGCCTGGAAGCGCGCCTTGCGGAGGTGCTCGACTACCCGCTGACGCTGGTGCAGGCCGGCACCGGCTACGGCAAGAGCACGGCGCTGGCTTCGCTGGGCAGCACGGGCGCGCGCCTCTCGTGGTACACTGTCACCGATCCCAACCGCGACCCGCTCCTCTTCCTGGCCCACCTGGTGTACGCCTTTCATCCGCGCCAGCCCGACTGGTGCGCACCGACGATGACGGCGCTGGAGGATGCGGGCGGGCGCGTTACCCCTGAGGCCCTCACCCCGCTGCTCAACGCCCTCACCCTGGAGCTTGCCGGGGACGAGAGCCCGGACCGCGAGGCGATCCTGGTGCTGGACGACTATCATCTGGTCGACGACGTGCCCGAGATCGGCGCGCTGGTCGAGCGGCTGGTGGACTATGCGCCGCCGCAACTGCACGTGGTCATCTCTACCCGGCAGATGCCTCCGCTGGAGGCGCTCACCCGCTGGCGGGTCAAGGACCAGTTGCTCACCCTAACCCGCGCCGACCTGGCCTTTACCGCCGCCGAGATCGAGGCCCTCTACCGCGAGCAGTACGACCATCCCCTATCGGAGGAGCAGGCGCTGGCGCTGGCGACCGAGACCGAAGGCTGGGCCATCGCCTTGCAGATGGTGTGGCAGAGCCTGCAGAGCGGCGCCGTACCCGACCTGGACGCCATCCTGGGGCGGCTTCCCTCCACGCTGGAGACACTCTTTGACTATCTGGCACAGGACGTATTGGCCCGCCAGCCGACCGCCATCCAGCGCTTCTTGCTCACCACCTCGGTGCTGCGGCAAATGGACGGAGCGGCCTGCGATTACCTGCTGGACGGGCAGGATAGCGCCGCCACGCTGCGCCACCTCCACGAGCGGGGCCTGTTCGTCATCTCGTTGGGCGACGGGGCCTACCGCTACCACCACCTCTTCCACGACTTTTTGCAGGCCAGGCTAGAGGAGGATGCCGGGCAGGCCCGGGCGCTGCACCGGCGCGCCGCCGCCTACTTCCAGGCCACAGATCAGCCGGAGGAGATGGTCTACCACCTGCTAGAGGCCCGGCAGTACGATCAGGCGGCGCAGCTATTGGAGGAGATGGGGCCAGGGCTGGTGCGGCTGGGCCGCTTTGACAGCCTTGTTGCCTGGATCTCGCGCCTGCCCGACGAGCACCACGATGCGCGGCCCGGGCTGCACCTGCTGCTGGGCGACATCCTGCGGCTGCGGGCCGATTTTGATCATGCGCTGGAGCACTATGCCGCTGCCGAACAGCTCTACGCCGGGCAGCGCGAGCGGTTGGGGCGCAGCCGGGCGCTGCGCGGCGAAGCCCAGGTTTACCTCGACACCGTGCGCCCGCTCATGGCCGACAGCCTGCTGGCAGAGGCGCTGCGCCTGCTGGAGCCCGCCGAACACCGTCAAGAGGCCGCCGCCCTGCTGGATCAATTAGCCGAGAACAAGCTGAACCTGGGCCATCCCCACGAGGCCCAGGTGCTGCACCACGAGGCGCGCCTGCTCCGCGCCGAGACCGATCCGGGCGACGTGTACCTGGAGGCGCGGGCCATGGTCCGCACCGGGCGGCTGGCAGAGGCGGCGCAGCTCCTGGAGGCCCGGGCCGACGAAGAACGTCGGGCCGACGAGGAACGCCGGGCCCAAGAACGTCGGGCCGATGGCGAACGCCGCACGGGCAGCTCGCGACCGCAGCGCTTTCACCGTGAGACGCTGCTGCTGCTGTCGCTGGTGCACGCGCTGACGGGCGAGGTGGAAGCCGCCGACCGCTACGCCCGCGAGGGGATCGCCGTCGGCCGGCGGCTGGGATCGGCCTTTGTCGAGGCGGTGGGCAACATGCGGCTGGGGCACGCCATCCAGTTGCAGGGGAGCCACCCCTGGCAGGGGCCGGAAACCAACGCCCTGCGACGGGCCACCGCCTACTACCAGCGGGCCATCGAGCAGATCCGCAGCTTTAGGGTGATGCGCACCCAGGTGGAAGCGCTGTGGGGGCTGTGCCGGGCGTACGGCTTCAGCGGCAACCTGCCCGCAGCGGAGCAGCACGCCCAACAGGGCCTGGAGATCGTGCGCCGCTCGGGCGACGAGTGGATGGAGGACCTGGTGCTGGTGACGTTGGGGGCCAGCTACGCGCTGGCGGGCCAGACGGAACCGGCCCGCGAATGCCTGAGCGAGGCGCAGGAAGGCTTTGGGCGCGTGGGCGACTCGTTCGGCGAGAGCGCGGCGCGGCTGTGGCTGGCGCTCGGCGCCGCGTGGCGGGGCCAGGACGATGCCGCCCTGGCCCACCTGGCGGCGCTGCTGCCGGTGGCCCGCGAGCGAGGAACCGATGCGCTGCTGCTGCGGCGCAGCCTCATCGGATTGGCCGACGAGCAATCTGTCGTACCGCTGCTGCTTGCGGCGCGGGAGGCGGGCATCGAGCGCGAATATGCCGCGCGCCTGCTGGACCGCATGGGCCTGGCAGGCGTGGAGGATCATCCCGGCTACCGGCTGGCGGTGCGGGCGCTGGGCCCGTTTGCGGTATGGCGCGGGACCGAGCCGGTGGACCCCCGCGATTGGAGGCGGGAGAAAGCGCGGCAGATCTTTCAATTGCTGCTCACGTACCGGCGGCAGTGGTTCTACCGGGAGCAGATCATCGACCACCTGTGGCCCCACCTGCCCCCTGACTCGGCTGACCGCGATTTCAAGGTGGCGCTGAGCGCCCTCAACAGCGCGCTGGAACCGGACAGGCCGCGAGGCGCGAGCCCCTTCTTTGTGACGCGGCGGGAGAGCGTCTACGGGCTGAACCCGGCGGCGCCCATTGCCCTGGACACCGACGAGTTCGAGCGGCTGGCGGCGTCGGACGACGTGGACCAACTGCGCCAGGCGCTGGCCCTGTACCGGGAGGACTATCTACCCGACTGCGTGTACGAGGACTGGTCGGCGGCCGAGCGGCAGCGGCTGCGGCACCTGTACCTGCTCACCGCCGAGCGGCTGGCGCGCCACCTGCTCCAGACGGAGCAGTGGGATGAGGGCATCCGAGTGTGCGAGACGATCCTGAGCCGCGACAACTGCTGGGAAGGCGCCTACCGCTTGCTGATGAAGGCCTATGCCGCCCAGGACAACCGGCCCCAGGTGCACAGCGTGTACCAGCGCTGCACTTCCACGCTCGACGAGGAGCTGGGCGTCGAGCCTTCTCCCACTACCCAGGCGCTTTTCGAGGAGCTGCGGTAGAGCCCTCTTTGTAACCAATTTGTAATTCCCCTGTAATCGCGATCTGATAGAATGGTATTGACTTGCTGTTCAGCGGCAGGGCAGAACCCTGCACGCTGCTAGGCACTGACAATCGGCGAAGCCGTGGAGGGAAAGCAAATGAGCGAGAATTGGAACCTATTCGAGAAGAACATGGAAATGTGGGAAAAGTGGACCAGCACCTACATGGACACCATGTCCAAGGCGATGGAAAAGACGATGGAGCAGTCGGCCTCGTTCAAGAAGCAGATGGACAAGGCCGCGGCGACCGCAGTCAACACGCAGCTCGACGCTGCCCTGGCTGCCATCCGGTCGCTGGAGGAACAGGTCGAGGCACTGTCGGGCAAGATCGACGAGTTGCTGGAACAGGAAGACTAGGGTAGCGAGCAGGAACGTAGGGAAGTTGGGAATTGGGAAAACACCCCCAATTCCCTGATTTCCCGTTTCCTCTTCGAGAGTAGCGAGTATGACTGAGGAATGGTTCTCGGCCTGGGAAAAGACGCTAGAGATGGCAGATGCGTGGGCCGCGGGCGTGGGCCAGGCCCAGCGGGCTACCCTGTCAGCAACAGCGCACCATCTGGAGCTGATGACCAACACCTATGCCCGGCTGTGGGGCCAGCCCGGCAGCGAGGTGATGCCGGCTGACAGCCGCTTCGAGGACGAGGCTTGGCGCGAGAACCTGGCCTTTGACCTGTTGAAACAGATCTACCTGATCACGACGCAGTGGATCGTGGATATGACTGACGGGTTGGAGGAGGTGAGCCCCGACCTGCACAAACAAGCCAGGTTCTGGACCCAGCAATACGCCGATGCCCTCAGCCCGGCGAACTTTGCCGCAACGAACCCCGAAGTGCTGCAAGAGATCACCCGCACCGGCGGGAGCAACCTGCTCCAGGGCATGCAGAACCTGCTGTCGGACCTGCAAAAAGGCCGGGTCAGCATGGTGCCCGACGGCGCGTTTGAGGTCGGAACCGACCTGGCGCTCACGCCGGGCAAAGTCGTCTACCGCAACCCGCTCATCGAGCTGATCCAGTACACGCCGGCGACGGAGCGGGTGCGCGAGATCCCGCTCTTGGCCATCCCGCCGTGGATCAACAAGTACTATATCATGGACCTGCAGCCGGAAAGCTCGATGTACCAGTACCTGGTCGAGGCGGGCTTTACGGTGTTTACCATTAGCTGGAAGAACCCCGACGACGCCGTCCTCGCCATGGACTGGGCGGACTATGTAGAGAAGGGCCCCATCGCGGCGCTGCGGGTAGTCAAGGCCATCACCGGCGCGGACAAGGTCAACACCCTGGGCTACTGCCTGGGCGGCATCATCCAGGCGGTGACGCTGGCCTACCTAGCGGCCCAGGGCGAGCAGCCCGTCCATGCTGCCACCTATTTTGCCACCCACCAGGACTTTTCCGAGGCCGGCGACGTGGACGTCTTTATCAGCGAGTCGCAGGTACGATTTCTGGAGTGGCTCATGCAGGCCAGCGGCGGCTACCTGGACGGGCGCAACATGGCGGCGACGTTCAACATTCTGCGGGCCAACGACCTGCTGTGGCACTATGTAGTCCACAACTACCTGCTGGGCCAGCAACCGCCTGCCTTTGACCTGCTATATTGGAACAGCGACGGCACCCGCGTGCCAGCCAAGGTGCACTCGTTCCTGCTGCGCGAGTTCTTTTTGGGGAACAAGCTCCAGGAGCCGGATGGCGTCGCGGTCCGGGGTGTGGGCATCGACACACGGCGGATCACCATCCCGTCCTACGCTGTCGCCTGCGAGAGCGACCATATTGTACCCTGGCGCGGCGCCTCAAAGGTGCGCCAGTTGCAGGGCGGGCCGGTGCGCTTTGTGCTGGCGGAGAGCGGGCACATCGCCGGCATTATCAATCATCCAGCCAAGAAAAAGCGCGGCTATTGGACCAACGAGGCCGACGATGCCCAGGCACTGGACCCTGACGAGTGGCTGGCAGGGGCGACCAAGCACCAGGGCAGTTGGTGGCTGGATTGGGTGCCCTGGCTGGAGGCGCATTCGGGCGGGCTGGTCGAGCCGCCGTCGACGGGCAGCGACGAGTATCCGCCAATCATGGATGCGCCCGGCACGTACGTATTGGAGGAGTAGGAACGGAGCAGCCATCCCTGGGCTGAGGGGGGAACGATGAGCGACGAGACAGAGAAGACGGAACAACCGGAGAACGATCCCTTCTCGCAGATGCTCCAGTTCTACGACGACTGGACCAAGACCTGGTCGGGGGCGGCGAGCGAGATGGCATCGAGCAAGACCTTTGCCGACTCGATGGCCCAGCAGCTCGAGGCCAGCCTGAGCGCGACTCAACTGATGCGGCGGCAGATGGGCGAGCTGATGGAGCAGTCGATGCAGCAGATGAGCTTGCCCACTCGCAGGGAAGTCCTGAGCATTGCCGAGCGGATGACCAATATCGAGATGCGCCTGGACGACGTAGAAGCCAAGATAGACCAGTTGCTGGATCTGCTCAAAGCCAGCAAATAGCGCGCGGTCGGGATGCATCGTCCGGACCCTGAAACCGGATCTAGAGAGGAGCAGACCATGTCTGCGGCGGATCCGAAATTCAATCCGATCTTTACGGCAGGCTACTCGCCCGAGCAGGTCCGCAAGGGCTTGACCCGCTACGCCCGGGGCGTCCAGGTCGTGGTCGACTCGCTGGAAGCGCCGGTCGGGCGGACGCCCAAAGAGGCGGTGTGGGCGCTGAACAAGGCCACGCTGTACCGCTATACCCCCACCAAGCCAGCAGAGGAGCGCCATCCGATCCCGATCTTGCTGGTGTATGCCCTGATCAACAAGCCGTTCATTTTCGACCTGGCGCCGGGCCGGAGCTTTGTCGAGTACATGGTCGACCAGGGCTTTGACATGTACCTACTGGACTGGGGCACGCCAGGGGCGGAGGACCGGCGCACCACCTTCGACGACTATGTCACTGAATACCTGCACAGGGCGGTACGCAAGATGCTGCGCGTGTCGGGCGCGAGCGAGTTCACCATGCTCGGCTATTGCCTGGGCGCGACGCTGGCTGCGGTCTATGCCGCCCTCTATCCCCAGGCGCCGATCCGCAACTTGATCTTGCTCACCGCGCCCATCGACTTTTCCTCATCGCCGGAAGGGTCGATGGCGATGTGGCTGGAGGAGGAACGGCTCGACGTGGATCGACTGGTGGGCGCCTTTGACAACGTGCCCGGGGAGCTGATCCGCTTCTGGGCCAAGATGCTGAAACCGGCGGAGAATTTCGTCGGCGCCTACGTCAGCGTGTGGAAGGCGCTGGACGACCAGGCTGCCGTCCAGGGATGGCAGGCGATCAACCGCTGGGTTGAGGACGTCATCCCATTCGCCGGCGCAGCCTTTCGCCAGTTCGTGCAGGACTATGTACGCGGCAACGAATTGATCCAGGGGAAGCACGAGATCAAGGGACAGCTCGTCGACCTGTCCAAGATCGACGCCGCGTTGCTGAATGTGGTTGCCAAGTACGATCACCTGGTGGCCCAGGCTCAGTCGGAAAGCCTGATGGAACTGGTCTCCAGCGAGGACAAGGAGCTGCGCGTCATCCCGTCGACGCACGTGGGCCTGATGGCCAGCGGGCGGGCGCGATACAAGCTCTGGCCCGAGCTGGTCGAGTGGCTGGCGCTGCGCTCTAGCTAAACCGCAACGAACTCCAGGGAATGACTATGACGTCAGACGATCGATCGGTGGGCATTGTCAGCTCGGGCATGTACCTGCCCGAGCCGGTGCTGACCTCGGCCGACATCGCCGCCGAGAGCGGCCTGCCAGAATGGGTGGTCCGCGACAAGCTGGGCATCCACCAGAAGCACATGGCCGGTCCCGACGACCATCCGAACGAGATGGCGATCAAGGCGGCGCTGGACTGCCTGTCCAAGACCGACATCCAGCCGGAAGAGATCGACGTGGTGTTGTGCACCACCGAGGAATGGCGCGAGTACCTGCTGTGGACGTCGGGCATCCACCTGGCCTACGAGATCGGCGCGACCCGGGCGTGGGCCATCGACCTCCACACCCGCTGCTGCACCACCGTCGCCGCGCTCAAGATGGCCCGCGACATGATGCGCTCTGACCCCGAGATCAACACGGTGCTCATCGGCGGGGGCTACCGCGTCGGCGATTTCATCAACCACAAGAACCTGCGCACCAGCTTCATGTTCAACATCGGCGCAGGGGCCGGGGCCCTCCTGCTGCGCCGGGGCTGGCCCCGCAACCACGTCCTTGGCTCGCACCTGATCAGCGACGGCTCGATGAGCAAGCACGTGATCGTACCCGCCAGCGGCACGGTCCAGTTTCCGACCGACGAGGCGGTGGAGCAGGGGCTCTTCCTCTTTGACCTGGTGGAGCCGGAGGCGATGAAGGACCGGCTCAACGAGGTGTCGATGGACAACTGGATGTTGTGCGTCGACGAGGCGCTGCGCAAGAGCGGCGAGGATGTTCGCGGGCGGGCCTACACCCGCGAGGACCTGGATTTTCTCAACATGGTGCTGATCAAGCGATCGGGGTACCGCGATATGCTGGCGCGCTGCGGGCTGACCGAAGAGCAGGGTGTGTATAGCGACGACATCGGGCATATCGGCGAGCAGGACGCGATCTTGAATATCGTGCGCGGGTTGGAGCAGGGCCGCCTCAAGGACGGCGACCTGATGGCCATCGTCGCCGCGGGCATTGGCTACGTGTGGGGCGCGTCGTGCGTGCGCTGGGGGATGGCCTCAGAAGACAAATAGACGCCAGGTATCGAAAGAATTCCAGACAGGAGTGGATCTATCATGCGATTGAAAGACAAAGTGGCTTTGATTACCGGCGGGGCCGCCGGCATCGGCAAGGCGACCGCCCAGCGTTTCGTCGAGGAAGGGGCCCAGGTCGTCATCTGCGACGTCAACCCGGTGGCGGGCGAGGCGGCTGTCGAGGAACTGGGCCCCAACGCGGTTTTCTACCAGGTAAACGTCACCGACCGGCAGGCAGTGCAAGCGTGGGTGGATGCCGTCGTGGAGACGTACGGGCGGGTGGACATCCTAGTCAACAACGCGGGCGTATTGCGCGACAACATGCTGGTGAAGGTCAAGGACGGCGAGCTGGTGAAGCAGATGCCCGAGGCCGACTTTGACCTGGTGATCGGGGTGAATCTGAAGGGAGTGTTTAACTGCACCCAGGCTGTGGCCCCGACCATGATCAACCAGGGCAGCGGCGTGATCCTCAATGCGTCGTCAGTGGTAGGGCTGGACGGCAATTTCGGGCAGACCAACTATGTGGCGACCAAGGCGGGCGTGATCGGCATGACCAAGGTGTGGGCCCGCGAGTTCGGCCGCTACAACATCCGGGTCAATGCGGTGGCCCCAGGGTTCATCGCCACCGAGATGGTGCAGCAGATGCCGGAAAAGATCCTGGAGTCGATGGCGGCACGCGTGCCCCTGGGACGCCTAGGCCAGCCGCGTGAAATCGCCGACGCCTACCTGTTCCTGGCGTCAGACGAGGCCAGCTTCATCTCAGGGGCGGTGCTGCGTGTGGACGGGGCGATCGTCGTCGGGACGTAGCCGGTCGGAGGACGAATGACCGGGGAAGGAGGGGATCGATGCACGCGGCCGACCTTCTAACCAACCGGGCGCGGCTCACGCCCGGGCGCGAGGCCCTGATCGACAAGTTTACGGGCCAGCGCTACACCTACGCAGAGCTGAACGCGAGGGCCAACCGTCTGGCCAACTGGATGCGCGCGCTGGGTGTGCGCCAGAGGGATCGGGTCTCCATCCTGGCGCAGAATGGCGTCGTCTACGTCGATCTGCTCTACGGACTGGCCAAGATCGGCGCCATCCTTGCCCCGCTCAACTGGCGGCTGGCGGCCCGCGAGCTGATCTACATCGTCAACGACTGCCAGCCGCGGGTGCTGCTCTGCGGGCCCGAGTTCGCGGACCTGCTGGCAGAGATGCGGCCCGAGATCCAGGTGGCGCACCTCATTGGCATCGACGGCGCGCAGATCGACGGCGCGCTGGCCTACGAGGAAGGGCTGGCGGCTGCCTCCAAGGCGGAGCCGGATCGCCCGCCGATAGAGGCCGACGACACCTGCGCCATCCTCTATACCTCGGGCACGACGGGCCGGCCCAAAGGGGCCATGATCCCACACCGGCAGGTCCTGTGGAACTGCATCAATACCGCCATCAGCTGGGGCCTGACGGGAGAAGATACCTCACCGGTCTTTACGCCACAATTTCACGCCGGCGGGCTCTTTATCTTTTTGACACCGCTGTTCTACCTGGGCGGCCGGATCGTGCTCTTTCGCACCTTTGACCAGGACGGGATCTTTTCCTCCATCGTCGAGGACCGCTGCACCACCGTGCTTGGCGTGCCCACCATCTATCGCATGCTGATGAACGCGCCCGGCTTTGCCGAGGCCGATTTCAGCCACGTGCGGTTCTTTGTCAGCGGGGGAGCCTCTTTGCCGGTCGAGCTGGCCCGCGACTGGATCGCGGCCAAAGGGGGCGTGCTTCGCCAGGGCTACGGCCTCACCGAGGTGGGCGTCAATTGCTTCACCATGACCGATGAGGAGTCGGTGCGCAAGCTCGGCTCGGTGGGCAAGCCGGTCTTTCATAGCAAGGTGCGGCTGATCGATCCCGCGACGGAACGGGATGTGCCCATTGGACAGGAAGGCGAGTTGATCATCTGGGGGCCGCACGTGTGCACCGGCTACTGGCGCAATCCCCAGGCGACGGCCGAGTCGCTGTGGTTCGATCCGGTCACCGGATCGGGGCCGTGGTTCCGCACCGGCGACATGGCCCGCGTGGATGAAGAAGGCTTTTACTATATCATCGGGCGCTACAAAGACATGATCAAGAGCGGCGGGGAAAACATCTACGCCGCCGAGGTCGAGGGGATATTCCAGGAGCATCCCGCCGTGTCTGAAGCAGCGCTGATCGGCATTCCCCACGAAAAGTGGGGCGAGGTGGGCTTGATGGTGGTCGTGCTGGAAGAGGGCCGGACGGCGACCGCGGAGGAGCTGAAAGCCTTCTGCGGCGCGCACCTGGCCCGCTTCAAAGTCCCGAAGAAAGTCGTCTTTGCCGACGCGCTTCCCTATTCTTCCTACGGGAAGGTGTTAAAGACAAAGCTCAAGGAGCAGTACGCAAGCTAACGGCTAGCTGTCCTAGCTAGCCGCTGGCGTGCCCGGCAGGGGAGAGAACGATGCCCAAGATACGCGCAGGCGAAATAGAGATCCATTATGAAATCCACGGGGAAGGGGAGCCGCTGGTCCTGATCTCAGGGTTGGGATACGATCTGTGGATGTGGCACAAAATGGTGCCCGGCTTGGCCGAGCACTTTCGGGTGATTGCCTTTGACAACCGGGGGGTGGGCAAGACCGACAAACCCGCCGGGCCGTACACGGCGCAGATCCTGGCCGATGATACCGCCGCGCTGTTGGAGGCACTCGGGATCGAGCAGGCAGCCATCATGGGCCACTCGATGGGCGGGTACGTTGCCCAGGCGTTGGTGCTCAGCCACCCAGAGATGGTCGGCAAGCTGATCCTATCGGCGACCAACTTTGGGGGACCGCGCCACGTCCCGATCACGCCCGAGGCGATGGCGGTGCTGACCGACACGCAGTCCGATCCGATTGAGCGGCTGCGCCGCGGCATCGTGATCAGCACCGCGCCCGGCTATGCCGAGGAACATCCCGAGGCCATCGACGAGTGGGTCGCCTACCGCGTCCAGCACCCGATCGACCCGGTCGGCTACCAGGCCCAATTGCAGATCGGGCTGGCGCTTTTTGCCGAAGAAGCTGCCTTCGAGCACAAGCTCAAGGATGTCAAGGCGCCGACACTGATCCTGTTCGGCGAGCACGACAAAGTGGTGCCACCGGGCAACGCCGAGCTGCTGCAGCGGGAGATTGCAGGCAGCACGGTCAAAATCCTGCCCAACGCCGGGCACTTTTTCCCGTTCGAGGTCCCCGACGAGGCCGTGGCAGCAGTCGTCGAGTTCTTGAAAGCGTAGGCGACGATGACCCAAGTTGCACAGATCCTGGCTACCGGCCGGTATATCCCGGAAAAGGTGGTCACCAACGACGACCTGAACGAGATACTGGGCGAGAACGTCGACGACTGGTTGGTGGAGAACGTGGGCATCCACGAGCGGCACGTGATGGCCGACGACGAGACCACGTCGGACATGATCGTCGCGGCGTCGCGACAGGCGCTGGATCGGGCGGGCCTCGCCGCTACCGACCTGGACTTGATCCTGGTGGCGACCGACACACCCGACTATCTGAGCCCAGCTACCGCCTCGGCGGTGCAGGCCAAGCTGGGGGCGACCGGCGCCGGGACGTACGACGTCAACTGCGCATGCGCGGCCTGGGTGACGGCCCTGGATATGGCGGCGCGCTACATTGCCACCGACGCCGACTACCGCTACATCCTGGTCGCCGGCGGCTATGGCATGACCAAGTTTATCGACTGGAGCGACAAGTACACCTGCACCCTATTCGCCGACGGCGCAGGAGTAGCTATCGTCGGCGCGGGGGAGGAGCCTGGCTTCTTGAGCGGCAAGCTGTCCGCCGCGGGCGAGTACCACGACGCGCTGGGTATCTACACCGGCGGCACCTACCGTCCCGCCACACCCGAGGTGGTGAACGAGTTGGGCAAGCCCCGGGTCGAGTTCGTGCGCAAGTTCCCGGCGACCTTTAACAGCGACAATTGGCCGCCCCTGATCCGGGCGGTAGTCGCCAAGGCGGGCCTCACCGTGGACGAGGTCGATTTCTTCGTGTTCACGCAGCTCAACCTGCGCACCATCGAGTTTGTGATGGAGAACCTGGACCAGCCGATGACCAAGACCCACTGGATCATGGACAAGTGGGGATACCTGGGCTCGGCCTGCATCCCGGCGGCGCTGGACGATGCGCTGCATGGCGGGCGGGCGGCGCACGGGCAGCCGGTAGCGCCCAAGAAGGGCGACAACGTGGTGTTCTGTGCCAGCGGCGGAGGCCTGGCGATGGCGGCGAGTGTGTGGCGATGGACGGGGGATAGTGGGTAGTGGACAGTGGACAGTGGGTAGTGAGCAGTGGTTGGTATCCACCATCGCAAATGGGCGGGGCTGAACCCCCGCCCTGAAAGGGCAAAGCCCCTTCAGGGCTGGCTCATCAGCCCGAAGGGCTTGGCTCTTTGAGCCGGAGGCTTTAGCCTCTGGCTTCTGGGACAGAGTGACTGTACGGGACAGATGGGTATCCACTGGTGCAGAGTAGGCGGGGCTGCCTCACCAACCCGCAGGGACGGGAGGAATAATGTACATCGGCGATTACCTGGGACGGCGCGAGATCTACAGCCCCGACAAGCTGGCGATCATTGACGCCGGCAAGGAGCCAGAACTACGGCTGACCTACCGCCAGTGGAACCGGCGCGTCAACCGGCTGGCGAACTGGCTGCGCGACGAGGCCGGTGTCGAAAAGGGCGACCGCGTCGCCATCCTGGCGCGCGACGGCATCGAGCACCTGGACCTGTTCCACGCCTGCGCCAAGCTGGGCGCCATCCACACCGCCCTCAACTGGCGGCTGCACTGGCGCGAGCTAGTGGGCCTGATCGAGCAGACGGCACCCAAGGTGCTGCTCTACTCGGACGACTTTCAACAGACGGTGGCAGAGGTCGAGGGCGCGATCCGCGACTCCGCCCATGCCATCGGCCAGTACCTGCACATCGAGGGCGAGGGGGTTGCTGGCAGCCTGCGCTACCAATCGGTGTTGGACGGCTCTCCCGACACGCCCGTGACCTGCGAGACCTTGGAAAAGGACGACATCGCCTGCCTGCTGTTTACCGGGGGCACCACCGGCCTGTCCAAAGGAGCCATGATCAGCCACCGGCAGATTTGCTGGAACGTACTCAACACCGTCATTCACGACGTGACCCACAACGACATCTACCTCTGCGTCTTTCCCCTGTTCCACACCGGCGGGCTCTTTACCTACCTGTCCTCCCAGGTCGTCTTTGGCAACACGAGCATTCTGGTGCGGCAGTTCGTCCCCGAGCAGGTGCTTGAGCTGCTGGAGCGCGAGCGGGTGAGCATCTTTGCGGCAGTGCCGACCATGTACCAGATGCTGACCCAGGCGTCCAACTGGGGGAGCGCAGACCTGAGCAGCCTGCGCTTTTGCACCAGCGGCGGCGCGCCCCTGCCGGTGCCCCTGGTGGAAAAGTACGGCAGCGAAAAGGGCATCCGCTTCAAGCAGGGCTTTGGCATGACCGAGTACGGCCCCGGGCTGTTTGCCCTGCCCGCCGAGGACGCCATCCGCAAGGCAGGCAGCATAGGCCGGCCCAACTTTTTCGTCGACGTGCGGGTGGTGGACGGCGACAACAACCCGCTGAGCGCCAACGAGGTGGGCGAGCTGGTGCTCAAAGGGCCGAGCGGCTGCTCTGGCTACTGGAACAACCCCGATGCCACGGCAGCAGCGTACGATGCAGAGGGTTGGTTCCATACCGGCGACCTGGTGTACCACGACGAGGATTGGTATTTCTACGTGGTGGACCGCAAGAAAGACATGTTCATTTCGGGCGGCGAGAACGTCTATCCCGCCGAGATCGAAGCGGTGATTTACCGGCATCCGGCGGTGCACATGTGCGCCGTCATCGGCGTGCCCGATCCCAAGTGGGGCGAGGTTGGCCTGGCGTGCGTCGTGCTCAAGCCGGGGGCGTCCGCCAGCAAAGAGGAGTTGATCGCCTTCATGCAGGATCATCTGGCCCGCTACAAGGTGCCCAAGAGCGTCGAGTTCCTCTCGGAGCTGCCCATCTCGGCGGCGGGCAAGATTCTCAAGCGGGAATTGCAGCAAAGGTTCGCGAGTTAGGGAAGGACCAATGGGCTGCCTATTGCAGGCAGCAATCTGAAAGGGGGAAATTCGTGAGCGAATACACACCGTTGGAGGGTATCACCTCCCAAATGATTCAGACGGCACGGCTGAACATGCATACACTCACCTGCGGGCCGGAGGACGGCACGCCAGTGGTCTTTTTGCACGGGAACTTTTCCTCGGCGCTGTACTGGGAGGAGACAATGCTGGCGCTGCCTGAAGGCTACCGCGCCATCGCCCCCGACATGCGCGGCTATGGCTGGACCGAGGACAAGTTGATCGATGGCACGCGGGGCATGGGCGACTTGAGCGACGACCTGGCGGCCCTGTTCGGCGCGTTGGGTATCGAGCAGGCGCACCTGGTCGGATGGTCGCTGGGCGGCGGCGTCATCTACCGCTTCCTGGTCGATTATCCGGCAAAGGCCCTGTCGGTAACCCTGGTCTCGCCCGTCTCGCCCTATGGCTTTGGCGGCACCAAAGATGTCGAAGGCACGCCCTGCTATGACGATTTTGCCGGGTCGGGCGGCGGCACGGTCAACCCCGAGTTTGTGAAACGGATCATCGACGGAGACCGGAGCACCGATGACCCCAACTCGCCGCGCAACGTCATCAACACCTTTTACTACGTGGCGCCCTTCCGCGCCGCCCGCGAGGAGGATTTTCTCACCGGCGCGCTGATGGAAAAGATGGGCACCGAGCGCTACCCTGGCGACCTGGTGCCCTCTGCAAACTGGCCCAACGTCGCGCCCGGCGTGTGGGGGCCGATCAACGCCGGATCGCCCAAGTACGTGCTGAGTGATGTTCCGGCACTGATCGCCGCGCAGCCCAAGGTCCCCATTCTGTGGATACGGGGCAGCCATGACATGATCGTCTCTGACAGCTCAATGTTCGACTTTGGTACGCTGGGCAAGATGCAGTTCGTGCCCGGCTGGCCCGGCGACGACGTCTATCCGCCGCAGCCGATGGTGAGCCAGACCCGCAACGTGTTAGAGCAGTACGCGGCCAATGGCGGCAGCTACCGGGAGGAGGTCATCGAGGGGACTGCCCACAGCCCGCACATCGAAAAGCCGGAGGAATTCAACGCCCTGTTTCACGGATTCCTGGCGGTGCACTAAATACTATCGAAGGAGCTTGGACATCGCGATGAAAACACGCAAGCTAGGCCGTGGTGTCGCCGTCGTCGGCGCGGGGATGAGTGGATTTGGCGCTTTCCCCGGGGTCAGCACCCGCGACCTCTTTGTCACTGCCTTCCAGGAGATGCGCGCCTCGGTGGACAAGGGGCTCGACCCCGGCGACATTGAAGCGCTCTACATCGGCAACTACTCCAGCGACCTGTTCGAGGGCCAGGGCCACACCGCGCCGATCATGGCCGATTGGGTGGGGCTCACACCACGCCCCGCGACGCGGGTGGAGGACGCCTGCGCCAGTAGCGGCGTTGCCCTGCGCCAGGGGATCATTGCCGTCGCATCAGGCCTGTACGACGTGGTGTTGGTGGGCGGCATCGAAAAGATGACCGACCTGCCCACCGAGCGCGTCACCGACACGCTGGCTACGGCCGGCGACGCCGTCTACGAGATCCCACCAGGATTTACCTTCCCCGGCTTTTACGCTGCCATGGCGACCGCCTACATGGACCGCTACGGGGCGACGCCGGAGACGTTCATGCAGGTGGGCATCAAAAACCACAGCAACGGGGCGCTCAACGACAAGGCCCAGTTCGGGGCCACCATTCGCCAGATCATGGACGGCAAGGTAGCGCGGGCAGAGGCCAAGGGCTATCCGGTCCCCACGTGGAGGGACGAGATGGACTTTCTCCACGACGACCGCGCCAACCCGATCATTGCCTGGCCCATGCGGCTGTTCGACTGCTCGCCCATCTCGGACGGCGCGGCGGCGCTGCTGTTGGTGAGCGAGGAGCTGGCAAGCTCGTTCAGCGACGCCCCGCTCTACGTCATCGGCTCGGGGCAGGCCAGCGACACGGCGCTGCACGACCGGGCCGACCTGACCACCCTCCGCGCGGCGCGGCTGGCAGGCCAGCAGGCCTACGAGATGGCCGGGCTGGCGCCCGCCGACATCAAGGTCGCCGAGGTGCACGACTGCTTCACCATCGCCGAGATCGTCGCCACCGAGGACCTGGGCTTTTTCCCGGCTGGCGAGGGTTACCAGGCCGCCGAGGAAGGCCTGACGGCACGGACCGGCCCGAGGCCGATCAACACCTCGGGCGGGCTCAAATCGAAGGGGCACCCGGTCGGCGCGTCCGGGGCGGGGCAGGTGATAGAGATCTGGAAGCAGTTGCGCGGCGTCGCCGGGGAGCGGCAGGTGCCGGGCACCGTGGACGTGGGCCTGGCCCACAACGTCGGCGGCACCGGGCAGACGTGCGCCGTCCACATCTTTGAGCGGAGGTAGCCGATGAGCGAGAGACCGATCACAGGCACAGCGTTCTACCAGTACCTGGCCGAGCAAAAGCTCATGGGCTCCCGCTGCCGGTCGTGCGGCAGGCTGCACGTGCCACCGCGCCCGTTATGCCCTGCCTGCTACGGCGATGAGATGGTGTGGGAAGAGATCGGCGGCGAGGGCAAGCTGATCGCCTTTACCGCCGTTCACATCGCGCCCACGGCCATGATCGAGGCAGGCTATGGGCGGGCCAATCCCTATTGCACCGGCATTGTGCAGCTCGACGAGGGGCCTGCCATCAGCGCCCAGATCCTGGGCGTGGATCCGTCGCAACCGGAACAGATCGAGATCGGCGCGCCGGTGCGGGTTGCTTTTGTGCAGCGCGGCGAGGGGGAGAAGGAGCGAACCTACCTGGCCTTTGAGAAGGCCTAGAGTTCGCGAAGGGAGGCGGCATGCCCAGGGCAAAGGTCAACGGCATCGAACTCTATTACGAACTGCACGGGCCAAAGAATGGGGACGTGCTTGTGCTTTCGAACGGCGTGCTGATGAGCACAGCGAGCTGGGCTTTTCAGACGCCGGTCCTGGCGCAGCACTGCCGCCTGCTGCTCTACGACTGCCGCGGCATGTGGCAGTCGGAGCACCCGCCAGGACCGTACACCATGGCGCTGCACGCCGATGACCTGGCGGGACTGCTCGACAGCCTGGCGATCGACCGGGCGCACATCGGCGGCACCTCGTACGGTGCCGAGGTGAGCATGGTCTTTGCCCTCAAGTACCCGGAACGAACACGCAGCCTGGTAGTGACCTCAGCCGTCAGCCAGTTGGACCCGCTGTTGCGGGGCCTGGCCGACACCTGGATCGGGGCGGCTCGGGCGCGCGACGCCGGGAGGCTGTTCCAGGCCGTGTACCCGCTCACCTTTTCCGAAAGCTGGATCGCGGCCAACCAGGCGGTGCTCGATCAGGCTCGGGAGCGGTACAAGCTGCTCGATTTCGACGCGTTCGTCGAGCTGATGCTCTGTTTTTCGAAACTGGACATCACCGCCGATCTGCACCGCATTGCCGCACCTACGCTGGTGGCAGGAGGAGAACTGGACCTGCTGAAGCCGCGCCGCTATTCGGAGATCATTGCCGGCGAGATCCCGGGCGCCGAGTTCGCCGTCATCCCGCAGGCCGGTCACGCGGCGATGTGGGAGCAGCCGGGCGTTTTCAATTCCTTGATCCTTGGCTTCTTGGCCAAGCACGGAGATCGCTAGCTGCCGATCCCGGAGGACGACTGATGGCAGATATCGCTGCACGCGCCAACTTTTACGTAGGAGAGCATGCCAGCTTGACCAAAACGGTCACCGAGTCGGACGTGGCGACCTTTGCCGAGCTGATCGGCGACCACAACCCGATCCACACCGACGACGAGTACGCCCGCAAGAGCCGCTTTGGCAGGCGTGTGGCCCATGGCATCTTTGCGGGCGGGCTGATCTCGGCGGTGCTGGGAAACCACCTGCCGGGACCGGGCGCCATCTATCTCAGCCAGCAACTCGAGTTCCTGGCGCCGGTCTTTATCGGCGACACCATTACCGCCATCGTCGAGGTCACGTCGTGGCGTCCGGAGAAGCGGATCATCACCTGCAAGACCGACGCCTTCAACCAGGAGGAGAAACAGGTTGTCACCGGCCAGTCGGTCCTGCTCGTAGAGTAGGGGGGAGGAACCTATGTACCACTTTGATTGGATACGACGACACGCCGAGCGCACGCCCGACAAGCTGGCCGTGGTCGACGCCGACAGCGGGCGGCAGTTCACCTATGCCCAGCTCAACGAGCGGGCCAACCGTTTCGCCAGTTTTCTGCAGGACACGCTGGGCATCCAGCAGGGCGACCGCGTGTCGATCCTAGCCCAGAACAGTTCCGACTACTACGAGGTGTTGTTCGCCTGCGGCAAGATGGGAGCCATCTTGAACACGCTCAACTGGCGGCTTGCCGTGCCAGAGCTGGAGTATATCCTCAATGACTGCGCGCCCCGCGTGCTGATCTACGAGCCGGCGTTTGCCGAAGCGGTCGACGCCCTGCGGCCCCGCATCCGTTGTGAGACCTACGTGGTCATGGGCAAAGACGCGCCGGATGGGGAATATACCTACGAGGGGGCGCTGGCTGCCGGCGATCCGCAGGGCGTTACGATGCCGATGCTCAGCTACAACGACACCTGGGCCATCCTCTACACGTCGGGCACGACCGGCCGGCCCAAGGGCGCCCAGGTGACCTATGGCAACTTTTTCTATAACGCCGTCGGCATGGGGCGGGCCATCGACCTCACCTCGCAGGACGTGAACCTCAATGTGCTGCCTACGTTCCACGTGGGCGGGCTGGGGCTGTACGCCGGACCCACCTTTCATGCGGGCGGGACGCTGATCGTGATGCGCGCCTTTGATCCTGGCGAGTTTCTGCGCCTCATGGAGGAATGGCAGGTGACGGCCCTGCTGCTGGTGCCCTCCATCTACCTGGTGCTGGCCCAGTACCCCGGCCTGGACGACTACGACCTGTCGGCGGTGCGCCACTGGGCCAGCGGTGGATCGGCGCTGCCCCCCTCGCTGGTGCAGCAGTACGCGGAAAAGGGGATCATCATCCAACAGGGGTTTGGCATGACCGAGACCGGCCCGACGGTGTTTATCATCACCAACGAGGATGCGGTACGCAAGGCCGGTTCGGTGGGCAAGCCGGTACTCCACACCGACGTGTGCATCATGGACCGCCAGGGGAATGTGCTGGGACCCAACGAGGTGGGCGAGTTGTGCATCCGCGGCGGCAACGTGACCACCGGCTACTGGAACCGGCCCGAAGCTACCGCCGAAGCCCTGGTCGAGCATCCCGGGCTTGGGGGTCGCTGGCTGCACTCTGGCGATGCAGCCATGTACGACGATGAGGGCTTTTACTACATCGTCGACCGCTGGAAAGACATGTTCATCTCCGGGGGCGAGAACGTCTATCCCGCAGAGGTGGAGAACGTGATCTACCACCATCCTGCCGTCGCCGAGGTCGCCGTCATCGGCGTGCCGCATCCCAAGTGGCAGGAGGTGGGCCGGGCGCTGGTGGTGCTCAAGGAGGGGCACACACTCCAGGAGGAGGAGATCATCGACTTTTGCCAGGGCAAGCTGGCCCGCTACAAGATCCCCAAGTCGGTGGTCTTTGTGGATGCGCTGCCCCGCACCGCGGCGGGCAAGGTGCTCAAGCGGGAATTGCGGGAAATGTATGGGGAGTAGGCAAGTGGGCGAGTTGGTGCTCCTGGAGCGGGTGGGGCCGGTGGCGGTGCTGACGCTGAGCCGGGCGGAGCGGCACAACAGCCTGGTGCCCGGTTTTCTGGCAGAGATCCTGGAGGCGATAGAGACCGCCGGCGCCCAGCCGGGCGTGCAGGCCATCGTACTCCAGGCCAACGGGCGCTCCTTCTCGACGGGCGGCGACGTGCGCGCCTTCTACGAGCACCTGGATGACCTGGAGGCCTACGCCAGCGAGACGGTGGGATTGCTGAACCAGGTGATCCTGGCGATGATCGCACTCCCGGTTCCGATCGTGGCGGCGGTGCACGGTATCGTCACCGGCGGTTCGCTGGGGCTGGTGCTGGGCTCCGACGTGGTGCTGGTTGCGCCCGAAGCGAGCTTTGCGCCCTATTACAGCGTGGTCGGCTTTAGCCCCGACGGCGGCTGGACCGCCCTACTGCCATCCATTATCGGGTTGAAGCGGGCGGGCGAGGTCTTGATGCGCAACCAGACCATCAGCGCCGAGCAGGCAGTTGCCTGGGGCCTGGCAAGCCGCATCGTGCCCGCGGACCGCATCCGCGAAGAGGCGTTGCAGGCAGCTCGGGAGATGGCAGCCATGAAGGCGGGCAGCATCAGGCACACCAAGGCAGCCCTGGCTTTTGGCTGCGACGATCTGGAAGCCCGGTTGGAGGCGGAGCGCACCCGCTTTGTGCAACAGGTCATGACCAAAGAGGCCCGGCAAGGCATGGCCGAGTTCCTGGGAAAGCGGCGGGCGCCGGCCCGGCAGGAGCGGGAGGGGGGATAGGTGGAGAGCATCCGGCGGATCTTTAGCCAGTCCGATTTCGACCGCTTCGCAGCCCTGAGCGGCGACAACAACCCGATCCACGTCGATCCCGAGTTCGCGGCGCGGTCCAAGTTTGGGCGGACGGTGGCCCACGGCATGTTCCTGTACGGCAACATGTGCAGGATGCTGGGCACGCCGGTACCCCGCCCGGACGGCGGTGGAGTGCAGATCGAGCAGGAGTTGATGTTCCCCAGCCCGACGTTCGCCGGTGAAGAGGTGGAGATTCGGATCGAAGGCTTGCCCCACGAGTCGGATGAGATCATTTCCGAGCATCTGGCGACCATCGTCCGGCCCGACGGCAGCCTGGGGCTGAAGGGCAGCACTTTCGTGCATATACCCCATACCCTGCCTCCGCCGGAGAGCGGAGTTCCGGCTTCTGACTGTCCTTCGTTCAAGGGCATGGAACTAGGCCAGCGCGCCGAAACGCGCCGCTCCTTCACCGTCGCCGACATGGCCGAGTATGGCAGCCTGACGGAGGATGCGGTTCCCTTTTTCACCGACGCGGCGCTCGCCCGGAGCTTGGGGCTGGAGGGGGCGGTGGTGCCGGCAGCGCTGCTGGGCGGCTTGTTCTCCTACCTGCTGGGCACGCAGCTGCCGGGGCCGGGCACCAACTATCTGAAACAGCGGCTCCTTTTCCCCAACCCAGCCTATGCGGAGCAAGAATTGGTTGCATCGGTCGAGATAGTTCGTTTCCGGCCCGAGAAGCAGTTGGTCAATCTGCGTACGATTTGTGCCGATCCGTCAGGGCGGATTGTCTGCCACGGAGAGGCGCTCGTGCTCGTAAGCGATGTGTAATGAAACGCGTGCAGCGCGGGCCATTCTTGCTAACGGACGAAAGGAGGTGACGGCCAAGCAGAGATTTGCGCGTTCGACCCAAATGGCAAAGTGTGGTAGAATAGGATCTATTCGTATCCCCAAGCTGTAGGTACATAGGAGGAGGGAAAGAAATGAAGACTCTGTACAAGCTGTTTGCATTGCTGCTGGTGGTGACGATGATCGTCTCCTGTGGCGCGACCGAAGCGCCGCCCACAGATACACCGCAGCCGGAGCCCACCAAGGCCGAGGTGGCGCCGACCGAAGCACCCGAGCCGGAGCCCACCGAGGCAGAGGCAGGGGGGGAGCCCTTGGTGGTGGGTCTAATGACCGACAAGTCGGGGGCGTTGGCCATCTACGGGCCGAGCCAGACGCAGGGCTTCTACCTGGGGCTGGAGTACGCCACCAATGGCACGATGGAAGTCGCCGGACGGCCGATCAAGGTCATCGAAAAGGACAACGCCAGCGACCCGGAGACCGCCGTATCCCAGGCTCGCGAGCTGATCGAGGCCGAGGGGGCCGAGATCCTGATCGGGAATATCAGCTCGGGAGCGGCCCTGGCGATCATGCCGGTCGTCGAGGAGAACGACGTGATCTACATCGCCGAGCCGGCGGCAGCGCCGCAGATCACGGCCGACAACTTTAGCCCGAACACGTTCCGGACCAGCCGGACGAGCTACCAGGACGCGCTAGTGATGGGCAACGGCTTGCTGGACATGGGGGAAACCTTTGTCCAGATCGCCCCAGACTATGCCTTTGGCTATGGGTCGGCCTGCTCCTTCTACCCGGTGGTAAAGGCCGGGGGCGGCGAGTTCCTGATCAACGACACGGCTGAGGGGTGCGGGACAGTGTTTGCGCCGATCGACACGACCGACTTTACGCCGTACATCAACCAGATCCTGGATTCGGGTGCCGACGTAGTGATCGTGACCTGGGCTGGAGCCGGTTTCGCGCCGCTGTTCCAGCAGATGGGGC
>Ga0316577_10000074_pt1 | contig 25576 bp, 22 predicted proteins | sample S5NA_FD_203073 | JGI IMG/M metagenome (GOLD analysis project Ga0316577, IMG submission 203073) | Rhizosphere microbial communities from salt marsh grasses in Alabama, United States - S5-7_050615r2r1 | ecosystem: Host-associated > Plants > Roots > Rhizosphere | place: USA: Alabama | collected... | reverse complement strand
CGATCTCATCCAAGCCGATCAACATGTTGGCGGGTATGTGAAGATAGCCCAAGTCGCGGGCCATCTCCGTATTCTCCACCATACTACGGCCCGCGATGGCGATCTTGCGACCGTGCTGTTCGGCGACATTGATCACCTGCTGGATGCGCGAGATCAGCGAAGCAAAGGTGGCAATAATCAGGCGACCGGGTGCCTCCCGCATGATCTGATGAAAGGCCTCGTCGAGCACGGCTTCGGATGGCGTCGAGCCGGGCTGGTCTGCATTGGTGCTGTCAGACAGCACGGCAAGCACACCACGACGGCGAAAGTCGGCCAGCTTGGCCTGGTCCGTGGGCCAGCCATCCACGGGCGTATGGTCGAACTTGAAATCGCCGCTGTGCACAATAAGCCCGGCCGGCGTCGTGATGCCCAGCCCCACTGAGTCCGGGATCGAATGGCAGACGTGATAGGGCTCGATCGTAAAGGGACCAATATTCAGCACGTCCCCTGCAGCGTAGGTGTTCAGCTTTGCCCGCCCAAGCAGGCCTTCCCGTTTTAGCCTGACCTCGATCAGACCTCGTGTCAGCCGCGTGGCATAGATCGGGACGTCAAATTCTCGCAAGAAATGGGGCAGGGCGCCAATATGATCCAGATGTCCATGTGTGATCAGGATGGCGCGTAGCTGATCCTTTTTGTCGCGCAAATAGTCCCAGTCAGGCAGGATATAATCCACGCCCAACATATCAGATTCAGGAAACATCATGCCCGCGTCGATCACGATAATGTTGCGGCCATATTCAATGCTCGTCATGTTCTTGCCCACTTCTCCCAGGCCGCCCAGGGGCATGACTCTCAATTCTGCAGCCATGTTAGCATCCTCGCCTTGGCTCAGGTGCTTGATCGGTGGTGGACACTGAATGGCGCCCACTCGACCGAGCGTTGGAGAGCGCGACTGCAGGTACGCTTCCAACCCAATTTCTCTCAATACTCATACTTTGTTTCTCCTCAAATAAGTTTCTCATACTCAACCTCCCGGCGATTCCAAGCGGAAAAGCCAGGCACGTGTCTGCCTGATTGCCCTGTCCTTTGGTTCCTTAGAACAACTGTGATGCAATCTGTGGAGTAGCCAGCGGTTGCCCGCGGTGTACCGACAGTGGACGATCCAAGGTGTTCTACCAGGTGAGTCGCCTTGACGCCTACGTGCACGCAACCGCGTGCGCGGCGACCAAGGCTGAAGACGTGACAAAGGGGGGCTGCGATGCTCCATACGTCCTGAGCCACCATAGGCCCAGGGTCACACTCAGAAAAAGCGCGGACCGCAGACAAGCCGGCCCGCGCTATCGTGTATTCGCTTTGTGGCGGGACCGTTGCTCAGCTCAGGCTGGTCCAGATCCCGAACAAGGTTCTCACCAACGACGTTGGCGCTCCCTACCGCCTCCACGGCCGCGATCCGATCGCGGTTTGGCCTTGTCTACCTTCAATTCTCGACCGTCTACTTCCTTGCCATTCAGGGCCTCGATGGCCTGCTGAGCAGCCTCATCGGTGGTCATCTCCACAAAAGCAAAGCCCTTGGAGCGCCCGGTGTAGCGGTCGGTAATCAGGCGAACTGCTTCGATGTCACCGAATTCGGTGAACAGTGTCCGCAGATTCTCTTCGGTCGTGTCGTAGCTCAGGTTGCCGACGTATACGCTGGTAGCCACGATACGCTCCTACCAGCCTACCACGGCGACGTCCGTCGCCTGCAGGCCCTTGGGACTCTGCTCGACCTGAAATTCGACCGTTTGTCCCTCTTCCAGGTTCCGGAAGCCCTGGCCGCGGATCGCCGAATAGTGCACAAAGACGTCGTCGCCTTCGGCTCGCGCGATGAACCCGTAGCCCTTGGATTCGTTGAACCACTTGACGGTTCCAGTAATTCTTTCTGACATGTTTCACCTTTCTCTTCTGTTGTTAGGAAGAAGGTACACCCGGTCATTGCTGAAAAAAACACCCAGACTCGTAAGCCTGGGTGTTCATCCTGCTATGATCAAACCAGTTTCTTACTTCATCCTACACAGCAAGAATACCACATTTACGATATTCTGTCAAATCCAAGAATCTTTACGGCATTCCAAAGGTACCCAGAGCTCGATGTAAGGCGCTCCCAACGCTCAGTCGCCGTATTTTGTCGCCGCGATACCAGCCACCGCTGAGCAGGGCCTCAGGCCATCTGTGGTGAGGCCAGTCGCGGTCGCCGACTCCGTTCGCGGGCCAGTCGGCTTCATCTCCCTACGGGGCTTCGGACCCCAAAGCGTCGCTTGAATTCCGTAACGGCGATTTCCCCAGCCGCCTCGATCACCTTGCCCACCAGGGGATGGAAGAGGATCGAGGTGATCGCACCGACCAGCTGGGGGATGTTTTCGCCAAACCACCTGACCACCGATTCCACCACACCCAGGTCAGGCTTGCCCTTGATCAATGCCTCTTTCAGGACATCGACCTTCTTCTGCGCCACTTCCTTCTTTTCTGGCGGCGCCTGCTCGGCCACCTCTTCTTGAAGGATATCGAACAGCTCATCCAGGTCGCCGACGTCTACACCGTACTTCAGCTGATCGACATGGATGTAGCCACTGCCCGAGTGCGACGGACCATAAACCGGTCCGTGGAACTGGGTTGAGTGGCTGGACGAGCGCGCGAGCTCCTGCGCCTTTGACCCTGCCGGTCGTCCCCGCAGGTCGAGGATGGCACCATCCGGGGCCCGCATGTAGAGGGTCGGGACAGCCCAGTCGATCCGGCCCTGCCAATCGTTCCCGAGGGCGGCCATGATTCCCCGACGGCCCTCCTGCACCGCCGCGTCCACAGGCCAGGCGTTGGCCAGTGCTCCATAGAAACCACGGCTGAAGGCCACGGCCAGGGCGTCGCCGATATGTTGCTGCATGGCGACCACTGCGGGCAAGCCGCTCCGGACCAGCTGGTGCGCCATGCTGCCAAAGGTCCCGTTAGCCGAGGATCGCGATGTCTCGCATGCGTTTAGGACGACCAGCCGCAGGTCGCTATCGGAGACGATCTGCCCCAAGAGGGCGGCAGAGACGGGATCGGAGCGCCCCCCCTCGTCCTCGAGAAGCAGGTAGCCCCTGCCTTTGTCAAAGTGCCCATGGCCCACATAGTGGAGGACGTGATAGCCCCTGCGCAGGCGATCCAACAGCTCTCCGCGGCGGACAGGCTGGAGTACATCCATCGTTACCTGGCCCGAGATGTGGCTCAGGGCCTTGCGCATGTTGGCTATCTCGGTCTGTACGTCGATCCGGTACAGATCGCGCGGTTGCGCCACAGCCACCAACACACGAAGCGGAGGGCGCACCGTCAGCGGGCGAGGAGGATCGGGTAGGTCCAGGTAGCGTACAATGGGGAACCGCAATCTCAGTCCGACGAACTCCTCCTCGAAGAGCAGCTCCCAGGGCAGGAGCGTCAGCTCTGGAGGGCTGATGTAGAGTCTGAGACGGAGACCCTCATTCTCGGCCAGCCCTCCCAGCGTGCGGGTCCAGAGTTTGAGGATCCGCGTCGGGAACAGCGCATTGAACAGGGCCTCACCCAGCCAGCGGATCTCCTTGGCCTCGGCAGTCCTAAACAGAACGGCCCGCAGGCGCTGGCCGAAGGCACCCCCTTGGGGCAGGATGAGCGGCTGCGGCGGTGAACTGCCGCCACCTGTCACGGCAGCCTCGACCGTATAGCCCTCGCGGAGGCTCCCCCGCAGCCGCAGGTCAAAGCTCTTGTACTCTTGCAGCACACCCACCGGTGACGTCGTGCCGGCATGGCCGTTGGTCGGCCCGCTGCGCGAATCCTCCTCTGGCCAGGGGATCAGAATGTCGCCGCTGCCAGAATGGATCTGGCCGGTCACGGGGTCCCAGAAGTTGTTGATGTAGGTTTGAACCACGGGCGGTAGCCGGCCGACGTCGACCCGGTCCCTGCGCAGGCGATAGAGTGTACTCCCTTCGATGTGGAAGTAGTCGGTCTGTTCATGCCAGGACTGGCCAATCTCGGCAAAGATGCGCGCCATCCGCTTCTGAAGCCAGTGATTGGGTGCGATGCTAAAGGCTTCGTCCCGGGGCACCACAGTGACATGCCCGTTCATGCAGCGCAGGGCGACGACATTCTCGTCCGAGATGCTGGCGCCGCAGGTCTTGCACATCACCTGGTCGCCCTTGACCTGGAGGTCGTCACCTTCGCAGAAGGGGCAGAGCTCGGCAGTCTCCTCACATTCGCTGCACTGGACGCGCAAGTAAGGGGTAAAGTACCTGCCGCGTAGGTCCTTGTAGATCTTCAGGGCCGACCGCGGTAGCACGGCGGTCAGTAGATCGTCCCTCTCGGTCTTGAGCAGAGCCTCAGCAATATCGGTGATAGCCGCCTTGCCCACCGCCGGGAGGCGCATCCGGTTGATGGCATCCACCGAGCTGTTGAAATAGACGGGTTCTTCCTCTTCCCGAAGGTTCTTGGCATCGCGCACCAACTCGGGGAGCCGCTGGATGCCCCAGGCGCGCACCAGGGAGGTAGGCAGCGTGCGAGTGAAGTAGATCTTGCCCTTGGTCGAGACCACCCCCAGGCCGCTGATCACGCCCTCCGCAATCTCCTCGTCATACAGGCTGCTGGGCCGAACGTAGCGTTCTTCCCGTGCCCGGATCTCGTGCTCGAACTTCTGCCACAGGTCCTGGCCTGATATCGACTGGCGCACGCCCGTGCCAGGGTCATAATGGGACACGCGCTTGATCTTTTCCAGGGAGAAGTGCTTGTCCACCAGGTCTTCGGTAAAGCGCACAGGGACAGGGATGGACTTCAGGCACTTGGACAGGGCGCGGGTTACCAGGTAGTTGACCCGTTCGTCACGGGCGAGGATGGCCAGGTAGCCCAGGGCCAGGTCGAGCCACAAGAATCCATAGCGGGTCTGGAGGATCTCGGCCGGCTTTTCGTCGGCATCGAGGTACCTGTAGGTCACATAGTACCGGAAGCGAATCTCACGGATGCCGTCTAGCTGCTCCTCATCGAGCAGGACAAGCTGCCCGGGAGCCGACTCGCCTTCATAATCGTTACCAGCTAGGGCCTCTGCCTCCAGATCGACCTCTTCTGCATCCGCCCACTCGTCCAACGCCCGCTGAAAATCCGCCATGGACGGCCCGTCAAGCCCGGAGGGAAGGAGGTAGAGCTGGAATGAGAGGCTCCGCCCGTAGCGATAGTTCTCATAGAGCCGCTCCACGTCTTCCTTGGTGATGGCTGAGAGCCTGTCAGCTTCGGCGATCAGCTCGGCCTGGCGCATGGAGCCAAACCTCTGCCCGGGAACGCGCTCTTTGAGCAGCTCGCGCAGGGCAAAGACCGGCACGTGGTAAAGCTTCAGCAGGTTGGGGAGTCGAAAACCCTGTGGCTGCTGGCTTCCTGGTGCGTTGGTCGATCTGTACATTTGCGACATTGTGCCATCTCCCTATCATTCCTAGCTTGCCGTCGATCGCTAGGTCCTGTGCTCGGTCCGGGATACGATCGCCCGCACTCTGCTTCACAGGTGCCCTCAGAAGGCCCTGGACCAGTCCTCCGTCTCAGCCCGCGGCCATTGCCTGCAATGCCGTGTACAACTCTGGATCATGGTCTTGAAGCATCCCAGCGGCAGCGCGACGGACACTCGGCACCAAGGCGACGCGACCGGGTGATTGGGGCAAAGATCGAGCCAGGCCGTGTCGTACCAGGCTGCGAACCTGCGCGGGATGGGCCTGGTCGTCTCCGTCATCAGGGCGTCGCAGGCGATACAGATCCAGTGCCGCCTGAACCTTGGCATGTTCGAGCACCTCCAGTGTGCATATGGCCTGAAGCAAGATCCTCATCTGGTCGTGTTCGTCGTTGGACATCCCCTCGAGCCAGTAGTCCAGCAGCAACTCAAACGAGCGCCTATGAGAATGGGTGGCCAGAAGGTAGTTGAGCAGGGGAAGGCCCTTGCTGGCCCTATAGATCTGGGATGGCCTGATGCCATTGCGCAGTGCGCCGATCGTGCCCAGGCGATTCAACTGTTCCCGCGTCTGCGAAGCGTTAAAGGGCGCGATCTGGCCGACCTCCCCACCTCGCAAGGCTGGGGTGAGCCAGCAGACGCGTCCAGGATCGGCAAGAACCATGATCATGAGGGAGCTGTGCTCCTCTAGATAGGGTTTCAAGATGGCCGTCTCGACAGCCCGGAGGTGATTGTCCATCTGGGGTGGCACGTTGTCCAGGAGGAGAATGGCGCGGCCGGCCCGGCGCTGGCCTTGAATCTGACCCTGCAGGAAGCGCACGAGGCTATGTGGCTCCGAGAAGGCGTGCCGGGTCTCAAGGTCGATGTAGGTCGCCAGACCTACCAAGTGCGGCTCGCTTTGAGCCAAGTGACGGAGCAGCCAGGTCTTGCCCGCCCCCCTCTCTCCCACCAGGCTCAGAACCTGGCCCTCTGGAATCCACCGTGAGCCCAGATAGCGCACCCGACCGGACGGTTGTCGCGGCACCGTGTCTGGCTGCACCTGCGCCCACTTGCCGATCTCGGACAGAAGCCAGGCGTAGATCTTGGCCGGCTGCACAAAGAGCTCAGGGGCATAGTCCAGCACGACCTGCGCTTCCGTCCCTTGGATCTCGTCAGCGGCCCGGGCCCCTGGCACGTACCTGGGTGGACGATAGGTTGCGTGGGAACGGTTCTGTATTGGTTTCATCGGCGCACCTGTGTCCTGTCTTCGTTTGGCCAGGACCAACACAACAGCCCTAACCAAGGGAATGACTCAGCCTGATTTCCTCACCCCGCGGCCATCACCACAATGAAAATAATGAATTCATACTATATGCTCGCCTAAAGACACATTACTATCTACTTTGTATCATATTTTGCGTTTGTTGTCAAGTTGTGGCTCATTCTTAATGCCTAAACCGATAACTACACTCATGAAGTGAGCGTTTCATGGGAGGGTGGCTTAGCACAGCACCCCCCACGCGGTCTTTGCTCTACCGGAAGGCAGCCGCCACGGCATGCAGCAGCAACCTCGGCTGAAGCCGGCGCTTGACACCTCACCGGGTTGAAGCCGGTGGCTGTTGCCCTTTGAGGGGAAGAATGGTATAATGGGCTCTGTCTTGCCTGTGTGAGTCGATCTGACTTGGAGGTGCCCGGCACCGACAACCCCGCCGCGCAGACCACGGCCCAAGGGACTCTGCGGTCCCACCTCTGGGATCAAAGGGGATGGGAGGAGAATGGCACGAGATACAGACAGCGGGCAGCCGTCCTGGTTAGCACGGAAGCTCCAGCGCGACGGTGACCTGGACCGCTCCCGCGAAGCGGCCCTGCAGACCTATTTCCGCCAGTTGGCGCAGCTCTTGCCCGGTGAGCAGAAGCACTTTCCCGCCCTCGAAACCAGCGAGGGCGCGCAGACACGGGCGCGGGCGATGGCCATGTTTCGGAACCAGCGCGGAGATCGTGCGGAGCCACCCGAAGATGCCGAAGCGGAGGACGGTTCGGCGGGGCCAGATCCCCGCGCCCGGGCAGCAGCTCAGGCCCAGACCCTATCGGTCCTCCGCGAGTTGGATGGGGAGCGCAAGGGCAGGTTGTTGCACTTTCTTCACGGTTCGGGCCTGGTTGGCAAAGATACACTGATTGTCTTGGATGGTGCCGATCTGAACGACACGATACTGCATAAAGGTGACCTGTGGGGCATTAACCTGAGCGGTGCCAGCCTCCGCCGGGCCGATCTTTCGGAGACCAAGATGCCGTCGGCACTCCTGCAGGCCACCGACCTTCGGGAAGCCAATCTGTCGAACACGGACATGTGGGCAGCCAACCTCAATCACGCTGACCTGACCGGAGCACAGGCCAGCGCAGCCAACCTCGGTGGCGCTGACCTGAGCAAGGCCTACCTCTACGAGGCCTATTTCGCTGCCGCGGATTTTTCCGGCGCCAAAATGACCGAGGTCAACCTGGCGCTGGCGGACCTGACGGGGGCGGCGCTGAGCAAGGCCGACCTCCATGCCGCCATTCTGTGGGGCAGCAAATTGGTGGGGGCGGACCTGTCAGACGCGGACCTCTCGGGAGCCGACCTCATCGCTGCTGACTTGGCCAGGGCGAATCTGGCGCGGGCCAACCTGCGCTGGGCGCGGGTCTCACCAGAGCAACTGCAGCAGGCGGGATCCCTGGAAGGCACAACCATGCCCGACGGCACGAGGCATAACTGATTCAGACCAGACGACGCCAAAGAATAAAAAGGGTTGTTCTAGCCATTTTCGCCCAGCCGGCGGCGCTGGAGGGCAATGATCTCGGCCGCTGACTCCTCGATCGATTTGTTCGTCACGTCGACGGTGGCCCAACGGTGTCTCCGCAGAAGCAACTCCGCCCAATCTAGTTCCCGCTGCACATGTTCCAGCTTGGCATAGTGGAGCGATATTCGCCTGCCCATGCGGCTGGCCCGTGCTTTGCGCAACAACATGAGCCGCTTGGGATCGATGGTCAGGGCCACAACCCGACAGCGGTCGACCCGGCTCAGCGCGGGCGGCGGCTCGAGGTCGGCGATGACCGGTACATTCGCCACGCGCCAGCCTCGATAGGCCAAGAAGATGCTGATGGGCGTCTTGGAAGTGCGGGACACGCCGACCAGTACCAGTTCCGCATCAGGCAAGCTCTCCGGGTTTCGTCCGTCGTCATGCCGGACGGTAAAATCAATGGCCTCGATGCGCTGCAGATAGCTCTCATCCAGTTGGCGCAGCAGGCCCGGCCTGGCCAGGGGTGCCAGTTCCAGGGCATCCGAGAGGCGGGCCACCAGCGGGCCCATGAGGTCGATGGTGACCACATGGTGCCTGCGGCCTTCTTCGATCATGATCTGCCGTAGCTCGGGCATGGCCAGGGTGTGGACGATGGTGCCCCTGACCTGGCCTGCTTCTTGGACCAGGCTCCGGATTTCGTCCACATCACGGACGCCCGGTTTGAGCTCGACCGTCACCTCGGCATTCGCAAACTGGGCCAGGGCGGCCCGCACGACCCGCTGCCCTGTCGCGCCGGTCGCATCGGAGATAATATAGACCTTGTGCGTGCGCTTGCCGTCGCTGTCCATGTGGGCATCTCCTTGGTGCACGAAATCCGCCCCTGCGCAATCGTACACAGGCATGTCAAGCTTGCCGGACCTCGTGGAAATGCTCTAGCTCCGCAGCGAGCCTCGGACGCCTGCGGTGAAGAGCCCGCTATCCTTGATGCTGCCTGAGGACCTCGTCCACGTCGTCCATCTCGAACCGGTTCAGGCGCACGATGCGTGCCCCCTCGCGGAACGACGGCGGCACAATCCCCTGCGCATCCTCCCTGGTCGGGACGTCGACGATCATCCACGCCTTGTGCTCCCCATCCAGGCAGCCCCAGTCAGCATTGGCCAAAAAGTGGGAGCCTGAGGTCAGGAAGAACTGAACAGCCTGTGCACAAGCCACTGGCTCTTCTTCATGCGGTACTTCGATCAAAAACTTGGGCATTAGATGGAACCTCCGTTCACGTCCTCAAGGATACAGATTCAGAATCACGGCACCGGCAACAATCAGGGCAGCACCTAACCAAACTCGGGGCGTGACCCGTTCTGCTTTGCGCCCGACAAGGAGGGGTGCCAACAAGATCACCACGGGCACGTTCAACCGCCCCAGGGCCAACACCACTGCCACGGGCGCTATGTCCAGCGCAATCCACCGGGCCCATGTCGACAGGCCAACCGTGACGCCTGCTGCCATCTGCCACAGCGAGGCGTCACGGGGAATGGATCTCTGCCGGATCTCCTTACGGCGGGCGAGGAGGACGATGCCATAGGCAATGGACGTGATGACCATGCCCACCGTCACGCCCAGCAGTGGCGATGGCAGATCCTCCAGACCGTTGCGGATAAAGATCGCGCTGATGGAGAAACAGATCGCAGTGCCAATGCCAAACAGCGAGTTGCGCCAGGTGACACTGATCGTCTCAGCGTCTTGGAGCTTTGATGAAACCTGCTCTCTTGTGTCAGCCATTGGACACCAGATACGCGCCACCGATCACCAGGACGATGCCGATGATGACCGGCAAGCTCAGGGTTTCCCCAAAGAACACCAGGCCCACGATGAATGCGAACAGCGGGGTGGTGCCGATCAATGCTCCCGTTCGCGCAGCACCGACACGCTTCTGACTCAGGGTGAGAAAGGTCCAGCCCAGTAAGAAGTGAACGAAGCCGGCCAACCCGAAATTGACATACGCCATCAAGGGCGCTGCCCTCAATTGGCCTAGGTCTTCTGTCAAAACAGACGCAAGCACGAGGGTGATAGCACTGATGAACAGCAGCAAGAAGGTGGACAGATAGCTATCGATGCTACGTCCAGCCCTGCGGTTGAAGGCTTGAAAGGCGCCGAATCCCGCTCCGGCGACGATGGCCCACAGAACCCCTGTCATCGATCCTGACCTCTGTGTTAAGCTGGAAAAGACTCAAGAACCACCTTTGGCGATTCCTCTTTTCTGACCGTAGAACTACAGCGCTTGATCCTATCCGCACGCCCTCAGTCCGACCCCACCATCCTCTGCATTATACCCTGAGAGCAAACCTGGGGCAAGGAGACGTGTGACAGCTATGAGAGGGGAAGAACCAGATCTATCGGCGCCGTTTCCAGCAGAACGCCGGGTCACGCCAGGCCCGCAGACACCAGCAGCGAGCTTTCTGCGAACGGTCAAAGACGGGCCAGAAAGGGCGCGGCAGGTCATGAAACCCCCCTTCCGGCAGCAAGGGCGCCTCGGCAAAGGTGTCCACGAAGAGCAGCCGGGAACCGGGATGGTCATGTGCGTAATCCAGCAGCGCGGCCATCGCCTTGCCAGTGTAGGTACCTTCCAGGGACAATCCTTCGGCCGCTGTGACAACCTGGATGGCATCCAGCGCCTCTGTGGTGGGATGGGCATAGCCTGCCCCCATATAGCCCTCCACCAGGGCGACGTCACCGGGCTGGAAGCGGACCGCAGGCACGGCCGGATCGTGCCGGTGCAGAACCCTGGCCGCCCGGTTGGCCATACGGGCGATCTTGGGCGCGTTGGCCTGGTCTTCCTCGATGATCGGCACACCAACGATGCGTGACTGAAGGCCGGCCAGCCGCGCGCCCAGCAAGAGCCCGGCAAACGTACCACAGGATCCGACGGCGCAGAAGACGGCCTCCGGCTCCCTCTCGCCGAGCTGCTGGAGTTGAACCTGGATCTCAAAGGCGGCGTTCACATAGCCAAGCACGCCGAGCGTCCCTGAGGCGCCGGGATAGATGAAATAAGGAGGGCGTCGGGTTTTGACCAGCCAGCGCGCGTACTCGCGCACGAAGGAAAGCGCCAAACCCACATAGTCGCCACAGAAGTGGGCATCGATGCCCAAAAGGACAGAGCGCCGTAGGTTCAGGCGGACCTCCTCGCTAATGGGCTGGCAATAGTAGGAGCAGACAGGCTGGAGGCCTAGTTGGCGGGCGATCACGGCCGTGGCCAGGGTGTGATGCGAACCCAGCCCCCCACCCGTGAGCACCGCTCGCGCGCCCCGGCGCAGCACGTCGGCAAAGACGAACTCGAACTTGCGGATCTTGTTGCCCCCGTAGATGGGGTGGGTGAGGCCGTCGCGCTTGACCCAGAGGTCCGCACCCACCCCGGCGGACAGGTGGTCCATGCGCTCAAGGGGGGTAGGCAGATCGGCCAGCGGCATCCACGGGATACGACCGAAAAGTCCGGGGTACGCTTGAAACAGCGCCCGAGGGAGAGGGGTGCTCATGGTAACGAGCCGCGCAGTCTTTGGAATACGGCCCACGGCCAGCCCGAGGTCAGATGGTCGGGATTGTTCAAACCCCAGGTGATGCCCCCACTGCAGAAGAACGAGATGTTGACCTGGCCGGTCTGCCAGGGGATCACAGTTGAGTTGCGGCACATCGACATGTCGGCCAGCGCGCGCGAGATGACAGCGTCATAGCCGGCCGTGAACCACCGGTTACGGAACAGCCAGTGCGTGACGGCCTGCCACCACTCCGAACGGGCGAGGAGGGCCAGGACCGCGTTGGTGTCCTGGACCACGTGGTAGCGGAGGGTGAAGCGACCTCCGGAGAAGAGGGGCACGACAGAGTAGGCCAGCCGCCCGCCGTGACCCACCCACAGTCGATCGCGGCCCACGGTCGCGATCAAGGAGTCAAGGACCTGGCGCGTGGCACGCAACAGGACAATTTCGGGTTCTCCTGGAAACTGGTCGAGGGGAGCCAGGAGCAATCCGGCGACGGGATACTCCAGCCGGGGGCTCAGGCGCTGCTCGAACTGGCTGACGGGTGGTCTCAGGCCGAGGACGATCGGTGCCCACTGGCAGACCTGGATCGAGCCGGGAAGCACACGGAGGACCCGTCCTTCGCCCGCCTCGCGCACGGCCTGGCAGTAGGAGATCCCGGCAAACACTGGAACCTCCCGGTGCTCCTGCGCAGACCGGAGGAAGCCGACGCCGACGGGTGATGGATCGAGGCTGGCCAGGTCCATCATAGCACCTCCGCTGGGCCGGGCTCCGGCGATATCTCGGGCAGCCAGAGACGGTCACTGCTCAGCAGTGCTGGAAACTGGTAACGCAGCGCCCCGACCAGGAATTGCCGGGCCAGGGCCGCCTGGCGGCGGCGTGGTGTTTCACCGATCGCCCACTGCACCAGCTCCAGCAGGTGTAGCACGGGACGCCGGTTTGGATCGGCAAAACGAGCGACGGACATCATCTCCAGGCAGCCTGAGCAATAGACACAGGTGGCCTCGGCCTGCACGCGGCGGTGGTTAAGGGAAGTGCGCCGTGCGGCAAGTGTCAGTCGGAACGGATTGTAGGCCGAAGTGTGCGAGAATCCGCCGCCGATGCCGCAGCAGAGCTGGCTATCCCTGCTATTGGGCGCCTCCCGCACGTGAGCGCCAATGGCTTCCAGCAACTGCCGTGGCAGTTCGGCAAATCCAGGGGACACACTGCGCGCGTGGCAGGAATCCTGCACCGTCACCGTCCAGTTGAGAGGCCGGATAGGCGGCACGTCGCCCTGCAGCCGCTCCAGGACAACCTGTTGGAACGGCAAGAACTCGATCCCTGCGAAATCGGCGCCGAACTGGGGCAGGATGTTGCGTAGCATGTTGAGCCCGGCCGTGCAGACCAGGTACACCCGCTCGGCGCCGAGCCGCCGGAGCCAAAGGCTGAGGCGTCTGGCCACCTGCTCCAGGGCCTCGTACAATCCCATTCGAAAGAGCATCTCGCCGCAACAATAGTCCAGGCCACCCCGGATCTCCATACCCTCGAAAAGGCGCGAGAAAGTGAGGTAGGGAGTCGTGATCAGGTTGCAGCCTGGGTAGAGGAACTCCCGTGCAGGGCCACCGTTGCGCCAGCGAGCCACCGCCTCGCGCTCCTCTGGGGGAAGGCGGTCGAGAATGTACGTACGGAAATTCGGGCGTGAGTGAGGAAGGAACCAGCCCGCTCGAGCCGGCAAGCCCTCCCTCATGTACCCCTCGTGCCAGAGATCAAGGATGAGGTTGGCAGGGCGGCAGTCTTCGGGGCAGATCTGGTTGCAGGCCAGGCAAGAGGTACAGCGACGCAGGACAACGGAGGGCCGGTCTGGGTGGGAGCCGCTCACGGCGAGGGCGCGCAGCCGCTTGACCTCGTCTTTGGCTTGCGCCAGTGGCAGGTGCATCTCCGGGCACTGATGGAAACACTCGCCACAGCTGGTGCAGGCCGCAAGATCAAATGGAGCACGGACGTATGGAAGGTACACTAGACCCCCGCCGCCTCCCGCATGGCAATCGCACCTTGAGGACATACATCCACGCACAGCCCACAGCCAAAGCACGCGCTCACCAACTGCGCCCTCCCATCCTGCAGCGCGCGAGCGTCAAACGGACAAGCGGCCAGGCAGGCCCCGTGACCAGTGCAGCGTGCGGCATCGGTGACGGCCACCCATTGGCCTGGGAGCAGCGGGTACGCCCGCTGACCCAGGTCCCGGTTGAGGATATAGGGCACGCACCCGCAGGTGCAGCAGTTGCAGATGACGTACTCATTTTGCTGGTTCACGGGGCAATGGACAAATACCATCTGCCACATGCCCTGCCGCCTGCACTCTTCCACGATCTGTTTGGCTTCCTCCTTGCTCAGAACCCGGTAGTCGTCGGGAAAGGCGCGTGACCAGGCCTCTACGCCGTCGCGGATGAGAATGTCAGTCTCCAAAGGATGGTTGCAGCCGTGGTGGGTTCCTCGGCAGCGGCAGGGGCCAACGGCAATGGGTCCCTCGAGGCCGTCGATTAGCTCCAGGACCTTGGGCGCGGGCATCGGCCGTCCGGTGTCTCCCAGATAACCAATGGGCGCCGCCACGGCCCAGCTCAGCACCGCCCGCACCAGCCGGTTCTGTCCGATATGGCGGTTCCGGCCGCGCAGGAGCCGATAGGACCAGCCCAGGAGCGGCAGCTCGAGGTAACGGGCAAACAGGTAGAGCGTCCAACGCCGGAAGCGGCTGTGCTCGCCTGTGATGCCGTGGAGCCCTGACATCAGGGCTCCTCTGGCAGCGAGCGAGCCGGGCTGTCGCCGGGCGTGGAGGGATCGTAGACGGCCGCCCTGCCGGGCCAGTCCTCTGCCGCGCGGAGTTCTATTAGGGGCTGGATGGCACTGGGGAAAGGCAGCGATGGCACGCAGGCCTGATTCTCCAACCAGGCCTGCGCCAGGGCCGCAGCTGGGGTTCCGGCCCAGCGGGCCTGCACCTGCCGAAGGATGCCGGCCGCTGCCTCTTCGTCACTTGACAGCCCCTTCAGCACAGCCTGCATGAGGAGAAGCGGGGCAGAAGGACCATCCACGGATAGAGCCTCGGCCAGTGCGCGCTCGGCGCCCACCAGGTCGCCATCGCGGAAGCGCTGTGCGGCGGCCAGGGCTGCGTGAAAACCGCTGGCCGGCAGGTCGAGGTCGGGCAGGCGGGTCCAGTTGTGCAGGTCGAACGCGTAGAAGCGACCCTGGCAGCCGGGTACCTGTGTATCACTCACCCAGAACCGCCCGGATCCCGGCTGCATGACCAGTGACCAGGAGGTCAGGTCGCGGCAGATGGTTGCCCTGGGCGCCGGGTTGGGATGCACAAAACCCTGAGCCTCGCGAGGGTAAGGATCGCGCAGGAAGGCGGCGGCTGTGGCCGGGGTAATCTGACCCCGAGCTGAGGTGAAGAGCTGGCTATAGGCGGTGAAGCGTGGGACACACCGCCACCCCTCGGCCTCAGGCAGTCCACGGCTATCGCCCCTTTTATCATGAGGGGCCAGGCTGGCTGAGCGGAAGCAGTTGGTGGACCAAATCGTGGCGGCATCCATCTCACGGATCGCATGCACATGGCCGGCCGTCTCCAGTGCCACCGCCCGAGCCTCCTTGGCGCTGCCAATGATCACAATATCGGCGAGCGGACGCGGGAGGGTGGTGGTGATGGCTTCAACCGCCTCGTCCAGGGTGGTGGCATACTGCAGAAGCCGCCGGAGCGTCAGGATGAACGGCACCACGGGCAGGTCGATGCCCTCGACCAGCTGCCGATCCTTAAGGTAGGTATTGTCCCAGGCGACAGAGATTCCGGCCTCGTTCATGCCGGCGTTGGCCCCGACAGTGCCTACCGTGTTCACCGTGAAGAACGGAATGCCCCGGCTGGGACGGTAGAAGAGCACAGCCAGGTAGGGCTGGATGAGGGCGTGTTCGGGATGCATCAAGTCATAGTTGTAGCCGTGAAGCAGCGACCCTTCGGCTGTGGCCGGTCCCACAGCGGCGAACTCGGAGCAGCCGGAAACGAGCAGCATCTCCCAGATGGCCATGCTGACTAACGCCTCGATGAGATGCACGCCGGCCGCATCGGCAATGCCCTTCATCTCCAGGGCGTGCTCGTCCGTTACGGTGCGCCAATAAGAGGAAGCATAATAGAAGAGCAAGGGCCGGGCAAAGGCCCTAGGCACCGGCACCTGGCCGGTCACATAGGCGTAGGCCGATTTGCGGAAGCCACGGATCAGCTCACGGGCCAGTGTCCCTTGTTGGTAGCCCGTTTCGTAGGGCGTGCCGCACAGGAAGAGGGCCGTGAGCCCGCCGTGGCGCTCCATGCGAGCGTCCGCCATGACACGCTCGTGCTCTGCCGGCGGCAGGGCATGCGCCCGGGCGGGCTGCCAGGCTCGAATTGCATCCCCCAGTTTCACCCCTGGCCTCCATGGGCCCGGGCAGCTACATACCGGCGCAGGGCGGCCATGTCGCGCGGCGCAATGCGCAGCAGGAGCAAAGAGACGACGATCCCACCGCTGAGGAGCAGGGTCACAGCGCCCTGGAACCCCACGCGAAGGTTGCCTTCGGCCAAACCCTGGCGAGCGCCGACGTACTCGCTGGCTGCGCCGATGGCCAAGCCGGTGAGGGCGGAAATGGTGCTCATGACCACCCCGTCCGCGGCCGTGGCCGAAGAGCGCGTTTCGGGGGGCACGACGTCATACAGAATCACGTTGATGGCGGGGGTGATCAGGTAGCCAAAAAGCCCAAGGAAAAACCCAGCGACCAGCACGGCCGTCAAGTCCGTCAGCGCAAAGACGACGAAACTCAGCACCAGGGCCGCCGATGTGGACAGCAGGGCTACCCACACGGCGGATCGTTCCGTGCGACGCCGCAGGCGATCGATGAGCCAGCCGCCGAGCACAGTGCCTGTCACAAAGCCGAGGATCGCCGGCAACAGAGCCAGGGCCGCCACATCGGGGTTTGGCGCGATCTGCCGGCGCACCAGGTAGGCCGGTGCCCAGAAGGAAAAAGCCCACCACGTGGAACCCTGGCATCCATCCAGCAGATACACCAACCAGGCGCTGGGAATGCGCAGCGTCTGCTTGAGGGCCGACCAGGTGAAGCGGCCTGCATAGATACCGCCGTCCAGCACCTCATCCTCAGCACCGCCCCTGGCCGGCTCGCGGACAAAGGCAAAGATCAGGACTCCGAGAACAAGCCCCGGGATGCCAAAGATGCCAAAGAAACGACGCCAACTGGCGGTACCCAGCAGCCCGGTCACCAGAAGCGCCAGCACCGTACCCAGGGCGAAGGTGGCGCCCATCAAGCCCATGACGACGCCACGCGAACGGCGCGGCACCAAGTCGCCCATCATGGGATATGCCGAGGTGGTGAACGCAGCCTGGAAAAAGGCCATGCTGGCCCGGGCCGAGAGCAACTGGCCCAGATTGTGAACCCTGCCCGTCGCCCAAGTGATGGCCGACCAGCACAGAACAGCGCCGCCGATGACGTTACGCCGCTTCCAGCGATCGGCCAGCAGGCCAAAGAAAATGACCCCCACCACCAGGGTGGCATCCGTGGCTGAGCGGATCAGGCCCAACTGGAAGTCGTTCAGGTTCAGGTCTTGGCTCAGGGGCTCAAAGATCGGGCCCAACAGCTCGCGGTCGGCCACCTTGATGGTATTGACGAGCATGAGGACGGCGATGACAAAGACCAGGTAGCCGAGACTGACTGGACCGTATCGCCTCATGGCTTTCCCTTGCTCAGCACCTCTATGTTCCGGGTGTTCCAAGGCGACCCACCTATCCTTCGGCTTCTTGCGCATCTCCGGCCCGGACCGGCGGCTGTGCCGCACAGCCAGCCCCACGCACTCCTATCCTTGCTCACTTGCGTTCCTCTGCGCCTATGCGAGCAAGGTCGGGAGCCAGTTGGACACAGACGTCAGCGCTATAGAGCCTCGTAGTTCTGCCTATCTTCCAGCTCGCCCAGGTAGAACTCGTCCAGCGGGCGATCCGCCACCATCTGGCGGAACTCCTCCAGCTCTTTCTCTACCGCTGCCTCCATCTGGCGGGGCTGGTGCTGCGCCAGGATCTCGTGCACACGGTCCCGACCGCGATCGAGCGCTGAGTGAGAGCCGGCCTGTACCCACGCGTCGTATGGTTCTCGCGCCACGAGCTGGGGGATGAAATGCTCATCGCGGAAGTGCCGCAGGGTGTGCCTCTCCGCGAGGTAGTTGCCGGCACCCGAATGCACTACTTCGCGGATGGCGTCCAGGGCCAACGTCTCCTCGTCCACGGTGATGCCGCGCGCCACCCGCAGGGCAGCGCCGCAGAGCTCGTCGTCCAGGAGCAACAGGGGGTCACTCTCCAGCATGGTACTGTCGAGCGTCCCGCCGCAGGTGATAAAGTGAACGCCAGCGAGCACGGCCTGGAGGAGGGTGGTGGCTCGTTCGAATCCTGCCTGCACGTCCTCGGACTTGGCCTCCGTGGTCGCGCCGACCCCGCGGCAGGGCAGACCATAGTGACGAGCCATCTGGGCGGAGGCCGCCGTGATCAGGCCCGTTTCGACGGAGCCGAGGGCCACCGTGCCAAGGCGCATGTTGGCAATCGTCGAGACGGTGCCATAGAGGACCGGCGTCCCCGGGCGAAAGATCTGGGCCAAGGCGACATGGGCAAGAATCGCCGCGTTCTCCTGCACCAAGAGTCCTGCCAGCGTGGCCGGCGCTGTCGCTCCGGCAATGGCTTCGGGCGACATGGCCAGGGGCTGGCCATAGTCGGCGCAGATCAAGAGTCCCTCAATCTGCATCTGCAACATCTGCAACGTGCTGCCCACGGAGCAAATGGCCAGGAAGCGTGGGCGCTGCCGTAGCTCTTCCTTTCCCCCAACCGCGATCGCCATCATGCGCATCATGTCCCACGTAGGGATGTAGCCGAAACAGCCCATACCGAATGGCTTGCGGCTGTGATGCGCCCAGGCCCAGATGGCTTCGGAGTGGATGGTGGTCATGGGAATGTCGTTTGGCCAGACGTCCATCTGGCTGTTGTGGATGTGCTCACAGCCATCGATGAGCTGGATGTGGCGCACCATGTCGTCGAGGGTTGTCTGACGGCGCTCGCCGGTATCGGCGTCGATGATGTGCGTGGGCGTGCCGAGGCCGGCAAAACAGACGTTGTCGGCGCCGATGGGAAGCCGGAACTCGGGATCGGGCCCGTACAGGGCAAACTCGGAGGGGGCCTGGCTCACAGTCCGGCGCACCAGGTCCTCGGGGATGCGGACGATGCCGCTTGAGGTGTCGACGTCGGCCCCAGCCTGGCGAAAGAGATCTTGCGCGGGTGCATAGTCGACTTTGAGGCCGACCTCAGCCAGGACCTGCATCGAAGCGCGGTCGATTCGTTTTACCTCGTCTGGACTCAGCACGTCAAATCGAGCTGTCTTCATCGTCAGACCTCCTTGTGATCGCCGGAGCAGGTAGCGCTATTATAACGTGGTCTCCTCTACAGCACAAATTGGTTCTCGACGGCTCGTCCAGGCCTGGGCGCTCATGGGGTGCCGTCTGCGTCCCGCCCCTGGTGCCAAGAGAGGGCTGCGGAGTCCTGTCAGTCTATCAGGCTATGCCCCTTAGTCGCGGGCAAGCGGCCGCGCACTGGCTTCGCGCCTCGGCGTGGGAATCTCCTGGCGCAGCAGGATGAGGGCAAAGAAGAGGGCAATGACCACCAGGATGCCACCCACAATGAACACGGCCTGGGGGCTAATGGCGTCAAAGGCGTAGCCGGCCCAGACAGGGCCAAAGATCAGGGCCAGGCTGCGCGCCGACTGGTAGAGGCCCAGCAATTGGCCGCGCTGCTCCCCAAAGCGCGTCACCAACGACTGGAGGCTGGGCTCGCTCACACCGCGCCCAAAGGCAAAGGGCGCAAAGAGCAGCGTCACGACGATGGCGTTGTCTATCACGGCCACCCCGAACATGGCCAAGATCAACGCGACTTGGCCCACGAGCAGCAGCCTGCGCTCGCCCAGCCGCGTCACCAGAGGCTTGAGGAGCGCAATCTGGGTGACGACCTGCATAGCACCATTGAAAGTCAGCATCAGGCCGATATAAAGCTGAATCCGGTCCGGATGGGCGGTGTTGGCAAAGAGCACATGGTCGGCGAACAGGGCAAAGACGGCAGGCAAAGCCGAGAACGCCAGCGAGGCGACAAAGCCGATCCACAACAGGTTGATCAGCGCCGGGTGCGCAGCCATCAGGCGCCATGGATTCTCTGAAGGCTGGGCTGCTCGTGCCGCCGTTCGCTCCTCGGGCGCGTGCGATTCCTCCAGGATGAAGAACGTCAACAGCAGCGTGCCCGTGGTAATGATCGCCGCGCCGATGAAGGGCACCACTGGCCCATAGTTGCTCAACACACCACCAAAGGCCGGGCCAAAGATAAAGCCCGCGCCAAACGCCGCCTGCAAGAGGCCCAACCCCTGGGCACGCTGGCGTTCGGTCGTCACGTCGCTGACGTAGGCCTGGGCGGTGGTGATATTGCCGCCGGTGATGCCGTCTAGCGTGCGGGCCACGTAGAGCATGACCATGCCCCCACTCATCGGGAGGCCGAACCCCAGACCGTCGATCCACTGGCCCAGGTCGCGGGCAAAGATAAAGAGCACAAACGCCGCAACCGTACCCGCCTGGCTGATCAGCAGCACCGGCCGCCGACCGTAGCGATCGGACAGGCGGCCCAACACCGGCGCAGCCAGAAACTGGGCCGCAAAAAACGTCGTGGACAGCAGCGTGATCTGGAGGATGGTGCCCTGGAACTGGCCCTCGGCAAAGAGGGGCAGGATGGGCATGATGACCCCCGCGCCGAGGATGTTGGTAAAGATAATGAGCAAAATGGGAAACAGCCGTCTTGTATCCATGAGATTCCTCGGGCAGCAGTCTAGCACACATTATGGAATACACCAAACGAGCCAGCCCTAAAATGTGGCTGGCGCACCCGCAGATCGGCATCGAAGCGTCCGGTCGTGGGATGGCCGGCTACTACCGAGAAACCCTTGCCAGCCTCCCAGAGCATGCGCCGCTGCAACGGCTCTAGTCGGACCATCAACTGAGAACAGCCAATGCCCAGCACGCCCCCCTTCTCGCGGCGCATACCTTTGAACCTAGCGCGAATGGGACAGTGCTGCTTGACCCGGCGATGGCATTCACCGAGCCAGATGGCCTCGATTCGCCTCCTGGATCAGGAGCGTTCGCTGGAACAAATCACTGCTTCTCTCACCTGACCAAAGTCATACACCCTTCACACCTTACGCCGTAAAATGCGATCGCAACTCGTCCTCGCCTTGCATGATGGGACGATGCAATGGAGTGGACATCATCCTGCCCGAGAGGCAGCCGCTTGCTCCGGGATGGGCATTGATCTTGGAGCCTACTGGCCACCCGAGCACAAAGGCAGGGCCGCGACGCTTTGAGCAGGAAGGATCGAGGGAGATACACCTATGAGTATTCGCTTTGATCGTATCAGGCAGGCACAGTCCTTGATCCGCGAACAGGGCTGGCTGGGCATCATGATTATGAATCATGATGACTATCGCTATTTCTTTGGCCGAGATTGGGCTCAGCCGCGAGCCGTCATACCCAGGGAGGGAGCCCCCGTCCTCATCGCATCCGCCGGGGAGGAACCGGAACTGCGCAAATATGCCCAAGGCTGTGAAGTAAAGGTCTTTACGCACGTGGGTGAGCAGATGAGCGAGGTGATCGGCACATTCCGCGAGGTTCACCATGCGTCGAATCCCCCTACCCAAGGGGGCAAGCCCAAAGTAGGTATGCAGATGTGGTTCGGGACGCCAGCATTCTTGGTCGATCTCTTCCGCAAGCTCAATCCGCGCCTGGATCTGGTCCCCTCTGATCCGGTGATGGATGCCTTGCGCGCTGTCAAGGAACAGGAAGAGATCGAGTTCATGACCAGGGCGCAGCAGATTGCCGCTTTGGGCATGGATCGTGCGCGCGAGATGCTGCGGCCAGGGGTCACCGCTCAGCAGATCGCCACAGAGGTCCTGTACGTCATGATGAAGGCCGGCGCCGAAGGCACCAGCACCCCCATCTATGTGAACTTTGGCCCGTACACCTGCATGCTCCATGGAGGTCTCAGCCCCCATCCCCTGAAGGAAGGGGATCTGGCCGTCATCAACCTCAATCCGCAAGTCGCAGGCTATTGCGCGAACCTCAGCCGCACCTTCGTCCTGGGAGAACCGGATGAGATGCAGCGCAGGCTCATGAAAGCGTATTCTGAGATGGTGGCAGAGACGCGCGCCATGATGAAGCCAGGCGTCGTGATCAAGGACCTGGACGCCAGAGGCCGGGAGATCTGCGCAGCCCATGGCTTTGGAGACCATCACCTAGATGGGATCTCACATGGCATCGGGCTCCGATTCGAGGAAACCCTCGCCTCCACGATCATCAGGCAACATCGCAACGTCAAGGTCCTGGAAGGCATGACCCTGACCATCGGCCACACCATCCTGGCCGTGCCTGGGGTTGGCGGTGTGCGCAATGAGGACGTCTATCTCGTCAGCCCGGACGGGGCCGAGATGCTCGTGGACTATGCGACAGATTGGATTGTCCCCTGCAGTGAATGAAAGCCCACTCCTCTTGGAGGCCATGGCCCTGCTGGAACGATAGCCCATAGGCAGATCCGACAAAAGGCGCCGACAGACCATCGCTCGGATGGTATGCTGGCAGTAGGCGCTGCCCGGCAGAGATCCGGGCGATTTTTATGGAGACGACAGGCATGATTCGTAGGGATAAAGGGCTGGGGATCTGACAAAAGTCAAAGACAACTGCCCTCTTGGCTGTTATACTGAGAGTAAGGTAGTCCTGGCGCGCGGGCGTGCCTTGCGGACACCTGCCAGCGCCGGCACCGGTCCGAATCTTGCATTGATGGGAGTATCTCGTATCATGCCGAAACAAGTCGTATTTGCCATCATCGTCTTCTTGCACGATCTATTCACCGCCGTCTGGATCGGCGGGTTGATCACCCTGTCCTTCACGGTGCTGCCCTCGGCCAGGCAGGTATTGGGCCAGGGGCCGCAGATGAAAGGGCTGCTGAATGCCATCCAGAAACGCTTGAGCGTGCTGGTCTATGTCAGCATCGTCGGGTTGATCGTAACAGGGGTCTTGCAGGCCAACCGCAACCCGGCCTTCGAGGGGCTGTTCCGCTTTGGCAGCGCCTACGCGAAAGCGCTGAGCCTGAAGCACGTTGCCGTCGTGGTGATGGTTGGCATCACACTGGTCGGTAGTCTGGTGCTGAGCCGGCGGCGGGCGCCGCTGACACCACCGCAGGAAAAACTGAACCTGGGCCTGCTCCTGCTCAACGCAGCCCTGGGCATCGTGGTCTTGCTGCTGACTGGCTTGAGTGTTGCCTATAGCTCACCGCCACCAGCCTAGTCTGCCTGGATGCGTGGGACCTAGCCCTGAGCGCTGCCCACCAAGAAAAGGCTCAAAGGAGAGCAACTAATGAACGCAAAACCGCCTGTTCAGTCTATCCCGAACATGGAGGAGATAACCACCATGGATGAAGGGTGCAAAGAAGGCGGCAAGGGTGTGACATGAAGGCCCTGCTGCTCCGGCTCGACTATCTCACATCGTCGACGCGTGGCCTGCTGTTGGCCGTGACGGCCTGGGAGGCGCTCATCGTCGCCCTCCTGGGCCTGATGTCAGCGCCGATGCAGGAACTCGTGGGCTTTGCGGTGGACCTGCCCGAGGCAGAGCGCGTAGGCCGCATCGTGATGGTCTACCATGCCCTGGCCATCCCCTTCGTGGCGGCCATCACCTACCTGATCCTCGACCTGGTGCCGACGACCGAAGAACTGGCGCGGGCGATCCGGCGGACCATCACGCCCGGCTACATGCTGGTCAGCATCGGCGGGCTGGCCTTTGCCTACCTCGGTCGCAGCTGGCTGTTTCACAGCCTGTTCCTGCTGGGCCAGGCATTGGTGTTCTACGCCGGCGTGCTGCTGGCCATCGGGCTGTGGCCGGGCCGGCATTGCAGCACCGATCCGGCCTACGCCCATCTGGGCTCTATCTCGCTGGAGCGGGCTGCCTTTTTCGTAATGGCCGTCGCCACACTGATCTCGGCGCTCATCGGCGCGGGGGTGGGCTCGTTTTTTGGCAACGGCTTTGAGGCCGTGCTGGCCGAGGACATTGTGCGGCAGGAACATAGCCTGGGCGAGCTGGCTGTCATCTCCCACCTGCACATCATGCTTGCCCTCGTCGACGTGGCGGTCCTGCTCATCGTCGTGCGCCGCTTCGACCTGAAAGGCCCTCTGCACAAGGCTGCCATGCCGCTGACCATCATCGGCACCCTGGTCATGGCCGCCGGCTGCTGGGGCGTGATGCTCTGGGAGGAGATCGCCCACTGGATCATCTATGCCGGCAGCAGCCTGGTGTTGCTGGCCGCGCTGCTGATGGTCATCGCCGGCACCGACCGGCTGATCAGGAGAGGGCTGGCTCAGCAGGGGATTGTGAAGGGCACCCCAGGACAGAAGCTCCGGGCGCTGGTGCGTAACCCGCTGCACTTTGGGCTCTTTGCCCAGATGATCCTGCTCCAGCCGATCATGGTCTTCCCCGGGCTGTACACCGCGGTCAAGCTGGATGAGGTATTCCGCATCTGGCCACTGGAAGCGGAGCGCCGCATCCTGGTCGGCCACTGGCACATCCTGGCCACGACCAGCGCGGTGATGATGCTCTTTCTGGTGGCAGACCGGTTGGACGTCCGGGGCTGGTTGCGCCAGCTGCTGGGCTGGGGGGTGCTACTGGGCGCCAACCTGGCCTTTGCCGTGGCCGCCGTGTACCAGTTTCTTCCGCCCGATGCCGAACGGGCCTGGACGACCCTCTATCTGGACACCGGCTTGGGCCTGACGCTCGTGGTGCTGGCAGGGTTCTTGGGGATCCGCCTGATCGACCTCTTTCGGGCCAGGGGCCATTGGACAGAGGTCGAAAGGCCATGAGCGATGCAGCCCTCTCGCAGGGGGCACGACGGGCAGTCCAGAGCCGCCTCCGGGCCAGGCTAGGTGCCTACTGGGCGCTGATCAAGAGCAAACAGACCTTCCTGCTGCTGGCCACCGGGCTGGCCGGCTACTGGAGCGCGCGGCCCGAGACGGGCACGGGGATCGACGCTTTGCTCATGACCCTGGCCCTGTTCGCCACCATCAGCGGGACGACGGCGCTGAACATGGTCTTTGACCGGGACATCGACGCCCGGATGGGACGCACCGCCCGCCGGCCGCTACCCTCGGGGATGCTACCGGCGCGTGAGGCGACGCTCTTTGGTGCACTCCTCGTCGCCGCGGGGCTGGCTCTGGCTTTCTGGCTGAGCAGGCCCTTTGGCTGGGTGATCGGCGCCGGGATCGGGCTGGACCTGGGTGTCTATACCCTGTGGCTCAAACGGCGCTCGCCGTGGTCCATCATTTTTGGCGGCATCTCGGGCGGTATGCCGATCCTGGCCGGCCGCGGGCTGGGTACGGGTGAAGTGGACGGCCTTGGACTGCTTCTGGCAATTTCGATGCTGCTGTGGATCCCGGCCCATATCCTGACCTTCGCCATGAAATATGCCGACGATTACCGGCAGGCAGGGGTGCCCACCTGGCCAGCGATCTATGGCTTTGGTTCGACGCGCCGGTTCATCGCCGTGTCCAACGCGCTGCGGGCACTGTCGCTGGTGACGGCCGGTTGGTGGCTGAACATCTGCCCCTGGAGCCTCGGCCTGCTGGCCCTGTCAGGCGTGGTCACGGTCAGCCTGTCGGCGCGGGCCGTACTGCGACCCTCAGAAGCGCTGAATCTCCGGTTGTTCAAGTTTGCGTCGGTGCACATGTTGGGCTCGATGGTGCTGCTCACGCTG
>Ga0316577_10000073_pt1 | contig 25596 bp, 23 predicted proteins | sample S5NA_FD_203073 | JGI IMG/M metagenome (GOLD analysis project Ga0316577, IMG submission 203073) | Rhizosphere microbial communities from salt marsh grasses in Alabama, United States - S5-7_050615r2r1 | ecosystem: Host-associated > Plants > Roots > Rhizosphere | place: USA: Alabama | collected... | reverse complement strand
GCGACGCGCGCCAGCAGCTTGACGACCCTGCCCTGCTCGTCGAGCCCGGCCTCCAGGCGCGCCATTGCAGCGGGACGGTAATAGAAAGCCCGCGTGTCATCCTCCCGGGTGTAGACGAGCTTCACCGGCACGCCGGCCTGCTTCGCGAGCAGCACGCAGGCAGCCGTGAAGTCGGGCGCGAACCGGCGCCCGAATCCGCCGCCGAGGTAAGTCGTGTGCACCTTGACCTTGTCCGGCGAAACGCCGGCCAGCTTCGCCACGATGTCCCGGTGCGGACCCGGAGCCTGCGTCGGCGACCACAGCTCGGCGTCGCCCTGGCGCACCCAGGCCGTGCAGTTCATCGGCTCCATGCACGCGTGCGCGAGGTAAGGCACCTCGTAGACAGCCTCAATCTTGCGCGCGGCCGGAGTGCGGACGTCTCCGTCGTTGCGCGCCACTGCTGCCGCCGCGTTCAGTGCCTCGTTCAAGGTCCTGCTGACGCCCGCCGAGGACAGGTCCGCATGCGTACCGAGATCCCATTCGACGGCGAGCGCATCCCGTCCCTGCAGCGCAGCCCAGTAGCCCTCGGCGAGTACCGCCACACCCTGCGGAATCGTGATCACGCGCCGGACACCGGGCACCGCCTTCGCCTTGCGATCGTCCACCGAAACCGGCCTGGCTCCCGGCACCGGGGCGTGGGCCATCACCGCGGTCAGCAGGCCAGGCAGCTTGACGTCGAGCCCGAAGCCGGCCCGGCCGTCCACCTTTGAAGGCGTATCGAGACGCGGGAGCTCGCGGCCGAGGATCCGGAACTCCCGGGGGTCCTTCAGTCGCGGTTCCTGCGGCACCGGCAGCTGCGCGGCTCTCGGGACCAGCTCGCCATACGCGATCGAGCGACCGTCCGGGTGCAGCACACGCCCGCCCTCGGTGCGGCACTGCTTCGCATCCACGCCCCAGGCCGCTGCTGCGGCGGAAACGAGCATCTCGCGAGCCGCTGCACCAGCCCGGCGCATCGGCTCCCAGTGGCCGCGAATCGCGGTCGAACCGCCAGTGCCCTGCATCCCGAGCAGCGGATTCACGTAGGCCGGATCCACCGGCGCCTGCTCGAGCCGAACCGCAGCCCAGTCCGCATCGAGTTCCTCGGCGACCAGCATCGCGATCCCGGTGTGCACGCCCTGGCCCATCTCGGAGAGGCCGCAGATCACCGTGATCTCCCCATCGGGCGTGATGCGCAGGTACGCGTTGGGTGCGAACCGCTCGGAGGCAGCGGCCAGAACGCGTGGTCCCAGCGGCAGGCTGAAGCCGATCACCAATACCCCGGCCGATCCCTTCAGGAAGTCGCGTCGGGTGGTCGAGATTCCGATGCTCATGATCCGCTCCTCAGCCCTTGAGCGCGGCGGCCGCGTCCTTGATCGCCGCGCGGATCTGGTTGTAAGTGCCACAGCGGCAGAGGTTGCGCCGCATCGCGCGGTCGATGTCCTCGTCGGTCGGGGCGCCGTTGCCGGCCAGCATGGCCGTGGCCGCCATGACCTGGCCGCTCTGGCAATAGCCGCACTGGGGCACCTCGTTGCGGATCCAGGCGGCCTGCACAGCCTGCCCGAGGCGCGTCTCGCCGATAGACTCTATCGTCGTGACCTCCTTGCCCTCGACGGCCGAGATCGGGGTCACGCAGGCCCGGGTGGCCTTGCCGTCCACGTGCACCGTGCATGCGCCACAGGTGGCAATCCCGCAGCCGAACTTGGTGCCGGTGAGCCCGAGTTCATCGCGCAATGCCCACAGCAGGGGCATGTCCGGCGGACCTGCGACTTCGACTTTGCTGCCGTTGACCTTCAAGGTGGCCATCAGGAACTCCCGTGGATTTTGCTGCCGGTCTTATCTTAAACCGCCTCCGCCGTTCAGGTAGTCCAGCGCGACCGCGAGCAGCGAACGCACGCCGACGTCCAGAGACTGCTCGTCGATGAAGAACAGCGGCGAATGGTTGCTCGGGGCGGTCACCGGATCCTGCCCCTGCGGCGTCACGCCGACGAAGAAGAAGAACCCTGGAACGCGCTGCGCGTAGTAGGCGAAGTCCTCGGCGCCGGTCACATACGGAATCGAGACTACCTCGGCGTCCCCGAGCACGCTCTTGAGCACCGGCACCATTCTCCCGGTCAGCCGCTCGTCGTTGACGACCACCGGGTTGCCGTCGGTGGCAATTTCGACTTCTGCCGTGGCGCCGGCCGCGGAGGCGATGTCCCGTGCCGTGCGGCCGATGGAATCGATGATCATCTGCCGGGCTTCCGGGGTGTAGGTCCGGAAGGTACCGATCATCTCCACTTCGTCCGGGATGATGTTGTTGCGGATGCCGCCCTTGATCGCGCCGACCGACAGCACGGCAGGATAGCGGGTGATGTCGAGCTGCCGGCTCACGATGGTCTGCATTCCGAGTACGATCTGCGACGCGGTCACGATCGGGTCTACCCCGCCCCAGGGCCGGGATCCGTGGGTCTGGCGGCCCTTGACGAGAATCCGATAGCGGTCCGAGGCCGCCATCATCGGCCCCGAGCGATAACCGACCTGGCCTGTGTTCAGCTGCGCCCACAGGTGCAGCCCGAAAACTGCCTCCGGCCGCACCCGCTCGAAGATCCCCTCCTCGAGCATCAGCGACGCGCCGCCGCTCTCGCCGTCGGGCGCCCCCTCCTCGGCAGGCTGGAAGACGAACAGCACCGTTCCCGGCAAATCCTCCTTCATGCCGGCCAGCGCTTCTGCGACGCCCATCAGGATCGCCACGTGGCCATCGTGGCCGCACGCGTGCATCACGCCGACCTTCTCGCCGCGATACTCCGCCGTCGCCGTCGACTTGAAAGGCAGCTCGGACTGCTCGGTCACCGGCAGCGCATCCATGTCCGCCCGCAGCGCGATCACCGGCCCGGCACGCCCACCACGCAGCACGCCGACGACGCCGGTATGGGCGATCCCGGTCGTCACCTCCATTCCCAGCGACTCCAGGTGCGCCGCGACCTTGCCCGCCGTCCTGAACTCGCGATTGCTGAGTTCAGGGTGCTGGTGAAAGTCGCGCCGCCAGGCGAGCACCTTCGGGGAGACGTCGCCCGCGCTGCGCTCGAGCTGCTGCAGATCGACGGCGGCCGCGGCAGGCAGGGTCGCGAACGCCGCTGCGGCGACGGCGATGGAATATGGCTTCATGGCTGGTCCCGGTGGAATGAGTGGCCGACGGGAAGCATACTTGAGGTCCGGCGGCTCGTGGAGCGTTGGATGCTCGTCAGGTTCCTGTCGGCGTTGCTCGGCAGCGTGGGGCTGGCCTGGCTCGTGCTGCTGTTTTCCTCCCGCGCGATCCTGGTCGGCGAGCGCGTGGAGAGCGCACTGCTGAGCGAACGGCTCGTATGCACGTATTTCACCGGCAGCAGGACCATGGAAAAGGAATACTGGTACTCGATGAGCGATCGCTTCGGCCGCGCCGCCTGCCCGCGCTGGGAGCGGGTCCGGCTCCCCGATTGACGATGCTCCGCCCCGACGCGATCGCACGAAACAGGCACATGACAAGACACAATCTGATCACGGCACTACTGGCCGGAATACTCACGATGACTACCAGCTCCGCACACGGGCAGACCGTCACACCGGCCGTGCCCCAGTCCGTCGCGAAGACGCAGAAACCGCCGCTGCACGGCAGCAAGTGGATGGCGATCACCGGCAAGCCGCTCGCGGCCACCGCCGGCGCGATGATGTTCCAGCGCGGCGGCAACGCCGTGGATGCGGCCTGCGCGATGATCGCGGCGACGTCGACGATGTGGGACGTGCTGAGCTGGGGCGGCGAGACCCAGACGCTGATCTACGACCCCCGCTCGCGCAAGGTCGTCGGCGTCAACGGCCTCGGCATCGCGCCGACCGGCGCGACCCCCGAGTTCTTCCGCAAGCAGCAGCTGGATTATCCGCCGGCCTATGGCCCGCTCGCCGCGGTGACGCCGGGCACGCCGGGCGGACTGATGCTGATGCTGTCCGAGTACGGCCGCCTGTCGCTGGCCGAGGTGCTCGGCCCGGCCATCGAGCTCGCCGACGGTTACCCGATCGAGGCCGAGACGGCGGACAAGATCGAGCGCTGGAAGGACAAGCTGAAGGAGTGGCCGTATTCCAGGCAGGTGATGCTGCCGCACCTGGGGCAGGCCCGCGAGGCTCCGCGGGCGGGCGAGATCTTCCGCCAGAGTGACCTCGCCGCGACGCTGCGCAAGCTGGTGGAGGCCGAGCAGCAGGCGCTCGCGGCCGGGCGGTCGCGCGAGGAGGCGATCCAGGCCGCTTACGATCGCTTCTACCGCGGTGACATCGCGACCGAGTTCGTTCGCGGAGTCGCGGAGCAGGGCGGCCTGATCACGATGGAGGACCTGGCACGCTGGAAACCGCTGCTCGAGGAACCGCTCAGCACCAGCTACCGCGGCGTCGAGGTCTTCAAGCTCGACACCTGGACGCAGGGGCCTGCACTGCTGCAGTCGCTGAACATCCTCGAGAACTTCGACCTGCGCTCGATGGGCTACAACAGCGCAGCCTACATACACACGCTGTACCAGGCCATGAACCTGGCTTTCGCGGATCGCGATTTCTACTACGGCGATCCTTATTTCCCGCCCGAGGAGCCCCGGCGCGGGCTGCTTTCGAAGGAGTACGCGAAGCAGCGCGCGGCCCTGATCAGACCCGACCGGAACGACGAGCGGGCGGGCCCGGGCGATCCGTACCCTTTCCAGGGCCAGCGCAATCCCTTTGGGGACTTGCTCGAGCAGCGCGCAACCGCTGCGGCACAGGGGTCGAGCGAGCTTTCGGCGCGCGAGCTGGAGCGGTTCGAGGCAAGCTTCCGCAGTGGCACGACCAGCGTCGTCGCGGCAGACGCCGAAGGCTGGCTCGTCGCCGTCACGCCCAGCGGGGGCTGGGTTCCGGCCACGATCGCCGGACGCACCGGCATCGGCCTGAGCCAGCGCCTGCAGTCGTTCGTGCTCGACGCGAAGCAGAACCCGTTCAACCTGCTCGAGCCGGGCAAGCGTCCCCGGGTGACGCTGACGCCGAGCATCGCGCTCAAGGACGGCAAGCCCTGGCTCGCTTTCGCGGTACAGGGCGGTGACACGCAGGACCAGAACCTGCTGCAGTTCCTGCTGAACATCGTCGAGTTCGGCATGAGCCCGCAGGAGGCCGCCGAGGCTGCGAACTTCAACAGCTACCAGATGAAGAGTTCATTCGACAAGCACGAGTCGCAGCCCGGAAGGATCGTGCTGAACGACGCGGTACCGGTCTGGATCCGGAAGGAACTCGCGGCTCGCGGCTACAGGATGGAGTTCGAGTCGAGGACCTCCGGCCCGATCAATGCCATCGAGCTCGACCACGAGCACGGCACGATGTGGGGCGGATCGAGCAACCACGGCGAGGACTACGGCATCGCCTGGTAGTCCCGGCGCTCAGGCCACGACGCTCGGGGCGAGCTCGCGGCTGTTCCGCGCGCAGTCGTTCATCGCGACGCCGCGGTAGGCGTTGCAGTTCAGGAACAGTCCCGGGGTCCGCCCGAGCCGCGCGAGGATCTCGTCGACCCTCGCGATGTGGCCGGGCGCGTAACTCGGAATACCGCGTTCCCAGCGCTTCACGAACGTAACGTCCGGATCCTGGTCCAGGCCCATCGTCGAACGGATCCCCTCGCGGGCCGTGCGGATCAGGCCGGCCTCGTCCTGCAGGGCCAGCTCGGGATTGCGCTGCCCGCCGATCATCACGCGCAGGCTCTTCGCTCCGGGCGGTGCCCGGTCCGGGAAGATGCTGCTGTCCCACAGCACGCCCAGGATCGGCTGCCGCGAGGATGTCGTCGTGAGCAGCCCGAAGCCATCGAGCGGTTCGGCGAGCGACCGGTAGCCGAACCCGACCACTGCGATCGGCGAGTATTCGATGCCGGAGAGCATCCGCGCGAGTTCCGGGTCCAGTCCGCGCAGCTGTGCCGCTGCGGCGAATGACGGCGAACTCAGCACGACTCGATCGACGTCGACACCGCCCCTCGCCGTTTCGATCTGGAAACCGGAGCCCCGACGCTCGACGGCGGAAACCGGCTCGCCGGTGTGCCACTCGGCATCGAAGGATCCGCGCAGCCGCTCGATGAGCGTGCTGATCCCATGCTTCGTGCTCGTCAGCACGCCACCGGGACCGGCTTCCTTCTTGCGTTTCGCGATCATGCCGCGAAACAGACCGCCGTAGTCCTTCTCGAGCGCGACCACGAGCGGAAAGGCCGCCTTGACGGATATCTTCTCGGGCGTCGATCCGTAGATCCCGGCGGACATTGCGTCGAGAAAGACGTTGGTGAACGCCGGACCGAGGCGACGGTCGCCGAACTCGCGCAGCGTCTCGTCGCCGCCGTCCTTCCTCGCCGGCACGAAGAACTCCCCCAGCATGCGCAGCTTCTGCGGCAGCGTCATCAGCTTCGACGTCGCGAACAGCTGGGGAGACTCGGGCATCCGGTGCAGCCGGTCGGTGAAGATGTAGCGCTTGCGGGCGAGGTCCGAGCTCGGCAGCAGCAGCGATTCCGCCCCGCAGTCGCGGGCAAGCTGCAGGCAGTCGGGCTTGTTGGTCAGGAAGCCGTTGCCCCCGCCCTCGAACCGGAAGCCATCGATCTCGTGCGTCTGCAGCGCGCCGCCCGCCGCCGGCTCGGACTCGAACACGACGAGTTCCACGTCCGGCCGCGCGCGGCTCGCGTAGAACGCCGTCGTCAGTCCGCTCAGTCCCGCTCCGACGATACCGATACGCATGTCTGTCCTCTTGCTGCTCGATCCTGAACCGCTGAGATCCGGGCCCGCGAATTCTCCTTCCGCGGCCGGCTCACGGCAGTCCGTGTTCTCCGAGAGTGCCTTGCGGCTTGCCCGGCGCGTGCGCCCGCCGCTCAGGACGGGTCGCGGGTCAGCTTCTTCTGCTGGTTTCGCACCACCACCGCGACCAGAGTCACGACCGTGATCGGCAGCACGAATCCGATCATGATGCTCGAGAACTCCGGCAGCGCATCGTGACCCTGCGCGTCGAGAATCAGGTAAGTGACATAGGCCGCGTAGTACGCGATGAACGCGATTCCGGTCAGCCGGCCGATCTGTCGCCCCGCCATGAAAACCGGCAGGCAGGCGACCGACACGGCAACCATCACCCAGAGATCGAAGTTCATGACCGCCGGCGCGATCGTGAGCCCGCTCGAGCTCACCAGGCCCGACGCGCCCAGGCAGCCGAGGATGTTGAACGTGCTGCTGCCGATCGCGTTGCCGACCGCGATGTCACGCTCGCCGCGCAGCGCGGCCAGCACCGAAGTCGCGACCTCGGGCAGCGACGTCCCGGCCGCGATGATCGTCAGGCCGATGATCAGGTCGCTGACGCCCAGCGCGCGAGCGAACGCGACCGCGCTCTTCACGAGCCACTCCGAGCCGAGCACCAGCAGCCCGAGGCCGGCCGCGATCAGCAGCAGCTGCACTGACCAGTGACGGTCCCAGCCGTCCGGCCGCGGCATGGCCTCCTGGTATTCGTCCTGCGTCCTGCGGCTCGCCGCCCGCGCCTGGCGCACCAGGAACACGATGTAGCCTGCGAGCAGCAACAGCAGCAGCGCTCCGTCCAGCCGGCCCAGGCGGGCATCGAGTATCACGACGGCCAGCAGCAGCGCCGAGCCGATCATGATCGGCACTTCCTGCCGCACGATCTGCGCATGGATCACCAGCGGCGCCGCCATCGCGCTCAGTCCCAGGATCACCAGCACGTTGAAGATGTTGCTGCCGATGACGTTGCCGATCGCGAGGTCGCTGTTGCCGGCGAGGACCGAACCGACCGAGACCGCGAGTTCCGGCGAGCTCGTGCCCAGCGCGACGATCGTCAGCCCGATGACCAGCGGAGTGACACCGAACGACAGCGCGATCCGCGATGCGCCGCGCACCAGGCTCTCCGCGCCCGCCAACAGGGCGAGGACACCGGCGATGAACAGGATCACGTTGGTCAACATTGGGCGCGCAGCCTGGACGAGCAGGCACGGAAACAAGGAAATCGTAGTCTAACCGGTTCGCGCTCCGCTGGCCGGGGCGGACCTCGCCGGTGCGCTGCGCTGGGATATGCTGCGGCGATGACCCGAGCTCGCCATGCCTGGCGGATCAGCCGCGCCGGCTCCCTGCGGCGGCTGCGGTACGTCGAGGAACCGATCCCGCCACCCGGGCCAGGCGAGGCGCGTCTGCGGGTCGATGCCATTGGCGTGAATTTCGCAGATATATTCGCCTGTCTGGGCCTGTATTCGGCAACGCCGGGCGGCTCGTTCGTCCCGGGACTCGAATGCGCCGGCGTGATCGAGGGCTTCGGACCGGGGGGCGCAGCGGAACGATCCTGGCGCGTCGGCGATCGCGTCATCGCGCTGACCCGCTTTGGCGCCTACGCCACGGCCCTGAACGCGAGCCTGGACCACCTGCTCGCGGTCCCGGAAGGCTGGACGACGCAGCAGGCGGCTGCCTACCCCGTACAGGCGCTGACCGCGTGGTACGGGCTCGTGCAACTCGGCGCGGTATCGGCAGGAGACACCGTACTGATCCAATCGGCGGCGGGCGGCGTGGGCCTGCGTGCGCTCGAGCTGATCGCCGCGCTGGGTGCGCGCCCGGTGGCCGTGGTGGGAACCGAGCAGAAGCGCCGCTTCCTGGCGCTCGAGCGCGGTCTCGCCGCCGAATCGGTCGTGCTGCGCGGCGGCCGCGGCTTCGGCGAGCGACTCGATCGCGCACTCGAGTCGGTTGGAAGCGACGGCTTCGACTGCGTGCTCGACGCGGTACTCGGACCCGGGTTCCAGCCGGGCTTCGAGCGCCTGAGGCCGGAGGGACGCTACGTGCTCTATGGCGCGGCCGACTTCATGAGCCGCGGTGCGCGGCCGGCCTATGCCCGCCTGGGGTGGCGCTGGCTGCGCCGTCCCAGGCTCGATCCCCTGGCGATGATTTCGATGAACCGCAGCCTGATGGCCTTCAACCTGATATGGCTGTGGGAGCAGGCCGAGAGGCTGCCCGGCGCACTTCGCGCGATGGAGCCATTGTTCCGCAGGCCGTCCGATCCACTGCTCGCCCTGCCCTTCTCGGCAGCCGCAGACGCACTGCGGCTGCTGCAGCAAGGCGATACCGTCGGCAAGCTGGTGCTCGACACCGCCCGTTGAAATGTCTCAGCTCGAGACGGCCAGTTGCTCGCGGTGATAGAGACGAGCGGCGACCGCCCAGACCAGTGCCACCAGTGCGAGGCTCGCGCCGAGGTTGATCAGCCACTCGACAGCGGCTATCGGCTCGCCACGCAGGATCCTCAGGATCAGCTGGTTCTGGCCGAGGAAAGGCACGGCCAGCATCCACGGCTGGGTCTTCACTGGCGAGACCATCAGGAACAGCGTCGGGATCATCGGCAGGAACACCAGCAGCGGCAGGTAGCCCTGCGCTTCCCGGTGGCTGCGCGCGAACGCGGCCAGGGCCGTGAGCACGGCCGCACCGAGCAGCGCCACCGGCAGCACGACGACGAACAACTGCATCAGCGCCGCGGGCGCCACCTCCATCGAGATGTCCAGGCGCTCGAGGGGCATCCAGGCGAACACGACCCTGAACGCCAGCAGCGTCACCAGCAGCGACAGCATCGTGAACGCCGCGGTCGCCAGGATCTTTCCGCTGATGATCGCGCTGCGCCGCGCGGGTGTCGTCAGCAACGGCTCGAGCGACTGGCGCTCCCGCTCGCCGGCGGTCGCGTCGATCGCGAGCTGCATGCCACCCACGAAGCCGAGCAGCAGCAGCAGGTAGGGCAGCAGCTGCTGCGAGAAGTCGAAGCGGGACTCCGGCGTCGCGACGTCCCGGCTGCCGAGCTCGAGCGGCCGCGCGACGGCGGGATGAATCCCGCGGGCCACCAGGCGCAGCATGCCGACCTCCCGGTCGTAACCCTCGAGCAGCGCCCGCACCCTCGCGACAGTCGCGCCGGATTGCAGCGGCCGTGAGCTGTCGAATATCAGCTCGACCCGCGCGGGCCGTCCCGCGCGCCAGTCCACGGCGTAGTCGGCGGAGATCGCGAGAATCACCTCGTGCCGCTGGTCGCGGACCGCGGCATCCAGGTCCGCGGGCGGATCTACGATGCGCAGGTTGTGGCTGCCGAGCCACGTGACGAGGTTCGGCGCATGCTCAGCGCCAGATACCGGCAGCTCCAGCAGGGACTCGAACTTCTCGGCCTGCTTGCGCGCGCCGATCGCGCTCATGCCTGCCAGCAGCGAGGGAACCGCGAGCGGCATGATCACGAACGCGACGACCACCATCCGCAGGTCCCGGAACGCATCGCGCAGCTCCTTCGCAAAAACGGTCCACAGCGCGCTCACGCGAGCAAGCCCTCCTCGGTGCCGATGACCCGCACGAAGGCGTCCTCGAGGCTGTCCATGCCCGTCTGTGTACGGAGCTGGTCGGGCGTGCCGTCGGCCACCACGCGGCCCTGGGCGATGACCACGATTCGATCGCACAGCGCGGCCACTTCCTGCATCACGTGGCTCGAGAACAGCACGCAGCGACCCTGGGCCCGCAGCTGCCGCAGGAAGCCGCGCATTGCACGCGTGGTCATCACGTCCAGCCCGTTGGTCGGCTCGTCGAGCAGCACATTCTGCGGATCGTGCACCAGCGCGCGTGCAATCGCGGTCTTGGTGCGCTGGCCCTGTGAAAAGCCTTCCGCGCGGCGGTCGATGAAGTCCTGCATCTCGAGTGCCTCGACGAGCCGGGCGGTCTGGGACTCGATGAAGTCGGGCTCGAGGCCCTGCAGGCGGCCGAAGTAGGCGATGTTCTCGCGCGCGGTCAGTCGCTTGTAGAGGCCGCGTGCGTCGGGCAGCACCCCGATCTGCGAGCGTACCCGGCCCGGGTCGCGCGCGACCTCGATGCCGTCAACGCTGACGCTGCCGCTGTCCGGCCGGACCAGCGTGTACAGCATCCGCAGGGTGGTCGTCTTGCCGGCCCCGTTCGGGCCCAGCAGCCCGGTGATCAGGCCGTCGGCCGCAAGGAAGCTCACGCCGTCGACCGCGCGTACCTCGCCCCTGCGGCTGCGGTAACTCTTGCGCAGCTCGCGAACCTCGATCATGGTCCCCAGCCGTAGGCGCCGACGAAAGGCGGCGTGTAGATGAGCTGGTCGAGGCAACCCGCGTCGAGCCCGCCGGCGTCTGCGCGCTCGATGAACTGCGCGAGCAGCTTGGGTGCACAGCCGACGCCGATCACGTTGTGTCCGGCACCTCGCAGGACGAGGTGGCGGCCCCGCGGGAAGCCGCCGAGCACCTGCTCCGCGTACCTCGGCGGGGTCACAGGGTCGAACTCCCCCGACAGCAGCAGGGCCGGGCGCTCGCTCTCGACGGGCTCGTGGAAGTCCGCAGGCACCTGGCCGCGCGGCCAGACTTCGCACTGCGCCTTGACGAACTCGACGAAGTAGCTGCCGAGCAGCGTCGCCTGGTCCTGCGGATCCGGCTCGAGCAGGTCCGCGTCCTCGCTGCAGCCGACCGAGAGCTGCATGCCGTGCATGATCTGCTCGCCGACGAGATCCTCGATCATCCGGGCCTGCGCCATCAGTGCCTGCGGCCGCCCTGCCAGCGCGTCGGCGAGCGCCATCGGCAACAGTGCCGCGAGTTGCGGCGAATAGGAATACAGCCGCACGACACCAGCGACGATCCCGGGCGTGAGCTCGCCATCGCGGACCTCGAAGCTCAGCGGGTCGTTGAACGTGACGGGCCTGGGCTCGTCCTGCAGCTCCTCGCGCAGTTGCTGCAGCGAGACCCAGGGCGAACCGAAGCGCCGGGCGCATTCGGGCTCTGCCTCGCAGCGGTGAAACTGCAGCTTCAGCGCCGCGTCCAGGTTGCGGGCATGCTCGCTGCCGAGCGCGAGGGACGGCGGCACGACGCCATCGAGCACCAGCGTGCGGGCCTGGCCAGGGAATCGTCGCAGGTATTCCTGCGCCACCCGCGTGCCGTAGGAAACGCCGACGAGGTTGATCTGCTCTGCACCGATCGCCCGTCGCACCTCGTCGAGGTCGCGGGCGGCCTCGGTCGTCGTGTAGTAGCGGGGGTCCCCATCGAGCTCGGCAAGGCACTTCTGCGCGAAGCGGCGCGCCGCGTCGAGATCCTGCCCGGCAACGTCCTCGGTGATCGTGCTGGCGCCGCGTTCGTCGCGACAGGCGAGCGGATTGGATCCGCCCGTGCCGCGCTGGTCCACCAGGATCACGTCGCGCTCGCGCAGGACCTCCCGGAACGCGCCCTGAACCGCCGGAAATGCCTCTCGGGCAGCCTGTCCCGGCCCCCCGGCCAGCATGAACACGGGATCGGGCCGGGTTTGCCGGGCCCGGCCAGGCACCCAGGCGACTGCGAGGCTGATCCGGCGACCGTCGGGTTGAGCCCGGTCCTCGGCAACCTCCAGCGAAGCACAATGTGCCGAGACGGTGGACGGAAGGCCCACGGCGGCGAGCGTGCAGGGCTCGAAGCTGAGCGATCCGAGCCGCCGCGCCGCCTCGGCGCCCGGCGCCGCGCAGAGCGCCAGCAGCAGCAGGCCCGCTGCTCGGAGCAGCGCCCCGGGGCCAGTCGTCCTGGTGTCTCGCTCCGCTTTCACGACCGCAAAACTAGCATGCGGCCCGCACCTCCACGATCCCTTTCCGCTAGCATGTCCGGATGCCGATTAACCTGCCACCGGTTACCCGCGCCCTGCTGATCGCGAACGTGGTGATCTTCGTGCTGCAGCAGTTCACGGGCTTCCTGCTGATCGGGCCGTTCGCCTTGTGGCCACCGGAATCGCCCCGCTTTCCGAACGCGCCGAGCTTCCAGATCTGGCAGCTGCTCAGCTATGGCTTCCTGCACGGCAGTCTCGCGCACCTGTTCTTCAACATGCTGGCGCTGTACATGTTCGGCGGCGAGGTCGAGCGCCTGCTCGGCTCGCGGCGGTACCTCTTCTATTACCTCGTCTGCGTCATCGGCGCTGCGATCGCGCAGACGATCGTGACCGGGACCATGGGCGGGCCGCCGCGCCCGACCGTCGGCGCCTCGGGCGGCGTGTTCGGACTGCTGCTCGCATTCGGACTGGCCTACCCGCAGCGCAAGATCATGTTGCTGTTCCCGCCGATTCCGATGCCCGCCTGGCTGTTCGTGACGCTGTACGGCCTGCTCGAGTTGTACCTCGGCGTCACCGGCTCCGGCCAGGGTGTCGCGCACTTCGCCCACCTCGGGGGCATGGTGGCGGGCTATGCGCTACTCGTGCACTGGCGGCGCGCCGGACGGCCACGCTGATTCCGCGTGGCCGCCGCGGAACGCGGCCTCGAACTGCTGCCTGAGGTCCTGCTCGCGCTCGATGTAGCGCGGCGAAAAATGGAACGGAACGGCCAGCCGCGCGCCAGCCAGGCGCGCGAGCTCGCCGGCCTGGCGTGCGGTCAGGTGGTTTTTGCGCTCGGCGTGCGCGAGGTCCTGGTGCAGGAATACCGCCTCGATGAACAGCAGGTCCGCGTCCTGCGCGAAAGCGATTGCGCGCGCCGCGTTCTCGGCGGTTCCGGCGAGGTCTGTGAGGTAGCAGACCACCTGGCCTGGCGACAGGCTCAGGATGCTGCCGCAGAGCTCGCCCAGTGAATAGCTCCGCTCGCGCCCGCCGTCGCGATCGCGCCAGCGCACCAGCACCGGGGTGTCCATCGGCGCCCGCTCACGGACCAGGCTTCGCACCCTGCTGAGCCAGGGGCCGGTCGGCAGACCGAGCTCCTGGAGCTTGTTTTTCCAGACGTTGATGTGCACGCCTTCCTCGAAGCGAAAGCCGAGGCAGGGAATGCCGTGGTCGAAGAAGGCGGTACGGACCCGGAACTGAGGCTCCTCGAGCAGCAGTCCGCCGGCAACCTCGACGCCGGCACAGTCCTCCCTGCGGAACCGTGCCCGACTGCTGAACCTGGCCCTCGCCGCCGTGCCGTCCTCGCGGATCTCCCGCACGTCGATGCAGAACTCGACCGGATAGCTGTCGACGAGGTTCCAGGTGTAGGACGCCAGCCGATGGCCCACCTGCTCGATGAAGCCGGGCGGCCCGTGCAGTCTCAGGCCGGGATCCCTGCCCAGGCGAACCCGCAGCAGTCGATCGAAGCCGCTCCAGTGATCCATGTGCGCGTGTGAGACGAATACGTCAGAGAGGCGCAGGATCTTCCGCGTGGGCAGCGGCGCGAGGTCGCCCAGGTCGAACAGCAGCGCACGGCGCTCGAACTTGAGATCCAGCAACAGGCCCGGGTCGCCGAAAGCCGGGTTGACGAGATCAGCCTGGAAGATCGGGCGCATGCGTAGTGTTGCGGTGGCGCTGCGTGCCGTTACGATGTCCGGGTGGGTAGCCGCCCGTCACGAGGATATGCCATGGCGAAGAAGCGCAAAACCGTCACACAGGCCGAGGCTGAGCAGGCCGTACGCACGCTGCTCGGCTGGGCCGGCGACGACCCTACCCGGGAAGGCCTCAGGGACACGCCGCGCAGGGTCGTCGAGGCCTACCGGGAGTGGTTCTCGGGCTACGACGTGGACCCGCGCGATTACCTGAGCCGCACGTTCGAGGAGACGGCCGGTTACGACGAAATGGTGGTGCTGCGTGACATCGAGTTCGAATCCCACTGCGAGCACCACATGGCGCCGATCATCGGCCGTGCGCACGTCGGCTACCTGCCCACCAACAAGGTCGTCGGCATCAGCAAGCTGGCCCGCGTCGTCGATGTCTTCGCCAGGCGCTTCCAGGTCCAGGAGAAGATGACGGCCGAGATCGCTCGCGCGATCAACGAGGTCCTCAAGCCCAGGGGCGTGGGCGTCGTGATCGAGGCCGCACACGAATGCATGACCACGCGCGGCGTGCACAAGCGGCAGGTCTCGATGATCACCAGCAAGATGCTCGGCTCGTTCCGGACCGATGCGCGCACCCGCAGCGAGTTCCTGACCTTCATCGACATCCGGGACCGCGGCTGAAGCCGCATTGACCTCGGCCCGGTACCGGGCGATCTTCCAGGGCCGGACCAGAGCAACAGGAGCCGTCCATGGCCCGCAAGCGCCCCCTGCGCGAGGCAGGGACCGTCGTGGTGCTGGAGCACCACTCAAAGATTCTGGCCGACAACCCGCTGCGGGACCCCCCTGTCCGCAAGCTGGCGGTCTGGCTGCCGGCCGACTACGACCGTCGTGCCTCGGGGCCCGGTCGCCGCTACCCCGTGCTTTACGACCTGGTCGGCTTCACCGGCTCGGGCCTCTCGCACCTGAACTGGAAGCCCTTCAACGAGAACGTAGCCGAACAGGCCGCGCGGCTCGTCCGGGAGGCGCGCATGGGGCCGACGATCATCGTGTTCCCGGACTGCTTTACTTCGCTGGGCGGCAACCAGTACGTCAACTCTGCCGCGATCGGCAACTATGCGGACTACCTGCTGCGCGAAATCGTGCCCTTCGTGGACCGCGAGTTCCGGACCCTGGCCTCCCGCGAGCACCGCGGCTGCTTCGGCAAGTCCTCCGGCGGCTATGGCGCAATGATCCACGGCATGAAGTACGCGAAGCACTGGGGGGCCGTCGCGAATCACTCCGGGGATGCTTACTTCGACTTCGTCTATCGCTGTGACTGGCCCAACACGCTCAACGAACTGGCGCGTTACAGGAAGCCCCCGCTGAAGGAAGGCGCGGGGCCGCGATCGGTCGGCGCGACGGCTGAGCGCCGGCTGATGCAGGGCGAGGACGACGGCCGGGTACGCCGCTTCCTGCGCGCCGTGTGGAAGAAGAGGAAAATCTCCCCGGCCGAGGGTCACGCGCTGATGAACGTCTGCATGGCGGCGACCTATGATCCCGATCCGGCGGTCCAGCTGGGATTCCGCCTGCCGTTTCACCTGGACACGGGAGAGCTGATCGAGGCGCGCTGGAAACGCTGGCTACGGCACGACCCGGTGAATCTCGTCGAGCGATATGCCGGGAACCTCCGGTCCCTGAAGGGCGTCTACATCGACTGCGGCTGGCGGGACCAGTACCACATCCACTACGGAACGCGACTGCTCGCCCGGCGGCTGGCTGCGGCGGGGGTGCCGCACCGCTACGAGGAATTCGACGACAATCACTCCGACATCGATTACCGGATGGACGTGAGCCTGCCCTACCTGTACCGCGCCCTGAAGCCATGAGTTCGCCCCGCCTGGGCATCGCGCTCGGAAGCGGATCGGCCCGGGGCTGGGCGCACATCGGCGCGCTTGAGGCGCTGCTCGCCCGTGGCCTCACCCCGGCGGTGCTGGCCGGCGCGTCGGTCGGGGCCCTCGTCGGAGGCGCCTGCGCGGCCGGGCGGCTCGCAGAGCTCGGGCACTGGGTACGCAGCCTGACGCAACGGGAGGTCTGGCGCCTCGTGGACGCCACGTTCCGCGGCGGCGGCATGATGAACGGCAACCGGCTGATGGACGCGATCAGCCTGCAGATCGGCGACCCGGACATCGAGAGTCTGCCGGTCGGCTTTGCGGCGGTTGCCGCCGACCTCTATACCGGCGAGGAGATCTGGATCCGCAAGGGCCCTCTGATGAGCGCGGTACGGGCCTCGAGCGGTCTGCCGGGCCTGTTCGCGCCAACTTACTTCCAGGGCCGCTGGCTCATCGACGGCGGCGTCGTAAACCCGGTGCCCGTCTCGCTATGCCGCGCGATGGGCGCCGACGTGGTCATTGCGATAGACCTGAGCCGCTCGGTGACCCGCCTCGCGCGTCGCGTCCAAGGCAACTCTGCGCGCAAGGCGCCGGACGCGGACAGTGATTCACCGGACAGGGAGCCCGAGACCAGCGCCGAGATCGCGGCCATCCTCAAACGCTGGTACGGGCTCGTGGACGGCCTGGTCGAATCGTTCCGCTCGCATCGCAGTGAACCGGGGCTGTTCGAGGCCATGAGCAGCTCGGTCAACATCATGCAGGACCGGATCACGCGCAGCCGCCTCGCATCGGACCCGCCCGACCTCGTGCTCCGGCCTGACCTGGCCGACTTCCAGCTGATGGACTTTCACCGGGCAGAGGAGGCGATCGAACTCGGCCGGGCATGCGTCGAAGCCGTGGCCCCACAGCTCGAGCCCGTGCTGCAGGCGCTGGACGCGACGAGCAACCGACCCGACGCGCTGGCGGCAGGCTGACCCCGCGGCGGAACGCACCGGGCGTGCAAGAGCCGTTTTCCAAGCTGCTGGGCCTCGCGACCGGGGCGTACGCAACGCAGCGTTCGCTGAACGGGGGCCCGGGCTACCGCGGCGCGCCCACCGATCATTTCGATGGCAAGGTCTTCCGCAATCAGAACCCTGCCGCGACGGCCGGGCGCACGCTGACTGACTTCGTTCGCTGGCAGCGTACGGGCCGTCGGACACGCTGGCCCGTCCAGGTCGAAAACTCAGTTCGGCCGCGCCTGCCCCCGCGCCTCGAGGGCCGCGAACTCGCGGTCACTTACGTCAACCACGCGACGCTGCTGCTGCAGTTTCCGGGACTGAACGTGCTGACCGACCCGGTGTACTCCGATCGCGTGAGCCCGGTGCAATGGAGCGGGCCGCGTCGGGTCCGGCCACCGGGCCTCGCGTTCGAACAACTGCCGCGCATCGACGTCGTGCTGGTGAGCCACAATCACTACGATCACCTCGATCTGGACACGCTGCAGCGCCTCGAGCGCGATCACCGGCCACGCGTGCTGACCGGGCTCGGCAACCAGGCCTTCCTCGCAGAGCACGGCCTGACCCGCGTCGCCGAATTCGACTGGTGGCAGCAAACCATGCACGAAAATGCCCGGATCACGTTCACACCGGCCCAGCACTGGTCGGGGCGCAGCCTAGGAGGCCGCAACCGTACGCTCTGGGGAGGGTTCGCGATCGAGACAACGGAGCGCCGCGCGATGTTCGCCGGCGATACCGGTTACTGGAGACACTTTCGAGAGATCCGCGCGAGGTTCGGCCGCATGGACCTCGCGCTGCTGCCGATCGGCGCCTACGAGCCGCGATGGTTCATGGCCGACCAGCACATGGACCCCGATGAGGCCGTGCGCGCACACCTGGACCTCGAGGCACGGCTCAGCGTCGGTATGCACTTCGGCTGCTTCCAGCTCACGGACGAAGGGATCGATGCGCCGGTGCTGGCGCTCGAGCAGGCCCGGCAGACACACGGCGTGCCCCGGGAGGCGTTCCGCGCGCCCGAGACGGGCGAGACGATCATGCTGCTCGACTGAACCGTGACCTGCATGGAAACCGTCGAGATCTTCAGGTCCTATCGCCGCGCTGCCTGCGAAGAGCGCGCTTTCGTGCTCCACGCGGTCGGCATCGCGTCGCAGGTCGGCTGGAACGGTCGCAGCTGGAGCCTGTTCGTTGCCGGCGAACGCGCGGCGGAGGCCATCGGCCACCTGGTGCGGTACCAGCGCGAGAACCCGCCCCGCCGTAGCACCACCGAACCGGAACCGACGCACCGGCTGGCCTGGCTCGGCTCCGCCGCATATGCGCTGGTGCTGCTGGTGGTCGGCTACCTGGCCGGCCGCGACGCGTTCGGCCAGGACTGGTTCGGCGATGGCGGTTTGCGCGCAGGCGCGGTACAGGCCGGCGAGGCATGGCGGGCCGTCACCGCGCTGACGTTGCACCTCGACGTCGGTCACCTGCTCGCGAACCTGGGATTCGGCACGGTATTCGGGCTGCTCGCCGGCCAGTTGATCGGACCGGGCCTCGCCTGGGCCGCCGTGCTGGTCGCGGCCTCGCTGGCCAATTTGCTGAACTCTCTGATCCGGTCGCCGGAATACGGCTCAGTCGGCGCCTCGACGGCCGTTTTCGCGACGCTGGGCCTGCTGGCAGCCTACTCCTGGCGCAGGCGGGCAAGCAGCGCCGACCGCTGGGCCTATCGCTGGGCGCCGCTGGTCGCAGGCGTCGCGCTGCTGGCATTCACTGGCGTCGGCGGCGAACGCACGGACGTGCTTGCGCACCTGACCGGTTTCGTCATGGGCGCGATCACAGGCGTGCTGCTCGCGGCGAGCCGCAGGCCGCTCGCGGGCTGGGCGCAGTCGGCGCTCGGCGCCGCGGCGATCGCCGGCATCGCGGCCGCGTGGTGGCTAGCGCTCGGATCCGGACCATATTGATGCGTCCGCAGACGCAGTTCAGGTCTTTGGAACGTTCACGCGCACGGAGCCGTCCTTGACGCTGACCTTGTAGGTCCTCAGGGCCTTCGATGCCCTGAGCGTGTTGAGCAACTGGATGCCCGGCGGAAAACTGGCCCAGTCCACGACCTCGCCGCTGCGGATATCGAATCGCGCACGGTGCAGAGGGCACTGCACCTTGCAACCGTCGACGATGCGGCCGCGTGCAAGCGGGGCGAACATGTGGGTGCAGTTCGACTGCGTCGCATGGAAGCCATCCTCGAGGTGATACAGCACGATCTTCTGATCGCCAGCCGTAAAGGCCTTCATCATGCCGATCGGCACTTCCTCTACGCGGCAGACGGTTTGCAGTGGCATGCTCGTGACCCATGTTGGTGTGGACCGCTAGTCTAAAGGCCCTCCCCGCCCCTGGCGAGCCGACGCCGGCGCGGCGCGGTCCCAACGCGGACGGCGCGTTGCGGTTATCCTCAGCGCTGCGGTAACGGCCGGAGCACCGATGGCACTCGAGCAACTGAGCGACCAGCAGGTCCGCGACTGGACTCGCGCGCAGAAGGATCGCTGGTGGCTCGAGAACGTCTGGCGCGGCGACATGCCGCAGCTGACGCTACGCTCTGCGGCCACGGGTTTCGCGCTCGGCGGCCTGCTGAGCATCACGAATCTCTACATCGGCGCCAAGACCGGCTGGACGCTCGGCGTCGGGCTGACCTCGGTGATCCTGGCCTTTGCGATGTATCGCGTGCTCGCGCGGCTCGGTGTTCGCGACCTCACGATCCTCGAGAACAACTGCACGCAGTCGATCGCGACCGCGGCAGGCTACATGACGATGCCACTCACCTCCGGCCTGGCCGCGTACATGTGGGCCACGAACACGGTGCTGCCATGGTGGCAGATCCTGTGCTTCAACATCGTGCTCTCGGTGCTCGGCGTGCTGGTCGCGTTTCCGATGAAGCGCCGCTTCATCAACGACGAGCAGCACCCCTTCCCGGAGGGCCGCGCCTGCGGCGTCGTGCTCGACGCGCTCTACGAGCGCTCGGCGGCGGCAGCCGGCATGTTCAAGGCGAGGGTGCTGGTCAGCGCCGCGGCGATCGCCGGCGGGGTGAGCTTCCTGTCGGGCGAGAACTACATGCGGCTGATCCAGCAGCGATGGCTTGGGTTCCAGTCGTACTGGCACCTGCCGACCCACCTCGACGGCTGGTACTACGCGCTGGTGGATCGCGGCTTCGCACCGCTGCCGAAGCTCGCCGGCGTCGACATCCGCCAGCTCGGGCTCTCGCCGACGCTCGATTTCGCGATGATCGGCGCGGGAGGCCTGATGGGCATCCGGACCGCTGCGAGTCTGCTGCTGGGGGCGGTGCTCAATTTCGTGGTCGTCGTGCCGATCATGATCTCGCTGGGCGAGATCGAGCCCCGGGCCGGATCGATCGCCGAGGGCACCGCGCTGTTCGGCCGGGTGCACATCCTGAACAACTGGGCGCTGTGGTGGGGCATCGTGATGATGGTCGTCGCGGCGATGTTGTCGCTGTTCGCGAAGCCGGAAGTCTTCAGGGAAGCCTTCCGCAGCCTGACGCGGCGCCGCGCGACGGCCGGCGAGGACGTGCTCCGGCACATCGAATTGCCGCTGCCGGTCTCCTGGATCGGCGTCCCGGTCGTCGGTGCCATCGGCGTCTGGATGGCGCACGACTGGTTCGGCGTGGACTGGGTGCTCGGCGCCGCGTCGATCCCGCTGATACTGGTGCTCGCGTTGATCGCGGCCAGCAGCACGGCCCTGACCGCGATCACGCCCTCCGGCTCGCTGTCGAAGATCCCGCAGTTCATCTTCGGTTCGATCGACCCGCGCAGCCCGGCGCCGAACCTGATGACCGCGGTGATGTGCTCCGAGGTTGCGAGCAACTCATCGAACCTGCTGATGGACATCAAGCCGGGCTACATGCTGGGCGCGAAGCCGCGCCAGCAGGCGATCGGCCACGTGATCGGCATCGTCGCGGGCTCGCTGGTCGCGACGCCGCTGTTCTTCGTGCTGTTCGGCCTGGCCGGTTTCGACCCGGGCAACGGCCCCTCGGTCCAGGACACGATGGTCAGCGATCGGTTCGCGTTCCCTGCGGCACTGCAGTGGAAAGGCGTATCGGACCTCGTCACGGCGATCTTCGGCGGCACCGACAGCGCAGTGCTGCTCACCGACTCCATCGTCTGGTCGATGATCATCGCGGCCTTTGCGTCGCTGGTCATGGAGGTGCTGCGGATCCGCACTCACAACCGCTTCCCGCTGTCGCCGCTCGCGATAGGTCTCGGCGTGGTCGTGCCTCCGGACTCGACGCTGATGATGTTCCTCGGCGCGCTATTCTTCTGGCTCGCCGCGCGCAAGTTCGGCGGCGATCGGCAGTCGCGTGGCTATCAGCTCTGGGTGGATTGCCAGGAGCCGATCTGCGCCGGGCTGATCGCCGGCGCGGCACTGGTCGGGATCGGCGACATCCTGGTGCGTGTGTTCATCTTCAGCTGAGTGTCCGCATTGACCACAGCGAGCGTGCGATGAAACGATGGTTATTGCGCCGCCTGCTCCCGGCAGCGGCGTTGCTCTGCGCCCAGCTGCCGGCAGGGGCGGTCGGCGATTACGTCCGGCAGGATGCGGTCGGGCTCGAGGTGCGCGTACCCCAGCGTCCGACGTGGATCGCGACCCGTGGCGGCCATCGGGCACTTTACGAGCTGCGCATCGAGAACCTCCGCTCCCAGGATCTGGTGCTCGATCGGGTGGAGGTGGTGGTACCGGGCTCCGGCGCGGTCCTGCTGTCGCTCGACGGGACCGGGCTGGTCGAAGCAATCGCGCGACGCGGCTGGAGCGGTCCCGAGGAGGAAAAGGCGCTGTGGCGTGGCGGACAGAGCGGGATGGTATTTGTGGAACTGGCCGCCGACGGGTCCGGCGGGATGCCGCAGACGATCGCCCATCGGCTGTACGTTTCGACGCCCGAGCCGGACGCGGACGGCGCGCGTCCCCGTCGGCAATGGATGCTGGAAACGCTGCCGGTGGACTTCGTCGGACCACCCCTCGCCCTCGCGGCACCACTGAGAGGCACGGGCTGGCTCGCGGGGAACGCGCCGTCCAACGACTCCGACCACCGCCGGGCACTGATCCCCGTCAACGGGCGGGCAGGCATCGCCCAGCGATATGCGATCGACTGGGTGAGGATAGGTCCCAACGGTCGCCTTACACGCGACGATTCGGGCAGCAACGCGAGTTATTTCGGCTACGGGGAACCGGTGCTCGCCGCAGCCGACGGACGTATCGCGTCCGTGAAAGACGGAATCCCGGAAAACACACCCTTCTCAACGAGCATGGCCGTGCCGATCACGCTGGACACGGCGGCCGGCAACTTCGTGCTGCTCGATACCGGCGGCGCGTTCGTCGTCTACGCGCACCTGCAACCGGGTTCGATACGCGTAGCGGCCGGCTCGCGCGTCCGGCGTGGCGACGTCATTGCAAGGGTCGGCAATTCCGGCCAGTCGGATGCACCCCATCTGCATCTGCACGTCTCCGACACCGCGGGGAATCTCGCCGGCGAAGGACTACCCTATGTCCTCGAGGCGTTCCGATACCTGGGCAGTCTGGGCGACCTGGACGCGTGGCTGGAATCGGGCCAGGCATGGCACGCCAGCGAGACGACTGCCAGTCCGCGGCGGCGGGAATTGCCGCTCGATGGCGACGTCGTGGAATTTCCGCGCTGAGAAACCTCTGGAGCGGGTCGGCGGGACCGCTCAATCGAGCCGGGCCCTGAAGCCCGAATATTCCTCGAACACCCGCTCGTCCTGCTCGAGCTGGGGGTAGTGACCGACGTCCTCGAGCAGTGACACGTCCGCGTCCGGAACCAGCTCACGATAACGCTCCGCCAGATGCGCGCCAGAGACCGGGTCCACGGCGCCGCAAATGAGCTTCCGGGGTACCCGGGAGGCCATCAGCGCGCCGACCCAGCGTTCACGATTCACGCGACGCTGCTCCATGTAGTTGATCAGGGCTGCAAGCGCCACCCGACCGTTGTCGTGGTTCACCAGCATCCACAAGTCCTGCAGTTCCTGCTCGGTCGGGGGACTGCTGCCCGAGATCGCTCGCATGTTGGCCTCGAACTTCCGGTAGCTCATGGCCCGGGCGAGCAATGCTCCGAGCACCGGTTGCGCCAGCAACGTCTGGATCCTGCGCGGCCGATGGGTTTCCGGAAACAGGCCACCGTTCAGGAAGACCATGCTGTCGAGACGCAGGCGTCCCTCGCACTCGCGGGCCAGCAACTCCTGTGCCACGCTGTCGCCGTAATCGTGCGCGAGCACGTGCGTGGACTCCACGCCGAAGGCCTGCAGCAGAGCTTCGCAGATGTCCGCCTGCTGCACGATCGGGTAGGCATGCCCGGATGGCTTCTCCGACATGCCGAAGCCGAGCAGGTCGCAGGTGTATAGCGAGTATTGCTCGGCCAGCCTGGGCCAGAGCCGGTACCAGTCATAGCTCGCGGTCGGATAGCCGTGGATCAGCAGCAGCGGTGGCCTGCCCTCGTGCACGGAACTGCGAACGAAGATCCGGTAGCCGCACAGGGTGCGGGTCTCTCCCGAAGTGATCCAATCGTTCAACGGCCTCGAAATCTGCAATATCGACACTCCCGCCTTGCAAACGGCACCACGGCCATCCGGAGATCGACAGTATGCTGAGTTCCTTTCCCGTTGGCAGCAAGGTGCTGGTACAAGGTGCGAGTCGTGGCATCGGGCTGGAGTTCGTCCGCCAGCTCGCCGGCGACCCCTCCGTCGACCGCCTTTTCGCGAGTCACCGTCCGGGCCGCTGTTCCTCGGAACTCGCACGGATAGCGTCCGATCACCCGAAAGTCCGGCTGCTCGAGCTGGACGTGACGGAGGAGTCGAGCATCGCCTCGGCTTCCCGTGCCGTTCGACAGTCGGACAGTTCGCTCGATCTGCTCATCAACTGCTCCGGCCTGCTTCACGACGCGGACCGGGAGCTGGCACCCGAGAAGCGCCTGGCCGAGGTCGCCAGTGAATCACTGCTGCGCAGCTTCGCGGTCAATGCGGCCGGGCCGCTGTTGATGGCGAAGCACTTTGAAGGCCTGCTGAACCGCACTGGCAAGGCGGTGTTCGCGAGCATTTCGGCGCGGGTCGGCAGCATCGGCGACAATCGCCTTGGCGGCTGGTACGCCTACAGGGGCTCGAAGGCGGCTCTGAACATGTTCACGCGCACGCTGGCGATCGAGTGGGCACGCAGCCGGAAGAACCTGATCTGCGTGTCACTGCATCCTGGGACGACCGACACCGACCTCTCGCGCCCGTACCAGGCGAACGTGCCGCCCGGCAAGCTCTTCAGCCCGGAGCGGACGGTGAACCAGCTGCTCGCGGTCCTGGATTCCGTCACTGTCGATGACAGCGGTCGCTTCCTCGCCTGGGACGGCAGCGAAATACCGTGGTGACAGCCGCTAGCGCGCCCGCCGGGCTGCCGATCCTGTACCTGGACGACAGGCTGGTCGTCGTGAACAAGCCCGCCGGGCTGCTGGTTCACCGGTCGCCGGTCGACCGGCATGAGCGCCGTTTCGCGCTGCAGCTGCTGCGTGACCAGCTGGGCGAGCGGGTCTACCCGGTGCACCGGCTCGACAAGCCGACCTCGGGCGCACTCGTTTTCGCGCTGGATCCTGCGACGGCACAGTCGCTCGCCTCGCAGTTCGAGGACCGGCTCGTCGAGAAGCGCTACGTTGCCGTGGTGCGGGGCTGGCCCGACGAGCAGGGCCTGATCGAACACCCGCTCGATCCCGTACGGGATGACCGGATGGTGGCGGCGGCCGGGGCCTCGAAGCCCGCGCTGACGCGGTTCCGCCGGCTCTGCGCCTTCGAGCTGCCGCGGCGCGTGGATCGTTACCCGACGTCTCGCTATGCGCTGCTGGAGCTCTTGCCGCAGACCGGCCGGCGCCATCAGCTGCGGCGGCACCTCGCACACGTCTCGCATCCGATCATCGGCGACACGACCTACGGCAAGGGGGGCCACAACCGCCTCTTTGCCGAGCTGTTCGGCTCGAGGCGGCTGTTGCTTGCCTGCATGCGCCTGGCCTTCCGCCACCCGGTGAGCGGATCACCGCTCGCGGTCGAGGCACCCCTGTCAGCCGACTTCGCCGGCGTGCTCGCTCGACTCGGCTGCACCGCGCTCGACTGATCAGCCCATCTTCGCCCGTGTCTTGTCAGCGAGCGCCCTGATTTCGGCGTGCCGGCCCCGGTCGGCGAGCTCCCTTCCCGGACGCGGCTGCGCCTTGGCGGCCCGCTCGAGGTGCTCGAGCGCTTCGCGATACCGCCCCTGCTCGTAGAGCAACTCGCCGTAGAAGTAGTTCGGGTCGATGCCGTCCGGATTGATCTTCAGCGCCTTGCCGAGCAGCTCCTCGGCTTTCTGCCGGTCGCCGAAGCCGAGCGGAAAGCCCGGCACCTTGTAGTAGAGCGTGCCGAGGCTCGTGTAAGCGGAACCATCGAGCGCCGAGGGATCGATCGCGAGCGCCGCCTCCAGGTTG
>Ga0316577_10000072_pt1 | contig 25649 bp, 21 predicted proteins | sample S5NA_FD_203073 | JGI IMG/M metagenome (GOLD analysis project Ga0316577, IMG submission 203073) | Rhizosphere microbial communities from salt marsh grasses in Alabama, United States - S5-7_050615r2r1 | ecosystem: Host-associated > Plants > Roots > Rhizosphere | place: USA: Alabama | collected... | reverse complement strand
AGCCGGGGCCAGGATTGCCCTTGCTGCCACCGTCAAAGATCAACAGGTAGTCGGGCGTATCGGGGGGCGGCTCATCGGCAGGCAGGAGGTTCATCTGGGCTGGTGCCCGGCCGGCGTCGAGTGCGGCTGGGGGCAAGTCACCGCGGGCGGCCAACAGCTCAAACAGGCGCCGCTTCTGGGCCGGCGCCAGCCGGCCGATGGCCTCGGCGATGTCGCGGATCTCGTCGGTCACGGTCCAGACTCACCTATTTGCCGGACGGGTTGCCGTTGGCCATTTCACTGTAGAGATGCTCGAGGTTGGCTACGTGCAGCCGCTGGACCAGGCCGCCCAGGGGGATGCGCGACAGGCCACATTCCTCGATGTCGATCTCGGACAGCGCCGAGCGGGGCAAGCCCTTGTCGACGATGGCCCGCACCCGCTTCTCGATGATCCGCAGGTAGGAGATGCTGTGATCGACCGCCTCATCGATCTCACCGCGTAGCAGGACGCCGCCGTGACCCTGGATGACGTTTTCCAGGCTCAGGCTCTTGACCATGCGCAGTGACTTGATCAGAAGATCCGTCTCACCGCGGACAATGAGTGGCACGGGGGCCAGTACGTCGCCGGCGACCAGCACCTTATCCTCGCGCATGTGCACGCCGATGCCATCGGGCGTATGGCCTGGCAGGTGCAGGAGGTGGATGGTCTTTTCGCCCAGCCGCAGCAGCAGGTCGGTGTCAAAGACCAGCTGAGGGATGCGCAGTTCGACCGAGGCCAGGGCCGGGGTCTGGGCTTTGGCCTGATCCAGGCTCTCCTGACCGACCTTGAGCAGGATATCACGGCACTGCCGGTGGGCGATCAGCTCCGCTTCGGGGAACAGGTAGGCACCGTAGACGTGATCGGCGTGATGATGGGTCAGGACCACATAGCGCACCCCCGCCTCACAGCGCCGCTCGGCAAAGGCCCGCACCTGGCGGGTCTCCTGGGGGAAGGGCAGGGTGTCGATCACCACCGCGCCGTCTGGCGTGATGACGACCGTGGCCGAGACCTCAGCGTACAACTCGCTGATGAACACATAGACATCTTCGGTGACTCGTTCGCGTAGCATACTGTCTCCCTGGCTAACGAATGGGGCAGATCAGATCGCAGGTGCCGGCAGAGGCCGCACACGGTCAAGATTGTCCCTGGTAACCGTCCGCATTATACTAAAAACGGGGTCAGATTGCAAGGGAAATTTGCAGGAAACCAAAAGACCCCTAGGACTCGCAAGTCCTAAGGGTCTCGGCCCAGGGTCACCTGTAACCAGGCGGTCTAGTGACCGTTCGAAGAATCTGCCCCCTTCAGGTAGGCTTCCATGTAGGGCATGAAGTAGGGGATGATGAGCGGCAGCATCTTGGGCATGAGATTGTCCATGGCCGCCGGCATCAGGTCGGGCATCTGCTCTTCCATGAATTGCGGCATCTGGATGCGCCGATTCACCGCCGTCAGCATGTCTGGCATGACCTTGGGCATCATGCCCGGCAGCAGCCGCGGGAAGAGGAAAGGCATGACCGGCTTCATGGCGGCGATCATCGCATCGCGCACGGGCCCGGGCGAGGCCTTGATCATCTTCATCATGCCCGGGAACGGGCCGGGCATGGCGTCGATCATCTCGGGCAGCAGGCCCGCCATGAATTGGGCCATGGCTTCAGGCTCGAGCAAGCGGATCATCGCTTCGAAGACGGCCCACATCTCCAGGGCATAGGCGGTCGAGTCAGGATGGTCGATGCCGGCACCGTCGCAGGCCAGGTGGGCCAGGTCGATGATGGGCATATCCCGCCCGGTCTTGTCTGCGGTGACGCGGAATTGGACCTCGCAGCAGGGGCAGGCCGCCACCAGCGCCTGGGCCCCGACATCTTCGGCCTCCTGCAAGCGGATGTCCCCGATCCGCTCACCGACGTCCGGGTCGGCGACCAGGCTGAGGACCGAGCCACAGCAGTGGGCCTCCTGGCGGTTGTGCTCCATCTCGACGAACTTGACGCCCGGGATGGCCTGGATGAGCTTGCGCGGCGCCTCATAGATCTTGCCCGCCCGGCCCATGTGGCAGGAGTCGTGCCAGGTGACGGTCAAGTCCACCTGTTTGTCCAGCGCAAACTTGCCGGCCTCGATCTGGTCGGCCAGGACCTCGGCATAGTGCTTGGCTTCAAAGGGGTAGTCGATGCCCAGTTTCTTGGCCCACTCGGGATAGAAGGTATGCCATACCAACCAGCAGGCCGGGCAGGAGGTGATGACGGTCTTGACGCCACGGGCCTTCATGGCCTCGATGTTGTGGCGCATGATCGTCTCCCAGGCATCCCACAGGCCGGCGACCAGCATCGGGATGCCGCAGCAGGCTTCGTCGTAGCCCAGGTAGGTGAACTCGACGCCGGCCTTGTGCAGCAGGCACGCGGTGGCCTGGGCGATGTCATGCTCGACATATGAGGCCGTGCAGCCTGGGAAGTAGGCGATTTCGGCCCGTTCGGGCAGCTGGCCGAGCTTGTCCTCTGGCATCCAGCGGGGTCGGTCGACGCGGTAGGAGGCCCAGATGTTGTGCTCCTTGAGCAGCGACTGGCGCATGATCTCGAACGGCGGGAAGGTCAACCGGTCCTCGTCGTGGATGAGTTGGCCGCGGAGTTTGAGCCAGCTCGGCTCGATGGGCAGGTCCTCACAGCAGCGGACGTTGCACAGCTCGCACGTAGTGCAGGCCAGGATAGAGTCGACCATCTTCTGATTCCAGTCGGCCTTGCCCTCCATGTATTGTCGCAGGAAGTACCACTTGCCGCGGGGGGTCTGGCTCTCCCAGCCGCGGCCGTAGTATTGGTCACAGGAATCGACACAGTAGCCGCACTGGGTACAGGCATAGGCGTACCAGGCCACGTCGTCCGGGATGCCGCGCCGGCCCTGACCCTCGGTCCGCTCGCCCACGGGCACCTTGGACGCATTGCCCAGGACGCGCACGATCGGCTCAAATGTGCCGGCTACCTTCATAAAGCCGGAGAGCAGCGGCTTGCCCGACAGAACCTTGCCCGGGTTCAATAGCCCGCGTGGATCCACCTGCTGCTTGAATGCCCGCAGGCGCTGCAGGCGGTCGGCCCCCAAGACCGCATCGGCCTCGTTGGTGAAGTAGAGGCCGGTGGCATAAGCGCGCCCGCCGTTCTCCTTGGCGATCTTGAGGACACTCAGGGCCAGGCCAAAGGCAAAGTTGAAGGTAAGTTTGCGTTCGTCGTGCAGGATAAAGCCCAGCAAGGTGACATCATCGGCGACACCGTTCTGTGGGTGGGTGGTGACCATGCCCTCCATCAGCATGGGCAGTCCGATGCGCTTCTCGATCTCCTGCAGGGCACTGGCCAGGTTTGCCAGCGGGACGACGACCTCGCTGGGTGCGGTGCTGGGCCCCAGGCGCTTGCCGTGCATCAGGTTGAAGCGGTTTTCCCACTCGTGCTCGACGATCTCCTGGTCTATCGCTTCCCCACCCGCAGCCTGGATCAGGGCTGGCAACTCCGCCTCGATGGCCTCCCGCTTGGACTCTGGTGCGACAAACACCGCCACATAGCCCGTTGGGATCGTCGGGCGGTGCTGCTCGACAACGTGACCATGCTCCATGTGGGGTGGCAGGTTGTTGCGAATATGCCCCATCGTGGGGTTGATGAAGCTGATGGACCAGAAAGGCAAGCCGGCTTTACGGATCGCCGCCAGGGCCTGCGCCAGCTCCTCTGCCGTGTCGAAACGAGCGCCCCACAGCGCCTCCGGCTCGAGGCGGCGCACCCGGAGCGTCACCTCGGTGATGAGGCCGGTTGTGCCCTCAGCTTCGCTGATCAACTGCAGGTCATCGCCGGAAAACTCACGCACCTCGCCGCTGGGCAGCACGACGCGGCAGCCGACGACGTTCTCGGCAAAGGCGCCGTACTCATAGGCGCCAAAGCCAACGCCCCCTTGGGCCAGCCATCCTCCCACCGTGGACGAGGGCGCACTGGACGGATAGTTGCGCAGGGCCAGCCCGTGCTCGGCCAGCTCCGTCTCCAACTGCTCCCAAACGACCCCCGGTTGCACACGGACGACCAGCTCCTCAGCATCGACGTCGAGGATACCCTTCATCCAGGCAAAATCGATGATGAGCCCGCCATTGACGGGCATCACCCCACCATACCCCGAGGAAGATTTGCCGCGGGGGACGAGGGGGATGTTGTGGGTCCGGGCCAGTGCCGTCAGCTGGATCACCTGCTCTTCATCCAGCGGCTGAACGACGCCCGCCGGCATCGTGTTGCCAATCAATGGCTTGACCAGGCTGGGCAACGAGCCCACGTCGTGGCTATACAGCATCCTCTCTAGCTTGTCGAAAGCCACACGGGGTCCGAACATCTCTTGAAGGCGTCCTTGCACGTCAGCGGGCAAGTTTCTCATCTTGTGGTTTGTCCTTTCCTGTAGAGTTGCTATATGGTCGAAATCTCGGAGATGCGCCGCAGGCGTGCCAGCAGACTAAGGCGTTCCTCGCCCATCTCCGAAAAGGTTTTGGCGACGCGCCGCAACATGTGGGGGATCTGATCCTGTCGCTCCGTATCGAGCACGACGACCGAGTCCAGGGCCTCCTCCAGTTCCTGGCGGCGCAGGCCGCAGGCCTGGGAGAGCTCGTCAAGGCGTTGCGTCCAGCCCGCTTCGGGCAGTGGGGCATGGCTCAGAAACTGCCCGGCGTAGATGGCGGCGACGAACTCGCCCTGGACCTCAATCCTGCCCCAGATGTAGGACAGCCCAGCGTGGCAGACCGCAGGCCGGGGTGTGGCGCCCTGGACAGCGGCCGCGGCTTGCCAGGAAGAGGTGCAGCGTTTCCGGCCCTCGCGACTGCCGAGGATCAGGCTACAGAATGCGCAGGTGTTGGCCATGGGGATGATCGGCCTGCCGTCCCGGTCGGTGGTCACGGCACCCACGCCCAGGGCCTCGGCAAAGACCTCCTGGATGGGCTGGATGCAAGAAAGGGGCAATGCCTGCGCCGAAGGCTCCAATTGACTGCCGGTGGGCGGTGCTTCGGGGATCTCGAGGCCGGCCTGCCGCTCCTGAAGCCAGGCCTCGATGGCCTCGCGGGAAAAGCGCCACTGCCCCCCGACCTTGAAGCCGTGGAGGCGCCCATCTCTCAGCATGCGATAGATGGTAATGCGATCAACCTGCAATAGGTTCTGCAACTGGCGGGTCGTCAACAGGCTGCTATCTTGGTTCATCGACAAAAGTGTACTAAACTTGTGACGTAGTGTCAAATCTATAGGACAGCCCGGCAACTTGGTACGACTTGTTATATCAGGAACTCTCTCCTGCTAGCATACAGCGTCTCTCTTGCTGGCGCAGCCCCCGGGACGCGCCAGCCCTATTCCTCTTGATCCTGGAGTCGAGCGGCTCAAACAGTCCCCGCATAAGGGCATCTGCGCGCCATGCCAGCAGAGGCAAGCAATTGGTAGCCCCTTTGCCCCTCACTCGGTAAAGATCACTTTGGGGCTGTCCCAGAAGTATGGGACAGCCCCAATCTACCGTCCTGTGCCCGTGCTCTAAAGATGGGCGAACGCCGTGCTTAGCCGGCAGGCGCTGCGCCTAGACGGCTGGTATCCCCCGCCCGCACCTTGGCCGGTTCTGCATCCGCTTCGGGCAGCAGCTCGCGATAGGTCAGCGTCCAGGCACTGGAGAAAAAGACTTCCTTCAGCCCACCCAGGCACCACCACGGGGCTAGCATCACAAGGATGAAGATGGGCAGCCCGACCAGGATCGCCAGGAGCACCGGCAGAGCGCCGTCAAAGACCAGACCGGAGAGCAGGTACACCAGGTAGGCGGGCAGTGCACCGGCCACGCCCCCCAGGGCGATGAAGGCGATCAGGAGGGGGAACAGCACTAGGAAGCTGAGGGCGATGACGATGGCCCAGCCGAGGGAGATACCCAGCATGATGAGCCACATGACCAGCACTTCGACCGGTTTGCGCCTGACGACGGCCCAGCCGCGGCGGATCGAGGCGCCGGCGCCCAGGGACTCCAGCGCACATGCCTGCCGGAAGAACCGCTTCAGCACCGACAACAGGGTCCCGACGACGATGGCCAGCCCAATGCCGGCCGCAAAGAGGCCTCCCGTCAGCAGCGAACCGGCGATGAGGCTGGCCGGGGTGCTGCCCTGGATGCCGAACACCACGGGCGCGAAGGCCAGGGCGAACAACACCAGGAAGGCCAGGATCACCGGGATGTCGATGGCGAGGTCGATGAGGAAAAAGCGCCAGGCGGTGCGCGACAGGCCCAGCCGCAGGCCCTGCCACACCCCCCGCCGCTCCCCCGTGTCCTCATAGTCGCCCACCATGCGGATCAGCGCCGTCTCGCTCACATAACGCGCCACCTTGGTCACGAACAGCGTGACGGCAAAGGCCGCCGCCAACACCGCCAGAAAGGCGACGGCGTCGACGACAAAGCGCCGGCCCAGCTCCTCCCTGAACAGCGCGTCGAGCTCGCGTAGGGCGATGGACATTTCTGCCTCTGCGCCATCGAGTTCCTCCTGAAGCGTCCTCTGCAGCGCGTCGTAGAAGGTTTCACCCGCCAGCGGGGTAACGACCATGCCCTGTGGATCCCGGTTGTCGTTATCCAGACGGCTGAGCCACACCGCGTCCCAGGAGAACGTGACGACCCCCAGGACGATGCCAAAGATCCAGAGCGCCCGGTAGCGCGTCACCATGTGCCAGGATTGTTTCAACACTTTTCCGTAATCCATCATTACCTCCTATAGAAAACGCAGTACGGAGCCCGGCGATTGCCGGTGCTTGAATCCGCCGTACCACAGGCAGATCGGAAACAGCACAAGCAGGCCGAGCAGCCACATAGGATACACCGCAGGAATGCTGGTGCCGCTGGGCGCCAGCAGGTAGCCGAGCCCGGCATACAGGAAGAGGTGGAGCAGGTAGAAAAAGAGGGGTGCACGTCCGAACACGGCCAACGGCTGCAGAAGCCGCTGCGCCCCCTCTCTGGCCCGGGACAGGGCTGACAGCAGGATCAGGTTTGCGCCCATCGTCATCAACGTAAAGGCCATGCTGGGCGGGTACTTGACCGGATTGAGGAAGTCGATCCAGGAATTGCTCATCCGCGGCCGGACGTTGCCAAACCCATCCAGAGAGCGCACGACGACAAAGGCCAGCAGGAAGGCAACGCCGAGCTTCCAGGCCCGGCTGTATGCGCGCTTGGCGTCCGCTCGTAGCCAGTGACCAAAGGCCAGGCCAAAGGTCACCAGCTCCAGCCAAGGCAGGATGGGGTAGTTCGACCACAGGGCAGCATCCCCGCCCGGGCGCAGCAGGATCACGTTGGCCGGATCGTGTTGGATGGCGTTCCACATGCCCAGCCCGGGATGCAGGAATTCAATGCCGACAAAGAGGATCAGGGTCAGCGCCCACAAGTAGATCGGCTGCAACCAGAGCAGCAGGCTGCCCAGGATCATCGTGCCGCCCAGTGCGAACAGGACGCCGATGTACATGTCCAACTCCCAGCCCGTGGGCGATAGTTCCCAAGCACGGTTGACGATCAGCAACTGCAGGGCGATGAGCAGCGCCCCGCGCACCAGGAAATGGCGGATGACGGCCCAGCGGCTCCATCCCCGCGCCTGCCGCGACTGGGCAAAAAGCAGCATCCCAGCACCCATCAGGAAGAAGAAGCCGGGAGCGGCGAGGTGGGTGACCAGGCGTGTCAGAAAGGCGAGGGCATCGTAGTAGACCGGATAGGCGCCATCCCATATCTCGCTGGCAGCATGGTTCTGCCCGACAAAGAGGTTGGCGTGGTCGAGGGCCATGAAGACGATGATCAATCCGCGCAGGGAATCCACCGCAAAGAGGCGTGAGGCCTTGCTCTGCGCCTTCTCCCCTGCCGGATCCTTCCCATGCTCAGACATCATTCGCCTTCCATCTCGCTTGCCAGGACCCACTCATTGCCGCATGCCTCAGGGAACGGCTGCGGCGCGAGGTGCCCAGGGGCAGCGAGCTATTCCCAAGGCACCAAGCCGTAGACGGCGTGGCCAAAGACTGTCTCAAACAATGCCGGGTGGGCCTCATACACCTCCGGCGGCGTGACCAGGGCCACAAAGTAGGATGTCGCATCCCCTTCGGCCAGGGCCAGCTCCACGTGCATAGCATCGGGCCCCGCATCCTTGACCTGAACCTCTAGTGAGTACAGATCCCAGTTGAAGGCCCTACCACGGTAGTGTCCCCCGGCTTCCGGAAGTTGCTCCAAGCTGACCTGGGACAGCACCAGATCTACCAGTTCGTCCCGTGGTCCGGGGTATGCCTGTTGAACGATCACGGCCATGCCGCCGTCAGCGGCCAAGCTCGGACACTCAAAGTTGCCCGGTGCCGATTCGCTGCAGGTCACCGGCACGACGCCGCCGATGCCGAGATCCCTGTCGAAGAAGGGGACGAGGGCGATCGAACCGCTGTCCCCTGCAGGCAGTGACCCGGCACAGCCAGTCAACCCCAGGAGGATCGTGGCCAGGATGCCGCAAAACAGCCTTCTCTTCACTCCCTCTTCCTCTTCAACTCCACGCCTGCTGGCCGGCGTGCCATCGCTGATATGCACCACCAGCGTACTGCGCCCCGATGTCTGGACGCGGTGCCCTCAGTGTAACACGAGACACCCGGCACCGCATCGGCCGGTCCACCAATCTTTGGCATGGACACCTGGCCAATCTGCCCTTGGCCACATGGCCCCCGGATACATGGCCACTGGCAGCCTGGCACCGTCCTCGGTCTTGCCCCTTACCTGTCTCAGCTTGTTCTGATCGCCGCCCAAGCTGGAGGAACCGCCTTGACCCACGGTTCCCTCTGTGGTAACCTATATGTGCCCTCCATTCCGCCATCAGATTGGGGCGCTCACAGATGAGTCCCTGCAACGCCTTGCGGCTGCGGAATCGGAGGTGCAGAATGGTTGGCTGTATACGCAAACTCACCTTTGCAGTCAGGTGAGCCTGGAAAAGAGGATGACATTGGCACGCCGAAAGCCGAAACGAAACGATCCCTGCCCCTGCGGCAGCGGTAAACTCTATAAGCACTGCTGCAAACCTAGCCGCTCTGAACAGCACCAGCGGCAGCGGGAGATTGCCCTGGCACCGCCGGACGAACCGCTGCCTGGAGCCGTCGACGAGTTCCTGCCCGAAGAACTCGCCCAGATGATTCACGAGGTAGAGCGCCAGGCGCCCCCCGGGTTCATAGATCCGCTGCGTGATATACTCATCATGGCAGAGGAGTCGGCTGCGGCCGAGGAGACGTACGAGGAGGTCATCGCCGCGGCCCGCGAACTTGAGCAACATCGCTCCGAGTTGTTGGCTCTGGATGAGGATACGATCGCAAAGGCGGCCGAGCGCCTCTTTGCCGAGGACCGGTTCCGGCCATTTCGCTTCGGCGCCGAGGAAGTCCACAGGGCCTTTGTGGCGGTGGGTTTCCCGGAGCGGTATGGCACCTCTGCACAGGACGCCGGCCCGTACCATAAGGCCATCGTCTATCTCACGGACAAACCCCGCCGCAAAGAGATGGCCCGCCAGCTTCTTGCCTGGTTGCCCGAGTACGTGGATGCCGGTCGCTACCTGGATGCGCTGCTCGTACAGAGCAGCGCCCATTGGATGGTCGAAGAGCCTGAGCAAGCCAATCCATTCCTGACCGAAATGTTCCGCCTTGGCTTCATCGACTGGGCGGACCAGATCCAGGCCCAGCAGGAAGAGCTGATCCAGAAGGTCGGGCTAGACGTCGCGCAATTCGACAAACTGAGCCCGGGCGACTTCCAGGCTTGGCTGCAGGCGCAGATGGCGGACCCTGAGATCGGAGCTTGGGTCGAGTCCTATCTGGCCGACCATCCCATGCTCAGGGAGTACAACTCGGCCAACTCTCGGGCGTTGGAGCAGGCTGTGCCGTACCTGCTGGGACGGGAGGACGCCAGCCGGCTCCTGCTATCCCCCGAGGAGCTCGAACCGTGGATGGCAGTCCTCGCCGAGCGGCTGGGCGCGGTTGGGGATGCGGCGCTGAGCGCCACCGGGCGAGAAGAAGCTGACGACAACGGGGCGATCGAGGAGCACCTGACCGAACGCGTCTTTGAGGTCGCCCTCGAGATGGCGCCTGCCATCTTCGCGCCCGGCCGGCTGGCTGGGCTGGTGACCGAACTCAGGGACTATCGCCACGACCTGCAGCAGGCTGGCGAGGAAGAGGCTGCCGCCCTGGCCACGACTGCGCTGCTGAAGGTGATCGGCGAGGACGAACCTGCAGCCAACCGTTTCCTCGTCGCCATCTGTGTAGCATCGCTCCGCCTGATGCTCATCGATCTCTACGAGCACTCCTAGCGGTGGTCACCTCGCCAAGCACACGTCCACCACCATGCACATAGACTGCCACAAAGTAGAGTCCCGGCGACTTGTGTAGTCGAACCCTGGCAGCCGAATGGAGCCGCGCACGTTACTTGGTCTGACGCCTACCCACCTCAGCAGACCTATCTCACAGCTCGCCGAAAGCTGGACACAGCAAGGAGCGTCCAAACAACGATTCCGGCAAAGGCCAACAGGCGTACGAGGGCCGGCCAGGAGGATTCCCAGATCCATAGCCCCACCATAATGGGGAGAAACAACACCCAGACAATGACCTCCGCCACGGAGGGTAGCGCTCTCACCCAATTCCAGACCAAGTCCAGCCACTCTCGGTTCATAGCCAGTGCGATGGCGAACCCGACCCATAGCATCGCAAAGATGACGATGGCGTATGTGCCAAGCACTCGTGAAGCAGCAACGTTCCAGAATGATGAGTCTCTCATAGTCTACCTCAACCTTACCTTTGCCATTGGCCTTGCAGATGAGGGCTGAGCAGAGCTTCCCGTTCCCACAGAACCCTCATGCCATCTCTGATGACGCTCTTTGTTCCTTCATCCAACGGCAATTGGATCCAGTGCCGTGTTGTCAGGCCATACTCTACTTCAGGTCCACCCTCATACCATACTCGAAGCGATGTCACGGTTCCATAGTCTTCGGTCTGCTGTCTCTCGACCAATCCGAATCGCTTCACCCAGCCCGTGTTCTCCAGATATCTGTGGGGGTCATTGACCAGCACAACGAGATCGACATCCGAAGCCTCGGTTGCCGTATCTCTAGCATATGAGCCGACCAGTGCGACAGCCAGGATATCAGGTTGAGTTGATGCCCAACTCGCGAAGGCGTTGAGCAAGTCCGTGATATCTTCGGTCACCCTGTAGTGCACCACATTACGCACGGCCGCCATCTCCGAGTCCGCCGTCTAGCCGGACCACACCAGATCCAGCAATACCAACCCGCCAAGGATTCACCCAGCCCTCTTACCCTCACTCACGCGTACTTCCGGAGGGCCTCGCTCAGCGGGTCAAGATAGACGTGACCCTCCACCGCCACAGAGGCCAGGTAGCCCCAGATCCGCCACAGATCACGCCTCTCCCAGAAGCCGGGATCGATGGCCCGTTCCTCGCGGTAGCCATCAAAGACGTCAGCCGGTACTGGCTGAAAGCCATCGACCCAGGCCAGATCCACCTCTGGGTTCCCAAAGTAGACCGCAGGGTCGATGACCACCGGCCCCGCTTCCGTGCTGATAAAGTTGTTCTGCTGGGCGTCGCCATGGAGGAGCGAGGGCACGACGTCAGGGCCGCAGAGCGCCGGAAGCCGCGAAATAACCTGCTCGACCTGCCGCCTCAGCTCGCGGGGCAGATGGCCGGAGTCGATGGCTAACCGCAGACCAGCCCACAGCCGGCGCTCGGCATAGAAAGCCGGCCAGTCGCCCACCGGCCGGTTATCCTGGGGCAGAGGCCCAAAGTAACCATTCGTCTCCAGGCCGAACCGCTCCCCCTTCACCTCGTGGATGCGGGCCAGCGTCCGGCCGATCTGTCGCCAGTGGGCGGCCGTCCTCTCGACGGCTCGCACCGCCTCCAGCACCAGGATGGTTCCACCTTCGACCGGGAGCGTGCCCACCGGTCTGGGCGTCAGGACGCCGGCCCGCTCAGAGAGCAGCCGCAAGCCGGCCAGCTCGACCTCAAACTGATCGAAGCCATTCATCGCTTCGCTTAGCTTCGCAAACACCGGAAAGGATCCATCGGAAAGGATGGCGGCGGGATGGCAGGCATAGTCTGCCATATCCCGGGCAGCCCTCACCCTCCAAGGCCGCCCCGTGTGTTCGGACACGGCCTGTTCTATGGCAGAGCGAAAGGGACTGCCTGCGAGGCGAACCGTTGGGACCTGATCCCGGCCGAACCCGAACTCCATCCTCAGGTCGCCCGTTGTCCGGCGGCCCCCACCACCTCGCGGATGGCGTCGATCACGGCTTGGGGCTGGTCGATCTGTATGTGGTGGCCGCTCCCGCGGACCGTCACCTGCCTGCCGCGGGGTGAGAGGGCAGCCAGTTCCGCCTGCAATTCGCGCACCACGGCCCTCAGCTGCTCGACCTCTTCCGCGGGTACCTGCCCCTCGAGGGCATCAAACTGATCCACGGCCGTCAGCACGACCAGGGGGATGTCGCCTAACGATCTGATCTTTGCTGCGCGTACCGCAGCAAAGTGCTCCTCAAGAGAGCGCGTCTCCTCGGCCACCGTCCTGAAGAAGCCATCAGAGAGGACCACGGCCAGGCCCATCTCCCGGACCCGTTCTGGGATGGTGCCCAGGAACCGGCCCGCATAGCGTTTCAGAAACGGCGCCAGGAACCCGGTACGGTTCAACCGACCCATCAGACCCAACAGCCGCACCGTCTGGTTGCGGGCCCTCCGATTGAGCCGCGCGATCGAGGCGGGGAACCGCTGCTCTTGCTCCTCGTGGGCTGCATCGACCAGCACCATGCCTGCCACCTCGTCGGGATAGCGGTGGGCATAGAGTCGGACGAACATGCCTCCTTTCGAGTGTCCTACGAGCACGTACGGTGGCGGCACGCCCGCAGCCCCAAGCAGGGTGTGCAACTCCTCCACGATGTTCGCTACGGTGCGCGGCCTCGGGCCTCGCTCGCTCCAACCCAACCCAGCGCGATCGTAGCTGCACACCCTGGCAACCTTGGCCACCTCTGCCTGGACCAGGTCCCAGCTCAGGGAGAATTCGGCGGCCTCCATCACCACGATCGGATCGCCAGGGCTGCCATTGTCCCCCTGGCACTGCATGTGCAGGTAGTAGCCGCCGACATCTACCAACTGACCTGGCGCGGGATATTTTGCCGCCAGATCCCGTCGGATGCGCCTGCTGCGTAAGCACAGCCCTGTCGCCACAAAGATCAACAACAGAAGGATGCCACCGGCTATGCCGAGTGCTAAGAGCATACTCTCCCTCAAAGCCCCTGGCCGATGACGATCCCCGTAGGGGCGCAGCATGCTGCGCCCCTACCGCGGTGGCCACTGATTGAACCGGTTGGGTGGTGCATTCGGATGCAATTGATCGTCCGCCCAGCGAGCCGGGTTGTCTTCTATGTACTCTCGAATCCGATTCAAGGATGTATCATTGCGGATGATGTGCTCCCAGTAATTGCGCTGCCAGAAAGGCGTACCCGGTATGCCGCGCAGTTCGTTGATCTGCTTGGTCGCTTGGTACTTGTAGTAGGCGACAGTCTGCCCGAGCGACGGCCTCTTCATCTGAGAAGGCCCAGTCGATGTCGCAGAGTCTCTGGGCGCGGCAACCGCGCCCCTACCGATGCCGTCTTTGTCATCCGTGTGCGCGGCAACCACATCCCTAGCATTATCACCCGCGTCGTGTAGGGGCGAGGTCTCCTCGCCCTTTTCCTCACTTCGCGGGATCGCTGCCGGCACCTGGATCACAACCACCGCATGCACATGATTGGGCATCGTCGTGAACGCATCAATGGAAATGCTCGGGAAGTGGACTGGCACCTGATGCCAATAATCGTGAGCCGCCTGCCCCCATTCGTTCAGGCGCATCTCGCCGTCAACCACTTTCCCCAGCAGACACTTGCCGCCGCGCACACAGACCGTCACAAAGTAGAACCCCGCCGAGGCATAGTCGTAGCCCGGTAGACGGATCGAGCGGCGATGATGCTCCTTCCAGTCCTCTGTCATCGCTGGACCTTCGATCGACCTTTGAGCAGCCTCACCTCCGACGTCGGCTCAGATCCCCAAATACGCCGCCCGCACGTGCTCGTCCTTCGCCACCTCGCGGCTGGGTCCCTCTAGCTCGACGCGGCCCTCGGCCAGCACGTAGCCAAACTCGCTGACCGCCAGCGCCATCTGCACGTTCTGCTCGACCAGGAGCATCGTCAGCCCCTCCTCCTTCAGGCGCTGTAGCACCTCGAAGAGGCTGAGCACCAGCAGCGGGGCCAGGCCCAGCGACAGCTCGTCGAACATCAGGATTGCCGGCTCAGCCATCAGCCCCCGGCCTACTGCCAGCATCTGCTGCTCGCCGCCGGAAAGCGTGCCCGCCTTCTGGTCCGCCCGCTCCTTCAGGCGCGGAAGCATGTCGTACACCTTCTCCAGGTTCTCTTTGAAGTGGGCCTTGGAGCGTTTGGTATAGGCCCCCATCTCCAGGTTCTCGTACACGCTCATGCTGGGGAAGAGCTGGCGGCCCTCCGGCACCAGCACGATGCCCTGCGCGGCTTTGCCATGGGGCGAGACGCGTGTCACGTCTTGCCCGTCAAAGACAATGGCGCCCTCCGAAGGGCGGATCAGGCCCATGACTGTGCGCAGCAGCGTCGTCTTGCCCGCACCGTTGGAGCCCACCAGGGCGGTCAGTTTGCCCTGTTCCAGGTTGAGGGACACGTCCCACAGGATCTGCACGTCGCCATAGCCCGAAGACACGTTCTGGATCTCTAGCAGCGCCATGCTCAATCCTCCCCCATGAAACGCGCAGCCAGCTTGGGATCGCCCAGGTAGGCCTCGATCACCTTGGGATCGTTGGCCACCTCGTCGGGTGTGCCCTCTGAGATCTGCTCCCCGTAGTCGAGGACGATGACCCGGTCCGAAACGTTCATCAGCGCGTGCATGACATGCTCGATGATCAGGATCGTCACCCCCCGGTCGCGGATCAGGCGCACCACCTCTACCATCTCGGCGATTTCGGTCGGGTTCAGGCCGGCCAGCACCTCGTCTAGGAGCAGCAGGTAGGGACGGGCGGCCAGGGCCCGGGCCAACTCCAAGCGCTTCTTCTGGGCCACGTTCAGGCTGGCGGCAAGTTGGTTGCGTCGTTCAGCCAGGCCGGTGAAGTTCAGCACCTCGTCGGCGATCTCTTCCGCCTCTCGCAAAGGCCGCTGCTCGTGTCCAAAGCAGGAGCCGGCCATCACGTTTTCCAGGACCGTCAACTCCTCCAGGGGCTGGACGATCTGATGGGTGCGCGCCAGCCCCAGACGGGCGACGTGGTAGGGCTTCCAGCCGGTGATGTCCTGGTCGCGAAAGAGGACCCGACCTTCCTCCGGCGCGTAGATGCCGTTGATACAGTTGAACAGTGTGGTCTTGCCGGCGCCGTTGGGCCCGATCAGCCCCAAGATCTCGCCCTCGGGCAGGTCAAAGGTCGCGTGGACCAGGGCTCTCAGGCCGCCAAAGCTCTTGCATACATCCTGGACCTGCAGAATCGGCTCTCCACTCATATCAGCACCCTCCGCAGGCGGGGAAAGCGGCCCCGCAACCAGCCGATCGCGCCCGCCGGGATGAACAGGATGATGACCAGCAGCAAGACACCGGCCACGGCCAGTTGGATGTTCTTGAACAGAGTGCTGACCAGCAGTAGCCCTCGCAGGCGTTGGTAGGCAGCAGCACCCAGGATGGGTCCCAGCACCGTTCCCTGCCCGCCGAGCATGACCATGACGATCCCTTCGATGGATTGGTGCAGCACAAAGGCGTCGCCGGGCTCGACGTTGCCGTTCTTGAAGAAGAAGAGCACACCCAGCATCCCCGGAAAGACGGCCGACAGCACGTAAGCCCACGTCTTGGCCCTCGGCGCCACGACCCCCATTACCTCGGCCGCGTCCTCATTCTCTCGGATGGCCATCAAGCCCAGGCCAAAGCGCGACGTCTTCACCAGGAAGCTAACCAGGACAACCAGAATGGTCAACAGCGCGGTAGCGATGTAGGCAATCCACAGCGCCCGGTCGGGACCGCCGTAGGACTGATAGACGCGGAAGTTGAGCGTCATGCCGATGGGCCCACCAAAGGGCTCAAAGTTCTTGATGAAGGCCCGCATCGCCTCGTTGACACCGATGGTCGCCAGGGCAAAGTAGGCACCGCGCAGCCGCAGGATGGCCCTGCCCAGCAGGAACGCCAGGACGGCGGCGCTCAATCCCCCGGCCAGTGCGGCCACTGCCAGATGCACGCCATAGACATCCATAAGGAAAAAGCCAACGTAGCCGCCCAACCCGAAAAAGACGATGTGACCAAAGCTTACATAGCCGGTGTAGCCCAACAGGATGTTCAGGCTGGAGGCAAACGCCACCGCCTTCAGGATGGTGAACGACGTCTCGCGGGCATAGGCCGAGTTGCTGGCTAGGGCGGGCCACACGCAGAAGGCCGCCGTCGTCACCAGGGCCAACCAGAGTCCCGGGTTCCCCAGTTGTTTTTTCATGTCTTGCTCCCGAGCAGACCCTGCGGCCGGACCAGCAGGATGAGGACGAACAAGACGAACTCCAGGACGGGTACCCAGGAAGTCTCCATGAAGGCTGGGATGATACCCTCCAGGGCACCAAGCAGCAGGCCGCCGATGAGGGCGCCCAGCGGGTTACCCAGGCCACCCAGCACACAGATGACAAAGCTCTTGAGCTCGTAGGAGCCGCCGGCCAGGATCGTGAAGGGGAAGAAGGTGGCGATCAGCCCGCCCGAGATGGCCGCGAACATCGTGCCCAAGCCGAAGGCCAGTGCCAGGATCCAGCTGGTGGGGATGCCCATCAGTTCAGCAGCGGCCCGGTTGTCCGATACGGCGCGGATCGCCTTGCCTGGTCGGGTTCGATATAGGAACAGGTAGAGCAGGCCTGTGACCAGTACCGAGGCCAGGGCAGCCAGCAACCGAGTCCAGGGGATGGTCACCGGACCCAGGAAGAAACTGCCCAATGAAAAGTCCACGTTGCGTGGGGAGGTGGTGAATACCGCTGTGGCGATACCGATGATGATCATGTTCACCGCGAACGTCGCCAACAGCGTAGACAGGTGCGGGGCGTTGATTACCCGCTGGACCGCCATCCAATAGATCAGAACACCCAGCAGCAGTCCGCCGGCGGCCACCAGGAGTAGGGTCAGATAGGGGTTCAGACCCAGTCCGGTAAAGCCCAGGTAGATGCCGAACATGCCCAGGGCGATGATCGGGCCATGGGCCAGGTTGATCACGTCCATGACGCCCCAGATGAGTGACAGGCCCATAGCCGCGATGCCGTACACAAAGCCCAGCAGCAGTCCATCCATCAGGGAGGGAACAATCATAGCGCCTCCTCGCGCAGAAACCACGGCAGGGGCGGGGTCGTCCCTTCCGGGACAGGCCTCGCCCCTGCAGGGCATCGCTACGGCTTGGGATAGAGAACGTCAGCGGTCTTGCCTTCCAACGGCCAGACCACTTGTTTTGTGAGGTTGCCCGCATCATCCGTCTGCCACTGGACATAGACCATGCTGTGGCCGATCTGCAGGCCGTGCGCCTCTGCACTGGTATCAAACTTGATGTGGCCATAGGCGGTCAGCATGTCCATGGCCTCCATCGCCGCCTTGACGGCATCGGGATCGGTCGAGTCGGCGTCCATGATGGCCTTCTGCAGGATCTGGCCTGCGGCATAGCCGCCCATGGAGTGATACGAGGGCTCCTCGTCGTAAGCATCCTCGTATGCCGACACAAACTCTGAGCCGAGCACGCCGAACCAGTCCATGCCGGCCGCCTGGGCCGACTCGGGTGTGAACTCAGCCAGCGGCTCCCACTGGCTGGGACCGATAACCCCCACCGCTGCATCGCCCAGGTCAGCAAAGTCTGGCTCGGGCGGGGCGACCAGCAGAGCGAAGTAGTTGATGCCGACTTCCTTCTCATAGATCTGGCGCGCAAAGGTGCTGCCATCCTGGAAGTGGCCGCCACCCAAGATGGCTTGGGCGCCCGAGTCGAGGATCTTGTTGATGAAGGGGCCAAAGTCCTGCGTCTCCGAGTCATAGCCCTCAAAGAGCACAACCTCATAGCCCTCGCCTTCGGCGTAGGTCTTGGCGGCGTTGACCACGTCCGTGGAGAACTTGTCATTCTCGTAGACAAAGGCCAGCTGCTTGACGCTGGAATCGGTGTTTGCCAGCAGATCCACGGCCCCGGTCAGGTAGCGGCTGGCGGGCGTATAGGCCTGGAAGACCAGGGTGTAGCCCTCCATGTAGGTCGAGTCCGAGGCAGCACCCGTCGTGATCATGATCTTGCCGTACTGCTGGGCGATGAGGGCCGCTGCCGACGTCAGGCCACTGGAGTAGGGGCTGATCAAAAAGTCGGCATTGTCCTCGGTTGCCAGACGGGTGTACAGCTCCTGGACGCGCTCGGTGGTGCTCTCGTCGTCATACGTCTTGTAGTCGAACTTGACCACCGTGCCGTCGCTCAACGTGATGCCGCCGGCATCGTTGACTTCGTTCATCCACAGCATCAGGCCATTCACCTGGCGCAGGGAGGAGACGTTGTACTTTCCCGTCTGCGATGTGGTGAAGCCGATGACCATCGTCACCTCTTCGCCCATCGGTTGTTCAGCTGTCGTTGCCTCCGGTGCCTGTGTCGCCTCGGGGGCCATCGTTGGCTCCGGTGCCATGGTCGGCTCAGCTGTCGCACCGCAGGCGGCCAGAGATACAGTCAACAAGGCAAGAACCATGATCCAATAGGCTAGCTTTTTCATTTCTCTCGCTCCCTTTCTTTATCTTTGTCCGCTCAGAAAGCCAGCGCCTCGTTTGATAGCAGCCCCCTTTCTACCAGGACCCTCGTCCCGAATCATGTCCTATGCTAGCGTCCAATGGTAGGGCGAGAACCCCTCGGCACCCCAGCCCCGGCCTTCTCGTGCGTCCCGGATCCGGGCACCGACAGCTGCTAGGCCCTCAACCAGCGACTCCAGGCTCACCCCTTCCACCTTGACGGTGACGATGGCCTTGCCGCTCTGCCTGCCGGGCAGCGTCGTTAGTCGCACGATGTTGCCGCCCAACTCGCTGATGCGACCGGTGAGCTCTGCCAGCGCCCCCTTGACATCCTCGATCTCCAGCGTCAGGCGCACGCCGGTGCTGCGCGCCCCCAGTTGCTCGGTGAAGAGGTTGAATAGGTCGGTCTCGGTGATGATGCCGATCAACCGCTTGCCGTGCACGACCGGCAGACAACCAAACTTGTGCTCGGCCATGACCAGGGCGGCTTCCTCCAGCGGGCATTCTTCGTCCACGACCACGACCGGCGTGGTCATCGCATCGCGGACCTCCATCCTGGCCAGCAGAAAGTTGACCTCCCAGACGCTCAGCGAGGTGGCCGGCGAGGGGGAGGCCTGCAGCAGGTCGGTCTGCGTGACGATGCCCACCAGGGTCTCCTTGTCCTTGACCACGGGCAGGTGCCGCACCCGGTTTTGACGCATGGTGCGGATGGCGTCTTCAATCGACGTCTTGGGGGAAACAACCAGCGGTTCCTTGGTCATCCAATCCTTGACGAGCATTCGGCTTGCCTCCTGGAATGAAAGGTCTGGCGGGCGGTTGCTACCACCCTCATGTGTGGTTATCTGGTTGTACGGAAAATGGATATCGGCGTTCTGGTTTGTCTGAGGATCTGCAGTGACGACAGTATCTCGGATCCATGCCGAGCAGCCCCTGCTCAGCCCTGGCGGCCTGTGTCTACAGACGAATTATACCCAAGTTTTCACCTTTCGGCAAACGGCGCCCAAGACCCCCTTGCCGCTTGCCTACAACCCTCACCCACAATCACTCCCCGCCAGCCGATCCCATCAGCACTGGACTGCTCAGGCGCGCGGTCAGCGTCTCCGAACCGGGAAGATGTGCCTACCCGACCCCCTACTGTGATCCTCGCGGCAATCGACCCTCCTGGAAGCTCTCAGCTTCCAGGAGGGTGATCCCAGATTCCCTTTGAGAAACCCGAACATTCGGTTTACAATGGAAGGGTAAGCTGCGATCCGTACCTTACCAACAAAGAAAGGAGAAGACCCAGACCCATGCCCAGGCCCTCTCCCCTACCGGCCATCTACAACCCTACCAGTACCCTCCCACCATTGAACCTAGGGAAAGAAGGCCCGGGGTGGGTGGGATCCCATACGACAGCGCCTAACGTTTCAACGTTTCAACGTGCCAACGTTTCAACGCATAAACGTTCAAGCGTGCCAACGCCCCCTCACCAGCGGTGCCGGATCCCCTCCTCGGGCTGCTTTTTCTGCCATTCCAGCAGCCGCGTACGGGTCACCGGCACGCCCACGATCAGCGTCAGGGCCACGATCGACGCTACGACGATGGCCGTGATAAAGATCGACAGCGTGTCGTTATGCTTGACCGCAATGCCGGCATAGGCCCACAGGATCACCAGCACGTAGGCCACGTCGCCCCGCGTCAGGCTCACCAGCGAGGCGATGATGCCGGCCACGATCAGGATGAGGATGCCCCACCACTCCTCGCTCAGCCCCCAGCCGCCCCAGTTCAGGTAGTCGAGCAGCGACGTCACGTTGGCCACCGTCGCCACCGTGATCCAGCCCAGGTAGATGCTAAAGGGCACGCGCAGCAGCCAGGTCTCGGCCGGATTGGCCCGCGTCCGGCCGATGCCGATGCGCAGGTAGATGGCGATCAGGCACAGCAGCAGCACCACCATCGCCACCAGCGTCCAGACGAAATACTCATAGTGCCACAAAAAGATCCAGGCGATGTTCGCCGCGCAGCTCAGGGCATACCAGTAGCCGATGCGCCGCAGCCGCGGGTTCTCCCGCTGCGAGGGCAGCGCCTGGTAGACGCTAAAGGCCAGCAGGCCGATGTAGATCAAGCCCCAGATCGAAAAGACGTAGCCCGCCGGCACAAAATAGACGTCAAAGCGGTCCGAGATCTCGCCCGTGGTCTGGCCGTTGAGGGGCAGGGCGGTGGCCAGGGCGTTGACCACGATGACGGCGATCGTGCCCAGGACGTTGACGGCTTGTCGAATGATGTCTCTCATGTCGGTTCTCCTCCTCGCTGTGTTGGTTCCAGTCGTTGTCTAGGCTGGTCCGTACTTGGCCCGGACCTTCTCGCTGACGTCCACATCCTCGCCCACGGCATAGAGGTAGCGCTTCGAACCCTCCTCGCTCATGTACTTGAAGCGGTCGGCCAGCGACTTGGCCGTGGCGTCCACCCCTTCTTCCTCAACTCGTTGCTGCAGCCAGGTGCCAAAGCTGCCATGCTCTTGGGCGATCTTGACCATTTCGGCAGCATTGTCCACCGTGGCCCGGATCTTGGCCTTGTAGCGGATGATGCGTTCATCGTTGCTCAGCCGCTCCACGTCTACGTCGGTAAAGTCGGCCACCGCCTCTACATCAAACTGCTCAAAGGCTTCCAGGAAACCGTCCCATTTGCCCATGACCACCTGGCGGTTCAGCCCGCCCATAAAGATCACGGCCGTCATCATCTCCAGGTAGCCGGCGTCCTTCTCCGGCCGCTGGCCGGGTTCCACATTCAACATGGTCTACCCTCCTTCTTTTACCGGCAATCGTTCCACCTCTGTTGGACCGTTCTGATCCTTGGTCGCCTCCATCAGCTTCACCACCTGGTACTCCGACGCGGCCTCGGCCTGCTGCAGCACCTCGATGACGTCGTAGCAGGCCCGGATCTGCGCGGCCACTTCCTCCGGCGATCGCTCCGGATCGGCGCTGATCTCCACCGCCGCCGCCGTCAGCATCCAGGTCAGCAGCTTGCCAAAGGCCTCCTCGTTGAACCACAGCACACCGTGGTAGCGGTTGACCTGCATGAACTGCTGCACTTCACCGTCCCTGAGCCAGCTGGTCAGCACCTGGTACGCCTCACCCTCTTTCCCGGCATCGACCTGCCACCACTGCTGGTGGTTGATCAGGATCTTGATCGTGCCCACCGTCCACCAGGCTGCCCCGTCGTCCAGGCCCAGGTCCTGCAACGCTCGAGCGATCAGCTTGCCGAGCAGCCATTCGTCCATCCAGCTCCGGCTCAGCTCGGCGAACTCCTCCTCGCGGACGGCCTTGCCCACGGCATGGGTAAAGACCCAGCCCAGGAGCGTGCTCCACGCCGCCGGATCGCCGTCCAGGTGCGACGTCGCCAGCGCTATGGCCTCCTCCGATCCGTCGGAGGCCAGGCCCGGAAAGCGCTCGGCCAGCACCGGCAACTGCAGCGCTGCCTCCAGCTTGCGCTGCACCTCCGCAGCGACGGCCTCTGGATCGCCCGCCCCGCCGGCGAATTCCTTGACCTGCTGCAGCAGTTGCTCTATCCTGCGTTCCGCCTCGGTCAGCGAGTCGGCATCCAGCTCCGCCTCTGGTTCGGTGATGCGCTGCTCGATCAGCCAGCGCAGGTGCCCGGCGTTGATCAGCTCCTGGAAGGGCCGGTGCACCGGCCGCAAAAAGACCTCGCGCAGCGCCTCCTCGATACTGGGTACGCCCCGGCCGTTGAGATATTCCGCCAGGTGCGCGTACTGCCGCCACTCGTTGTCCTCGACCTCGCGCCAATCCAGGAACACCTGGTACTTGTACGCCTCCAGCTCGACGTACAGACCCTTCTCCCACAGTTCCTTGCTGTTGCGGATGTACTCCAGACGGGTGACATGGTCGCGGAAGATGCAGTAGTAGTTCCCGTCCTCATGCAGGCCCAGGCCCTCGCCCAGGTTCTTCTGCACCAGTTGCCGCTCCCCCTCGCCCACCTTGGCCGAGTAGGCCACCGAGCTGCGCACCCATCCCCGGGCCGTGGCGAAACGGTTGTGATAGAGAACCAGCCCGCGCTGGTCCTCGTAGCGATTGGAGTAGGCGAACACATCCTCGTTGACCTGGCCGTCCGGTGCGAAAAAGTCATAGAGCAGGAAGTGCTGGACCTCGGCGAAAACATGGCGGCGGTGCAGCAACGGAAAGACCTCGCGCTTGTGGCGTTTCACCAGGTCGCGATCTGGCTGCTCTTCATAGTACGGCCGTCGGTACTCCATCCCATATTTCTCGGCAAAGCCCTCCACCTGCCCGTGGCCAAACATCGGCAGGCCGGGCAGTGTGGCCAACAACGTGCAAATACCAAAATACTTGTCGCCCTTGCCAAACTGGGCCACCGCCGTCTCTTCATCGGGATTGTTCATGAAATTGACAAACCGCTTCATGATCTCGGGGTCGAACTCGAGTGTGTTCTTCATCACCGAGCGGTACTTGGCATTGTCCTCGTCGCGCAGCATATTCATAAAGGCGCTGTTGTACACCCGGTGCATGCCCAGCGTCCGGACGAAATAGCCCTCCAGCAGCCAGAACGCCTCGGCCAGCAGCAGCGTGTCCGGCGCCTCGGCCGCCACCCGGTCGACCACCTGCCGCCAGAACTCCTCGGGCATGGCCTCGTCGAACTGTTCCTTGGTCAGGCCGTGCTCCGCCCGGGTCGGGATCGCGCCGCCCGTGCCTGGTTCGGGGAACCACAGCCTTTGGAAGTGGCGCTTGGTCAGCGTCATGGCCGCATCGAAGCGGATGACCGAGAAGTGGCGGGCTACGTGCAGGATCGTCTGGATGACCGCCTCGCGCACCTCCGGGTTGAGGTAATCCAGCTGGGCCGTGTCGTTCCACGGCATCGACGTCCCGTCGTTGCCGTGATAGATGTACTTCTCACTGCCCGTCCAGCGGTCCAGCCGCCGGAACACCACCGCCGCGTCGCTGCGGTCGTAGTAGTGATCCTCGACAAAGATGCCCACCCGCTCGTCCTCCGACAGGTCCGGCCCGCCAAAGCTGTAGGAGGGGAAGGGGCTGTGGTCCAGGCCGATGAACCAGTCGGGGTGTTCGACCACCCACTTCGAGTAGATGCCCACGTGGTTGGGCACCATGTCGCTGGCCAGCCGGATGCCCCGCTGCCGGCCCCGCTCCCGCAGGTCTTCATAGGCCTCGAAGCCACCCAGGTCGGCCGCGATCTCGTAATCATACACCGAATAGGCCGACGCCACCGCCTCGGGGTTGCCCGTCAACTGCTTGATCTTGCGCGATGCCGAGCTCCGCTCCCACAGTCCGATGAGCCACAGGCCGCTGATGCCCCAGCTGGCCAGCATGTCCAGCTCCTCGTCGGGCACCTGGTTCAGTTGGGTGATCGCTCGCCCGTATTTCTCCGAGAGCTGGTACAGCCACACGTAGGTGTTTTTGGCGATCAGGACCAGCTGCGGCATCCAGTCCAGGTCGGGGCTGAAGCGTTCCGGCTCAAATTCCAGCGCGCCATACTCATAAACCCGGCTCGGCCCTGGACCCAAAAAGATCGCCTTCTCCTCTTCCTCGATGAGGTCCAGGCTGCTCAGCAGCCGGTACAGATAGCGGCCGATGAGGCGACCCCACCGCTGGCGGATATACTCCAGCTGGTCCTCGAGTGAGTGCGGATGGGCCCGCGCTGGACCCTGCAGCATGTCCATCAGATTCTCATCGTCGGGGCCAAAGCGGGGCTGGGTATCGAAAAAGTCGTGCAGGCTGCTCATGATCTGGGGATAGGCTGTCTCCCGGCTGAGGCTATCGTCGTCGAACAGCTCCAGGAAGGGCATAAAGGCGGGGTTGTCGTTCGACAGCCACAACATCAACATCTCTTCCAGCAGCAACTGCCGGTTGGACACCCCCGCCGTCTCACCCTCCAGGTAGGTGTCCAGGTCGACCTCGCGCCGGTAGAGCGAAAGCGGGGGAAACTCATCGGCGAACTGGCGCAGGGTGCGGTCCACCGTCTCCTTGTCCAGGCGCTCCTCCAGCCAGTCGAGGGCCTCGCGCATCACCGTCGGGTTCCTTTCCTCGCGGTAGAGCTGCACGAGGTAGTGCCCCAGCTCGTCGATGAGGCCCATGGCATTGATCTGCCCTGCCTTGACGGCCTGTTCCGGATAGTTGACCAGGTCGCGCCGCTCGTTCATCTTCTGGGCAAAGACCCGCGCTGCGTGGAAATTGGCAAAGATGATGTTTCCGCTGGACGCGAACAGGGTCTGGTCAAACTGGTAGCGATCCCGCGCCTGCCGCGAGACGTGGAATTCCATGCGTGGTGCCCTCTCGTCTATCATCCCTTTCTCCTACAGGTGGTCCAGGTACAAATCAGTGCCGATCGGTGTCGTTGCTCGAAGGCCGGAACAGGGCGATCCCGGTCGCACCCTCCCCTGGAGGCCAGAACCTTGGGGACTGCAGCCGCTGTGCGCGGCGATGGTGATCACACCGGGTGCCCAGATCCAAGGTGTCGGGCGCTCCACTGCGCCTGGGTGAACACTCGAGTTCGAGGCCCTTTCATTATGCCTTCATCAAGGTCTCCTGTCAAATTCTTGCCCTCTGCCCCCACACACAGGCATACCGTGCCACCCCTCGCACCGGCCCGGTCGCCAGGGCAGCCTCCAACCGAGCCAACCCCCGTCGCCAGGCCGCCTCCGCGATCAGATGCAATGAGGAGAACGCCTTGTCCCGGAAGGCCCGCGCGCTCGTCACCTCATACGGCTCTTCGACCGTGATCACGGCGATCTCACGCAGGCCCGCTTCGGCCATCCACGCCTGGAGTTCACCAATGCGTGGGTAGCGCACCAGTTCAGCGGGCACGGTCTCTGGAAAGTAGCCCG
>Ga0316577_10000071_pt1 | contig 25723 bp, 17 predicted proteins | sample S5NA_FD_203073 | JGI IMG/M metagenome (GOLD analysis project Ga0316577, IMG submission 203073) | Rhizosphere microbial communities from salt marsh grasses in Alabama, United States - S5-7_050615r2r1 | ecosystem: Host-associated > Plants > Roots > Rhizosphere | place: USA: Alabama | collected... | reverse complement strand
TGTTGGGATCGACAAGAAAAGATCGCGGGAGGGTCTGACAGTGGAGGGTCCTCCCTCTGGCGGCGGGCGCTATCTTGTGCCCGACAGAGGAGACTCGCTCTTGGTAGAGGACATCAGCGCCCGAGCGCTCCTGCGGGAGCGCGACTACATGATCTTCCTGAGCACCCGGGCCCTGGGTGTCCTGGGCACTGTGGCCCAGAGTGTCACCATGGGGTGGCAGGTCTATGACCTGGCCCGGGCTGACCGGGGTGTCGCCGAATCGGCCCTGTTCGTAGGCCTGCTGGGGTTGGCTACGTTCATCCCTCTGTTCTTTCTGGCTCTTCCCGCCGGTGTTGCCGCCGACCGGTACGCCCGGAAGGTCATCCTGGTGCTCTGCTTCGCGGCGGAAGCCCTGTGCGCGGGGGCCCTGGCATGGACGGCAGCCCTGGGCATCCTGTCGGTGTCGGGGCTCATCGGCATCGCCTTCGCCTTCGGGATCGCCCGGGCCTTCCGAGCCCCGGCAGGGGTGGCTCTGGCCCCCATGCTGGTCCCCCGGGCCCTCCTCCCCCGCGCCATCGCCTGGAACTCCCTGGCGGGTCAGATGGGCACCATCGCCGGGCCGGCCCTGGCGGGGCTCCTAGTGGGCCACTGGTCGTCGGCCCATTCCTACGGGGTCGCGCTCCTCCTCTACATGGCTCCCATCGTGGGGATGGGGTTCGTCTCCCGGTCCACCACACCCGCAGCACAGCCTGGCTCCCGCATCGAGCGGGTGAAACAAGGGCTGAGATACATTCGGGACAACAAAGTGGTCTTCGGCGCCATCTCCCTGGATCTCTTCGCCGTCCTCCTGGGGGGTGCCACGGCCCTGCTGCCGGTATTTGCCCGGGACATCCTGTTCGTGGGTCCTGAAGGGTTCGGGCTCCTCCGTTCCGCTCCCGCCGCGGGGGCGGCGGTGGTGGCCCTGGTCCTGGCGGGCCGGCCCATCCGGAGCCGGGCCGGGTTCTCCCTGTTCACCGGGGTGGCCATCTTCGGGATGGCCACCATCGTCTTCGGCCTCTCCCGGTCCTTCTGGCTCTCCCTGGTCGCCCTGGCTACCCTTGGCGGGGCCGACATGGTCTCGGTATACATCCGCCAGACCCTCATCCAGATCGTCACCCCCGACCCCATGCGGGGCCGGGTGGCGTCGGTCTCCTTCCTCTTCATCGGGGCGTCCAACGAGCTGGGGGAGTTCGAGAGCGGTATCACGGCCCGGATCTTCGGACCGGTGCTGGCGGCGGTCCTCGGGGGCGTGGCCTCCCTCTTCGTGACGGGACTCTGGGCCTGGCTCTTTCCGGATCTCCGGAAGGTGGACCGGTTGGAGTGAGAGGCTCCCCCGGCGATACCTCGACCCTGTCTCGCTCTCCTCGCTCTCCGTACCATGTTGCAGCGTTCATCCCAATACCGGAGGCCGATCCGCATGAAGCCCCGTCTCGTCAGACTCTCCTGCTTCGCCCCGTCTGCGCCGCTCCTGGCCATCGCCGCACTCTTCACTCTCCTCATGGCTGCCTGTGAGGAGGGGTCGCGGCCCTCGGCCGGCTCGGACGATGTGCCTGCGGCATCCCTCCTCCCGACCCCGACGCCGGAGATGGAGGCGTGGGTGGAGGAGACCCTGGGGGGATTGTCCTTGGAGGGGAAGGTGGGGCAGCTGGTCTGCTCCGACATCTACGGTCAGTACCGGCCGGAGGACGACGCCGACCTTCAGCGATGGATCCGGCTGGCCCGAGACCACGGCCTCGGGATGTTCGTCCTCTACGGCGGGACCCCGCGGGACGTAGCCCACCTCCTGAACCGTCTCCAGAGGGAGGCGAAGGTCCCCATCCTGATGGCGGCGGATTTCGAGGGGGGACCCGGCCAGCAGGTGGTGGGAGCCAGCGAGTTCCCCGCCAACATGGCCTTTGCCGCTGCCGGCTCCCAGGAGCTCATGTATCGTGCCGCTGCTGCTGCCGCCGTGGAGGGGCGGGCCATGGGGATCCACCTGACCTACACGCCGGTGGTGGACGTCTCCACGCAGCCCCTGAATCCGGCGCAGAGCGTCCGCTCCTTCGGTGGAGACCTGGACCTCCTGGGCACGATGGTGCGCTCCTACGTCCGGGGATTCCACGAGAACGGGATGCTCACCACGGCGAAGCACTTTCCGGGACGGGGCGACATCGAGGTCATGCCGGACAATGCCCCCTGGACCTGGATCAACAAGCCCGCCGAGGCGGTGGAAGCGGAGGATCTGAGGGCGTTCAAGGAGGCCATCGACGCCGGGGTGGACTTCGTCATGAGCGAGCACATCGCTGTGCCGTCGGTGACGGAGGGATCGGAGCTTCCGGCCAGCGTGGAGGGGAAGCTCGCTTCCGGGTGGTTGCGGGACCGGTTGGGTTTCCAGGGGATCCTGACCTCGGATGATCTCTGGTACGAGCACGTGGTAGCCCGGTTCGGCGCCGAAGAGGTAGCCGTGCGGGCCTTTGAGGCCGGCCACGACATCATCCTGAAGCCACAGGATCCGGTGGCCACCATCGAGGCTCTGGCCGAGGCGGTCCGCTCGGGCCGGATTCCCGAGGAGCGCATCGACCAGGCAGCCCGAAAGCTCCTCACCCTCAAAGCCCGCCTGGGCCTTCATCGGAACCGCTTCGTCCAGGAGGACCGCGTGGCCGAGGTGGTGGGGACCCCGGCCCACCTGGCGCTGGTGCAGGAGGTGGCGGACCGGTCCCTGACCCTCCTGAAGAACGACGGTCTGCTACCCGTCGCTCCCGAGGCTGTGGAGAGGGTGGTGAACATCAGTGTGCAGAAGGCCCAGACCGATCCATCTCCCACTGCCCTGGAAGCGGCGCTGTCGACGGCCTTCCCCGGCACACGGAGCTTCACCCTGCGCCCGGGCTCCGGGGCTCCGGTGTACGGCCCGGCCCGGGCCGCGGCGGCCGAGGCCGACCTCGTCATCCTCTCTCTCTTCGTGCAGAGGGACCGGAACGGGGAGACGACACCGATTCGAGCCTCGGACCTGGAATTCATCCAGCGAATCCTGGCGATGAAGCCGGGCCGCGTGGTGGCCATGGCCTACGGGAATCCGCACCTCATCCGGAAGATCCCGGGGGTGTCCGCCTTCCTGGTGGGGTACGGGGAGGGAGGGTGGTACGGGAACCAGCAGGTCTACTTCGATTCCTTTGTGAGGGCCCTCACCGGAGAGCTGAACCCCTCCGGACGGCTGCCGGTCTTCGTGAGCGACGAGTACCCCATGGGGGGTGGATTGGGGTATTGAGAGCGGTTCAGGGAGGGGAGAATGGGCGACGGCATGTCTGAATGGGGACGTTTCCGCGGAAACGTTTGCTGACCCCTGTCGCATTTCCGAGGCCGAATCAGGCTGGGCTATCAGCACGGGCGTGTCAACGCCACGGAATCGCGTCCAGCTCCTCCTGGGTCATGGGTGGGAGGAGCGCCTCCCCCGGCTCCATCCGGTGGCCGGCGCCGTCCTGGACACAGAATCCGAGGCCGGTGACTGAGCCGTCCTCGGCCAGGGCGCCCCGGAGGGCGCAGCATCCGTACTCGCCGTTCTTGTTCAGAGCCACGAGCTTCATTCCGAACATGGGGCGGCCTCCATGCCGGGAGGCCAGGACCTCGCACAGGGCCCGGCAGGCCTCCGTGGGGCTGAGCCCCTCCCGCATCTTCTCCACCACCATCCGACTGGCGGAAACCTTCACGCACTCCTCGCCGTGGCCGGTGGCCCCGGCGGCTCCCACATCGTTGTCTACGTACAGACCGGCTCCGATGATGGGGGAGTCCCCCACCCGTCCCACGATCTTGAAGTGGTGGCCCACCGTGCTGGTGGCGCCGGCCAGGTCGCCGTTCAGGTCCAGGGTGAGGACGTTGATGGTTCCGCCCCCTTCGGGCTTGTCGGGGTCCTTCGGTGGGAAGTAGTAGTCCCGGTTGCTCAGGGTCTCCTTCCAGTTCAGCCAGTTCTTTCGGCCTTCCTCCGTCAGCAGGTCTTCTTCCTTGAACCCGTGCATCTTGGCGAACCGAAGCGCCCCCGCTCCCACCAACATCCAGTGATCGGTCCGATCCATCACCAGCCGGGCCACGGAGGAGGGGGTCTTGATGTTCTCCAGCGCAGCCACGGCGCCGATGTTGTTCCCGTCGGCTCCGTTCATGACCGAGGCGTCCAGCTGGAGGAAGCCCTCCTCGTTGGGGTCGCCACCGTAGCCTACCGTCCGGTCCCGGGGATCCAGCTCCGACACGTTCGTCGCCTTCTCGGCTGCGTCCATGGCGGAGCCCCCGGCCACCAGGATCTCCCAGGCGACGCGGGTGACCTCCTCGCGAACGGCCGCGTTGGTCTTGCTCGTCAGCACCAGGGGGCGGTTGGGAGGTGGCGTGTGGCGTTGCGGGTCCTGATCCCCCGGTTCGGCCTCCGGACCCAGGAGGGGAAGCGCGAGGCTACCGCCCACAAGCGTCGAGAGGAAGGCTCTGCGGTTCGGGTCTCTGGGGGTCATGGAACGCTCTCCTTAGCTAGTTCTTCGTCCCGAGGATTCGCACGCTGAACCCGAGCTCCCTGGACAGGGCGACCATCTCCTGGAAGATGTCGCCGTAGGCCACGGCCACGTGGTTGGAGAGGTAGTGGGCCATGAGGGTGTCCCGACCGATCCCCAGGTCCGCGGCCATGAAGGGCCACTGGCGGGTCGTGCCCTCCCACCATGCGTCCCGCGTCTCCGGGGGCAGGCGCACGACCTCTCCCCGGCCGATGTCCATCCAGAGGACCTCGTCCCGGATGTAGCACCGAGCCCAGGTGATCTCCCCGGCCAGGCTCTCCCCTGTGAAGGTGCCCCCGGGGATGGGGAAGTAGCCGGCGGGTTGCCGATAGCTGTGCACTCCCGCCAGGGATTCCGGGTCGTGGTTGAAGGCGTAGGCCCCGCACGAGCCGGAGTTGAGGAGGACCCAGAGAAATCGACCTTCGTGCTCTCCTCCCCAGCGGACGTCGTGGAACATTACCCCCTGGTGAAGCCCTTTGGCCTTCAGGAGGCGCTTCATCATTTCCATGGGCACGGCATTCCCCTGGTCCGCTTCCGTGGAGCAGACCACGGTGTCCTCGTTGGACTCGGGCCGGCAGGTGGAGTTGAAGAGCCCCTCCCCGAAGTCCGAGGGGGGCCGAAGGGGGATGAGCCCAAGCTGGTATTGCCACCCCACGCAGTCCGCCTTGTACTCCCTCACCATGTCCAGGACCGCCAGATAATCCCGGAGCTGTTCGCGGGTGGCGCGCTCCGTGAAATCCTTCGCTCCTTCTTCCGCCCAGTGGAAGACCACGCCCCGGTCTTTCACGAAGGCAAGCGCGTCCTGGATCCGCGCCTCCGTGATCTCCCGTCCCTTGGAGATGATCCAGGCCTGATCCACCTTGTGCTCGGTGAAATGGTGCCGGTTCAGGAGGCGGGGACCGAAGTACCCGTTGATCATCCCCATGGAGGTGTCTCCCAGCATCAGGATCAGCGCCCTCCGGTCCTGGAGCCCCCTGGCCACCGCGTGGGCCCGCGCGGCGGCCTCGGCGGAGATGGGAGCGTGGTAGGCGATGTCCTCCTCACCGTAGGCGATCCGGCCCGTTTCGCACCACTCCTCCAGGCGGGCCATGAAGCGCTCGTCCGCGGTCCAATCTCGCGCGTCGGTCCACACTCTGGAGAAGGGGCGTCCCAGGCTCTCCAGGCAGGCGCCGGTGTTCAACAGCCCTACCAGACCCGGCCACTGGCCGGAGAAGTTGCTGGCCAGGAGGAGGGGGTTGTCCTTGCCCACCACCCCTTCCGTGGTGTGGGGCCCGTAGAACCAGTGCACGCAGATACCGATCATCGGGTCCTGGATGGGGCCCAGCTTCTCGATGGCGTGGTGAGGCTTGGTGAGGAACCCTTCCACCCGGTAGGGCTCCCGGCCCAGGTGCTTCAGAGCCGCTTCCATCTGCTCCGTAGCCTCGACGATGCTGGGGAGGGCCAGCTGATTCGGTACGTCGCGACCGTCGCCTGGCCAGAACAGTGCGATAGGCTGCTTCATCTTGGTGTCTCCCGAGTTTGGTTCTACCGGTGCTCTGCGCCCTCAGCCGGAAGGGCGACACCCCCTTCCGTCACGTTCTCCTGGGTGAAGAGCCGGGTGCCCAGGGTGATGCGTTTCGGAGTTTCCTCTCCCCGGAGGATGGCCAGGGCGATTTCAATGGCCTCCTCTCCGCCGGTGGGATAGAGGAATGTGGCGTCCAGGATCCCCTCTTGAACATATCGTTGGCCCTCGTGCGGAAGGGCATCGATCCCCACGAAGAGCATCTCGTCTTCCCGGTCCGCCGCCCGCGCCGCCAGCCAGGCTCCGTGGGCGCCGGGGTCGTTATGGGCGTACACGGCGTCGATCCTGGCGTTCGTAGCCAGAGCCGACTCCATCTCCCTTCGGGCGTTCGGCTCCAACCACTGCATCTCACCGGTGAAGACCAGCTCCAGCCCCGGGTTCTCGTCCAGGGCCAAGCCCTCCAGGAAGCCTCGATTGCGGTCCTGCCCCGGAGTGGAGGTCATGAGGCCCTTGAGCTCCACGATCTTGCCCTGACCCCCCAGAGCTTCCCGTATCCAGGCTCCCGCCTCCCTGCCGATCCGGACGTTGTCGGCGCCGATGAAGGTGGTGTACTCCTCGCCCTGTACTTCCCGGTCCAGGACGATGACGGGGACCCCTTGTCTCACCGCCTCCGCCACCGGACGGGTGAGGGGAGCTGCCTCCTTCGGGCTGATGATGATGAGGTCCACGCCCTGCTCCACGAACTCCTCGACCTGGGCCCGTTGCGTAAGGGAGTTGTTCTGGGCGTCTTTGAAGATCAGGCGGAGATTGGGGTGGCGTTCCCCCGCGGTCCGGACGTCGGCGTCCATCTGGACCCTCCAGGGCTCTCCCAGATTGCACTGGCTCATCCCGATGATCCAGGGATCGTCCGGCGTGCCTGCGTGGGACTCCCCGGCACTGGTGCCACAGGCCGCCAGCGCCAGCGAGGAGAGGGCGAGGAACGAAAAGGCACGGTTGATCATGCTCGTTCTCCTCACCCCACCTTCTGCACCCATACGAAGTCCAGGGCGATCTCGGGCCGCTCGACCTCGGGCCCGGCACCCTCCCACACGAACTCCAGGGTGTGGGCTCCCGGCGCGAGATGGAGTGGTCGGATCGTGAAATCTCTCAGGAGCGTCCGATAGGGCCGGTGAAGGACCAGGTTGCTTGCGCCGGTGCCGAGGGCCACGGCCTCTCCGTCCCACCGCACCTGGACCGCGGACCCGTTCGGGTCCAGGCGGGCCACGAAGTGGATCCTGTAATCCCCCTCCTCCGTAATGGGCACCGTCAACCGCCACCGGGCGCCGGCCGCCACCGGCCGCCGCACGGCGATACGGCCTCCGGCGTAGAGGGCTCCCGTCTCCAGGACCACCCCGGAACCTCTGCCCAGCTCCTCGGCCTGGTAGAACACACTGTTCCGGGCTCCTCCCCGGGCCGCCGGCATCCAGACTCCGGCGGGACGGGGCTCCCGGATGTCATCGGGAGTGAGGGACTCGTGGTCGTCGGTCATCCCGGGACGGCCGTAGTGATAGCCAACGCGGGCGTAGGAGAATCCCGGCGTCCGTTCATGGGGGTAGGCCTCCATGTAGAACCTGATCTCCTGCTGGAAGGGCAGGGCATCCAGGACGTGCCAGCGGTAGTTCGTGACGAATCCCCGGTTGCCGGGCCCGTCGTTCCGGGGTTGGCCGCAGTAGGGGAGGGCGAAGATGTCCGGGGAGGACCAGGAGTAGTTGTAGTAGTCCTCGGAGCCCGTTCCGAAAATCGAAGGCCGGGCCTCTCCGTCCACGAAGACCTTTTCGTCCCCTTCTCCCCACCAGCCGCCCCCGGGGGTGGGGACCGGGGTGGGGTTCAGGAGGATGGACGTGGTGCCGACGTATACCCCCTCGCCCTGGGCCAGAAGGAAGGGGAGGTCCTGAACCGCCGCGGGATCCGGTACCATGTCGTGGTCCACCCGCCACCGGGCCCGGAAGTGCATGGACCGGCTATCGTCCCACTCATAGGCCATGGGGAGGGCCGACCCGGTGATGGTGACCGGTTGGTCGCCCCGGTTTTCCAGCCTCACCAGGAGCGATTCCTTGTAGGGCATCACCCAGCGCGAGATCATGAGGCCGTCGGGGCGGACGGTGAAGGGGAGAGACCCATAGGGGTTCACGCCGGGTGCGGCGCCGAAGAAGTCCCCCAGGGGTGACTCCACCTGGGGCACGGGATGCTCGTCTGCCTGGATGAGGAGAACGGTCTGTCGGAGGGCACGGGGCAGGTTCGGGGCGTCCAACATCAGCTCCAGGCGCTCCAGGGCCCCGGGGCCCTGGAAGGCCACGGCATCGACCCCATCGCCGGGCTCCAGGTCGACGGCGATGTGGGTCGGACTCTGCTGGGAGCGGGAGGGCAGGTTGGTATCGGGGTCCGCCAGGACCTCGGTGACCCGGTCGATGGTCTCCTTGTACGTCCGGAGGTCCTCGGGCCGGAAGGTCTCCACCCGGGTTCCCGGGGCGTACTTGCGCACGTCCACCTGGTAGAAGTGGGTGTGGTCCAGGTTCCCGATCCAGACGAGGCGGAGGCCTCGGGCGAAGGGGATGGGAATGTAGGTCCCGTCCCGCTGGTTCAGAGTCCCCACCATGGCCATGGCGTCCAGCTCGGAAGCTTCCTCGAACCCGTCCAGCGGCCTGCGGAAGAAGTCGTCGGCGGACCCCTCGAACAGGGGGTCCTCCTCTCCGTCCAGGTAGAGCTTCACGTCCCCGTCGATGGATGCGGTCCAGAGTCGGACCAGTGCCCCGGGCCCCCGGACGTCCGCCATGAGGTACTCGCCGATGGAGTCGGCACCGGGCTCCACGAGGACCGAGTCGAACCCGGGAATGGGCTCTCCCCCGAAGCCGTCGGAGTTGGCGAACCAGCCCGGTCCCTCGGGGAGGTTGCTCCGGCGATCATAGGAGGAGAACTGCACCGTGCTGTAGCCGGGGTCGGGAAGCTCCGCCAGGCGCAACAGGTCGATCATCTCCTCGTAGAGGCTGCCGGTGGTGACGACCCTCTCCGGGGGCCCTTCGGGCCCGCACCCACCGGCCCAGACCAGGGTGCATGCCGCCACCCAGACCTTCCGTGTTCGCTTCATCGGTCTCCTCCGGTCATTTCTTCCCCCGCTGGAAGAGTACGGCGCAGATGATGATGGCGCCCGTCAGCATGAGGCGCGTGGCCTCGGGGGCCGCGTTCAGGGACAGGATCTTCTGAAGATATCCGATGGTCAGGACCCCGATGAGGGTCAGGACCACGCTCCCTTTCCCGCCGGCCAGCGTCGTCCCGCCGATGACCACCATGGCGATAGCGTCCAGCTCGTAGGCCATCCCCGTCTCCGGGTCTCCCTGTGTCTCCTGCGCCGCCTGGCAGATGCCCGCCACCGCGGCGAAGAAACCGGAGAGGGCATAGGCCGACACCAGGGTCCGGCGGACCGGGACCCCCGACAGGCGGGCCGCCTCCTCGTTCCCCCCCACCGCGAAGATGTGGCGCCCGAGGCGCAAGCGGGAGAGGACCACCCAGGTCAGGGCCACGGAGAAGAGGAAGATCACGGTGACGATGGAGAGGTTTCCCCCCAGGATCCGGCTGTCGACGAGATCGAAGACCCGGGGAAGGTCCACGACCCGGGCCGTGCCCTCGGCGTCCATGACATAGTTGGTGATCTTCCGTCCCCCTGACACCACCTTTGCCAACCCCCGGGCGAACACCATCATGGCCAGGGTGACGATGAAGGGCTGGATCCGCATCCGGGCCACCAGGATGCCGGACACCGAGCCCAGGGCCGTGCCTGCCGCCAGGACCACCGGAATGGCCAGGAAGGCCGGCCATCCCAGGGGGAGGAGGAGCCAGGCGAAGAGGACCGCGGCCAGGGCCAGGACGCTGGAGACGGAGAGATCGATGCCTGCGGTGATGATCACCACGGTCATCCCGCAGGCCAGGATTCCGAAGACCGAGACCTGCCGCAGCATGTCCCGGTGCACACTCCAGCGGAAGAAGGCCCCGTCGGCGTTGAACAGGCACCCGATGACCACCATGAGAAGGAGGGCCAGGAGGGCCCGTGCCACCGGAGTGGCCCACCACTGCCGTAGCCTCACACCAGAGGAACCGTTCATGCCGCTCCTCGACCGTGCCCCATGGCCGCCTCCAGGATGCGGTCCTTCGATGCCGTGTCCCGGGAGAGCTCCGCCGTCACCCGCCCCCGGGACATCACCAGGATCCTGTGGCTCAGGGTGAGGAGCTCGTCCATCTCGGACGTGATGAGGAGGATGGCGATTCCCGACCGGACCCACTCTCCCATCAGGTCGTAGATGTCGGCCTTGGCCCCCACGTCGATTCCCCTCGTGGGCTCGTCCAGGAGGAGGACGCTGGGGGTGGGCAGGAGGCACCGAGCCAGATAAGTCTTCTGCTGGTTCCCCCCGGACAGGGCCCGGACGGGAGCATCCAGGGAGGGGGCGCCGAGGCGAAAGCCCCTGGTGAGCCGTTCCACCGCGGTCCGTTCCTCCCTCCGCCGCAGCCAGCCCCACCGGTTCGAGAAACGCCGCAGGCTGGAGAGGGAGACGCTGTGGGCCACGCTCATGTCCGGAGCCAGGCCCATGGCCTTCCGGTCGTTGGTCAGGAGAACCATTCCGTTTGCAACCGATCGGGTGGGGTCCCTGAGGGGAAGAGGGGTTCCAGCGAGGCTCGCCCGTCCCGAGGTCCGCCCCTCCAGGGCGCCGAAGAGGGCGTGCAGCACCTCGCTCTTCCCCGACCCCTCCAGCCCCGCCAGTCCCAGGATCTCTCCCCCCCGCAGGGTGAAGCTCACCCCCTCCACGACGAACCGGCTCCGAAGGCGTGGGTGGGCCACCCGGAGGTCCTCCACCTTCAGGACCACCTCGGGAGAGGCTTCCACTCCCAGGCCTTTATCGCCATCCAGGTCCCGCCCCACCATCAGTCTCACCATCTCTCTGGGAGGCAGCTCGGAGGCCGACGCCGTCCTTACCACCACACCGTCCCGGAGGACGGTGATCCGATCGGCCAGGCGGTAGATCTCCTCCATCTTGTGGGTGATGTAGACGATACCTCGCCCTCGTGCCCGCAGCTCTCGAATCCGGCGGAACAGCGCCTCCACCTCCTGCTCACCCAGGGCGCTGGTGGGCTCGTCGAAGACCACGACGGACGCGTCGCGGGCCAGGGCCCGGGCGATCTCCAGGGTCTGTTGGGCGGTGATGGGAAGATCCTCCACCGGCTGTCGCGGGGAGAGGTCCAACTCCGTTTTCCCGAGGATCTCCCGGGCCTCCTCCTCCTGCCGGACGAAGTCCACCCGGCCCAGGGCGACGGTGTGCTCCCGCCCCAGGAAGAGGTTGTCGGAGATGCTCATGGAGGGGACCAGGGAGAGCTCCTGGTGGATGGTGGCGATCCCTGCCGTCACCGCCTCGCTGGGGTGGGCGAAGCGGTGGGGCTCACCCTTCACGTACAGCGTTCCCTCGAAGTCGTCGTAGGCGCCGCTGAGGATCTTGATGAGGGTGCTCTTCCCGGCCCCGTTCTCTCCGGCCAGGACGTGCACTTCTCCCGGGAGCACCTCGAAGTCCACCCCGTGCAGGACCTCCGTGGACCCGAAGGACTTCCGGATCCCCAGCATCTCCGCCAGGGGAGCGGGCCGAACAGGGAACCCCGGACCGGAATGGTCCGGGATTCCTCCCTCCTCTACGGATCGGATGGGTGGGCCCTCGGGAGAGGACATCGTTCTTTACCCGCCTCCATGCGTTCCCGGCAGTCTGTGGGCGCTCGGACCGGTCGGCGCTGAGGATCATCGGCGCCGCAAGTGGTCGGCACACAGGGAGGATACTGCCTCGAACGAGTATTCCGCCAATGGGGAGCGGTCCGACCCCGGCAGGGGGATTCGCCAGGCAGGCCTTACCCGCTGACGACCTTCCAGACCCGGAGCAGGTTCCCCCCCATGATCTTCCTCACGTCCTCGTCGCTGTACCCACGGGCCTTCAGGCCTCGGGTGATGTTGGGGTAGTCCTGAACCCCCCGAAGCCCGATGGGGGAGGGGGTCCTTGGATACATGTCGGCCCCAAGCGCCACGTGGTCTACCCCGGCCACGGCCACGGCGTGATCGATGTGATCCAGGAGATCATCCAGGGTGGGGAGGTTCTCCATGGGCCAATCCCGCCCGGCGTTCAGGTGCTCCAGGGCGCTCCGCAGATCCGGATCCTCGGGTGGGGGCACCTGCTGGAACCAGGGTCGGCTGACCGCCGTGAGCTCGCCCATGGCGTCCCGGTACTCCGGGGTGAGGTAGTTGAGGACGAAGACGATGGCCACGACGCCGTCGTTTTCCGCCAGGGCCCGGAGCATCTCGTCGCTGAGATTCCTGCGGTGGGGATTCACCGCCCGGACCCCGGAGTGGGAGGCGATGACGGGGTCTTCCGTGATCTCCAGGACGTCGAAGAAGGTGGAGTCCGACACGTGGGAGATGTCGATCACCATCCCCAGCCGGTTCATCTCCCGCACCACGTCCCGCCCCAGGTCGTTGAGGCCACCCCACCGAGGCTGGTCGGCACTGGAGTCGGCCCAGTCATGGGAGACGTTGTGTGTGAGGGTCATGGAGGACACCCCCCGGGCGTGGAACTCCCTCAACGTCTCGAGGCTGTTCTCGATGGCGTGTCCTCCCTCGATGGCCAGAGGCATGGCGATCTTCCCGGCTGCCACGATACGCTCCACGTCGCTGCCCGTTCGGGCCAGCTCTACGCGATCCTGGTTCGCCTCGATGGCGTTCAGCATGGCTTCCAGGAGGTTCCGGGCCTGCCGGGAGGCCTCCCCGGGCTGACCGTAGAGGAAGTTCTGTACGAAGAGAGCCACGGTCTGGACGTCCACGCCTCCCTCCTCCAGCCGGGGGAGGTCCACGTGTCCCGCCGGGAGGCGCTGGCCGATGTCCAGCCCCTCGTACAGGACCCGGTAGGCCAGGTCGTTGTGGCAATCCCAGACCAGGGACGTCTGGTGGAGGGTCCTCACCGCTTCGTCCAGCGTGGCTGGGGCCTCAGAGTCCGAACCGGGACCGGTTCCGGATCCCGGACCGCCCTCGGACGCGGGCCCGCAACCCAGGAGGAGCCCGACGGTGAGAAGGGGAGCGGTGGGGAAGAAGGGAACGGCGACTCGGAAGATTCGGCGGATCATGGGAGCCTCCCGGTGGGATGGGCCGGTTTCCGGGGAAGGGGAGGAGGTCCTCCGGAGAACCCCGAGGAATGCCCCGAAGGTTAGGGCGTGTTCCGGCCCACGGCCACTCGCCCCGTCGTTTCCGGCCCGGTTCCAACGTCGGGCCCCGGATCCCAGGCCCCGGCCTCCTACTCCACCCGCATGGCCTCGGTGGGGGAGATCCGGGTCGCCGCGCTGGCGGGGAGGGCCGTGGCGAGGAGGGCCACCGCCAGGAGGAGGAGAGGCACCAGAACGAAGGTGAGGGGGTCCAGTGGCTCCACTTCGTAGAGGAGGCTCCGAAGAACCCGGCCCCCTGCCGCCGCCGCAGCCAGGCCCAGGACAATGCCGGCCAGGACGGGGCCCAGCCCCTGGCCCACCACCATTCCCACCACCTCCCGATTTCCGGCTCCCAGGGCCACACGGACTCCGATCTCCCGGGTCCGTCGGGACACCAGATACGCCGCGACGCCGTACAGGCCGACGGAGGCCAGGACGATGGCCAGGCCCGCGAAGGTTCCGATGAGAAGCAGGTAGAAGCGGTCCGACGCCACCGAGTCGTCCACCCGGTCCTGGAGCATCTCCATCCAGTAGACGGGAAGGTTGGGGTCCATCTCCTGGACCACCCCCTGCAGGGAGGCGGCCAACCCTGGCACCGCGCCGGCCTGGAGGACCTCCACGGTCATGGTGTTCCTGCTCCACTGGGCGTGTGGGAAGTAGGCCTCCGGCTCCACCTCCGTTGTCACGTCCAGGGATCTCACGTCCCCCACCACCCCTACGATGGTCCAGGGGGGCTCGTCCGACCTCATGAGGATCGTCTGGCCCAGGGGATCCTGGTCCGGCCAGTACCGATTCGCGGCTGTCTCGCTGATGACCACCGCCCGGGGGGCGTCCGGCCCGTCGGAGGACTCGATCCCCCGACCCCGGAGGATGGGGATTCGAAGGCTGGCGAAGTACCCGGGGGTGGCCATCCTCACCAGCCAGACCGGTTCGTCACCGGGGGCCCCGGCGTCCCGCCCGGGGATGGTGAATCCGATGGTGGTGTGGCTCCGGCCCATGGGGCTTCCGGAGTTCATTCCGACGTCTCGGACGCCCGGGAGAGCGTAAATCCTCTCCTCCAGGGTGCGGAAGAAGGAGACGGTCCGCTCCTCGTTGTACCGGGCGGGGGGGAGAGTGAGGGTGAATTGGCGCACATCCTGGGCCACGAACCCCAGCTCGACCCCACGGATCTTCCCGAAGCTCCGCATCAGGAGCCCCGCTCCCAAGAGGAGAACCAGCGAGAGGGCGACCTCCGCCGCCAGGAGGCCCGACCGGGCCAAACCCCGCCGTTGGAGCTGGAGGTCCTTTTCCCGGCCCTGACGGATGAGGGAGGCGATGGAGACGCGGCTGAGTCTGAGGGCCGGAAGGAGTCCGAAGGCGAGGGCAACGAGGAGGGCGACCCCCACGGCGAAGAGGAAGACGGTGGCGTCCATCCCCACGTTGTCCATTCGGGGAAGCCGTCCAGGGGAGAAGGCCCGGAGGAGCCGGAGCCCGCCGAAGGCCACCAGGAGACCGGCGGCCCCGCCGAAGGTCGAGAGGACCAGGCTCTCCGCCACGAGCTGCCGGAGAAGGGCTCCCCTGGAAGCGCCCAGGGAGGACCGCACCGCCATCTCCCCGGCCCTGGTGGCCCCCCGGGCCAGGAGGAGATTCGCCACGTTGGCGCAAGCGATGAGGAGGACCATGCTCACCGCGCCCAGGAGAACCAGAAGCCCGGTGCGGGCGGATCCCACGGTGGACTCGGTCAGGGACTCCAGGTAGATCCCCCGGGCTCGGTTCGATTCCGGGTACGCCTCCTCCAGGCGCCGGGCGATTCCGCCGAGCTCCGCCTGGGCGGGGCCCAGCGTACTCCCCGGAGCGAGGCGGCCCACCGCCCTGAGGAAATGCCGGTCCCGGGGGTGGGTGGATTCAGGCCACTGCCCGGGGATCCAGAGGGCAGCCCGACTGGGATAGGCGAAGCCCTCCGGGGCCACCCCCACGATCTCGTAGGGGAGGCCGGAGAGCTGGAGGGTCTGACCCAGGGCCCCGGGGTCGGACCCCAATCGCTCGGCCCAGAAGGCGTGGGAGACCACCACCACCCGGTGGGATCCGGGGAGGGTCTCCTCAGGGCGGATGTCCCGGCCAAGGACCGGGGGTGTGCCGAGGACTCCCAGGAGCCCTCGGGTTACGCCCAGAGCATAGACCAGCTCCGGGTCTCCCAGGCCCGTGAGAGTCTCGTCCATCCAGGTGTATCCCGCCACGGCCTGAAAGCTCCGGGTCTGCCCGACAACGTCACGGAGATCCTGGACGGACCACGGGATACCAAGGTCGCCGTCCTCCTCGTCCGTTTGCCAGAGCACCGCCAGACCCTCGGGGTCGGGGTAGGGAAGGGGTTCCAGAAGGACGCCGTCCACGACGGCGAATACCGCGGCATTGGCGCCGATTCCCAGCGCCAGGGTCAGGAGTGCTGCAGCGGTGAATCCAGGATTCTTCCGCAAACCCCGGAGTGCGAACCGGATGTCCCTGAGGAGGGCTGCCATGACGGAGGCTCCCGATGCCATGGTGGAGGAGGATGGGCGTGGGCGTCGGGGCCCGGCCCTTCCCGGGCCGCGCCTTCGGACTCCCCACCGACGGGCAGATTCCAGGAGGGTGTCCTTCAGGAGGAAGAGGAAGAGGGAGAGGCCAGGGAGACGTCGTCCGGTGGCTCGGAGCTTCTCCTTCCTTGCCCGGCACACCGCCAGCCACTCCTCCCCGTACTCTTCACGGAAGCTCCGGGGGTAGAAGCGAAGGAAGAACCTCATGGCCCCTCCACGGAATCCAGTACGGCCTTGGCCCGGGCCGCATGGACCAGGACCTCCATGCGGCGAACCGCCCGTGCCAGGGCCTCCCGGCCCGAGGGCGTGAGGGCGTAGTATCGCCGCCGGGGGTCGTCGTCGTCGGGGTCGGGGGCCCGGGACGCCTCCTGGATCAGTTCCACCTCCCGCAGCCGCTTGATGGTTCCGTAGAGGGTCCCGGGTCCCAGCTTCACCTCCCCCCCGGTCCTGGATTCCACCTCGTCCACGATCCCCAACCCGTGGCGGTCCTGGTCCGCCAGGGCCATGAGGATCTGGATCGCGGCGGGGGTGAGGGAACCGGTCAGCTCCGGGCGTCGAGACATGGGGTATGGCACTCCGTTGGATCGATGCCGGTGGAAGGAGAAGCCACCGGTCCGACAGAATGTATCGAAGTCTGATACTTTCTTCTATGACTTGGACCCCTTCCCCGGTGAAAGGGTTGCCCCAGGGGGGGAAATGGGAAGGTTCGGCTCCCAGGCATTAACATTCTCTCACCTGCCCCCGTACAATCCTTCTGAAGAGGGGGGAGGTTCGTGAAGGGTTCGACCTATGCCCGCGCGGACACCCACCTGCGGTGTGGGGCCACCGTCACCCACAAGGTGGCTCATTCGACCCGAGCCGGAGATCCCTGCCAGTGGACGAAAGAGAGCTGAAGGCCCTGGCGATCGCTGCGCAACGAGGCGACGAGGCCGGCTTCAGAACGCTGGTGGAGGGGCTGAGCCGTACCCTCATAGCCATGGCCTATCGATACGTCGGGGATTGGGAGTGGGCCCGGGATCTGACCCAGGATACCTGGGTGCGGGTTCATCGGAACCTGGCCCGCTGGGACCCCCACCGTCCCTTCACCGCATGGCTCTACGCCATCCACCGGAACGGGTGCCGGGACCACCTACGGAGGCCGTGGATCCGGCGGGAAGTGACGCCGGGAGACCCGGCCGTCCACGAACTTCAGGCCCCGGCCCCGGAGAATCCGGAGACGGAGCTGGAGCGACGGGAGTTCCAGGAGCGGATTCTGGCGGCGTCGGACGCTCTGAGCCCGGCGCAGAAAGAGGTCTTCCTCCGGGTGGACGTGGAGCAGGGGGATCAACAGGAGGTGGCCCGGGCCATGGGGATCCGGTTCGGAACCCTCAGGACGACGCTGCACTTCGCCAGGAAGAGGGTGGCGGCAGCACTTCGTGAGATGGAGGGCAACGCATGAGCAAGGACGTGGATTGTCAGGTGTTCGGAGATCAGCTGGACGCCCTGGTGAAGGGCACGCTACCGGAGGAAGGGATGCGACAGCTGCGCCTGCACGCCGAAAGCTGCCCGGAGTGCGCCATGCAACTCCGGGTCCAGGAACATCTGGCTCTCCCATCCCTGGAGGAGCTGGAGGCCCGAGTACCGGAAGCGCTGCTGGCCTCCATGTGGTCGCGGGTGGAGGAGCGGGTGAAGGGGGAGGCGAGAGTGGAGATCCGACCGCGCTTCGGATGGATCATTCCCACGCTTGCCGCCGCCACCCTCATCCTCTTCTTCTCCACCGGATTCCTCTTCCATGAGCTGGGCCGCTCCAGGGACCGGGAGGCGATCATGGCCCAGCAGGTGGTCGAGCAGCAACGATGGCTCTCGGAGCTGGAGCTGGGGCCCTCCGCCGATCCCGTCGCAAGGACGGCGGCTCTCGCCGGCAGGAATCCCTGGCTCCGGGCCCTTTCCCGACAGGAGATCATCAGCGTGCAGGGGCTGAGAACGCTCCTGGAGCGGATGCCGGGGGACCGGATCGTCATGACCCGGGGGCAGCTGGACGCTACGGTCCGGAATCGCACTCTCCCTCTCCCTCCTCCACTCCGGGAGGTCCTGCGGGGGATCGAGGACCGGGAGGGAGCGCGGGCCCGGGATCTCCTCCGAGCGCTGGACGAGATGGAGCTGAGCCCGGAGCTGACGTTTCCCACTACCGATCTGATCCGGATCCTGAGCTGAAGGCGGAGAGGGCGGCCCCGGCCCTCTTCGAGAGGCTGTGGCGGAACCATGAAGACGAGAGGGAAGAACCATGCATCGCATCAGAAGACAGAACGGGCCAAAGGCCCTTGCAATCCTCCTTCCGGCGGTCTGGCTGGCGGGATGCGTCGAATACACCATCGAGACCACGGTGAACCCCGACGGAAGCGGTGTTCGCACGGAGCGAATGGAAGCCACCGAGGACCCTGATGTCGGGGTGGCCCCCGAGAGCTTCCTGGAGGTGATGTACGCCGGGGAGGCGTACGGCTGGAGTCACCGGGAAGAGGTGGACGACGATGGGGACACATACCATGTATTCGAACGCCGCACCGAGGTGGCCGACCTTCCCTCGTGGTCCGGCCTCAGCGACAAGATCCGGATCTCCGGCACCGTGAGGGACAAGGCAGGGAAGAAGATCGGCTACGTCACCATGGGGGACCTCCGGTTCCGGAACGCAGTGCACCTCCGGCGGTCGGCGGACAGCGACGGCAACGCGTCCTTCGCCTTCCGGGAGACCTTCACCTGGGAGAAGGCGGTGGATGCCGTGGGAGAGCTCCTGATGGAGGACCTGGAAGACGCTCTGGTTGCTACCTATCCCGGGCTTTCTCCCGAGGAACGAGGCCAGATCGTGGGGTTCGCCAGGGCCCGTTACTGGATGGCCGTGGAGGACGGGCTGTTCAGCGCGGACGGGACTGAAGACGCGCTCCTGGCGGACGCCGCCCACGGCTCGGCGGCCCAGGCGCTGAACATCGTCCGGATGCAGTATCCCGACGAAGATCTCGAGTCCGTGGACCGCCTCCTGAGCGAGTCCCTGGCGGAGAGCGACGACCGGTTCGTGGCCTTCCTGCAGGAGGAGCTCCCGGGGCTGAACGTCGCCCTGAACTCGAAGATCACGTTCAGGCTGAACATGCCCGGGCGGGTCACGGACTCCAACGCCCATCACCGGGACGGCAGCACGCTGGTATGGGAATTCGGACCCGGCGACGCCCTCTCGGCCCCGGTGGAGATCTATGCGGAGTCGGTGATCGGCGGGGGTCCTCCCGCCTGACCCACCGACCGTCTCCGCACGAGAACCTCGTTCAGGAGGGGGTCGATAGACTCTGACGTTCCGGCCCCCTCCATCCCCTGAAACCTTCCGAAGTGCAGCCTCGTATATGACGTGAAAAGAAGACCGACATAGCTTGGCATTCAACATAGGTCTGGGTCGTCGAAGGAATCTCCGGCCGGAGGGAGCCCTGGTGGGAAAGAAGAGGAACCTCAGTCTCGGGACCGTCCACGTCCTCCACGCGCTGGCTCGGGGGTGTGTGTACGGCTTCGACATCATGGAGGAGACGGGTCTCAGCAGCGGGACCATCTACCCGGCACTGGATCGGCTGGAGCGGTTGGGGTTCGCCCGTTCCGAGTGGGAGGATGCCCGTATCGCGAGGGAAGAGAAGCGCCCTCCTCGGCGCTACTTCCGCATCACGCCCGACGGAGCGGAGGAGCTCCAGGCGGCCCTGGAGCGACACCGGTCCCTGGCCCCGTTGGATCTGACGCCCCATCTCCGGCCCCGGAAGGCGTGAAGGCGATGGGCTTCGGCGCCTCCCTCGGCACAGGGTGACCGCCATGGTCCGGCGTTCCGGTGACCCGCCACTCGGTCCCCTCCGCCTGCGCCTCAGCCTCTGGCTGGTGCGGTCCGCCTGTGCCATGGCGCCGGGGGGAAGGCGGAAGGAGATGGCAGCCCAGTGGGAAGCCGATCTCGTGTATCGCTGGAGGCGGGCGGCGGGTGGGGACCAGGGAATCCTGGCCTGGTCACTGGGGGCTTTTCAGTATGCGTGGTATCTACTGAAGACGGAATACACCATGGACAGCATCTGGCAGGACGTGAAATTCGGCTTCCGCTCCCTGAACCGGAGTCGGGGGATCGTCGCCATCGCCATCCTCTCCCTGGCTGTCGGCATCGGGGCCAACTCAGCCATCTTCAGCGTGGTGGATGTCTTCATGCTCCGGCCCCTCCCGTATCCGGAGTCGGATCGCCTGCACATGGTGTGGGTCAACAATCCGGACCGGGGATTCGGGCGGGTCGGCTTCACCGCTCCGGACTTCCTGGACCTGAGGGATCAGAGCCAGAGCATGGCCCTGGCCGCCACGCAGAATGGGACCTTCAACCTCTCCGGGGAGTTCGAGGCCGAGCGACTCCGGGGCACCTACGTCACGCCGGGGTTCTTCGACGTCCTGGAGGCGCAACCGATGCTGGGGCGGGGGTTCGCGCCCGAGGAGGGAGTGCCGGGCAACGAGCGGGTGGCGGTCATCAGCCATGAGCTCTGGCAGAGGCGCTTCGGGGGAGATCCGGGGATGATAGGGCGATCCATCACGCTGGACGGCCTCCCCCATACGGTCGTGGGGATCATGCCGCCCCGGTTCTGGTTCCGATTCGTGGACCAGGACGTCTGGGCGCCCCTCGCCTTCTCCGGGGAGGAGACTCGCAACAACTACTACCTAGGGGTCCTGGGGCGGGTGAAGGAGGGGTATACCATCGACCAGGCATCGACCGAGGCGAACGCCATCATGGGCCGGATCGCTGCCGATCATCCCGAGACCGGCACGGGTCATCGGGCGGTCCTGCAGACGCTTCACGAGAACATCTTCAACGAGGGGTTCCGGTCCGGCAGCCTCATCTCCACCGTGGCCGTGGCCTTCCTTCTTCTCATCGCCTGCGCCAACGTCGCCAATCTCCTCCTCACCCACGCCGCCGGGCGGGAGCGGGAGGTGGCCTTGAGGGGTGCCCTCGGGGCCGGGCGGAGCCGTATCGCCCGTCAGTTCCTCACCGAGGCCACCATCGTGGCGGGGGTCGGAGGGGTCCTGGGTGTCGGATTGGCGTTCGTGGGGATCCGGGGCCTCATCGGGATCATGCCCCCGGACTTCCCCCGGGTCTACGAGATCGGCCTGAGTCCCCGGGTCCTTCTGTACACGGCGGTGGTCACGATGCTGACGGGGGTGATCTTCGGGCTGGCTCCGGCCCTTCACTCCAGCGCGTCGAACCTCACCGGCGCCCTGAAGGAGGGCGGGCGGGGGGGAACGGGGGCCCGAGGGGGACGCCTCAGGAAGGGGCTGGTGGTGGCGGAGATGGCCATGGCCCTGGTTCTCCTGGTCTCGTCGGCCCTCCTGGTGCAGGGGTTCCGGGCGGTCCGCCTCGGGGAGATGGGTTTCCAGGCCTCCGACGTCCTGGCCATGAGAATCCTGCTGCCCGAGACCCAGTACCCGGACACGGCGGCGGTGAACGGCTTCTACCTGGAGCTGGCGTCCCGCCTCCGGGCTCTGCCCGGAGTGGACGAGGTCGGGGGGACCTCGAGCCTTCCGGCCCAGGGGAACAGCGTGACGTCCTACGTGCTGGGAGATCAGGACTGGGAGGACGATAACCTGAGGCGACTCGTGAGTTATCGGTACCTCCTTCCCGGGTACTTCGAAGCCATGGACATCCCCGTTCTCCGGGGGCGTGGCTTCCGGGAGTCGGACCGGCTCGGCAGCCTCCCGGTGGCCGTCATCAGCGAATCCCTGGCCCAGCGCCACTGGCCCGACGGAGACCCCATCGGCCAGCGCATCAACACGGGCCTCTATGCTCGGGAGATCGTGGGGGTGGCGGCGGACACGCGGGAGGCCACGCTCGACGGCGGAACCCCGGAGATGGTCTATTTCAGCGCCCTCCAGACCCGGAGGACGTTCATGGAGTGGGCCATCGAGGCAAACGTGCCCCTCGCAACCCTCATGGAGCCGGTCCGGGCCCAGGTCCGGGAGATAGACCCCACCATTCCGGCCTACGACGTCATGACCCTGGACGCCCTCATCGACCAGGGGATGGGGGGGAACCTCATCATGGCCAAGATCATGGGGGTCGTGGCCATCATCGCCCTGATCCTGGCTCTTGGGGGGGTCTACGGCGTGATGGGATACTCGGTCTCCCGGCGGACACAGGAGATGGGGGTCCGGATGTCCCTGGGGGCCCAGAGGAGCAACGTCATGGGGATGGTGGTGCGGCAGGGAGCGTGGCTGGCGCTGGTGGGGATCGGACTGGGGCTCGCGGTGGCCCTGTTGGTCACCCGGAGCCTCGCCTTCTTCCTGTTCGGCGTCAGCCCCTTCGATCCCGTGACCTTCGGAGCGGTGACGGTGGTCCTCTTCGTGGCGGGCGTTCTCGCCACTTTCTTCCCGGCCCGAAGAGCGACCCGTGTGGATCCGGTGGTGGCGTTAAGGGTGGAGTGACCCGGCTCCAACCTCAGGGCGTGCCCGGCTCCAACCTGACGGTGGCCACCGTCACGGCCTCGACCCCCGGGCGTCCCAGGGGCAGGAGCCACAATCTTCCCTCCCGCCAGAGCTCCAGCTGGTCGAAAGAGTGGGGGTTGTTCGGGTAGCCCGACTGACCCCCGGGAAGGATGAACCCTCCGGATCCATCGGGGTCGGCCATGTCCACCACGTGACGCTCGCTCGGCCCGTATGCGCTCCGGAAGGGGGGGCGGGCTCCGCCGAAGGGACCCACGTTCACCGAGTACGGACCTCCCACCCTGGGGATCCCGGAGCGGCCGAAACGGAAGAGCCATCCCACCACCGGCACGGTGGCCAGGGGGTGATCCAGGGCGAGCTGGTGGGCTTCACCCCAGGGGAGATCGGCGTACTCCGCGGCCGTCCGGGCCGCAGCCTCCGCCAGGCCCTGGGGGAGGGAGATCGACCCCTCCAGTGCCGCTTCCACCACACGGTCGGGGAAATACCCTCCATTTCCGCCGTAGTACTCGTCTCTGAAGCCGAGTCTGAGGGCGGTCCACCAGGTGTGGAAGAGCGTCGCCTCGGTGCTCTCCAGGTCTGCCACCCCGTCCCATGACTCCAGGCGCCGGGCCAGCGTGTCCAACCCGGCTTCCCGAAACGCCGCTACCGCGTGAGGGCGGTAGCGGTCCACGAAGGCGCTCCCGGCGTGCATCTGGATCGCCAGGAGGCTCTCGGCGTCGTGGAGGTCCCGGGCCTCCAGGAGCTCGGAGATCCGCTGCGCCCTGTAGGGGCCGAACCAGTTCCCGTCGGTCACTCGTCTCGCACCTTCGTCCCGACCCTGTGCGTTGTTGGCGGTGACCACGTACCCCCGCTCCGGGGCCAGAACGTGGGGCTCTTCTTCGAACGGCACCCAGCCCAGCCAGTCATGCTCACCGGTCCAGCCGGGGACGGGGAGCTGGGGTGGAACGCCGGAAGCCCGGATGGGGATCCGCCCTCCCATCCAGTACCCCCAGGCACCGGCGGTGTCGGCGAACACCACATTCTGATGGGGATCGTTGAACTCCCGCATGGCCTGGAGGAACTCCTGGACCGTCCTCGCGCCCCCCATCCCGATGAGGGCACTGAAGGTCCCTGCCGGGGAGTGAGCCACCCACTGGAAGGCCAGGATCTCGTCCCCTGCCCGCTCCTCCACAGGAGTGATGACTGGCCCGTGACGTGTCGATCGGACCGTGAGGGTGACGGGATCGCCGCCTCGAACCCGAATGAGCTCCTCCCGTGTCTGGAAGGGAGCCCAACCATCGGGGGTGAGATACTCCTCCGGGTCGTCGGGGTTGACGCGCTCGATGAAGAAGTCCGAGTCGTCCACCATGGCGTTGGTGAAGCCCCAGGCCACGGCCTTCGAGTGCCCCGCCACCACCCCCGGTGCTCCCGGGAGACTCATCCCCACTACCTCATAGCCCGGGGCGTGGAGTCCTACCAGGAACCAGATGTTGGGCGCGTCCAGGGAGAGGTGCATGTCGTTGGCCAGGAGGGGCTTCCCGGAACGGGAGCGCTCCCCTCCCACGACCCAGGAGTTGGAGGCCCGGACCAGGCTCCCCAGCTCCAGGACCCGGGCCACGTCCTCTGCCAGGCCTGCCCGGGCCGGGAGCCCGGAGGGGGTGGGAGGGGGGAGGGAGGCCGGCGTGCCCGAGTCCCCCGGGCCCGCCACCGGCGCTTCAGGCCATCCATCCACGATGGTCACCCCCCAGTCCGGGTAGGACGGCATCAGGGGCGCCAGCGCCGAGTCCCCCAGGATCTCCCGTGCCGCCGCCAGGTTGAGCCCCGTCTGATAGTCGGAGAGATCCCAGGCCATGGTCTTCTCCATCCCCTGGGTGAGGACCGGTGTCCATGGCTCAGGCCGAATGCGGAGGAGGACGTACTCAGGAGGAAGGGGGCCTCGCCACCCGCTGATGGCGGCGTTGACTCCCCTGGAATAGCGGTCCAGCAGGTTGTGCATGGGGGATTCGGGGGGTGGGGCCCCCGCCTCCGCGGCCTCCGCCATGCCGATGGTTCGGAGAAAGCGATCCGTCTCCACAGTCGTTTCCCCGAAGATCTCGCTCAGCCTCCCCTGCTGGACCCTCCGGAACATCTCCATTTGCCAGAGGCGATGGGTGGCGTGGACGTACCCCTGGGCCAGAAAGAGATCGTCCAGGGAAGATGCGAAAATGTGGGGAACCCCCATGGAGTCATAGAGAATCTCCACGGGCTGGCCGAGTTCTTCCAGGACGAGGGTCTCGGACCGGATCTCGGGACCGGCACGGAGGCGGCGGGCGGCGTAGAGCGCCACCGCGAGGACGAAGGCCACCGTCAGCAGCACAAGCTTCAGAGCGATCCGGAACATCAGGGGCAGATCCCTTCGTCGGGGAGGAGCGATGCTGAAGAAGGATGGGCGATCAAGGAAGGCAATTCCAGGGCCATATGGGGCCTGCGCGACTGCCGAGAAATGTGAGGGAGGATGGTGGGATGGGGCAAGAAAGGGCGGGCGCGGGCCTCGGGATCCCTGGCCCGTCACTTCTCCAGGCGCCGGAGCATCTCCCGAATCAGGGCTGCATCCTGTCGGTCCTGGGGCCGGTCGGTTGCTTCCTTGGACCGGAGGACGTCTTCCAACGAAGCCACAGCCACTCGCACCCCGAACACATCGAAGCCAAGGGCCCCGTCCAACAGGTCCTGGTACCCGTTGGTCCCAGCGGGCCGGAACAGCACGTCCAGCCGACCCGCTTCCGTAACCAGATCCCACATCTCCGCGCGTCGGAGGGTGGCAGCGGAGCAGTCGAAGGGCAGGCCCTCGGGAACCCCTTCTGTGAAGACCCGGGCGTCGATCTCCCGGAGGGCTGCGGCCAATCGCTCCAGATTCTCGTCATCGGGCGCGGGGGCGATGTCAGCATCGGCGGTTAGACGGGGGAACCCCTGCAAGCGTGCCGCCAGAGCACCGATGAGCACGTAGGCAACCTGGCGGTCGCTCAGGGCTCGCACGATCCTCTCGGGATCCAGGGGAGCCACTCGGGACGACTTGGGCTCACACATTTCCGCCTTCCAGGGGGAGGGCCGCAGCCACCATCCGGCTGACGTTTCGAACTTCAGTGAGGCGATCCTCGGGAGTCATGGAGAGGATCCGCGCTACGTCCTGTAGCATGTGGCTGTCCGCTGAGACGAGGGGCATCAGGTCACACCTCACCTCCAGGGCAGCAGCAGTGATAAGGCGCCGGAGTGTCTCGGATGAGGGATCCGTGACGCCCGTTTCGATTCGGGCCACCACAGACTGACAGGTTCCCGCCCGTTCAGCCATGGCTCGTTGGGACAAGCCGGCCTTGCGACGGGCTGTTTGCACGAGCTTGGCTGGATCCAGGGACAGGGTCATAAGATATGATAGCTAATAAGCTATCATTGGACAACCACACTCCGGAGTCGAAGGG
>Ga0316577_10000070_pt1 | contig 25748 bp, 24 predicted proteins | sample S5NA_FD_203073 | JGI IMG/M metagenome (GOLD analysis project Ga0316577, IMG submission 203073) | Rhizosphere microbial communities from salt marsh grasses in Alabama, United States - S5-7_050615r2r1 | ecosystem: Host-associated > Plants > Roots > Rhizosphere | place: USA: Alabama | collected... | reverse complement strand
ACACTGAGGCGAGCAAAGGAGGAACCCGTGGGTCAACTGCTGCTAAGCCTGGCGCAACTGGCGGTGGCCATCATTCTGAGCGCCATCGCCGCCTACCTGGCCTTCTACCTGTTCCAGTGGTTCACCCGCGACCTGGACGAGTGGGCCGAGCTGCGCCGGGGCAACCCGGCCGTGGGCGTCGTCCTGGGGGCCATCATCGTGGCTGTGGCCATCGTCCTGAGGCCGGCCCTGCGCGTGAACGTCGAGGGTTGGGACGTCGGCCGCAACGTCTATTTCTGGGTCCTCTTCGCCGAGGGGGCACAGCTGGCCGTGGGCCTGGTGCTGGCTGTCATCACCCTGGCCCTGTCCCTGTACCTATTCGCCACCCTCACCCGAGGCATTGACGAGGTGGCCGAACTGGCCTCGGGCAACATGGCCGTCGCCGGCCTGCTGGCGGGGGTCGTGATCGGCGTGGGGCTCATGGTCAGCCAGGCCATCGAGCAGATCATGGGCCTGATCTCGATGGCCTTGTTCTAGGAAGGGGACGCTATGAGCGAAGAACTCGAGATGGTCCAGGTACGGACCTGTCAGGGCTGGGACGTGGCACAGATCTACAAGGCCAATCTCGAAGCACAGGGCATCCCCGTTCTGCTCAAGTACGAGTCGGTCGGCATCGTGTACGGCATCACGGTCGACGGGCTGGGCCAGGTGGGGATCCTGGTGCCGGCCGAGTTCGCCGAAGAGGCACAGGCCATTGTGGAGGATGTCGTGGAGCTGACTGCCGAGGACTGGGAGGAGGATGAGGAGATCGCCGCCGAGGAAGAGGATCCCGACTAGCCCCCCAGGCTCGAGGCAGGTCCACCCCATGAGGGGTGCTTCGCTTACGACCTGCCGGATCGACCCCAGGGTAGACTACTGCCTGAGCAGAACGCGCTGGTCACTGACCAGCGCCGAGCATCCTAGCCTAACTACACACTCAAATCCACCCCTCAAGCTCGAGGCAGGTCACGGACCTGCCGGATCGACTCCAGGGTAGACTACTGCCTGAGCAGAAAGCGCTGGTCGCTGACCAGCGCCGAGCATCCCAACCACACAGTCCAAATCCACCCCCCAAGCTCGAGGCAGGTCAGCGACCTGGGCGGAGCATGCTAACCGCCTAGCCTCAGCCCTCCTGCCCGTTGGCGCCCAGGTACGCGTCGGCCGGCATGCCTGGCTTGAGCAGCCTCTCCGGGTTCGACAGGCGGATCTTCACGGCAAAGACCATGTTCACCCGCTCCTCCTCCGTCTGCACATTCCTGGGCGTGAACTCTGCCTCCTGGGCAATATAGGACACAGTCCCCGCAAAAGCACGATCGGGATAGGCGTCCACCCGGACCTCCACCTCCTGGCCCAGATACACCCGCCCCAGCTCGTTCTCCGGCACATAGATGGTAAGCCGGACCTCATCCAGGTTGGACACCGTCATCAGCGTATTGCCCGCCAGCGCCGGCTCGCCCTCCGCCGCCGAGCGGCTGGTGACCACGCCGGACATGGGCGTGGAGAGGGTCATCATGTCCAGCTGGGTCTGGAGGGCATCCACCCCTGCCTGGGCCTGGGCCAGACCGGCCTGGGCGACATCCACCTCTTCCGGCGACGGCCCCGCCTGCAATTCGGCCAGCTTGGCATCGGCCACCTCCACGCCCTCGGCCGCCACCCCATAACGAGCCTCCGCCTCGTGTACCTGGCTGAGGATGGCCAGCGGGTTATCGCGCAGGGCCTTCAGGGCCGACAGCCGCTGCCGGGCAGCCTGCCTATCGGCCTTGGCCGCCTCTAGGGCCGCCTGGGCCGCCTGGACCTGGAAGTCGTAGACGCGGTACATCCACTTCTCTTCCATGGAGCCCTGGGCGCGGTACTGGAACCGCTCGGCCTCGGCCGCTGCGATCTGGGCCTCGGCCCGCTCGACCTGGACCCGGGCCACCTCCAGGGCAGCCTGGGCCTGCACAACCTGCGCATCGATCTGCTGGGGATTCTCGAGGATGGCCTGCGTGTCATGCCAGGCCGTCTCGGCGGCATCGCGCTCGGCTACGGCCTGGCCCAGGGCAGCCTGCGCGCCCAGGATCTCGGCCGGCATGGCACCCGCCCGGACATTGGCTAGGTTGGCCTCGGCCGCAGCAACGCCGGCCCGGGCCTGGGCCAGCTGTGCTTCAAGGAGCCGGGTGTCAAGCTGAACCAGGGGCTGGTCAGCCTGCACCTCGTCGCCCTGCCCCGCAAAGAGCTCGGCGATGCGGCCATCAAAGAGGGAGACGATGGCGACCTCGACGCCCTCGATACTGCCCGAGGCGACGAGGACATCCTCCTCTTCGGCGGGCTGCTCAGCACCGAGCCAGGCCACAAACTGCTCAGCCCGGTCGCGCTGCAGGCCCCCGCTGGCCAAAAACCCCACGGCCTGGGCCGGCGCCGTCCGCGCCCACCACCAGCCGGCGGCCAGCGCCCCGCCAACGATCACCAGCACCAACAATACGATCCATGCACGCTTCATGCTTGCCTCTGCTCTTCTCTGCGGGTTGCAGCCAACCGTCGCTGCATCCGGGCGCATCGCTGCAACCAGACTACCTCGTACTCCTCAGGCGGCACAATCCGACCGGTCAGATCGGCGACCGTGCGGATGCCCTCCGCCCTGCACCAAGCGACGCAGGCCTCATAGGCCTCCCAGTCTAGATCGTCGCCATCCCAATGGACCTCGATCTGGCGCTGCCCTGACCGCCAGGCGACAAAGGCCCGGGTGTGCCCATCGGTCAGCACCACTCGCCCGCCCAGGCGCTTCACCGGCAGGGGTGCCAACGGGCGACTGCCCGTCCTCACCGCCGCCACCTTGGCCTCGCTCAGGTACAGCTGGCTGGGCTGGATCTCGTCCAGGCCCAGGACGAACGTATCAGCCATCCTGGCCCGCTTCCAGCAGGACGGCATCGGCGGGCATGCCCGGCTTCAGGGCGTGATCGGGATTGGGCAGGTCGACCTCCACGCCAAAGACCATGTTCACCCGTTCCTCCTGCGTCTGGATGTTGCGCGGAGTGAACTCTGCCTCGCTGGAAATGTGTTTCACCGCTCCGGGAAACGCGCGATCGGGATAGGCATCCACGGTCACCGAGACAGGCTGTCCAAGGTAGACCCGGCCCAGTTGATCCTCGGGCACATACACGGTCAGGGTCATGTGCTCCAGGTCGGCCAGGGTCATCAGCGGCGCGCCGGGCAGGGCCACTTCACCGACCCGTACCGGCCGCTCGAGCACCAGGCCCGAGATGGGCGCCTGCAGAGTGAACTTGTCCTGTTGGACCAGGAGCACGTCGAGGGCAGCGCGGGCCATCTCTACCTGGGCCTCTAACGCGGCAATCTGTTCCGCGGTCGCCCCCAGCTTGAGCCCCTCTAGCTGGGCTTCTGCCATGCTGACGGCAGCTGTGGCCACCTGGTACTGTGCCTCGGCGCCGTTTGCCTGGGCTTGCAGGGTGACGGGATTGGACACCTGCTGCGCTAGCTCCGAGGCGTAGCGTTCGGCGCCGCTGGCGGCCGCGTCCGCCTGGGCCGCGCCGGTCCACGCCTGCCAGGACTCATAGGTAGACGTCGCCTGGCGGTGGCGGGCCTCATCCATCACATCCGCAGGCACGGCGATGTGCACGCGGGCGTAGAGAGAGATGGAGCCACGCTTGACCACGATCTTGTACCCCCCGGCGCGGTACTCACAGTTGTCTGAGCACGGTGGTGGCGGGATCCCGGGCGGTAGATTCTCCAGCGTATAGCTACCCACCTGGACCCACTCTGTACGCGGTTCGATATCCTCCAGCAGGCGGACCGCCGCATCGGCAAAGTCGTTGGCAGCCTGAGCCGAGGCAGCCTGGGCCCCGGCAGCCTGAGCCTGCTGGTCCAGCACCGCCACCTGGCCGCGGGCCGCGGTCAGGGCCAGGGCCAGCTCCTGGGGGTTCTCCAGCATCGCCTCGGCGTCCTGCCAGGCGACGTAGGCCGCTTCCTGGGCAGCGCGCGCCTGCTCCAGCTGGGTCTGTGCCCGGTCGAGGGTCACCTGGCGCACACCCGCTTGCGCCTGAGCCAATCTGGCCTGGGTCATGTCCACGTCAGCCCGGGCCGACTGGATCTGTGTCTGGAGCAGGGCGTCGTCGAGCTGGACGAGGAGTTCCCCAGCCTCGACCTCGTCACCCTCGTCTGCCTCCAAGCTGAGGATGCGCCCGCCCCGCTCGGCCGCCACCGAGACCTCCTCGGCCTCGATAAAGCCCGAGGCGACGAGGCCGGGCGGCTCTTCGCCCGGTGCCAGGCCCAGCTCCTCCACTGCCTGATCGTATTGGTCTTGCAGCCAGAACCACCACTCGGGGTTCTCATTGACGTACCACCAGCCAGCCGCACCAGCGGCCGCCACGACGAACAACACGGCTACCACTATGATCAGTCGTCTCATGCTATCCCTCATCCTTCACTTACAATCTGCATGGCGTCCCGAGCCTGCTCAGGCAGTTATGTAAATGTCAACACCGCTCATGAAGCGTCCGGCTCCACCGGCCGGCGCACGCTGGAGATAAAGACATCCTCCAGCGACGGTGCGATGATGTCCATGGTATGCAGGTTGACCCCCGCCTCGCGCAGCACCTCTTCGATCCGCGACATCTGGGACTCGAGGTCGGGCGCGACGGCGTGGACCAATGCCCCATAGAGGGCCACCTCGTCAAAGATCCCCGTCTCGCGCAGGGCGGGGATGGCCCGTTCTGGACGATCACAGTCGATCTCGAGCACCTGGCCGCGCATCTCGCGCTCTTTGATGCCCGCCGGCGACCCATGGGCCACGATGCGCCCGCGCTGGATAAAGGCCAGGCTCTGGCAGTGCTCGGCTTCATCCATGTAGTGGGTCGTCACCATGATGGTCGTACCGTCCTCGGCTAGGTCGTAGAGCAGGTCCCAGAAGGCACGGCGCGAGATGGGATCCACACCCGCCGTCGGCTCATCCAGGAAGAGCATTTCCGGTCGGTGGATGATGGCTGTGCCCAGGGCCAGGCGCTGTTTCCAACCCCCCGAAAGGTTGCGCGTCAGCTCCCGCTCCCGCCCCTCCAGGCCGGCCATCTCTAGCACAAAGGCCTTGCGCTGGCGCAGCTCCTTGCCCCGCACGCCATAGGTCCGGCCGTAGAAATTCAGGTTCTCGTCGACCGTCAGGTCATCGTATAGGCTGAAGCGCTGGGACATATAGCCGATGCGCCGCTTGACTTCATCCGTTTGCTTGACGATGTCAAATCCGAGGACAGTCGCGCTGCCGGACGTCGGCCGCAGCAAGCCGAGCAGCATGCGAATCGTCGTCGTCTTGCCCGCGCCATTGGGCCCCAGGAACCCAAAGATCGTCCCCCGGCCCACCGTAAAGCTTACACCATCTACTGCGGTGAAATCGCCAAAGCGCTTGGTCAGATCGATGGCCTCGACGGCATAGTTGTTGGCCCGGCTGCCGGCATCCCGGCCCAGGGCTTTAGAACTTGGGCTCTGGCTCATGACGAGCATTCGCTACTCCTGTCCACCCGACTTCGCTTCCTGCCGGCGCACCAGCGAGATAAAGGCCTCCTCCATACGCGGCCGCGTCTGTCGCACACCCTCGACCTCGATCCCCTCGGCGGCCAGTGCCGTCCGGAGCGATTCCTGCTGCACCTCGGCGTCCTCGACAAAGACGTGTAGCAGATCGCCGTAGGTCTGCACCTCCAGCACCCCGTCCAGGCCCGCAACCAGCTCCTCGGCGCGGCGCAGGTCCGAGGTCCGCACCTCGATCAGATCGCCGGTGACCAGGCCCTTGATCTCTTCCGGCACATCGCAGACGATGATGTGGCCCTGGTACATCAGCCCGACCCGCGAGCAGCGCTCCGCCTCGTCCATGTAGGGCGTGCTGACAAAGATGGTAATGCCCTGCAGATGCAGCTCGGTAAGGATGTCCCAAAACTCGCGGCGGCTGACCGGGTCGACCCCCGTCGTCGGCTCGTCGAGAAAGATGATCTCCGGCTGGTGGATGAGCGTGCAGGCCAGGGCCAGTTTCTTCTGCATGCCGCCGGAGAGGTGTGCCGCCCGCCGTTTGCGGAACTCGGTCAAGCGGGCGAACTCGAGCAGCCGTTCCTTGCGCTCCTTCCGCGCCCGACCGCGCACCTGGAAAATGTCGGCGAAAAAGTCCAGGTTCTCGGAGACGGTCAGGTCCCCGTACAGGTTGAAGCGTTGAGCCATGTAGCCGATGCGGCGCTTGATCTGCTCCGGTTCGCGCACGGTGTCGAATCCTGCCACGCTGGCCGATCCCTCGCTGGGGTCCATGATGGCGCACAACATGCGGATGGTCGTCGTCTTGCCCGCGCCGTCGGGACCGACCAGGCCAAAGATCTCGCCGCGCCGGACGGAGAGGTCCAGGCCGTCGACGGCGGCGACCTCTTTGAAGCGGCGGGTCAGCTTTTCAGTTGTGATGATCTGTTCGTTCTCTTGAGTCAACCGGTGTATGCCTCAAAGACTCGAATAGGCGGGTCGGCCACGATGGCCCCTTCGGGACACTGCTTGACACAAGCCGTGCACTGCTCGCACTCGGCCATATGCGCCACCCGCGACTTTTGTTTGCCTTCCAGCCGGTACAGCTCATAGACCCCCTTGGGACAGACCGCGACGCAGGTCCGGCAGCCCTGGCAGCGCTCAGCATCGACCTGCAGCGCGAAGGGCCGCTCCAGCTCGTAGCCGATCCAGGACCAGGCCTTGAGCACGCCCGGCCAGCGCGCTGCCCAATAGCCCACTGTCGCCCCGGCCTCCAGCGGGCTGGTGCCCTCCAGGTCAAAGCCCAGGACCAGGGCCACGCCCAGGATGCCCAACGACCAGCCCACCAGCAGTCCCGTCCCCCAGTTTCCCAGGGTCAGGCCCCATGCTACCACCCCGGCGACGCCTGCCAGGCCCAGCAGCAGCACTTTGACCATGCCTACCGGGCCCGGGATCGTGCGTTTCACCGGGCCGTAGAAGACATATAGGAACAGGGTAAAGGCCCAGATCAGGCCCAGCACGCCGAGGAGCAGGCCCGGCCAAAAGACCGCCACCGGGATGCCGACCACCAGAGACATGGGCGCAGCCCACATGACCGCCATCTGCAGCCGGTCACCCAACGGGAACCGGGCCCGGCGCATCTCGTCCGTCTTGTGCAGGCCCGCGGCAACATAGGCCGGGATGTCCTCGGCATACACCGGCCCAAAGCGGCACGTCCAGCCCGTCTCAGCCTCGACCCGCCGGACGTCGACGCCCGGCCCGGAGAGCTGGGGCAGCACCAGCGTGCGATGATCTACTTTGTCGCCGATGCGGCTGGTCTTGAGCACCGAGATGACCGAATGGGCGTTCAGGATGCCGCCGCCAGAGGCACACCAGACATTGATGCCCCGGCTGTGGGCCACCAGCAGGTAGCAATCCAGGCCATCAAGGGCCTCCAATACCCGGCGCACAGTCAGGTCAAAGTTGCAGGTCAAGAACACCGGGGCATCCCGCCCCGGCCGGCCGACGATGCGCAGCCCGGTCCCTGTAGGAAACGGGAAGAAGCGGAACATCGTTTCGAGGGCTGTCTTGAGTGCCCCAGTCAATCTCATTCGCCTGCCAACCTCACGCAGCCACCACCAGCCGCAGCGTGCCGGCCAGGTAGCCCACAACTTCGATCACCCGGAATCCCGCGGCTGAGACTCGCCCCTCTAGGTCGCGCACGCGGTGGGTTGTCGTCTGGGTCAGGGCGTAAGCCAGCACCACAAAGGGCAGCCGCACGACGGCGCTCAAGAGACGCCCAAAGGCAGACGCGGGCTCGACTTCGTCGGCGACCAGTAACCGGCCCCCGGGCCGGAGCAGGCGCCGCACCTCGCCGAGGGCGTAGGCGATTTCGTCGTCCGACAGCTCGCTGAGGACCAGGACACTGGTCACCGCTCCGAACCGGCCATCGCCAAAGGCGTCCAGCTCGGCGACACCCAGCTGGCGGAGCTCCACCCGCTGCGTGAGGCCTTCTGCCTGCACCCGTGTTGCGGCCTGCTCCAGCATGCCCGCCGAGATGTCAATTGCCGTTACCCGCGCCCCCTGGCGCGCCAGGCGCACAGCCAGCGCGCCCGTGCCGCAGCCGAGGTCCAGCACCTCCGCATCCGCCGGTATCCGAGCCCCAATGTCCAGGTAGACCCGCTGGACACGGCCGAGTGTCAGCAGCTGCATGCCCCGGTCGTAGCGCGACGGCGCTGACTCCAGCACCTTCATATAGACGTATGACATCCCAACAAACCTGCCTCACTCCAGACGTTTTCGAAACCGCACGGCGGCGATGCCCAGCACGGCCACGCCAAAGACGGCCAGGGCCAGCACTTCGCCCTGGAGCATCTCAAACCCTACCCCCTTGAGCACAACCGCCCGAATAATGACCAGCACATAGGTGAGCGGGATAAGCTTGCTCACATGTTGTAGCAGCGGCGGCATGGCCGCCACCGGAAAGAAGTAGCCCGACAAGAAGATCGATGGCAGGAGGATGAAAAAGGTCAGCATCATGGCCTCCTGCTGCGTCTTGGACAGCGTCGAGATCAGAATACCCAGTCCCAACGACGTGGCCAGGAAAACAGCCGACAGCGCCAGAAGCAGCGGCACACTGCCCCGCACCGGCACCCCGAACCACCAGACGCCAATAAAGAGGATCTCCAGCAGATCCCAGAAGGCGATGACCACATAGGGCGTCACCTTGCCCACGATCAGCTCCGCGGGCCGGATGGGCGTGACGATCAGCTGCTCGATGGTGCCCTGCTCCCGCTCCCGGACGATGGACATTGACGTCAGCAACATGGTCAGCATCGACAGGATGACGCCGATGAGCCCCGGTACCATGAAATTGGCGCTCTCCATGCTGGGGTTGTACCAGACCCGCGGTTGGACCTCTATGCCCGGCATGGCCTCTAGGCGGCTGCCCAATGCAGCCTGGACCACCTCCACCGACTGGGCCTGGCCCAACCCCTGGGCCGCGGCCAGCGCCGTGTTGGCCACGTTCGGATCAGAGCCATCAATGACCACCGCCACACTGACCTTCTCGCCCCGCTCTAGTGCCTCGGCATAGTCGGCCGGGACGATCAATCCGGCCCGGACCTGGCCACTGTCCATGGCCCAGACCAGGGCATCCTCCCCATCCACGGACGACACCAGGTCGAAGTAGCCCGAAGCCCGGAAGGCGTCGACCAGGGCCCGGCTGCGTGCGCTACGGTCGCGGTCCAGGACGGCGGTGGGCAGGTGCCGGACGTCGGTCGTGGCCGCATAGCCCAGCAACAGGAGCTGGATGATCGGGATGAGGAATATCACCGCCAGGGTCCTCGGATCGCGGACGATGTGGAGGACCTCCTTGCGCGTGATGGACAGGGTGCGGGCCAGCATCGCCTCAGGCCTCGCCTCGCGGATTGAGGCCGTCGAACATGACGGTCGCCCACAAGTCCGGGATGGTCTCCCAACGCTCCTGCAGTGGCTCGTCGCCCAGGATGCGCAGGACGAGCAGGCCGACGAACGTGGCCTGAAGTAAGCGGGTCAACAGCTCGGGGTCCACGGGCCGGATGGCGCCGGCCTCGACCTGAGCCTCAACATAGCCTTCGAGAAGGCGGGCGATGCGCCGCACGGTTTGCCGGTAAAAGCGCTCCCGCAGCTCGGGGTGGACAAAGACTTGGGGCAGGACCGCCTGGAGCATCTCTTCGCCCCGCTCGATGCGGTCCATCCGATCCCGGAAAGCGGTGACAAAGAAGCCCCGCACATCGTCCTGCAGGCCACCCATCAACTCCGCCGGCAGTTGCTCCAGCTCGGCGATGCGGGACAGGATGGCGATGAGCAGGTCGAACTTGCTGTCATAGTAGTTGTAGATGGTGCCGTCGGCCACGTCGGCCTGGGTGGCAATGTCCCGGATCGTCGCGCGGTGGTAGCCCTTCTCCGCAAAGATGGCCGCGGCCGCATCCAGGATCCGCTCTTCCCGCTCCTGCTTCAGACGCTCCCGCCGCGAGGGCGTTGGCTTCTGCTCCATGGTGCTTGCCTCCCTCATCGATCCTGAACGATCATTCATAAATGAATACCTATTCAGAATTATAGGTCGAGTCGGGCACCCGGTCAAGTCAGCGCTCACCTGGCGCCAGGCCTAAAGAGAAACCTGGCTTTTCAGCCTCTTCGGAAGTCGCTGCTCATGCCCCGGTGTTGCTTATATGGCCATGTGTTGCATTATGGCCGAAAGAGCCAGGTTTCTGACGGCCGCCACCTCCGCGCCGTGGGCGCCCGGGTCACGGACCCGGACAGAGCATCGGCGAGGGAGGGGTCTCCGCGGAGTCCCGAGCTCGCTCGGGCTCCTAGCTCAAGCGCAAGCAGCCACCGCATTCACCGCGGGCCCCAATACGAGATCGGACGATTGTGCTCAGTTGGTAAGGTGCCTATTTGCCACGAGCAGCTCACTCGAGCCGCTTGCGCAGGAAAAAGATGGTCGCGACATTGATTACGACGCCCAAGGCGGCCAGGCTGAGCAGCTCCCGCCAAAAGACGTCCACGCCAGCCCCCTTGAGCAGGATGCCACGCAGGATGAGCAGCCAATGCTTGATCGGCACAAAGTTGGCGATCCCCTGCAGCAGCCAGGGCATGTTCTCCACCGGAAAGGCATAGCCCGAAAAGACCACCTCGATCATCATCAGCATGAAGGCCAGGAGCAGGGCTTGGACCTGCGTCCTGGAGACGGCCGAGATCATCAGGCCCCAGACCATCTCGATGAGCAGGTAGAAGAAGGCAATGGTCAACAGCAGCGCCCACGAGCCCCGCATCGGAATGCCAAAGGCAAAGACCACCAGGCCCAGCATCAGCAGGAAGTTCAGATAGGACAAAAAGAGGACCGGCAGGGCCTTGCCAAAGATCAGCTCCATGCTGCGAAGGGGCGTGACCATGAGCTGCTCCAGCGTGCCCAGCTCCCGCTCGCGGGCGATGCCCAAGGAGGCGAGCATCAGCGCCACCCCGACCAGCATGAAGCCCAGCTCCGACGGGACCTCATAGTGCGATGTCTTGAGCTCTTCGTTGAACCAGACCCGCACGTCGAGCTCGATCACGTCACCCCACTGGCTGGCCATCGGCCCCAGGCGTTGCAGCGCAGCCTCCTGGGCAAAGGCGGCGATGGCCTGTTCAGCGCTGCCTGCCGCAGTCCGCGCAGCGCTCGGATCGGCGCCGTCGAGGACGACCTGCAGCTGGGCCGGCTCCCGAGCGGCGGTCAGGGTTTTCTCGAAATCGGGCGGGATGAACAGGGCCACCAACACGGTGCCCGTGTCGACCAGGTCCTGGGCCTGGGTCTCCTCCGGCAGGTAGTAATCGGCGTCGAAGGTGCCCGTGTTCTCCAGGGCTTGGACCAATGCCCGGCTGGCCGGGCTGTGATCCCGGTCGACGACGGCGGTCGGCAGGTGATCGATGTCCCCGGAGGTGGCCCAGGCCACCAGGGCCAGCTCGGTGACCGGCCCGAAAAAGACGAACAGCAGGATCATCTTGTCCCGCCAGAGCTGGATCAGCTCCTTGGCTGCCAGGGTCCAGATTCGCGTCAACATCCAGGAACCCATCCGTCATGCAAAGCAAGCTCACCCCACATGATCAGGCCAGCTTCTTTTTGAACAACAGAATGGCCATAGCCATAAAGACGATGCCCATGGCCAGGAGGGCCAGCGCATAGGGCCACAAGACCTCCAGGCCCTGCCCCTTGAGAAAGATGCCGCGGCTGATGGTCACGTAATGGGTGGTAGGCACCATGTACGCCTCCATCTTCATCAGCGGCTGCATGCTGACCAACGGATAGAAGATGCCCGACAGGAAAAAGCCGGGAAAGAAAAAGATGAGCATGGCGCCCAGCTGCGCCGCCTGCTGGCTCTTGACAAAGACCGACATGACCAGGGCAATGGCCAGGGTCGCCAGCAGGAAATCCACCGATAGGATGAAGTACAGCAGCACACTGCCCTTGAAGGGCGATCCAAACCAGTACACGGCCACCAGCACACAGAGGGCCACGCCGAACAGCCCGCTGAGGACGTAGGGGATCAGCTTGCCGATGAGCAGCTCCGAGCGACGGAGCGGCGTGGCGATCAGCTGCTCCAGGGTGCCATGCTCCTTCTCACGGGTCAGGGCCAGGGTCGTCGTCACCCCGGGCATGCCCATGACGATGGCGACCAGGGCCGGCAGGAAGCCGATGACCATCTCCAGGGTGGGATTGTACCAGGTGCGCATGCGCAGGTCGATGGGCGACAGCGCCGCTGAGCCGAGATCGACGCCGGCCTTCGCCGCCGTCTCTGTGGCCAAACCTAGCGCGAATTGGCGCGTATAGCCCCCGACATGCTCCATGGCCGTGTTGGCCGTGGTCGGCTCGGTACCCTCCACCAGAAGCTGGACCGACGCTTCGTGGCCGCTGCGCAGGGCCGCCTCAAAGCCAGGCGGGATCACCAGCGCCGCCTTGGCCTGGCTGGTCATCAGCCAGTGCTCCAGCTGGCCATAGTCAGCCGCCACGTACTGGACCAGCACGTCGCCCGTGCCGCCGAGGCCCGCCACGTAGCGCCGGGAGAGGGGCGTTTGGTCCCGATCCATGACCGCCACAGCCACGTTCTTGATATCGACCATGAAGGTGTAGGCCATGACCAGCAGGAGAAAGACAGGCGAGATGGTCACCAGGAAGAAGGAACGGCGGTCCCGGGTGATATGGCGCCCCTCTTTGCGGATGATGGCCCAGGTGCGCAGTAGATTCATGGCCTCCTACCGGATCTTGCGCATCAGCCACAGACAGAGCCATGCCAGGCCGACCGGATCGCCGATGGCTGCGGCAATCGACAGCCAGCCCGTCTCAAAGCCGATGGCAGGCAGGATCCAGGTCCATTCTACGTAGGCCAGCATGACGGACACGACGGTACTCACCGCCAGGTCCCCCCACAGGCCAAAGGGGCGTCGGCTCTTGAACAAGACGGGCAGCAGCCAGCCCGACAGGATGCCCAAAAGGCCCGCGACGACGACGATCAGAAAGGTTCCGGCAGTCATTCTACCCTCCTCCTCACTCGATTCTACCCAGACTGCAGCATACAGAAGGAAGTTGAGTTATTCCCGGCTCTGGTCCGTCCCCTGGGTGTCATCACTCCGCCAGCAGGCCAGTGATCAGGGTATCGACAAGCGCCTCACTTGCCGCCGCCAGATCCATGTCCGGCAACAGCAGGGTGTAGGCCGCCAGGCCATCGTAGGCGGCCATCATCGCCCACACCAGGTTCTCGGCGTCGACCGGGCGAAATTCGCCTGCCTCGACCCCTTCCTGGATGATCCCGACGAGGACGTCCTTGAACTCGGTGAGCAGGCCAGCCCAGAGCTGCGCCGACTCGGCGCGCTGCTGGCTCGAGGCCCAATACTCCATGAAAAGTGGAAAGAGGCCCTGCGCACCGTCGGCAAAGGCCTCCATTTGTTTACCCAGGGTCCGCAGCTTTTCTGCCGCACTGGTCGTAGCCTGCAAGCCGCCGAGCATCTCCTGCTCGAAATCGCCAAAGAAGGAAAGGAGCGCCGCGGTGAGGAGCTCCTCCTTACTGTCGAAATACCAGTAAATCGTGCCCTGGCTCACCCCGGCCCGGGCCGCCACGTCGGAGACGTTGGCTGCGTGGAACCCCTTCTCGCCAAAGACGGCCAGCGCCGCCTCCAGGATCTGCTCGCGCCGCTCCTGGCGCAACTGCTCCCGCTTACCCGAGGCTTCGCCCATGTTCCTCGCCTCCCCAGAGCTAGATTGACTGACTAGTTAGTCAATCATAGTATAGCACGACCCTGCTGTTGTGTCAAGCAGGCTAAGCGTAGCCACGACTGCTGCAGAGTCGACGAGGGACCAGGTTTCTGAGAGAAACCCGGTGTCTTGACACCCGCCCAGGCCAATCCAACAGCCCAGGAAATGCAGTAGCCTGGGGTGGAATTGGCGCTGAGCCGGGGCCGTGGTAGAATGGGACCGGCGCCTTCTGCGCGGAACGCGGCACGTGGCGCGCCCGCCAGGCGCAGGGAGGACACAGCGAATTCGATGGCAAAGACACCACGACTCTGGTGGCTTGCTGGTTTCCTGATCGCGGCCCTATCTGTCCTGGCGCTCACCCTGAGCGGCTGGCCAAGATGGGTGGCCGCCATGGCCCTTGCCTGGTGGCTGCCCGGGGGACTGCTGGTCGCGCTTTGGCAGCTGCCCGACCTCGATGGTCCAACGGCTGGGGTACTGGCAGCTGGCCTGGGCCTGTGCTGGATGGTGCTGGTGATACTTGTCGTGCATTGGCTACCAGGACCGATCGGTCTGGCCTTGATGGTCGGGGTCTACGCCCTCGGGGCAGCGGTGTTGTGGCTGGCACTCCTCCTGCGCCGGCCGCTCCGGTTGCGATCCAGCCCTCGCTCCGTCTGGGGCTGGGCCATTGCGCTGCTGCTCCTGGCCAGCCTGCTCCGCCTGCCCGGCCTCGGCTACCACGAGTTCCATACCGACGAGGTCTTTCTGCTGCGCCGCGTGGTGTGGGCCATCGAGGGCCAGGACGATGCCCTGGCGCGCCACACGAAGGGGCCAGGCCAGATTGCCGTAACCATCCCCGGCTACCGGGCCCTGGGCACAACCGATGAACTCGCCGCCCGCCTGCCCTTTGGCCTGATGAGCGTGGCCAGTGTGCTGGCGCTCGCGGTGCTCGGCCGCCGCCTGCTCTCACCCGCGGCTGGCGTTTGGGCCGGCCTCCTGCTGGCCACCAACGGCTTTGCTTTGGGATTGTCGCGCATCGTCCAGTACCAGGCCGCGGTGCTATTGTTGTCCGCGTTGGCCGTCCTGGCCGCCTGGGAGTTCGCCCAGCGCGGCGAAGGACGTTGGCTGGCGCTGGCTGCCGTGTTCAGCGCCTTTGGTCTCGTTATGCACTATGAGTACGGGCTCCTGGCACCGGCGCTGCTCTTCCTGGCCTGGATCGGTTGGCGGCGCGCGGGAGACCGGCGACGCATCGCCATCACAGCCCTGATCTCCGGCCTGTCGGGCACGGCGTTGGTAGCCGCGACCTATGTGCCCTTGATCCTGGGTCCAGCCTTCGACACGACCCAGAGCTACCTGGGCAACCGGGTAGGCGGATTCGGCGCCTTCAACGTCGACTTCCTGGTCGAGATGGGCACCTTCTACAACTCGAGCTACTTCTTCTTTGGCCTCATCGCGCTGGTCCTGATCGGCATGTTCCTGGGCTGGCGCAGCGCCCGGCGTGCGACGGTGATGTTGGTTCTGTGGTTCCTGCCCTTCTTTGTCCTGTTGGTCTTTATCATGCGCTTTCCGGGCACCCACTTCTACCAGATGATGGAGAGCTGGTCGCTGCTGGCGGCCCTGCCCCTGGCGGCTGTGACGCATTCGACAAAATGGCGACCAGCAGTCCATGGCGGCCTGCTGGCCCTGGTTGTGGCCTGGCTGGCCGTGTCGATCGGCTATCTGTACCTCCTGTTCTTCCGTCAGGCTCCTGAGTACCTGGTCAACTACGAGCAAGAGCGCGTCCCCTTCTACTGGGCGCCCTATGGAGAGAACGTGCCCAAGCAGCCACGCTTCGGCTTCCCGATCTATGAGGGCTGGAAGGCGCTCGGGATGCTGGCCCACTGGGATTGTCTCCAGGGCACCTATGCCACCAACGAAGGCTCGCACAGCGTGCCCCGCTGGTATGTGGAGGATCTGCACAGAGCACACATCGGCACGTCGCCCGACTTTTACTTCCTGCCCCTGCACCTGCAGGAACCGGATCCCCGCTTCACCGACGAGATGCTGGCTGGCTACCAGCGGGCCGGCGCCGTCCGGGTCCGGGGCGAGCCACGCATCGAGATCTGGTCGCGCGAAGCGCTGCCGGTGGCCTACGTCGAGTACGATGCCGAGGAATTCGACGCCGTCTTTGATCGGTCCGTACCAGCCGTCGAGCCGGCACCCGAACCGGCGGTCACGCTGAACAACGTACCCCTGGGCAGCGAGATGATCATGGTCTCGGCAGCCCTGGCGCGCGCGGAGCTTGCGCCAGGCGATGTGCTGAACCTGAGCCTGGTCTGGCGTCCGCAGCAAGCGCTGGACAGGGACTATAAGGTCTTTGTCCACCTGGCCGGCGACGACGGACAGCCGGTGGCCCAGTGGGATGGCCTGCCCTGCTTCAATCTGTCGCAGACCAGCCGCTGGCCTGCCGGGGAGGATGTGCAGGACCACGTCTTGATGACCATCCCGACCTCGGTACCACCCGGGGTGTATTCGCTGCTGGTCGGGCTCTATGATGGCGCCAGTGGTGAACGGCTGGGCGGCCAGGCCATCCAGGTAGCGCAGGTCAGGGTCCGCTAGTTGGGCAACGGTCGCGAACAAACGGCCTCTCTGCCGGTGAGTGTTCTTGTCTCAGACGCTTCCCTTTCCACCGGAAGTATGGTAGAATAGGACAGCCGTGACCTCGTCCCTACACTGCACTTCATCGGCCCCTTAGCGTAGAGAAGTAGGTCTTTGCCAGCCGCAGACGCACCTCACAGAGGACCGGAGTAGGAGATCGCGGTAGCTTCTCTTAGTATCCACGCCCATCGGACGGATTGCCGAGGGAGGAGGGGACCATGCGCCTTGTCGACAGGTTGATGCAACCCATTCTTCACAAGATTATCTTGAACCGGTGGGGCTATACCGAGGAGGAATTCCACAAAGCACAGGGCCTGGGGCTTTTTGACGTTCTCGATCTGGAGGCCATGGGCCACTGGGTTGTGGCAACTCCCGTCTGTTCCGCGCACTGCTCGGGCTGTCATAATGAGGGACGCCCTCTCTACTTCAACGCCATGGGCATGCTCATCAAGCACAAGTGTCCATCGAGTATCTGCATCCACGGTCTATCTCAGCTCTCACCCATCATCTACAATTACTACGACCACATGCTGCAGGGGAAGAATCCAAACGAGATGGTGTTCGATCATGTGACCTGCACAGACACGGGCCTGGAAATGGGAGGGCTAGGTCACAACCTGTTCCGCATGACCTATGAGAAGATGCCCTTCCTGGAGTTCATGCGTTTCATGCTCAGCATGACCCCCTATGTCTTCATCAAGAACAAGAGAGCACGGGGCGAGTGCCGGGCGGTGACAGAGGCTCCGACCACTGGCGGACCGATGCCGAGCGAATTCATGGTGGGCCTTCCACTAACCGTGGAGGAACTTGGGGTCTTCCTTGCCTCACCCGGCCGCACCAAGAGGCTGCGCGCCGCGGACAAGTACCGTGACCACCGCATCATCGTCAGAGTAACTTCATCCCAGGCTTGCATCGCCGGCCACAAGGAGGGCGACGAGTTCCTCATCGATTCCATAGGCCGGGTGCAGCCGCCGGAAGCGGGACGGGGCATCTGTATCATGGCGCTGAACAAGATTTGGTGGAGGGTGATGCTGATCCTGGAAAGGATGGCCGCTGCTGGAGATGGTGAAGCTGAGTTCGAGAGCCAGTTGTTCGACCTTGTCATGAGCTGCTACGGCGCAGGGCTTCCCCTTGGCGCCTGTGGGGAGATACGGATGAAAGTCGAGGTCCGGGAACCAGTATTGGCCTAGTATAGCCGCACGAAGCAAATGCTGACCCTTGTGCCTGTCACATATCTGAAGCTGTCGAAGCTCCGAAGCGCTTGGTGATATAGCTAACAGAGTTGCCCCCGCGCGGTGATATACTGAAAATGCGCGGGTGACTTCTATCCGACATCCCAGCCCAGAGGGCGCCGACCCCCGGGCTGGTTCTGTTGTGGGGCCCGCTGGGCCAGTGCTGACCCACAAATACAGCACAGAGGGTGAGGTCGGATGTACGCGCGCTTGACGCAGGGTGCCTAGTTTATGTAAATTGACTTGACAGAATGGCAACTATGTATTATGATCTATGGGTGTACTAGTGAGCACTGACCCTTGAGAATGGAAGCTGGAACAGATGATGGCGAAACTTGAGCAAGAACCAAAGATGCTAGAAACCCTCCTCGACCAGGCCGAGAAGAAGGGTTTTGTAACTTTTGAAGACCTGTCGCAGATGGTACCGGAGCCTGAGGAGGATCTGGAGGCCCTGGAGTCACTTCTCGACGTCCTGAAAGGGCGCGGGATCCCGGTCTATGAGGACGAGGAGGCCGCCGACGAGGCGGACCCTGGCGGCGTCGATAGTTATGACGAACCTGATGGCAATGGCGTAAGCGACGAGGTCGCCCTCACCGACATCCCCATCCGCGATACCACCGGCATGTACTTCCACGAGATGAGCCGCGTCCCCCTGCTGACCCGTCAGGAAGAGGTCGATCTGTCCCACAAGTGGCAGAATGCACGTCAGGCCAGGCAGGCCCTGTCGCAGAACAGCCACGATGAGAAGGAGCGGGCCCGGCTGCGGCGCCAGATCGGCGAAGGGATACGCGCCCGCGAGCGCCTCATAATGGCCAACACCCGCCTTGTGGTCAGCATCGCCAAACGGTACCAGGGCCATGGAATGCCCTTCCAGGATCTGATTCAGGAAGGCAACTTGGGCCTGATGCGCGCCGTGGACAAGTTCGACCCCGACCTGGGCTACAAATTCAGCACCTATGCCACCTGGTGGATCCGCCAGGCGGTGACCCGGGCGCTGCCCGACCAGGGGCGGACCATCCGCCTGCCGGTGCACATGTCCGATTCGGTGCGCAGGCTGCGGCGCACGGTACACGACCTGGAACAGGAGACGGGCCGCTCGCCCAATGTAGACGAAGTCGCCGAGGCCATGGGCGTCGACACCGATCGCGTGCGCTGGATGATGCAGGTGGCCCGGCGCCCGCTGTCGCTTCAGACGCCAGTCGGCGAAGAGGAAGACTCGGAGCTGGGGCAGTTCATCGAGGACGAAGCAGCCCCGATGCCCACCCAGGTCGCAGAGCAGGCCCTGCTGCGCCAGGAACTTGAGGAGCTCCTGGAGAGCCTCACCCCGCGCGAGGCACGGGTCTTGCGCATGCGGTTCGGCCTCGAAGATGGCCAGCCGCGCAGCCTGGAAGAGATCGGCAACCGGTTCGGCGTTTCACGCGAGCGGATCCGGCAGATCGAGAAGCAGGCCCTGCAGCGGCTCCGCCACCCACGGCGCAGCCGCCGCCTGCGGGACTATCTGGCTGCCTGAGAGATCCTCGACACCAGCCCGGACGCTTTCCAACGGAACAGGCCGGGTTCACCCTCAGCAGATATCATGCGGCCCCTGGCTTCCAGGGGCCGTCGTTTTGTCTGGCATGCCGGTCCTGGATGAGCGGGGTCAGGCATCATCTCAACAACTTGAGAGACGTAGGTCGGATTGCCAATCCGACCCACAATTGGCCCCGGCTCTTCGAGATGATACGGGGGATGGGGTTAGAAGCTCCCCAAACGCTGGATGATGGCCTGCTGCAGACTGGGATCCCACAGCGCTTCGGCATGGCTCACAGGGAAGGTCAGGTGCTCTGCACCGGAGAACGTCGCCGGGAAGCGGCAGCGCCGTTCCGCCGTCAAACCATCCCCGCGACCGGGCATGATCTCGTCGAGGTCCATGCCCAGGAGCCTGAGCGGCAACCCGTCCGGCACGGGCGACGCGCCCTTGGCCTCCACCGGCTGCGCGCGCCACCGGAACTGCAATTTGCCGCCTGCCGACCTCTTTGGGATCAGGCTATCCGCGGTGTATGTCCACAGGTAGATCCGCAGCAACCGGGGCGATGTGCCACCCACCGACAGGCAGCGCACCCCGCTGGCAATCGGTTCTTGAGCACGCAGGGCGCTGAACAGCGGGCTTTCGGGCTCGATCTCGTCGCCGTGGGCGCCGACATAGGCGTCGGCCTTGGCCTTCAGGCTCTCGATGACCGAATTGCCCACGTCATTGGGCAGCTTGGGCACGACCTCCTGCACCTTGTTCAGGAACCCGATGATCTTGTCGTCCATGAGAGCCATGTGGCTGCCGTGGTGCGGCGAGCAGAGCGTGATCAGGCCGCGGACCTGTGGGAATCGGCCAGCCCGGTCGGCCTTGACCTCGGCGTCCCCCAGGTAGGCCCGGGCGATCAGCCCACCGCGGCTGTGCCCGAGGACAACCACGGGGCGGTCACGGTATTCAGCAGCGCCCAGCACATCCTCCTGTAGCCGCTGCATGAAGGCCTTGAACTCGGCGACCGGGCCACGGCTCAAGGGCATCATCAGATCCCCAACCTGCGAGTAGCCAAAGACATGGTAGCCGGCCCCGACCAGGGCCTGCCACCAGCTGCGGTCGTCGCTGCCATCCGCACCCGAACGGTTCGGGGCCAGCTTGGGCGAGAGGAAGAGCCGGGTCTGTACTCCGGGCAAGGGGTTCAGGGGTGGCCTGTCGTGGCTGCCCAGATCGACCTCTTCCGGTGCGTGGCGGTGGTCGAAGGGCCAGTTTCGATCGCGGAAGGGGCTCATCCAGTCGTTGCGGTCCCCGCCCAGGCCATGCAACAGCACGACGACCGGCCTTCGTCCCGCCCCCCCGCCGGAAGGCAGGTTCTTGTGGAAGTCACGCACTTGACTCTGCAACCGCGCAAAGGTTGCCATGGATCCCCCTACTCCTTGAGCGTTTCCAGGTACTCGACGATCTCGGGCATGACCAGCAATCGCTCCTCAAAGTAGCGGTTGACCAGGTCGCCCACGTACTGGTAGGAGGTCTTGAGCACCTCCCTGCGCTGCTCACCCAGGCTACGGCGTCCCGTCAGGTCATCGCGCAGCTTGAGCAGGGCATCGACGATATCCTCCTCAGTCGGCCCCTCGGCAACCCGGACCACCGTGCGGATCAGGCTATCGATCTGGTCGACCAGCGTGTCCGTCTCGAGGGATCGACCGCTGGTGATGGCCTCGTCCAGGGTATCGATGAGGGCCGCCACCTGGTAGAGCAAGGCTGCCGGCTCGTCAAAGAGCTCGCGGACAAAGACCGCTTCGGGCCAGCGGCCAGTCAGCCGGAAAATGTTGTAGAGCCGCTTGGCCACCTTGCCATAGTTCTTGGGATCGTGAAAGCTGTACTTGGCGACCTGCCCTTCCAGCGCCGTGACATAGTCCTGCAGCGCGGTGGCCGAGACGTGCTTGACCAGTTTGGTAAAGAGCGGGATCGATTCGGCGTCCAGGTATACTTCCTGGAAGTAGGGGTCCAGAAACCCGTCCAGCGGGATGATCTCCCCTTGGGGGTCCTCCCACGTCGCGTCGAGCATGTTGCTGGCATGGACGACGCGCCCCGCTTCGGGCTCGGCGATGACCCAATCCAGCTTGCACCAGCCGGGATCCTGGACGCCATAGGCCCAGTCAATCGTCACGGGTTCACCCTCAGCGGCATAGACCTCAAATCGACCCGCCTGCACCTCAGCCGCATCCCAGGAGATGGGCGTGCCCGCGGCCAGGCGCTCGCCGTGCCGCACGACGTCCTGCTGGAAGGTGCCCCACTTGACCTCGACCAGCTCATAGTTCTCACCCTTGAGCCGGGACAGGGCCTTGTCGCGCATCGCCTCGCCCAACATGCGGCACGCCCCTTCGCGCGTCGGGGCCATGATATGGACCCGCTCGAAAAAGTCGGCGTCGCCGGGAAAGAGCTGCACCTTGGACTGGGCCGCGCTTCCGGACAGCGACAGGGCGGTCTGGATGCCCGGGCGGTCCGGGATCTCGACGATCTCGGCCACCTTGCGGTAGCGCTCCAGGACCTGCGGATCAAAATCGAGGAGCGTGACCCGGTGGCCATAGATGCCGGCGCTGACATCGACCTCAAAGTCGCCCGGCGAGGCCTGGCTGCCAGCCATGGCCGCCAGCCATTGGGCAGCGTCCGCCTCATCCACCTCCACGCCCAGCTTTTGCGCGGCTTCGATGATCCGCTTGACTTCGTCTTTCGGCGACGGGCCTTCCGTCGCCGGCTGCTGCTCTGGGGATTGATTCTTCTCTGTCATGGAATCCTCCGTGCGCATAAAATCGCCCGGTGCCATCGCGATCCATCGGATGGCCACCGGGCAAGCGTGGTTCTAGGTTGCGCCCGCCGTCAACAGCAGGCCAAGGATGGCGGCAATGAAGAGGAGCGCGGCGACCACAGCCAGGATGCGCAACAAGATCTGATCGCCGGTCTCGTTCGCGGCCGGCGTCACAGCCGGCGACGCCAGCTGAAGCCGCTCCAGATCCATGATCGACGACATCCGCATCTGGGAAGCCCACTCCTCCCGCTCTTTGAGGGAGGACATGGTCGCCTTGCGCTGATAGAGCCGGTCTTGGGTGGTCTGCTGCGAGCGACGGGCCAGCCGCTCGATGATGCCCAGGTTGCGCCCGCACTGGCTGCAGTAGGTGGCGAGGACCCAGTTGTCGGCACCACAGGATGTACACTCGCGGACGAGTTCAGTTCCGCAGATGGAACAGTAACGCAGGCCATCCTGGTTGTAATGGCTGCAGGACGGACAGAGGCGGCTGACATGGCCCAGGACCGACCCGCATTTGATGCAGGCCAGCTGCTGGTCCTTGCGCAGGACCACCTCGGTCGCGCCACATTTGGGGCATCCACGGTCCGTCTGCACGATGATGTCTCCTGTGTTCAGGACGCCGCCAAAGAGTCGGGGCGGTTGGGAGCAGTTCGGCTCCACGGCCGGATCGCTGGCTGCATGATAGCACACTCCGGCACATTTGACAAGCCCAGCCAAATGTGCCAGCAGGAGTGCTGATTTCGTGTTCGTAGCAGCGGCTTCAGTCGCCTGCAGGTAGCCGCAGAGCGCTGAAACGCTCACTACGAACCCTGGCACTCACCCCTTCGAAGAGCCCCTGGTCAAGAGCGGGGCTTCTGCATTGTGCCAGACCTGCCTATTCCAGGCCATAGCGCTCTATGGCCAGATCGAGGATGCCATTGATCAATTCTTCGTACGACCAGCCGTCGGCCGCAGCCTCGATGCACAGGTCCGAATAGCCGGGGTTCAGCCCGGGCAGGGGGTTGACCTCCAGGATGTAGGGCTTGTCGCCATCGTTGACATCGAGCCGGAAATCCACGCGGGCCACGTCAAGGCAGCCCGTCACGCGGAAAGTGGCCGCCGCCAACCAGTTCAGCTCCTCGCCCAACTCGGGGGTCAGTGGCGCCGGGCAGTGGTAGTGAAAGTCGTGGGCCATCTCCACCTTGATGCGGCTGGTGTAGATGCCGGCCTCCTCCTCTGGGTACGCGGCAAGGTCGACCTCGAGCGGCGGGAAGAAATGCAGGCCCCGAGTGACCCGGGGCGCCTCTTCATCCTCCGGGACCCGCCAGGCCACCGGCGAGCCCAGGTTGCCGACCAGGCCGACGGTCACCTCGCGGCCTTCGATGAACCGCTCGACTAGGCACGGCTGGTCATAGCGCTCAAAGATGCGGCGCAGCTGCACCCGCAGCTCGCCCTCGTCGTGGACGATCGAGTCGGCGCTGACGCCCATGCCTGTCCCCTCCCGGCTTGGCTTGACAAAGAGCGGAAACTGGAGGTCAGGGTCGAGGCCCTCCTGCAAGCGCTCGAATACCTGGAAAGGTGGTGTAGGCAGGCCGTGGTAGGCCAGCACCCGTTTGGTCATCGGCTTGTCCAGGGCAAGGGCCAGGGTCAAGACCTGCGAGCCGGTATAGGGCACGCGCATCATCTCCAGGATGGCCGGCACATGGGCCTCGCGACCGTCGCCAAAGTGCCCCTCACAGATGTTGAAGCAGATGTCGGGCTTGACGCTGCGCAGGGTATCGGGCAGCGTAAGGTCGCCTTCCAGAAAGGTGACCTGGTGGCCGCTAGACCGCAAAGCCGCAGAGATCGACTCGAGGGTCTCTTCCGAGTCCAGGTCATCCCACCGGTCGGGCGACATGCCCGGCCAGGTGGGTGCGTTCTTTTTCAGATTGGCCAATAGGGCAACGTGCATGGACGCTTAGCCTCCTCTCTTGGGCTCAGGCTCTTCAGGCTCGGCCGTGGGCGCCAGAGCCGCCTTGATGGGTGCCCAGCGGATGCGGGTGAGGCGCTGGTGGGCGACCTCGAACCCCTCAGGCACGATGGCCAGCTGGTCGCCACTGAGCAGGGCGGCCACGCCCTCCTGCTCCTCGGCAGCCACATCGGCCTCACGCCGCTGGCAGGAAGCGCAGCGCGCCGGGTCATGCCGGTCATAGACCTCGGGCTGGGTGTAGGCGCTGATAAAGCCCTCATAGTTGCGGATCACGACGCGGTCGGCCGACTGGCTCAAGAGGTAGTTGGGCATGATCGGTACCTTGCCCCCGCCCCGCGGGGCGTCGATGACGAAGGTTGGCACGGCAAAGCCGGAGGTGTGGCCGCGCAAGGACTCGATGATTTCCAGGCCTGCGGCCACCGGCGTGCGAAAGTGGCCGGCCCCGTGGACCAGGTCACACTGGTAGATATAGTAGGGCCGCACTCGGTTCCTGACCAGCTTGTGGACGAGGTCCTTCATGACGTTCGGGCAGTCGTTCACGCCAGCCAGGAGGACCGACTGACAACCCAGGGGGATCCCGGCGTCGGCTAGGCGAGCCAGGGCCACCTCGACCGTGGGCGTGATCTCTTTCGGGTGGTTGAAGTGGACGTTCATCCACAAGGGATGGAACTGGCACAGCATGTCGACCAGGTCCGCCGTGATGCGCTGCGGCAAAAAGACCGGCACGCGGCTGCCGATGCGCAGGACCTCGACGTGGGGAATGGCCCGCAGGCGCCGCAACAGGTCCTCCAGGACACGCTGGGGCAGGATCAGCGGGTCGCCACCCGAGAGGAGCACGTCCCGCACCTGAGGGTTGCCGGCGATGTATCGAATCTGGGCGTCGTAATCCTTGCGGCTGAACTGGGCGGCGGGATCGCCGACGAGGCGGCTGCGGGTGCAGTAGCGGCAATAGCTGGCGCACTGGGTCGTGACCAGCATCAGGACGCGGTCAGGGTAGCGGTGCACCAAGCCCGGCACCGGCGAATGGGCATCCTCGGCCAGCGAATCGGCCATCTCGGCCGTGAAGGGCACCCGCTCGCGGCCGGTGGGCAGCACCTGCCGCCGGATGGGGCAGGTGGGATCGTCGGGGTCGATCAGGCTGGCAAAATAAGGCGTGATGTCCACCCGGAAGTGAGCTGGGGCGGACAGGCCCTCGATCTCCTCGGGCGTGAGGCGGATGACCCGGCCCAGCTCCTCGACCGTGTTGAGCCGGTTGGCCAGCTGCCATCGCCAGTCATTCCACTTCTCCAGCGGTAGCCCCTCCCAGGGTGGAGGAGGAGCGCCCGTACCGGGAGGCTCCTGGACCTCCGCGGCGCCACTATTCATCTCCATCGTCATCCCACTCCTCGTCTTCCCGTTCGTCTTCGTCGTCCCACTCGTCGTCTCCCCATTCCTCGTCGTCGTCCCACTCTTCCTCGTCGTCTTCTTCTTCTTCCCAGTCGTCGATGGGCCCATCAAAGGCCCAATCGAGCTCGAGCGGGGAGGCCTCGATCACCTCCAGCTCCGCACCGCAGCTGTGGCAAGTGACCCGCTGGCCGACTTTGGGCCGATCCCCGATCTGGATCGGATCTTCACAATCGGGACAGAAGGCTATAGCCATATTCGCATCCTCCTAGACGTGCTTGTGAGGCGTCGCACCGCCAAGGGCGCACGCCGAAAGGGAGTATGCACCAGCCACGTGTAGAACTCGTGGAAAACGCCTATCAAAGGCGTCGCAATCCTCGCGTCAGGGTGGCAAAGCTGCGACGAGCAGCACGGGCTCAGCTCCGCAGCAGGCCCAGGACGCGGTCGTAGGAGAGGACATAGTGTAGCACGACGGCCAGGGCAAAGGCCCAGCCAAGCGCGGTGGCGCCCAGATCAAAGACCGTCCA
>Ga0316577_10000069_pt1 | contig 25833 bp, 17 predicted proteins | sample S5NA_FD_203073 | JGI IMG/M metagenome (GOLD analysis project Ga0316577, IMG submission 203073) | Rhizosphere microbial communities from salt marsh grasses in Alabama, United States - S5-7_050615r2r1 | ecosystem: Host-associated > Plants > Roots > Rhizosphere | place: USA: Alabama | collected... | reverse complement strand
GGCCGTGCAGGGGACCTTCGGACCCGAGCTCATCGAGCGCCTCTCCCAGCGCCTGGGGGTGCCCAAGAACGCCATGTTCATCGGGACGCCGGGAGACCGGTTCCCGCACCGGGTGGAGGACCTGGGAGGGGTCCGCATCATCCTGTGATAGGTGGGGGAGCGTTCCACCTCCCGCCTATCCCGATCCCGGCACCCTGAACTCGACCTCCGGCATCCACACCGTATCGGGGAGTCGAGACCAGTCCCCCGTGGCAGCGAAGTGCAGGATGCCCGTTCGAAACTCCTCCGAGGCTCCCATGGCGGCCTGAATGGCGCCGTGAGGCCCACGGACAACCGGGATGAACCTGCTGTTCTTGAAGAAGGGCAGGAGCTCGAGGGCATTCTCCAGGGGGGTGGAAGTGTCCCAGGTACCGTGCGCGATGACCGCCGGGATCTCGGTCTCGAAGTTCTGGCGGAAGTCATTGCCGAGATCGCTGTCCCATACCGGGCACCCCGCGATGTAACCCCAATTCATGCCGAATAGCACCTGATTCGCCGGCTCTGCGAGCTGCTCGGCCAGGCGTTCCGGGGTGATTCCGGACCCGCAGTCCAGCTGGAAGTAGCTGGCCGTGCGGAAATCCCGAGCCGTACTGACGGAGCGGGCATACAGCTCAGTCGCGGCCCGGTTGAAGTCCCCTTCCCACAGCTCGATGACGTCCGCCGGCCACCCGGGAAGTCCGTTGGAGTAACCTCGGGCCAACCGTTGGACGGCGGTGCCGTCGAAGCGCACCTGGTGGCGGGTGCCGTCGGCCGGATCGGTGATCTGAACCTCGAAGGGGTTCTCCCTCGCTCTCCTCAGAACCTCCTCGAACGCGGCCACCAGGCCACCCTCCGGGATCCGCCCCTGGAGCTCCGGGGAAGCCTCCGCTTCCTCGGCCACTCGACGATACACGTTCCAGAGGTGACCCGGGTCATCGTACGTGTGGTCCGGGCCCTCCATGCCCCGGAGGATGACCCGCTCGATGATCTCGGGGTGTTTCCGCATCAGGGCCATGCTCCAATGGGAGCCGAAGCTTCCACCCCAGACCGTGATCTTGTCGTAGCCCAGCGCCCTCCGGACTTCATTCACGTCCTCGGCAGCGTCCAGGACAGTGAACCCGGCGAGGTCGAGACCGCTTTCCTCCCAGATCGCCCGCTCTGCCCTCAAGACCGCCTGAAACTCCTCCTTCGCGACTTCGGCGTCGAAGGCCTCATCCGCTGGTTGATTCGGGATCGTCGCATCGATGGTGGTGGTGGGCTTGGACGAACCGATGCCTCTCTGGCCGACCACCACGACGTCGGAGACGTCCGTGAGAGGAAGCCACCGTTCCTCGAAGGTGCCGAGCTCCTCCAGGGATCGTTCCAGCCCAGGAAAGCTCGGTCCCCCGTGGAGAAAGAAGATCGGGGGTGTCTCGGGGTCCGCTTTCGGGGAGGCCCTGAACCTGTACACCTCGACCCCCAATACCCCGCTTGCGGGGTTCGCGCGGTTCACCGGCGCGAAGTACATCCCCCTCTCCACGTTCGCGAAACCTCCGTCCACGAGGGGAATCCGTTCGGGAAAGATGAAGAAGGACCCCGGGGACGGGGCGGGAGCCACCGCGGTATGGAAAGGCGCCTCCGCCGAAGGTCCGGAGCAAGCTCCGAAAACCAGTACCAGGCCCAACGTCACGACCGCCTTGCTTCGCATCTCTCCACTCCTGGGGTCTTCGGGAATCGACTCACCCGCTCGGGTGAGGTTCGCGGGCTACACATCTTGGGGAACACCTGGAGCTTCCTCAACCGCGACCTCATGCGGATCCAGCTCGAGGAAAACCTCGGAATGCCGTTGGATGTCCGGCAGGAAAGGGGCAATCACCTCCAGGACCTCCACGGGTTGGGGGTGCCCGGCTTTGGTTTCGGCCGTCGGCCGGTACCCCCAGGCCGGGACCTTCCGGGTCCCGAGGCGGAGCTCCACATGAATGAAATCGAAGGACTCCGGGCCGTGTACGTCGGTCCACTGGACCCCCTCGAAATGGAAGGCGGGTCTCAGAATCCGGATGGAGAATGGGCTCGTGGTGACGTTGATGGTGGCAGGGTGGAAGGAGGACAGATCCAAGCCCAGGGCCGAGAAGAAAGGGATCTGCATCGCGATGGTGCCCGCCGGATAGGGAGAGGCCCCGGATGTCCCTCCGGCGACCCCGTGCCCGGACACCACCTGCCCTCGAAGGACGATGGGTCCCTCTTTCATGATCCATCCAGCTCCGGGGTGTTGGCTACCAGGTTGAGTCTCAGTCGCCGGTCAGAATGCCGGCAGCTGCTCGGAAACTCAAGGAAGACCTCCCCGGAGCAGCTGAAGGCAGTAGCAGACGCGTGTTGGAACGGAGGCTTAGGCGTTTCCCCCCGACCACCCCGACCGGCCCAAACGGAACCCGGGAATCCTCCTCTCTCCCTCACACTTCGAAACGCCCACTGAAGGCGTGGGACAATACAGTTCCCCTCCCAGATCCCTTAACCTAATTTAGTGTTCTGTTCTCCACTTCTCGCTGGGGATAACGCCGTGGTCGATGGCCTGCCTCTGACCGCACCGGAGGGGTGTCCACCGACACTTGCGCGCCTGTTGGATGCCACCGGGGAGAGGGAACGGGATCTCACCTGGGAGGACTTCCTCCACGCCTACCACAAGCTGATCCTCTTCGCTGTCCGATCCGCCGAAAGTGACTACGACCAGGTGATGGATCGGTACGCCTTCGTCCTCGAGCACCTCAGGGAGGACGATTTCAGGCGACTGCGGTCCTTCCAGATCGAGGGGAAAGCCAAGTTCTCCACATGGCTGGTGGTGGTAACCCGTCGTCTGGTGATCGACCACCGCAGGATTCGGTACGGCCGGACTCCGGACGTGGATCCGGAGAACCGTGACATGGAGCAGAGGGCCAGGCGGCAGCTCGTCGATCTGGTCTCAGGAGCCGTGGAGGTGGAGCAGGTGATGGACGCCACTTCCGGAGAGCTGGACCGAAGGCTCCGTGAGGAGGAAATGAAGAACGTCCTTTCGCAGGCCCTGGAGAGTCTGGTTCCGCGGGACCGGCTTCTCCTCAGCCTGAAGTATGAGGACGAGATGTCCGGGCGACAGATCGCCCAGATCATGGGATATGAGTCCCCCTTCCACGTCTACCGGCGACTGAAGGTGGTCCTGGCGAGCCTGAAGGAGGACCTGGTCAAGAGGGGCATCGATGGAAGCCGACCTTGATACGGCGAGGACCCGGGCGAAAACCGCAGGGTCGATTCCGTGTCATGGACAACGGGAACGTACGACGAGTTGAGCGAGGGTTTCAGTAGAAGAGAGCCGAGGGGCTGATGAGGGAAGCGTTCCAAGAGGGCGGTCACCTGACGGCCGATGACCTGGCGGCATACCTGGATCGCAAGTTGGACGCCGCGGACCGGGATCGGGTGGAGAACCACCTGGCCCATTGTGCCGAGTGTCGGAAGGAAGCCGCCGCCGTGTCGTCCCTCCTGAAGAGAGCTCCAGGCCAAGGGAGGCGTTGGCACGTGATGGGCCCGGCTGTTGCCGCCGCGGCGGTGGTGGCTCTCCTCCTATGGCCCGGCTCCGAGGGAACGGGCCCTGCCATTCCCGCCCACCGGGAGGATCCCACCGTCGTCGAGGATCTGCCGAATCCTGTTCTTCCCATGGGAACCGTGGAGAGCGCCCGCCGCTTCCAGTGGCATCCGGCGGATGGAGCCGACCGTTATCGTCTCACTCTGTACGACGAAGCGGGAATGGTCCTGTGGAAAGGCGAGACGGAGCGGACCTCCCTGACCCTACCCGACTCCGTCAGCCTGGAGCCGGAAGAGACGTATCTGTGGAGAGTCGAAGCCCGCACAGGCATCGACCGGTGGATAGCCTCGGAGATGGCCCGGTTCGACGTGGAACCGGGAGCAGAAGGTTCTCCCGGGGATGGAGGGGGCCAGGAGGCTCGGCCGCCATGATCATTGGGTCGCCTTTCTCTGCCCTCCTTCCACTCTTCTTCTCGTGGAGCACCGGCACCCCCCAGGTGGCCGTGTCTCCTGTCGAGCGCCTGATCTCCCTGGCTGAGAGATCCTCGGCGGTGGTTCTCATTGACGAGGTCCGACGGCACCCGGAGGAGGCCCGGACGGCCTTCCGGGAGTTGCTGAAACGGTCGCCCTCCCTCCCCTCCCCCCCTGCGGAACGCCTGGCGGTGGCCTACTCCGAGGCCTGGACGGACCCGTTCCTCCTCAACCGGTTTCGACGTTTCGCCGCCTGGAGCGAGGCGGAACGCCGGACGATGTTGGCCGGGGATAGCCTCAGAGACCTGGGAAACCTGGCCTACACGCAGGAAGGAGTGGACCGTGCTCTGGAGCTGTGGAGGGAGAGCCTGGCCTGCCACGAGGCATTGGGGGACACCGTCGGCGTCGCTCGCTCACTGGGGAACATTGGTGCGGGAATGTACGCGGCCGGTCTCTCGGACAGCGCCGGGGTCTACTACCGACGCTCCCAGCAACTGGCCCTGGAGGCCGGAGATTTCTCCGCGGCAGCCAATGCCCTGACCATGTTGGCCACCCTGAGGAAAGAGGAGGGTGACCTCTCCGAAGCGGCGGTTCTCTACCGACGGGCACTGGAGACCCACGAACGCATCGGCGCTCTTCGCTCCGTGGCAGCGGATCGGCATAACCTGGGCCTGGTGGCCCTGGAGATGGGGGACTTCCACACCGCTCGGGGAGAGCTGCTGGCGGCCCTCGAGGTGAGTCGTCGCCTGGGGCGAATGGAGGACGAGGGGGATCACCTTTCGAGCCTGGCCGACGTGGCCCTTGCACAGGGCCGTTACGGAGAGGCCCAGGACCTCCTCCAGGAAGCCCTGGTCCTCTCCCGAGACGCAGAGAATCAGGCCGGCGTGGCGGGCATTCGCCATAGCCTCGGCATCCTGGCCATGGCCCGGGGGGATTTCCGACTCGCCATCGCCGAGCTGGAGACCGCCCGGGACCTCTATACCGGCCTGGGCTACGCGGCAAACGGGATTTCGGTTCGATCCGATCTGGCCCGAGCGCTGGCAGCGACTGGAGAGCTGAGGCAAGGCCTGTCCGAGATGCGGGGCGCGGTCTCCGATGCCGAGGTTTCCGGAATGGATCCAGGGGTCATCGCCGACCTGGAGTTGGCCCGGGGGGAGATGAACCTTCTCCTGAACGACTACGGTCCGGCCGACGATCGCCTGCGGAGGGCCGAGGCCCTCTTCCGGACGCTCGACGATGTGGCCGGCCTGGCGGCGGCTCAGCGAGGTCAGGCCCTCGTTCACCTCTACCAGGGCGATCCTCCTCGAGCCCTCTCCCTTCTGGAGCGGGCCCTTCGAACCCAGCAGGCTCAGGAGTCTCCGGGCCCGGCCGCGCATACTCGTCTGCTCATGGCCGCCGCAGAGGCCGAGGCCGGCGATTCGGCCACCGCCCGCCACTTCCTGGGAGATGCTCTGGATGTATTCAGGGCCCTGGAAGATCCAGTGGGTGAAGCCGCAGCGCTGGACATGCTCGGAGACATGGAGGTAGCAGCCGGTCTGTGGGCCTCCTCCGATTCTCTCTATTCCCGGGGCTTGAGGCGACTGGAAGGACTCGATGTGCCAGAGATCTCCTGGCGGCTCCATGCAGGAAAGGGGCGTGCCTTCGACCTTCAGGGAGCCACGGATTCTGCCGCAGTCGCCTACCGCCGGGCCATAGAGGATATCGAGAGGGTTGTGGAAACCTGGCCCGGAAGTGAGACCCTGGCCGGGTATCTCGCCGACAAATGGCAGGTCTACGAGTGGATGGCGGTGGCGGAAAAACGATTGGGGAATGAGGGGGAGGCGTTTCGGGTAAGCGAGAAGCTTCGAGCTCAGCGGGTCCTCCATCTCCTCCATCGAGGGAGGGTCCAGGCCCCCCCTTCCAGCGAAGCTCTGGCATCCCGGGAGCAGGATCTACGGCAAAGGATCGCCAGGCTCTCGGCTCTCTCCACGGGTGGAGAATGGGGTCAAAGCTCCCTGAGGGGGATCGGACCCGAGCTCCCGTCTCTCTCGGACGTGCCCTCTGCCCTTCGGGAAGCCCGCCGGGGATACGCCATGCTGTTGGATGAGATCAGGGATGCCGGCATCCCCCATGGGGGGGTCGTGGTTCCCGAGCCGGCGGGATGGGAATCGGTCTCGGAGAAGCTTCGCCCGGAAGACCTCTTCGTCGAGTATCTCCTCACCGATTCGGCGGGCCTCGCCTTCGTGGTATCCGAAAGCGAGCTCGAGATCGTGGAGTTGGATTCACCGAGGGAGGTGGTGGATGATCTCGTGGGTTTCCTCCGGGGCATCATGGGAAGCCGATGGGACGCGGTGGAGACGGAGCTCTGGAGGTCCGCCCTGCAGCGGCTCTACGGCATCCTCATGGAGCCCCTGGCGAGGGGAGGATGGCTGGAGGGCAGGGACCATCTCTACATCGTCCCCCACGGCACCCTCCATTACCTCCCCTTCTCCGCCCTCATCGGACCCGATGGAGGCTTTCTGGTGGAACGGCACGCCGTTTCCTACGCACCATCGGCCTCGGTGTGGATCGGTCTGGGAGATGATTCGGGGGGTCAAGGAGCTTCCCCCCGAATCCTGGCACTGGCCCCGAGGATCGAGGACCTTCCCGGCACCCTGGCCGAGGTCCGAGGGATCCGGGATGTCTGGCCGGACCCGGTCCTCGTCCGGACGGGCCCGGAGGCCACCGAGGAGCTCTTCCAGGAGCGCGGCCCCGACTTCGCCATCCTCCACCTGGCCACGTACGGGGTTGCGAACCGAACCAACCCTCTCTTTTCCCACCTGGACCTCTATCCAACCCGGTCCCATGACGGCCGTCTGGAGGTCCACGAGATCTTCCGGATTCCCTTCCGTGCCGACCTGGTCGTACTCAGCGCCTGTGAGACGGCCGTCTCGGCGGGGTCCCGGGCCGACGTTCCCCCCGGCGACGACTGGGTGGGCTTTGTCCGGGCCTTTCTGGCTGCAGGTGCCCGGAACGTTCTCGGAACGCTCTGGCGGGTCGAGGATCGGGCCACGGCGGATCTCATGACCGAGTTCTACGGGGCCCTGGCTCAGGGGAGCGGGTTGGCGGAGGCGCTGGCGGAGGCCCAGCGGACGCTGATCTCCACGCCGGAGACATCCAGTCCATTCTTCTGGTCGGGGTTCGCCCTGGTCGGGGAGGGTACCAAGCGTGATTAAGAATGGCGAAAGGCCAGGTCCTGCACGCCGGCTCCTGACGAGAGCCACTCTCGGGGTGTTGGCCCTCTATGCGCTGGGGATCGGATGTGATTCGGACAGCAATCCCCTGATCCCGACCCCGGAGGAGCTGGGCCCAGGACCAGACGCCCTCGTCGTGTCCGAGCCGGTGCCACTGCCCCGGGAAACGGAGCTGTCGGCGTTCATCGGAGAGGGCGGGGCAGACCTGATCGCTCATCTCCCCATGGTCTCCGTTCTCGATTGGGCTCTGGACGAGGCACTCTTCAGCTTCGTCTCTTTTCAGCCCGGCACGTACCCCGAGGGAGATCTGGTGGATATCAGGAACGTGGCCACGGGGCAGCGACTGTCGGCCCCCATGGTGAACGGGGGTCTGGATCCCGTCGGGATCCCCGCGGAGGTGGGCGATACCATCGAAATCCGGGTCTTTCAGGGCACAACGCTCCTGGCCGCGTTCAGCAGGGACACGCCCAAGAAGCTCCCACCGAAGGTCGTCCGCACCGATCCCCCGGACCGGAAGACGAAAGTCCCCCTGAATACCGGCGCCGACGTGATCTTCAGCGAGCCCATCCGATTCAGCTCTCTGACTTCGGAGACCTTCCGACTTGAGCTGAACGGAGACCCGGTGCCTGGTTCCATCAGCCTGATTCAGGGCGGCTTCGGAGCACGCCTGCGCCCCTTCGCGGACCTCCGGTTCAATAGCGAATATACGATCTTCGTTGGACCGGGAGTCGCCGACCTCTCGGGAGACACGCTCGGAACCACCTTCACGTCCACGTTCCAGACCGTGGAGTTCCCCGAATCTCTCCCTGGCAAGATTGCGTTTGAAGGCTGGGGCAGCGGATGGGCAGAAATCTACATCATGAACCCGGATGGTACCGGTGTCGTTCAGGTCACCGATTCGGTGAGCGGTGCGTGGTCCATGGCTCCGGCTCTCTCCCCCGATGGAAACAAGGTCGCCTTCACGGTCCCGGTCCTCGAGCTCGGCATGGGGGGAGCGGTCGTCTCGGACTGGGACATCTACACGTCGAACACCGATGGCACCGGAATCTTCAACGTCACCAACCATCCAGGGGTCGACCGATGGCGGCCGGCCTGGTCCCCCAGCGGAACAGAGTTGGCGTTCTGTTCCACCCGGGAGGAGCCGGGGAACGATGACATCTACCTCATCAATGCCGACGGGACGAACCCCCGAAGACTCACCTCGAACACGGCCGACGACGGGAGTCCGGCCTGGTCCCCCGACGGATCGAGGATCGCGTTCGTCTCGAACCGCGACGGCAATCCCGAGATCTATGTCATCGGCGTGGATGGGCTGGGCCTCACCCGCCTCACCGATTTTCCCGGGACGGACGAATGGCCGGCCTGGTCTCGGGATGGCTCCCAGATCGCCTTCGCCAGCAACCGGGAAGGAGGCATGGACGTGTTCGTGATGAATGCAGATGGCTCCAATGTCAGCAGGCTCACCGAGGCAAGCCTGCCGGGGACCCTCCCGAGCTGGTCTCCCGATGGCGCCTGGATCGCGTATGACTGCGTCGGAATCTGCGTCATGAGGGCGGACGGGTCGGGCCCCATGAGAGTCTCGAGTGGGATGTATCCATCCTGGAGCCAGCAGGAGAGCGAACCATGATGCACGCTCGCCCAGAAGGCACCGCCTGCTGGCGGTCAATGGCGGTACTCCTCTGTTGCTTCCTCCCATCCTGCGATGGGGAAAGTGCGACGGAGCCGGTGGCGGACGCTGGGGCCATTCGAGTGACGGTGGAGACCACGGGGTGGGGTATGGACAGGGATGGATACACGGTGTTGCTGGACGGGGAACCCGTGGCCGCCACCGGAGCGACTGGCACAGTAACCCTGGAGGACATTCCCATCGGGGTCCACACCGTCTCCCTCCACGGGATCGACGTGAATTGCCAGTGCGTGGGAGGCGAGGAGGTCACCGTCAATTGTCAGTCGGGCAACCTCGCTGTGGCAGCCTTCGAGATGACCTGTGAGCCCTACGCACCAGGAAAGATCGCCTTCTTGAGCGACCGGGACGGGGCGTGGCAGATCTACCTCACGGACGTTCTGGCATCGGAGCTTTCGGTCATCGAAACCCCGATGACCTTTGAACGGCACGGGTGGGAGGAGGGACCCGAGCTTTCCCCGGATGGTGGGAGGATAGCCATTCTCCACGGGCACGATATCTGGGTCCTGAACACGGACGGAACCGGCCTGACCAGGGTCGTCGAGGGCTTCGCGAACGGCGGTCCCGCCTGGTCGCCTGATGGCACAAGGATCGCCTTCGACTACAAGGACCCGGATCTTCCAGGGCTCTGGCAAGGTGGAGTGGGCGTGGCGAGTGCCGATGGATCCGGCTTCGTCGTCATCACGGATTTCGGAGAGGACCGGCCCGACTGGTCCCCCGATGGCTCCAGGCTGGCAGTCGGAGCGTACCCTACCAGGGGGGGGCGGGACGGGATCTGGGTGGTGAAGGCAGACGGCACCGACCCGGTCCAGATCGCCGATGCGGAGGAAGGCCATCAGTTCCAGTTCCCCCGGTGGTCGCCGGACGGGGAACAGATTGTCTTCCATGATGTGGCAGGGAGCCAAATCGTGGTGGTGAATTCTGACAGAACGGGCCTTCGAACCCTCGTCGGTAAGGATGGGGAGTTGAAGTTCCTCCCGCAGTGGTCACCTGATGGATCGACGGTCGCCTTCCTGACCTGCTGGAGGGGCATCGGTGGCTACGCTTGTGGGGTTACCCTCATCGGTCGGGACGGGACAGGGCTCTCGAGATTGCCTGGCCTCGGTGATCCGGATAGTGGTACCGGACCCTACGCGTGGTCGCCGGACGGATCCATGATCGCCATGTCCGTCACGTGGTACTGGCCGGAATACCGGGCCGCCATCTGGACCGTGAACGTCGACGGGTCCGGGAAGTCGACGCTCATCGATGGTCCGGAAGACGAACACTACGTGCTGGGGTCCTGGGGATGGTGAGGTCGGCGCCAGAAATTGCTGATTGACCTCTTTGGGACATACTGCGGATCCGCCCCTGGCGCAAAACACCTTCATTGATCCGTGTCATGGAGAACAGGAAAGCTCCCTGACCACCCTTTCCTGGAGTCTCTCATGAAGCGGCAACGTATGTCTCCCGGCGTGGCCCTCCTCCTACCCACGCTCCTCGGTCTCACTACCGGTTGCCAGGACGACGTCCTGGAGCCGGAGGCTTTCCCTGACGTAGACGCCCTGTACGCGAAGCCTCCCAAACCGCCTAGCCCGGCCGATGCCGGGGGGATTCTCGCCGGGACCGACCTCGGTACCCTGGGTGGGGCTGAATCGGAAGCGACCGACATCAGCCCCGAGGGCTGGATCGTGGGGCGAAGCTCCACCGATGCCAGTGGAATTCGCCGGCCCTTCCTCTGGCGGGACGGCCGGGGGATGGCGGAGTTGCCCCTGCCCGCCCGGTTCGAGCCCATGACCGACCACGAGGGTGTCACCTATCCACTGGTCATCAACCGTCAGATGACCAACCCTCGGAGAAGGATCGCCGGGGCTGCTCCGGATCCCGAGAGACCAGACCCCGACCTTGATGGGATTTACAGCAACTCGGTCATCGTGTGGACGACGGCGGACGGCGGGGACACCTGGACCGCCGAGGACCTTCCTGTCCCCGACTTCTGGGATGGGATAGACCCGGAGGATGTCTGGGCAGAAGGGGTGAACGACTTGGGTGTCCTGATCGCCCAGTACCGGGAGCCCGAGTGGGGAGCAATGGTGTGGGATACCAGGACAGCGGTGAGCGCTGACGACTGGGTTCAGCTGCAGGACCCGGACGGAGCCCTCTGGACACAGGCGGACGGTATCAACGACGCCGGGGTCATCGTCGGATTCAGCCGGATGTACGATTGGGGGATCAGGGAGTACCACGCCGAGTACTGGCTCCCGCCCTACACCGAGGCTCCGATCCGGCTCCCAGACTACCAGGGTTGGCCCATCCAACAGGCCAATGGAATCAAGGAGAACGGTGACGTCGTCGGTTGGGCCCAACAGCGGAACAAGAAGGTGACCCTCATATGGAGGAACGTCGGGGATCCCCAGGGGATTCCGTCCTATGGAGCACCCGAAGCTTTCATCGGGCCCGAAATGGCCGTGAGCATCACCTTGGCCATCAACGCCTGTGACCAGGTCGTGGGTGGAGGCACGGCCCGAGATCAGGATGGAAGCCTCTTTGACCTGGAATCGGTCTTCCCCAGGGGTGGGGCCCGGAGCTCGGCAATCAACGATATGGGTTGGATATCGGGAACCAGCTCCGGGGGTAATTCCGTCAAGGGTACGTACATGGAACGGGCCACCCTCTGGAAGCTGCCCGGGGGCTGCTAGACAGTCTCTGACGCGTGAGGAGCCGAACACCACGCCGACACGAAAGCCTTGCTTTCCCCCTTCTGTGTCTATAATGTAATCCTAGTCTACAAAAGTGACACACCTCACCGGCGGACTATCGAGGTCGCAGGGGACCGGAGGCATCATGGGTCGGAAGGGATTCATCGGGGAGTTCGAGCAGGTGGTTCTGCTGGCGGCGCTACAGCTCGAGAACGAGGCACACGCCCCGGCAATCGGCCGCAAGCTGGAGGAGGACGCCGGGAGGCCCGTTTCCCGTGGGGCTCTCTACTCCACCCTGGACCGCCTGGAGAGAAAGGGACTCCTGGAGTGGCGCATCGAGGCCCGGTCCGCCGACGGTGACGACCAGCCCAAGCGACGCTTCTCCGTGACGGAGCAGGGGCTGGAAGCCTTGAGGGCCTCCCGGGAGATGCTTCTGACACTCTGGAAGGGGCTGGACAAAGTCCTGGAAGGGCCCTCGTCATGAGGGCGCACGGGCCCCTCCGCCCCCCCAGAGGAGCCATCACCCTCCTCCGCCTCGCCCTCCCACCCGGGAGGGTGCGTGACTCCATCCTGGAGGATCTTGCCTTCGAGCACCGGAATCTAGCGAAGGCAGTGGGTCCCGAAGCCGCCAGGCGGTGGTACTGGCGACAAGCCCTGGGGATCGCCAGCCGGGGAGTCCAGGACCGGCTCCGGGGCCGGTCCTGGGCACGGCCAGACCCCAGCCGGGAACCAGCCCGGATATCCGCCCGCGGATCCCGCCCTGGCCCTCTGGGCGAACTGGGTGAGCTGGGGATGGACCTGCGGCAGGGGATCCGGGTCCTCCTCCGCCGACCCGGGGCCACCGTGGTGGCCGTCCTCTCCCTGGCCCTGGGGATCGGGGCCAACACCGCGGTCTTCAGCCTGGCGAATGGGCTCCTCCTGCGCCCGCTGATGGTGGAGAAGCCGGACGAGCTGGCCTCCGTCTTCACCTCCCGACTCGGGGAGGACCGGTACGGGAGCACTTCCTACCTGGACTACCTGGACTACAGGGAGCAGAACCAGGTCTTTTCGGGACTCGCGGCTCACACCCCGGCGCCCATGGCCCTGGCCGGGGACGGGGCGCCGAAGATCATCTGGGGCCAGGTGGTGAGCGAGGACTACTTTCAGGTCCTGGGGGTGGAGGCGGCCCTGGGCAGAACCTTCCGTCCGGAGGAAGGGGACCCGCAGGACCCCCACCCCGTGGTGATCCTGAGCCACGGGACCTGGCGGGACGACTTCGCCGGCGATCCGAAGATCGTGGGACGGACGATCCGCATCAACGATTACCCCTTCACCGTCATCGGGGTGGCGCCACGTGGCTTCACGGGACTCTTCTCGACGTTCGAAGCGGCCGTCTGGGCGCCCCTGTCCATGCTACACCAGGCCCTCCCCTACATCCCGAACGTGGAGAGCCGCTACGATCCGTGGCTCCGGTTGGTGGGCCGGCGGCGGCAGGGAGTGAGCATGGCGGAAGCCAGCGCCGGGATGGAGGTCGTGTCCGCCAACCTGGCCGCCGAGTATCCCTCCACGTACAGCTCCCGGCAGATCGTCCTGGCAAAGGTGGAGGACGAGCGCGTTGGCGGACCGGGCGACACGGGACGCGCCAAGCAGCTCCTGGCCATGCTCCTGGGAGTCGTGGGGTTCGTCCTCCTTATCGCCTGCTTCAACGTGGCCAACCTGGAGCTGGCCAAGGCCACCGGAAGGCGACGGGAGATCGCCCTGCGCTATTCCCTGGGAGCTTCCCGGCGGCGAATCGTCAAGCAACTCCTCACCGAAAGCATGGTTCTGGCTGTCCTGGGAGGAGTGGCCGGCGTTGGCGTGGGGGTCCTCTTCCTCCGGGGCCTCGGCCTGCTCCAGGCTCAGGCCACGGTACCCACACCCATCCCCGCCACCCTGGACGGCCGGGTCCTGGTGGTGACCCTCCTTCTGGCCCTGGGCACCGGCGTGCTCTTCGGGCTGGCTCCTGCCCTCCAGATTCTGAAGCCCCGCCAGAACGATGCCCTCAAGGAGCAGGGCCCTGCCGTGGGCCGAGCCAGGGGAGCGGGAAGGATCCAACAACTCCTGGTGGCGGGCCAGGTGGCTCTTTCCCTGGTTCTCCTCACGGGTGCAGGCCTCCTGATCCTGAGCCTGAAAAACACCCTGGCCATCGATCCCGGCTTCAGTCTCCGACAGGGAATCGTGGCTCCCCTCAACATGGGATATGGCCAGTATTCGGAGGAGGAAGGAAGGGCCCTCCAGGGGAGGCTCCTGGAGCGGGTCTCGGCCCTGCCGGGAGTGGAATCCGCAGCCATGGCGGCCTTCGTGCCCCTGGGCCTGAGCCACGGTCATCACGACATCAGAGTGGAGGGGTACGAACCGGCCCCGGACGAGCGGATGCTGGTGAAGCGGAACATGGTCTCACCAAACTACTTCACCACCATGGGAATTCCCGTGGTCAGGGGTCGAGCCATCGATGAGCGGGACACCGAGGACGCCTTGCCGGTGGCCATGGTGAACGAGACCATGGCCCAGCGGTACTGGCCGGGCCGGGATCCCATCGGGGGCCGGGTCCAGGCGGATCTCGGCAGGGTCTATACCGTCGTCGGGGTCATCCCCGACGGAAGGTACGGCTCCCTCACCGAACCCCGTCAGCCCTACCTGGCCCTTCCCATGACGCAGGCCGAGTACGTGGCCAACGCGGGTCTCGTGGTGAGAACCGAAGGAGACCCGAGGGCCATGATCCGGGTCCTCTCCTCGGAGGTTCGAGATGAGCTCCCCGGTATTCCCCCTCCCCGGGCCATGACGATTTCCCAGTACCTGGAGTACTCCCAGGGCCCGGCCCGGGGGCCGGCTCTTCTCGTGGGGGTCTTCGGCCTCCTGGCCCTGCTCCTGGCCTCCATCGGCCTCTATGGGGTCATGGCCCACAACGTGAGCCAACGGACCCGGGAGTTCGGAGTTCGTCTGGCCATGGGCGCGACGGGATACGGTGTCGAGAGGATGGTTCTGGTTGGAGGGCTGAAGATCATCGTTCTGGGGATGATCGTGGGAAGTCTGATAGCCCTGGGAGCGGGCCGGATCCTGACCGGCATCCTCTACGAGGTGGACCCTCTGGATCCCCTCGCCTACCTTGGTGGGATGGGGATCCTCCTGGGAGTGGGCCTGCTGGCGAGCTTCCTCCCGGCCCGCCAGGCGTCCCGGGCCGATCCCAGCGAATCTCTCCGGGCCGAGTAGGCCGGGAAGTCCCATAGGGAACAGGATCCCTGTCCCTGAAACTGGCGGTCGCCATGCCACGCGGACGTTGGCTTCCGATCATCGTGACCCTGGCTTGCCTCTCCCCTCCCTCCGCCGAGGCACAGCTCCTCTCCGATCCTGCGAGCCTGAGACACGATCTCGAGGTACAAACCGCATGGGCGGACAGCCTCGTGCTCTCCCGCCGGGACGCGGCTCTTCGGTTCCTGGCCGTGGCCGAGGAGATCGTCGCGATTCCGGATGGGCTCGGGCCCGAAGGAACCGAGCTTCTGATCGAAGCCCAGGGGCTCTCCCACCGCATGGCCTCCCTCGATCAGGAGGTCGGGGAGGCCACAGCCATGGTGAGGGGGAGCAGGGAACGGCTGATCTCGGTCCTGGAGTCTCGCGTGGCCTCGCTCCGCCGGGCCGCCGCGGATGCCGACCCGTCCCAGCGCGCAAGCGTGGAAGCCCAGGCACGGAGCCTGGAAGCGGAGGCCGACGCGCTCCGGGCCGACGAGGGAGATTTCGAGGCGGAAGACCCTCTCGCTCCCGCAGCCCCAACCCTGTCTGCCCTGGCCCGCGTGGTGGCGGAAGAGCACGAGCGACTCGAGGCGCTCCAGGCCCTGCAGGAAGAGCTTCGCCTGTTCCTGGGTGATCTTCGCCTCTTCGACGAGACGGGGATGCCGCCCTCGGCCCGGTCCGGGGAAGGTGGTGAGCAGGATCCGGGCTGCGAGCCGTCCGCGTGCGCCGTCGGTGGAGCCTCCCCCGCCGACCTTCCGCTGATGCACTCGCAACCGGACGATCCCGGGGAAGGTCTGGCAGGGACAGTCACTACGCCGGCGTCGCTGGCCCGCCTCCACGAACAGATCGCCGCCTGGGTGGAGGACCCGGAGCTTTCCGCCACAGGGCTGGCTCAGGAGGACGGGGTCGTGGCCCGGGAGACCCGTTTGGGGGTGGGGCTTTTGGCCTTCCGCGGCGACGGGAGCGCCAGCTCCACCGTGGGCCCCAGGGTCGGCACCTCCCTGGTATTCTCCTGGCTGCTCGGGGAAGACGTGGGGCTAACGGTGGAACCGTCCGTGGGAGGGCGGGCCCTTCGGGCGGGGGCCACCACCTTCACCGAGCTGGCGGGCGAGGTCCGGGAGACCCTCACCGGGAGCTTCCGGGATGGGCGGGCCCGCTGGCAGGTGACGTCCTGGCAGAAGGGTCGGTATCTCTCCGACCCCCTGTCTCCCCCGGGCTACCTGGAGCCGGGGAGGGCGGAGGGTGGTCTGGTGGGTCGTGTCTCCCTGCCCCTGAGCTCCACCTGGCAGCTGAATGCGGAGAGCGGGGCGGATGCGGTCCGGTACGAACCCCAGGACTGGGAGGGATTGGACCGGCACGGGCTCAACGCGGCGCTGGGCCTGGCCTGGCGGGGGGCCTCACGGGCCGCGGGATTGGCCTTGAGGGGATCCTACCACGGGTTCCCCCATTCCGTGGCCGATTGGGAGGAACGTCGGAACGACACCCGTGTCGGGGTGGAGATGAGCGGATCGCTGGAGGGGAAGTTGGTAGCGAGACTCTCCGCCGGCGGATCCTGGAACGAATCCCGGATCCCGGCCTACGACTTCTGGCTCGCTCGGACCGCCCTGGTCGTGTCGGCGCCCTGGGGGAAGGGCTCCCTGCAGGGGTATGCCGCCCTGGCGCATCAGGACTACCTGAACCCCGGGCCCGAAGATGCCCGCATTGCTCCCTCGGACCAGGACTCGGGCTCCGTCCTCTCCCTCCAGTACGGCCATCCTCTGGATCCGACGCACACCCTCATGATCCGAGCCGGATGGTCCAGCAGCCAGACGGGGTTCCGCAACGACTTCTATGAGCGGTTCGGGGTGAGCGCCCACCTGACCTTCAGGGGCGAGTAGGGTCGTCAGCTCCCTGCGCTGGCGGCCAGCCAGAGGTCGTACGCCCCGGCGCCATTCCCGGTCACATCCTCCCGACCGGCCAAGGAGAGGATGTTCCCGGCCCCATCGATGACGATTAGGGTGGGGACCCAGCGGACGTTCCAGCGTTGCAGGAGGGCGTTGACCCTGTCGCTCTGGGAGGAGACCGCCAGCCAGGGCATCCCCGCTTCGGTCATGTACTCGAACAGGGTCGCTTCACTGATGCCCCCGCTGACGAGGACGACCCCGAAGGGTCGGCCATCCGCCTGCAGCTGGGTGTAGGCGTCCACCAGGAGGGGAGTGAAGCCCCCGCACGCCGGACACCCCGGCGAGGCGAAGTAGACCCCGATGACTGGGACGCCGTCCAGGACCTGGACGCTCACCTGGCTCCCGTCCGCCCTGTAGAGCTGGTCTCCGAACAGCTCCGGGAGGGACGCGGGCTTGGGTGTGGTGGGCCCGTCGTCACCGCATGCGGACACGGCCAAGCCCACGAGCACCGCCATCGCCAGGGCACGCCAACCGCTCGTTCCCGTGCGCTTCCTCTCAATGGGAGAAAGGACCCCGATCATGGGCTCAGCCCCCCGCTCCCACCGGCCGGGTGTATACCACTTCGCCTCCGATGACGGTCATGTCCGGGGTGATCTTCCAGATGTCCTCGGCGGGTACGGTCATGTAGTCCACGGGGATGACCACGAAATCCGCCAGCTTCCCCACCTCGATGGAGCCCAGGATGTCCTCGGCGAACATCGCGTACGCCCCCTCGATGGTGGCGGCCCGGAGGGCCTCCTCCCGGGTCATGGCCTCCTCCGGGATCCACCCCCCGGGCGGGTTGTTGTTGCGGTCCTGCCGGGTGACGGCGGCATGGAGGGTGTAGAACGGATTATACGGCGACACGGAATAGTCCGTCCCCGTGGGCACGTGTACCCCCAGGTCGATGAGGTCGCTCCAGATGTAGGCGTACTTCAGTCGCTCCGGCCCGATGCGGGCCTCGGCGAAGTTCATGTCCTCCGTGGCGTGCAGCGGCTGCATGGAGGCGATGATGTTCAGCTCCTTCAGGCGGGGAACGTCCTCCGGGACCAGCACCTGGGCGTGCTCCAGGGAAAACCGTGCGTCCTCACCGTCGGTCCCGGTGGCCTTCAGCGCCCGCTCGAAGGCGTTGATGGCCGCGTGGTTGGCGGCGTCGCCGATGCAGTGCACCCTCAGGTTGAATCCCATGGGGAGGAGCTCGGTGGCCAGCTCCGCCAGCTCGTCTTCGCTCCTCCGGGCCTCGCCCCTGAACCCGGGATAGTCGCTGTAGTCCTCCATGAAGAGGGCGCCCCGGGATCCCAGCGCCCCGTCGGCGAACTCCTTGACGGACCGGACGAAGAACTTGTTCTCGTAGTTCAGCGGCTCGCCCAACCTCCGGGCGGCGCTGGGGGCGACCATCTCGTTGATGCGGATCCTGAGGAGGCCCACCTCGTAGAGTTTGCGCCGGCGCTGCACCTCGTCGTAGTCCGTCATGCTGGCGCCGTGGATGGTGGTGAGGCCGCTGGCCACCGCCAGCTGGGTTCCCTCCACGAGGTTGCGGCTGATCTCGTAGTCCGTCAGGGGAGGCAGGGGGGGGATGAGCCGCATGAGCTGCGACGGGGCCCGCTCCACGAACTCACCCGTGGGCTCCCCGTTCTCGTCCTTCTTGATGTGGCCCCCTTCGGGGTCCGGGGTGTCCCGGGTGATGCCCGCCAGCTCCAGCGCCTTGCTGTTGGCGCCACTCCCGTGGGTGTACCGGGAGATGTACACCGGGTTGTCCGGGGCCACCGCGTCGATGAGCTCCTTGCGGAAGACCGGGGGGTCCCAGACATCCGACATCCAGCCGCTAAGGACGATCCACCGGGGCTCGGGTCCGGGGCGCATCCCTTCTCCCGTGGCCAGGGCGTGGCGGATCACCTCCTGCATCCGTTCCACGGAGGCCCACTCGCCGATGCCCGTCCGGATGTCGGGCACCTGGGGGTAGAGCTCCCTCTCCCCGTAGCGGATGTGGACGTGCGTGTCGTGGAGGCCCGGGATGACGGTCTTCCCCGCCAGGTCCACCACGAAGGTGTTGGGACCGATGTGTGCCCGGGCTCCGGCGACGTCGCCCACGTAGATGAACCGGCCGTCTCTCACCGCCATGGCCGACGCGGTGCTGAACGCCTCGTTCACCGTGTAGATGGTGGCGTTGAGGTAGACCCGGTCCGCCTCCTGGGTCTGCCCGATCCCTCTCACCGGCAGGACGGCGGACACTGCAACGAGAACCACCGCCGCCACACCGAAGGCCTTCTTCCGGACGCTCATCTGCTGCCCTCCTGTCAGGGTCCTCTTTCGGGACAGATAAGGGTCTCCGAAGGGGCGGGCAAGGAGGCAAGCAGGCATGCCCGATCTCTCAGCCCATGAGCTCGGCCAACACCTCGCGATAGCACCGGTAGACCGACCAGGGGATCTCCTCTCTCACCCGACCCGCAGCCAGGGGCACATAACGGCCGGATTGAAGGAGGGGAGGGACGATCTCTTCCAGCCTGCTCCTGATCACGTCCGGCGCCTGGCTGCGGAGGATGCTGAGGGGGATGCCGCCGATGAGACCGATCTCGGGGCCGAGCTCGCTTCGGATCCGGCGGTAGTCCAACTCCTGCACCTCTGGGGCCTCCGAGACCCAGAGCATCGAGATACCGGCGGCCATCAGGATCGGGAACAGGAGGTGGGCGTCTCCGTATGTGCTGACCAGAACGTTGTCACACCCGAGCCCCCTGGCCGTCCCGACGATTCTCTCGTACACGGGCTTCATGAATTCCTCGAACATCGCCGGTGAGATGAGAGGCCCATGGTTCGCGGAGATGGGTTCGCTCAGGTAGATGAATTCCGGATCCACATCCCGCATGGTCCTTTCCAGCATGTGCGAGCAGAACTCACCGTACATCTCCATCCGGTCCCGGATCGTTCCCGGCGCTTTGACGGTGCCCATGAGGACCTTTTCCAGCGTTGGCCAATCCCCCACCCCGAGGGCCTGGAAGAACCCCCGGGAGGCCCAGATGCAGACGACATGGTCCCGTTTCTCCAGTCGCCTCACCGTCCCCTTCCAGCCCCGGGGAAAACGCCGAGACGAGACGTCGAAGGCCTTCCGGTATTCCCTCGGGGAGAGATCGAAGATGCGGCCGAAGTAGCCAGATGCGTATTTGAGATCGGGACCGACGTTCTCGTGGGGGGTGAGGCCGAACACCTCGACGTGCGTCTTGCCCGCCGGCATCCCCTGCTTGCGCCAGAGCTCCAGCACCTCGTCCCGAACCCCCTCCTCCAGCAGCGGGGGCCGATCCACCTCCTCGCCGCGCATGAGGCGTCGGAACCGTTCTCTATCGTTCATGGTCACGGAGCATCGTCGAGTGCAGGAACGGTCCACGGCAGGTAGGGCCGGGGACATCGCCCGCCGGAGCATGACCGTAAGATCGTGAGGGCATGGTTCATCCCAGGACGATACGGACCCGCAAATCGAAAATCGAGTCCTCGATCCGCAGTTGGGGAGGAATAAGCCATGCCGATTGAAGCGGAGCGTCGGCGGCGCCCTCCTCCTCCGCTTCTCTTGCTCACCCTCGACCCCGCCATTCACATTCCACGGAAGATCGTGGCCCGGCAGGTTCCCGCGAGGCCGCTTCCACGAAGAGGACTGACGGAAGCGGGTGCAGCTGGCGTCGCGTCGCTCCTTCGAGTCGCTGGAGGCCGACAAATGGTACATGAGGTGGTCTTGGCCGTTCAGGCACCTGCGGGAAGAGGAGGCAGGGCCGCCCGTCCCCTGGGAGCCGCAGTCCTGTGTGCGCTCCTCGCCGCCCTGGGCCCGGACGGCGGCGCAGCGCAGGCCGTCCGCGAGCTCACCGTGGAGGGCAGCGTCCGGATGGGCCTCGAGCACAACGCCCGCCTCCGTGCCGCGCACGCGGACGCGGAGGCGGCCCGAGCAGGTGAGCGCCAGGTCGGCGCCGCCCGGCTGCCGGCGCTTCGCAGCCAGACTTCCTATGGACGGCTGAGCAGCAACATCCCGCCGGTGGAGTTCACGCTACCCGGCTCCGACAGCACGTTCACCTTCCAGGGCGTGCAGCTCGACCGGGTGCAGACCGAGCTGAGCCTCGAGGTTCCCCTCCTGGCCCAGCTCCGTCTGGGACACGAGACCCGGGCCGCCCGGCACGACGCGGCCGCAGTGGCCCTCACCCTGGAGCAGGAACGCTCCGACGTGGCCTTCGAGATCCGTCGCGCGTACTGGAACCTCAGCCGCGCTCTCGAGCTCCGCGCCACGGTGGAGTCCGCCCTGGCCGGCGTGGAGGCACATCTCCGGATCGTCCGCGACCGGGTGGAGGAGGGCACAGCACTGGGGCGTGACCTGCTGGCGGCCCAGACCCGCCGCTCCGAGGTCCTCCTGGAGCAGGTCGAGGCCCACAACCAGGTGCGGGTCGGCCAGCTCGAGCTGAACCGTCTCATCGGGCTCCCCCTGGATGAGGACCTTCGGCCGGTGTCCGAGCCCGGCACAGACCTCCCCTCTGTGGCGCAGCGGAGCCCGCCGGCCATGGCGAGCGCGGCGGTCATGGATGACCGCCCCCGGATCGCTGCCCTGAATCGGCAGGTGCTCGGCCTCCGGGAACGGCTGGGCGCCGCCGGCACGGCCCGGCTCCCGGAGCTGGACTTCTACGCGCGCTGGCTCTACGCGAAGCCGAACGCCTACTTCTTCATGGAGCCGGGGCGCTTCAACGCCACCTGGGAACTCGGGCTTTCCGCCAGCTGGGGGATCTGGGAGGGGGGGCGACGCTCCGCCGCCCAGCGGGAGGCCCGGGCGCGTCTGGAGGCGGCAGAGGCACGTCTCCAGGCCACCTCGGAGCAGGTCGCAGTGGAGACCGCGCGCCTCCGGCTGGAAGTGCGGCGCGCCGCCGAGGCGGTCGGAGTAGCGGAAGAGAACGTGCGCGAGGCGGAGGAATCGTTCCGCGTCGTGGGACGCCAGTTCGAAGAAGGGGTGGCCCTCTCCGCCGACGTGCTGGACGCGGAGGAGGCCCTCAGGCGGGCGCGTGCCCACCGTGCCGACGCCATGGCCGACAGGGCCATCGCCGACGCCGCCGTCCTCAACGCCCTGGGCAGGGTCTGGTAACCCATGCCGGCCGAAGCCGTCTTCCAGGCGCGGGGCGTCACCAAGATCTACGAGATGGGCGAGGTCAAGGTGCACGCGCTCCGGGGGGTGGACCTGGAGCTCTATGCCGGTGAGCTGGTCGTCCTCCTCGGCGCCTCGGGGAGCGGCAAGTCCACGCTGCTCAACATCCTCGGGGGGCTCGACACGGCCACCTCGGGGACGGTCCTGTACCGGGGCACCGACCTGACGAGGGCGGACGACCGGGCCCTCACCCACTACCGGCGCCACCACGTGGGGTTCGTCTTCCAGTTCTACAACCTCATCCCGAGCCTCACGGCGCGGGAGAACGTGGCCATCGTCACCGAGATCGCGGACGACCCGATGCTCCCCGCCACTGCCCTCGAGCTGGTGGGGTTGGGCGAGCGCCTGGACCACTTCCCGGCCCAGCTTTCAGGGGGCGAGCAGCAGCGCGTCGCCATTGCTCGCGCCATCGCCAAGCGCCCGGAGGTGCTCCTCTGCGACGAGCCCACCGGAGCTCTCGACTCCGAGACGGGCGTGGTGGTCCTCGACGCCCTGGAGCGTGTCAACCGGGAGCTCGGCACCACCACCGCGGTCATCACGCACAACGTGGTGCAGGCCGGCATCGCAGAGCGGATCATCCACCTGCGCGACGGCCTGATCACCAGGGTCGAAATCAACCCCAGGAGGACGCCGGCCCAGGAGCTGACGTGGTGACATGAGGGCTTTCGACCGCAAGCTGCTCCGGGACCTTTCCACCATGCGGAGCCAGGCTATCGCCATCGCGTTCGTGGTGCTGGCGGGAGTCGCCACCTACGTGGCGATGCGGAATGTGATGGTCTCCCTGGAGCGGACCCTCGACGACTACTACCGCGAATACCGCTTCGCCGACGGGTTCGCGACGGTCCGGCGGGCGCCGGAGTCCGTCCGGGAGCGCCTGGCAGAGATCCCGGGCGTGAGCGCCATCGAGACCCGGGTGACGGCGCCCGTGAACCTGGAGGTGCCCGGCTTCGACGAGCCGGTGGCCGGCCTCCTCGTCTCGGTGCCGGAAGACGAGCAGCCCCTCCTCAACCGCCTCTTCATCCGGGAGGGCCGCCTGGTGCGCGCCGGGCGGGAGGACGAAGTGCTCCTCAACGAGACGTTCGCCCAGGCGCACGAGCTGCGGCCCGGCAGCGAGCTCACGGCCATCGTGAACGGAAAGCGGCGCGTGCTCACGGTGGTGGGCATCGCCCTCACCCCCGAACACCTGCTCCAGGTCCAGCCTGGAACGCTGTTCCCCGATCCGGAGCGGTACGGGGTGCTGTGGATGGGGAGGCGGGCCCTGGCAGCTGCCTACGACATGGAGGGGGCGTTCAACGACGTCGCCTTCTCGCTCACGCCGGGTGCGAGCCTGGATGACGTCCTGGAACGGGTGGACCTGATCCTCGACCCCTACGGCGGCGTGGGAGCGTACGGCCGTGACGTACAGCCCTCCCACTGGGCCATCTCCGAGGAATTCCGGGGCCTGCGGACCTCGTCCACCACGCTGCCCATCGTCTTCCTGGCGGTGGCCGCGTTCCTGCTCAACATCGTGGTCAGCCGCCTAATCACGCTCCAGCGCGAGCAGGTGGGGGTGCTGAAGGCCTTCGGCTACAGTAGCGGCGCCGTGGGGCTCCACTATGTGAAGATGGTGCTCGTCATGGCATTGGCGGGAGCAGCGGCCGGCATCGTGGTGGGGCTATGGCTGGGCGCCCTCATGGGGGACCTCTACCTGGAGTACTACCGGTTCCCGGCGCTGGAGTACCAGGCCAGTGTGCCCGTCATCGTCACGGCGGTCGGGCTGACCACAGGGGCTGCCGTCCTGGGGGTGCTGGGGGCGGTGCGCCGGGCCGTACGGCTGTCCCCGGCCATCGCCATGCGCCCCGCACCGCCGCCGCTGTACCGGAGGACGCTCTTGGAGCGGCTCGGCCTGGAGGGCGCCCTGGACCAGCCCTCGCGCATGATCCTGCGCAACCTGGAGCGCCAGCCCGTCCGCTCGCTGCTCACCGTCGTGGGGATCGCCAGCTCGTGCGCGATCCTGATCATGGGGATGTTCTTCTCCGACTCCATCGAGGACGTGCTCCGGGTCGAGTACGGCGTCGCGCAGCGTGAGGACCTGAACGTCACATTCGTCGGGCCCACCTCCACCGCGGCCATCCAGGAGCTCAGGGCCCTCAGGGGTGTGCGCTGGGCGGAGCCGACGCGTGCGGCTCCCGTGCGCCTCCGGCACGAGCACCGGGAGTACGACACGGCCATCCAGGGCGTTCCGCCGGGCGCCTATCTCAGGCAGGTGATCGACACCGACCTCCAGCCCATCCCCATCCCACCGGAGGGCATCGTGCTCACCGAGCGTCTCGCCGAGATCCTGCGGGCGGCGCCGGGAGACGAGATCCTGGTGGAGGTGCGGGAGGGAGCCCGGCGCACCCGGAACGTGCCTGTGGCCGCCATCACCCAGCAGTACGTCGGGATGGCCGCCTACATGGAGCTGTCGCGGCTGAACCGCATGGTCGGCAACGGTCAGGCGGTCTCGGGCGCGCTCCTGCTCACCGATTCCCGCGCGGAGGAGGCGCTGACGCAAGCCCTGAGGGAGCGGCCCCAGGTGGCCAGCACCGTGTCCCAGGAGCGCATGATCGCCTCTTTCCGCGAGACCATGGACCGCAGCATGCTGACGATGACGCTGATCCTCACGCTGTTCGCAGGCGTCATCGCGTTCGGGGTGGTCTACAACGCGGCCCGCATCTCGCTTTCGGAGCGGGACCGCGAGCTGGCCAGCTTGCGGGTGCTCGGGCTCACGCGCGCCGAGATCTCCTTCATCCTCCTCGGTGAGCTCGCACTCCTCACGCTCGTCGCCCTCCCCGTCGGGTTCCTCCTCGGCTCCATCGCCAGCGCCGGACTGGTGCAGGCGTTCCAGACAGACATGTACCGGTTCCCGCTCGTCCTGAGCCGGAAGGTGTTCGGCATCGCCGCAGCGGTCGTCATCGGCTCCACCCTGGTGTCCGCAGTCATCGTTCGTCGCAAGCTCGACCGCCTCGATCTCGTAGGCGTCCTGAAGACGAGGGAATGATGTTTCGAATCACACGCAAGCACATCGTGTTGGGGGCCGTCGCCGTGGTGGTCCTGGGCGCACTCATCTGGTCCTTCCTGCCCAAGCCCATCCCCGTGCAGACCGCCGTCGTCCACCGCGGACCACTCCAGGTCATCGTGGAAGAGGAAGCCAGGACCGAGGTAACGGACCGCTACACGGTCTCCTCGCCGGTCACCGCATGGGTCCGCCGCATCGGCCTGGTGGCAGGGGACTCGGTGGCCATCGGCCAGCCCCTGGCCTACCTGGAGCCGCCTCGGACCCCCGTCCTCGATCCTGCCGGACGCACCAGCGCGGAGGCGCGCGTCCGGGCCGCCGAGGTCGCGGCCAGCCACGCGGGGACCGAGCGCGCGCGCCTCGAGCGACTCGCCGCTTCCGGTGCCGCCACGCGCCAGGCCCTCGAGCAGGCGGTGAGCGAAGCCGAGCGGGCCGACGCGGAGCTCGAGGCGGCCCGTGCCGCGCTACGGGGCGTGTCGGGGGAGGAGAACCTCGCCGTCGAGGAGGTGCTGCGCTCGCCTGTGGCCGGGCGGGTGCTCTCGGTCCCCAGTCGGAGCGCCCGCCAGGTGAATCCGGGGGAGACACTGCTGGTGGTGGGCAACACACAGACCCTGGAGATCCACGCCGATGTCCTGTCCCAGGATGCCGTGCGCATCCGCCCGGGCACGCGGGCTCTCCTCGAGCAATGGGGTGGAGAGGACGCGCTGGAGGCGGTGGTGAGCCGCGTGGAACCCCAGGGGTTCACGTCGATCTCCTCCCTCGGCGTCGAGGAGCAGCGGGTGCGCGTGGTCGCCTTCATCGAGTCCCCGCCGGAGCGGTGGAATGGGAGCCTCGGCGCCGGCTACCAGGTGCTGGCGCGGTTCATCGTCTGGCAGG
>Ga0316577_10000068_pt1 | contig 25891 bp, 26 predicted proteins | sample S5NA_FD_203073 | JGI IMG/M metagenome (GOLD analysis project Ga0316577, IMG submission 203073) | Rhizosphere microbial communities from salt marsh grasses in Alabama, United States - S5-7_050615r2r1 | ecosystem: Host-associated > Plants > Roots > Rhizosphere | place: USA: Alabama | collected... | reverse complement strand
CGGTCTCACCCAGGGCTGGGGTCACCGGCGGGCAGGCGAGCTGGCCGCGGCGACCTCCGCCAGGCTGGTGACCAGCCTGGGCCCCCGGCTCTCCCGGGACGAGACCCAGGGGGTTCTGCGAGGCTTCCCCTAGAACCGTTTTGGGATACGCGGGACGATTGGGGACCGACCCCCTCGGGTCGGCCGCGCGATAGGGAAAGAATCGGTTGTAGGTCGATGGCTTCAGCCCGACCAGGACGTTGCGGGAAGACCTAGAGGTCGCCGTCGGGCTGAAACCAGACCTACGTGGTCTCACGGTCTCGGCGAGCAATCCACTCGGGCTCCCGGGACCCATCCGGGCCACGTAGAATCCCACCCAGCCCCAAGACCCGGAGCCAGCCCATGCCCGTCTACGAGTGTTACTGTCCCGACTGTCACACCATCTTCAGCTTCTTCTCCCGTCGGGTGGACACGGAGACCCGGCCCGCCTGCCCCCGCTGCGGACGACCCGACCTCGAGCGCCAGGTGAGTCTCTTCGCGATCAGCAAGGGGCGGGGCGAGACCGCGGAGGGCGGCGAGGACGGGGACCTGGAGCTACCCGCGGGGATGGACGAGGAGCGGTTGATGCAAGCCCTCGCCTCCCTCGAGGGGGAGATGGGGAACCTGGACGACGAGGATCCGCGCCAGGCGGCCCGGGTCATGCGCAAGCTCTTCGAGTCCGCCGGCCTCAAGCTGGGGGACGGCATGGCCGAGGCCATGCGCCGGATGGAGGCCGGCGAGGACCCCGACGAGATCGAGGCGGAGCTGGGCGACCTGATGGAGTCCGAGGAGCCCTTCGCCGCCGGTCCCGTGTCGGGTCACGGGACGGCGGAGACGCTGCGGCGCCTGCGCCGGGAGCTCCTGCCCGCGGCGCGGGACGACAACTGGTACCCCCTGAGACCCGACGAGTCCGATACCAGCCCGGAAAGGGCCTGAGGTCGGTCCCGCGCAAGGCCTGGGCCCGGCCCGGGTCCTGTACGGACGCGGGAATGCCCATGTTAAACTTCGGCAAGATCCTTCTCGGACCCCTCGGCTAGGACATGGCAACGCAGAAGACCTTCCTCGTGATCTCGGTCCTGGGCGAGGACCACCCCGGCATCGTGAACGCCCTCTCCAGGACCATCCTGGAGCACGGGTGCAACATCGAGGACAGCCGCATGACGGTGCTCGGCGGCGAGTTCGCCGCCATGCTCCTGGTGGAGGGCAAGTGGAACACCCTGGCCAAGATCGAAAACGCCCTCCCCGAGCTCGAGCGCCAGCTCGGTCTCACCATCATCGCCAAGCGCACCGGGGAGCGGGCGACCGGGCGCAACCTGCTGCCCTATGCGGTGGACGTGGTCTCCATGGACCACCCGGGGATCGTCAACAACCTGGCGGGCTTTTTCGCGGACCGCAGCATCAACATCGAGGACATGGCCACCAGCACCTATGCGGCGGCCCACACGGGAACCCCCATGTTCTCCGTCCACATGACCGTCGGGATCCCAGGGGACATGCACATCGGGGCCCTGCGGGAGGAGTTCATGGACTACTGCGACGGACTCAATCTGGACGCGGTCCTTGAACCGCTGAAGGCCTGACTCAACCCTGGGTCCACCGGCCAATCGATTCGGAGACCCAGCCCCATGAGCCTGCACATCGGCGACACCGTCCCAGACATCGAGTCCCCCGCGACCGGCGGGCGGGCCCTCAAGCCCTCCGACTTTCGGGGCCAGAACCTGGTCCTCTACTTCTACCCCAAGGCCAGCACCCCGGGCTGCACCCAGGAGGGGCAGGACTTCCGCGATGCCGCCGAGTCCTTCGCGGCCACCAACACAGTCCTCCTCGGCGCCTCCCGGGACGGACTCAAGGCCCAGGAGAACTTCAAGGCCAAGCAAGGCTTCCCCTTCGAGCTGCTCTCGGACACGGAGGAGGCCCTGTGCCGCGCCTTCGACGTCATCAAGATGAAGAAGATGTACGGCCGGGAGTCCCTCGGGGTGGAGCGCAGCACCTTTTTGATCGACGCCCAGGGGGTCCTGCGCCGGGAGTGGCGGGGCGTCAAGGTGAAGGGCCACGTGGAGGAGGTCCTCGCCGCCGCCCGGGAGCTCGGTAGCGCTTGATCCGCCGCGGCGTCATCGTCGTCGTGGGGCGGATCGCCTCCCGCCCGGCACACCCCCGCAATACCACCAGACCGCGTGCCGCGCGGCGCCTAACGACACGAGCCCCATGATCAAGCGCGAAAACGACAAGACCTGCCTGTTCATCCTCGACACCAACGTGCTGATGCACGACCCCACGGCGATCTTCCGTTTCAAGGAGCACGACATCTTCCTGCCCATGGTGGTCCTGGAGGAGCTGGACCATGCCAAGAAGGGCCTGTCGGAGGTGGCGCGCAACGTGCGCCAGGTGAGCCGCTTTCTGGACCAGCTCCTCTCCAACGCGGACAAACGGGAGATCGACGCGGGCTTGCCCATCGGTCCCGTCTTCGCCAACGGCGGGGGCATCATCACCCCGGCCACCGGTCGGCTTTTCTTCCAGACCGAATCCCTGGACCTCGGGCTCCCGGACTCCCTCCCCGGCACCGCCGCGGACAACAACATGCTGGGCACGGCCCAGGCCCTGCGGGGCCTGCGGCCCGACCGTCAGGTGATCATCGTCTCCAAGGACATCAACCTGCGCATCAAGGCGGCGGTGCTCGGTATCCCGGCCGAGGACTACTCCAACGACCAGGTCCTGGACGATGTCACCTTGCTCTACACGGGCACGGAGGCCCTGCCCGACGACTTCTGGGAGCACCATCAGAAGTCCGTGGATTCCTGGAAGGAGGAGGGCCGCACCTTCTACCGCATCAAGGGCCCCGACGTCTCGGAGTGGTACCCGAGCCAGTGTGTGTACCTGGGGGAAGAGGCGAGCTTCGAGGCCATGGTCCGGGAGAAGGCATCAGAGACCGAGGCGGTGATCGAGCTGGTGGACGACTATCGGGTCGCCCGCCATAACGTCTGGGGGATCAACGCGCGCAACCGGGAGCAGAACTTCGCCCTCAACATGTTGATGGACCCGGACCTGGACTTCGTGACCCTACTGGGCACCGCGGGCACCGGCAAGACCCTGCTGGCGCTCGCCGCCGGCCTCGCCCAGGTGCTGGATCGGGGCATCTACCGGGAGATCATCATGACCCGGGTCACGGTGCCGGTGGGCGAGGACATCGGCTTCCTACCCGGCACGGAGGAGGAGAAGATGACCCCCTGGATGGGCGCCCTGATGGACAACCTGGAGGTGCTGACCCAGCCCCAGGGGAGCGACTGGGGACGCGCCGCCACCAACGACCTGATCCGCAACCGCATCCGCATCCAGTCCCTGAACTTCATGCGGGGGCGCACCTTCCTGAACAAGTACATCATCCTGGACGAGGCCCAGAACCTCACGGCCAAGCAGATGAAGACCCTCATCACGCGGGCCGGCCCCGGGACCAAGATCGTCTGCCTCGGCAACATCGGTCAGATCGACACCCCCTACTTGACGGAGACCACGTCCGGCTTGACCTATGTGGTGGACCGCTTCAAGCACTGGCCCCACGGTGGACACATCACCCTGGTCCGCGGCGAGCGCTCCAGGCTCGCGGACTTCGCGTCCGAGGAGCTTTGAGGGGAGCGGTTCCAGACCCGTTGCTCACCACCAACCGAATCGAGGAGCCCAACATGATCCGAGCCGTCCCCCTGCTGCTGGCCCTGGCCGGCGCTGCAATCCTCGGCCCCGCCCAGGCCCAGGACAAGCTCGACGTGGTCTACCACGTCTCCGAGGCCGAGCGGGTCCCCTTCGTCCTCGGCAACATCCAGAACCACATCGACGGCGTGGGTGGACCGGACAAGGTCCACATCGTGCTGGTCGCCCACGGTCCCGCCATCAACGCCTTCAACGACATCGAGGCGACGGACCGGGTGCGAGCTTCCCTGGCGAAGCTCAAGGACGAGGGGGTGGAGCTGGCCATGTGCGGCAACACCCTGAAGGGCTTCAACCTGACCCTGGACGAGCTCCTGCCGGGATTCGTGGAGGTGCCCGAGGGCGGGGTCACCAAGATCGCCGAGCTCCAGTCGAAGGGATACGTCTACATCCGGCCCTGAGCGCCGCCGGGCCGGTGTCCGAGGTCCATCCAGCCAGCGCGGCGTTCGAGCGCTTCGCACGGGAAATCCTGGGCTGCCAATGCGCGCCCGAGGTCTTTGCCCGGGTGGAGGACTGCTCGGCGCCTTTGCCGGGCCTGCCGGGGATCCGCCGACGCATCGCCGTCGGCGGACGACTGCTGATCTACGTGGCGGAAGCGGCCGACGGGAGCCTGGCCGCGGCCCGGATGCGCGACTGGGTCGGGGCCGGGATCGCGGAGCGGGATGGTCGGGGCTTCAACCGCCTGCGGCTGGTGGTCGCCCTCAACGAGCCGATGCCCGTTTCGGTCGCCGCCATGGAGGACGCCTTCGGCCGGCTCCCCGGGCTCGATGACCGGGTCCATCTGCATGTGGTCCGGACCGACCTCGTCCCGCTCGACATCTAACCAGGCCTGCGCGCAATCACCCCAGCCATGACCGAGTCGGAGCACGGCCAGACCCGAAACCCGACGCGTCGCGCGCGTATCCGTGGCTGGCTCCTGAATCTGCTGCTCATCCTGCTCGTCCTGGGCGGTGTGCAGTGGTGGAAGTCGCGTCCCATGGCGAGCGGCGAGGCGCCACCGCTCGAGGCCCTCTCGCTGGACGGCCGGCCCCTGGACCTGGCCGACCTGCGGGGCCAACCGGTCCTGGTCCACTTCTGGGCCACCTGGTGCCCGTTCTGCCGCCTGGGGAACGGGGCCATCGACGCCATCGCCCGGGACCACCGGGTGGTGACCGTGGCCCTGCAGTCCGGCGACCCCGCCGAGATCCGCGACTTCATGACCGCCGAGGGCCTGCGCTTCGAGGTCCTGCCGGACCAGACCGGGGCCATCGCGAGCCAATGGGGCGTCCCCGGCGTTCCGGCCACCTTCATCCTCGACCCCGCCGGGCGCATCGCCTTCTCCACCCCAGGCATCAGCTCCGAATGGGGCCTGCGCGCCCGGCTGTGGGCCGCCGGCCTGATCGACTGACCCAGGGCTGCCCCGCGAGGCAATCCACCATCCCGCCGCCCACCAGGATGGCGGAAGCGCTATCGCGTTCCGCCCTACCGCAAGACCGTGGGATAGCGAGGCTTTGCAAAGACTCGCCGTCTCCGGTAGTCCCGCCAATTCATCCATAGGGACAGGATCAAGGCCAAAAGGCCGAGCCCAAGGACTGCGGCATCGACGATGAGCGGGTCCCAGTCGAGGCCGGTGAGGCGATCGGCATAGTATTTAACGTATGAGTAAGGCAGATCGGTCTCGCCGAGGGCGTGCTTGACCTGCCAGTGCCAATCGGCGCAGGGACAGTAGCCCCATCCGTAGATCACACCCAAGCCGAACCAGGAGAGGAAGGTAAGGCCGATGACGATCAGATGGACGCGGCGGGTGACGGCCCAGATCCAGCCCGTGAGGTTGAACAGCACCAGGGCGCCATGAAAGGCGACGAGGCCGTAATCCAGACTCTCGTACACGAGGACACCTTGACCCGGAAGACGGTATGTACACCAGGGCCCCGCAGGAAGCCCCGAGCGGCTTCTCCGGCACCGCCAAAGGGCGACTGAAGCGCCTTGCGCGGCACCCGCGCCTGCCTATAATGGCGCCATATAAGCAAACTTCGATATACGAGGGAGCATCCCATGCCCACCTATGATTACCGCTGCGACACCAATGGCCGAGTGCTCGAGGTCAGCCACCGCATGAGCGAGAGTCTCGCCACCTGGGGCGAGCTGTGCGCCCGCGCCGGCGTCGACACCGGCGACACCCCGGCGGAGGCCCCGGTCCATCGCCTCGCCACCGGCGGGAATATCATCTCCAGCACCAGTCGGGGCAGCGGGGCGGCCCCAGCGCCGGCCTGCGGCAGCGGTGGCTGCTGCCCAACGGGGTTCTGCGGACTGGACTGAGGACCATCCGGAGGGCCGGGCACCTGGGGAGAGGCTGATCAAAGGCCGTCCTTGCCCTTGATCAGCTCGAGCCCCGAGACGCGCGAGTCTCGGGACGCGCCTCCCCCCGCTCCAACCCCATCAGAACCTGACCGATCCCCCCTGGGAGGTGCCGGGGCCCAGCACCGCCTCCAGGGTGACGATCTGCCCCCCTCGATAGACGCTCAGGCGAACCGCATCCCCTACCGCGTGCTGGTCCAGCACGTCGATCAGTGCCTCCACGGACTCCACAGGCACCCCGTCCACCGCCAGGATGACGTCGCCGCCAGCCCAATCTCCGCCGGAATCGACCGAGGCGCCCTGGAGCCCGGCGCGGGCCGCCGGTGAGCCGCTCTGAACCTGGAGCACCAGGACGCCCCGGACCCCCGTGCCCTCCAGCAGCCGCGCGCTGAGATCGTCGTCGCCGAGGATCCCCAGGGTGGGACGCACGTAATGGCCGTAGGCGATCAGCCTCGGGACCACCCGATTGATGGTGTCCACCGGCACCGCGAGGCCGATCCCCGCGGAGTGGCCCGTGGAGCTCAGGATGGCGGTATTCATGCCGATCACCCGCCCGGCGCTGTCGATCAAGGGTCCCCCGGAGTTGCCGGGGTTGATGGCGGCGTCGGTCTGGATCAGGTTCTCGATGGGGCGCCCGTCCTCGGCGCTGATGGTGCGGTTCAAGGCCGAGATCACACCGGTGGTCAGGCTGTAGTCGAGCCCGAAGGGATTTCCGATCGCCAGCACTTTCTGGCCCACCCTGAGGTCGGCGCTGGTCCCGATGGGCACCGGCGGCGCGCCGCCCCGGTTGCCGATGCGCAGCACCGCGATGTCCTGCTCGGGGCTGATCCCGACCAGGGACGCCTCATAGATGCGGTGGTTGGCGAGCCGTACATAGGCCGCCTGGGCATCCTCGATCACGTGGTAGTTGGTGATGACATGGCCCTGCTCGTCCCAGATGAATCCGGTCCCGGTGCCCCGCGGGACCTCCATCACGTTGCGGGTGCGCAGGTCGAGGACCTGCTCCGAGGTGGTGATGTAGACCACCGAGGGACTCAGCCGCTCGAAGATCTCGATGGTCGAGCGCTCGTCCGCCGCCAGATCCCCCCGGGCCTCCACGACCCGTGGCTGGGCCTGACCGCGAATGTAGAGATCCTGGACCCAGGGACGCACCAGCAGCGCGACCAGGAAGAAGATCACGAACCAGAGAAGGAATCGGCTGAGCGTAAAGGCGTGCATGCGGGAGGGCCCTGCGCGGCGATAGGGCGATTCTAACGCCGCGCCGTGACCCGGGATCGCGCCGGTGAAGGGTCCCTCGGGGATCGGGCGGGGACACGAGTCGGGCGGCAGTCGGACCCGGGCGATTGGCGGTGGCCTGAGACGGGGTTATCGGGCTGAAGCCCAACGTACGGGCCAGGATGCAAGGTTACTGGGCGGGGACGGTGCCCTGGTCCGTCGGGCAGGGGGGTGGGGGACCCGGGTCGCCGACGTGCCCGGCACCCAGGAAATCCATGCAGGTGTAGAGCCGGCCCTCGAAGGTCGCCTCGACCACGATCTCGCCCTCGCGCCGGTGCACCTCGAAGCCGAGCTGGGGCGCGGGGAGCGGGGCCACGAACCGCAGCGACTCGGCCGGGTACCGGATCTCGAGCTCCACCCGCATGGGGTAATAGCCGTCGAGGAAGCGGCGCATGTAGGGACCATTCTGCAGCCGGTAACGCCCCTGGCCCAGATCGCTCAGGGCCCGACTCTCGCCGGTCACGCAAAGACGGGCCCGCCGCCCCACGTCTTCGAGCTGAACGCTGGATCCCTCCATCCAGGCCCGGCCGATGTCCTCCGCGCTCTGGACCCGCAGGTGCCGGATGCGCTCGGGATTGAACAGGATCTGGGCCGCGGGGACCGCATCGAGCTGGTCGTGGCACTGCTCCAGGGTGACCCAGCCGGTCCGCAGGCTGGAGGCATCGATATGGATGCGGTTGACGTGGACATGGTGCCCCGCCGCCGCCTCGGGTGCGACGAAGCGGAGCTCACCGTCGTTGACGGCGGCGACGCGCTCCTCCAGGTCCCACCCCTCCCCCCAATCGGCCCCGGACTCCTGGGCGCCCGCAGGCCGGGGATCCAGAAGCAGCCATGGCGCGAGGCCCAGGGCAAGGAGTGAAGCGAACTCCCGCTTTTTCATGTCACGGAGCATGTGGCCGCCGCTGCGGACTTCAATCGGGATCCCCCTCGCCCCGGGGCGGCCCGGAACGGGACTCCCCGAGCCGCGGCCACTATCTCCCGACCAAATCTCGCCGCGGCCCTACCGGATGTCTGACGGTTACCAGCGAACGTCTGTGACGTTGTTCACATTCTTTCCCGGGTCGGTACACTCAAGACGAGGCCCTTGGAGCCAGTCCCGGCACCCTTGGGCCCCCGACCGAAAAGACCCAGACGAACCTGTGAGACAAGCCGATGTCGCGTCCCTTCTTGGACTCCGAGACCCAGACCGCCGAGCCGTACAGCCAGCCGTGGACCGGCCCTGTCTCGGAGGACCTGGTGGACGCGCAAACCGGCCAGTGGCTTCACTCACAGCTGCCGCTCCTCCATCGGCTCCTGGATCAGCTCGACGATGAGGATCTGCCACCGCAGCAGCGTGTCCGGGCACTCAGAATTCTCCAGGGATCCCTCTTGGAGACGGTCCAGTCCTTGTCCCGCCTCGACGGCCTGGAAGCGGACCCGAAGGTCTCCCCGCTCACCCCGTCACCGACGCCCGCCCAGCGTCTCCTCGATCGGCTGTCCCGCAACCTGGACCATCTGCTGCTGGCCCTGGATCGCCGCCGCTTCGGGGCGGGGCCCCTGGACAACGCGGATCGCCGCTGGACCATCCGCCAGCTCTTCGGCCTTCTGGGCGAGCAGATCGAGCACGGCATCCTCTACGCACGACCCTTGCCCCCCCGCACCTGGCTGCGCCTGCACGACCTCTTCGCGTATCTGATGGCCCGCGGGGGGCTGATGCTCGGCACCGGCGGCTCGGTCCTCGGCAGGGGCTTCGATCCGGAGACCTTCTACAAGCGATTGCTCCTCCTCGGACTGTGCCCCCGCCTCGTGGGGGCACGCCCGCTGGACGAGGATGTCTCGAACCAGCTGATGCGCTGGGCCATCGAGAGCCGGTTGGAGGAGCCGGCCGGCCGACTGGGCGAGTATGGACTGATCGTCGTGGAGACCTCGCGGGACGCCCCGGCCCAATTCAGGGAGCCGCCCCAGGACGACCCCTGGCGAGGCTGGGTGCTGGAGCCGCCGGCGGAATTCCTGGCCTTTGCCGGCATCAGGCGCCCAGCCCTTTCCCTGGCGGATCTCGGTGCCGACACCCGGGCCCTGGGCGGTGGCAACCGCTGAGTCGGGGAACCCCGGAGACCGTGAAGCGTTCCGCTCGGGTCAGCCGGCCAATCGATTCGGTGTAGATCGATGAGATGGTCTCCTCCCGCTTCCAAGATCGGCGTCGAATGCGCCAGGATGGAAGTATCGACCAACCATCGCGACGAAGAAGGAGGAGACCGTATCTGAGATTACGACGATTGGGCTGGACCTGGCAAAGCAGGTATTCCATTTGGTGGGTTTCGACAGCAAGGGCAAAGAGGTTAAGCGCAAGAGGCTCACGCGGGGGAAGCTGGTGGAGTCCGTGGCCAACCTGCCGCCGTGCCTGATTGCGATGGAGGCCTGTGGCGGCGCTCACCACTGGGCGCGCCGATTCCAGGACCTGGGTCATGAGGTTCGCTTGATTGCCCCGCAGTACGTCAAGGCCTACGTGCGCGGCAACAAGAATGACTACAACGATGCGCGAGCGATCGGCGAGGCGGCGCGGGTGGCGGACATGCGCTTCGTGCAGGTCAAGAGCGTCGAGCAGCAGGACGTGCAGGCCATGCACCGGCTGCGCGAGGCGCGAGTGGGCGAGCGCACGGCGCTGTGCAACCAGCTGCGCGGTTTGCTGACGGAGTACGGGATCGTCCTGGCGCAGGGCGTGGGCACGGTGCGCAAGCGCGTGCCCGAGCTGCTTGAGGACGCCGCGAACGGGCTGAGCGATTTCTTGCGCGCCTTGTTGGCCGATGCCTACCGTCAGCTGCGCGAGCTCGATGGCCACATCGGGTTCTACACCGACGCGCTCACAGCGCATGCCCGGCAGAACGAGGCGGTCGAGCGGTTGCAGACGGTGCCGGGATTCGGTCCCATCGTTGCCAGCGCCTTTCATGCCTTCGTCGGCAACGGCCACGCCTTTGGCAAAGGGCGCGACCTCTCCGCCGCCCTCGGGCTGGTGCCGAGGCAGCACAGCAGCGGGGGCAAGACGGTGCTGTTGGGGATCAGTAAGCGCGGGGATCGTTATCTGCGCAGTCTGCTGGTGCACGGCGCCCGTGCCGTGGTGCGGATGGCGGACAAAAAGGACGACCCACTCAGCCGTTGGATCTGCCGGCTCAAGGTCACCCGCGGCGCCAACAAAGCCGCCGTGGCACTGGCCAACAAGCTCGCGCGCATCGGCTGGGCCATCCTGCAGCGCGGCGGCACCTACCGCGCGCAACCGGCCCCCGGGGGCGCCGGATGAGGGCGCCCACGTCCGCCTTTCCTCCTGCCGAGCAGGCTCGCTTGGGGGACGCAGCTATCAAGGAGCTTCCCGCGCACGCTCGGGACTCCTCCTTGACACCTCCGCCCCCCAAGCAAAGAGGTCTGCAGGAGGAAAGCCTTCTTGTCCCATCAACAGATGGGCAATCACGAGGCAACCGCCCAACCGCGGGCTGACCCGAACCACGAGGTTTTTTCCGACCGACGATTGCGAAGGCTTTGTGACCAGCGATGACATCATAGGTCAGACCGGCGTATCGAGAACCTGGGAAGCCCGACGGCGGCTGTACGACGCCGATAGGTCGATAAGGACGATACGCGCGCATTTCATCGAGGCCAGAAGAGCGATATCTCTTCATCAACAGGCCGGATATACGGCAGCAATCCTGTCCCTGTCACGCGACCACGAGACCTTGCAAAATGGGAGGAGACCATATACGGGCTTCAGCCCGACGGCGGCCTCTCGGATTGCCTGCAACACCGCAGTCGGGCTGAAGCCCGACCTACGGGTGTCGGCGAGCTATTTCACCCGCATGCCGGGCTCCGCCCCCGCATCGGGGCCGAGCAGGTAGGTCTCCTTGCCGCCGGGCCCTGCCGCCAGCACCATCCCCTCCGAGACCCCGAAACGCATCTTGCGCGGGGCCAGGTTGGCGACCATCACCGTCAGGCGGCCGACCAGGCCCTCGGGCTCGTAGGCGGAGCGGATCCCGGCCAGGACCTGACGGGTCTCGCCCCCCAGGTCCAGCTTGAGCCGCAGGAGCTTGTCCGCCCCCTCCACCCGCTCGGCCTCCAGGATGCGTGCCACCCGCAGATCGACGCGGGCGAAGGTCTCGTAGTCCAGGGTCTCGGCGATGGGGTCCCGCTCCAGGTGCGGGTTGGTGTCCGCCCGGGCCAGGGCCTCGCCCTGGTCCTCGGGGGCGACGGCCTTGGCGCTCAGGTCTTCCCTCGACGCCGCCAGCATGGCCGCGATCTGGCCGGACTCGATGCGGGTCATGAGTGGCTTGAAAGGCCGGATCTCATGATCCAACAGCGGACGCCCGAGGTCCCCCCAGGTGAGGGGCGGTACCTGAAGGAAAGACTCGGATGCCTCGGCGGTGCCTGGGAGGATCGGCCGCAGCCAGCCGATCAGTAGCCGGAACAGATTGAGGCCCATGGTGCAGATGCCCTGGAGCTCCGCCTCCCGGCCGGGCTGCTTGGCCACCACCCAGGGGGCCTTCTCGTCGATGTACTGGTTCGCCCGGTCGGCCCACGCCATGATCTCGCGCACCGCCCGGCTGTACTCACGCCGCTCGTAGGCCCCCGCGATGGACTCACCGGCGGCGACAAGCTCATCGAGCAGGCCGGGCTCGGGCAGCTCCGCGGACAGACGCCCCTCGAAGCGCTTGGTGATGAAGCCCGCGCTACGGCTCGCGATGTTGACCACCTTCCCCACCAGGTCCGCGTTCACCCGCAGCTGGAAGTCCTCCAGGCTGAGATCGATGTCGTCCACCCCGGAGCCCAGCTTGGCGGCGAAGTAGTAGCGCAGGTACTCGGGATTCAGGTGATCGAGATAGGTGCGGGCCTTGATGAAGGTACCCCGGGACTTGGACATCTTCTGCCCGTCCACCGTGAGGAAGCCGTGGGCGAAGACGGCGCTCGGGGTGCGGAAGCCCGCCCCGTGGAGCATGGCGGGCCAGAAGAGTGCATGGAAGTAGATGATGTCCTTGCCGATGAAGTGGTACAGCTCCGCCGGGCTCCCCGGGGACCAGAAGTGGTCGAACTCGAGCCCCGCCGCTCGGCCCTTCGGGCCGTCGCAGAGGTTCTGGAAGCTCGCCATGTAGCCGATGGGGGCGTCCAGCCAGACATAGAAGAACTTGCCGGCGTGGTCCGGAATCTCGAATCCGAAGTAGGGGGCGTCGCGCGAGATGTCCCACTCCTGGAGACCCGCCTCGAACCACTCCCCGAGCTTGTTGGCCACCTCCCGCTGGAGGCTGCCGCCCCGGGTCCAGTCCTTGAGCATCCCCTCGAAGTCCTGGAGCCGGAAGAAATAGTGGTCGGATTCCCGCTCCTCCGGCACCGCCCCCGAGATCGCCGAGCGCGGGTTCTTGAGCTCGCTCGGCGAGTAGCTGGCCCCGCACGCCTCGCAGTTGTCCCCGTACTGATCCGCCGCACCGCACTTGGGACACTCGCCCTTGATGAAGCGGTCCGGCAGGAAGATCCCCTCCACCGGGTCGAAGGCCTGGGTGATGGCGCGTCGGGCGATATGGCCCGCGTCCCGGTTGCGCTCGTAGATCAGGGTGGCGAAGTGCCGGTTCTCGGGGGAGTGGGTCGAGTGATAGTTGTCGAAGGCGATACGGAAGGCGGCGAAGTCTGCCTGATGCTCCCGGGCGACCCGGGCGATCAGTGCCTCCGGCGTGATCCCCTCCTGCCTGGCCTTGAGCATGATGGGCGTGCCGTGGGCGTCGTCCGCGCAGACGTACCAGCAGTTGTGCCCCCGCATCCGCTGAAAGCGCGCCCAGATGTCGGTCTGGATGTACTCCACCAGGTGCCCGATGTGGATCGGCCCGTTGGCATAGGGCAGGGCGCTGGTGATCAGGATGTCGCGGGGGTTGCTCATGGCTCGTCCAGGATCGGGGAATCGAAACGCGCGCAGTATCGCACGGGGCGAGCGGCGGGACCGCGCGCGCACGGCCCGACGACCCGGCGATCACCGGCCCGCGGGAACCGGAAGGCGTCCGCCCCCGTCGGCGTCGGCGCGTCCCCGTGACGCCCGGCGCGGTCAGCGAATCACCGCCTCGACGGTGGCGGCAACGGCGGGGCGAGCGTTGGAGTGGTCCCCTCGTCGAAGCAGTACATGTAAGGGGAGGTCCCCTCCGTGCTCACGTAGGTGATCAGGCAGGTTTTCTGATTCGGGGGGTCGATCATCTTGCGCACCACCAGGTCCCCCTCGCGCAGCTGACTGGTCTGGACCATGCCCCCCTCGCCCGGCTGACCGAGGCTCGGGTAACACGTCAGGGACGGGGATGTCCCGCCGGAGCCGACATAGGCGACGAGGCAGGTCTTGCTGCTGTCGGGATCGATCAGCCGATGCACCTCTAGGTCCCCCTCCCGTATGTGGCCGCCGCGCTCGATCGCGTCGCCGCCCGGCTTGACGCTCCTGTAGCAATCGATCGCCGGGGCGGTGCCGGGGGTCGAGATATAGGCCACGAGGCAGGACATGCTGTTCTCGAGGTCCTTCACCTTGCGCACGACCAGCTCGCCCTCCTTGAAGAACCCCACCTGGTTGACGTTGGACCGGAAGCCGGACACCGCGTCGTAGCAGGTCATCACCGAGCTGGTACCCGCCGTCCGTACGTAGAACGCGAGGCAGATCTTGTTGCTCTGGAGATCCGAGATGGTTCGAACGATCAGGTCGCTCTCACGCAGCTTGCCGGTCTGGACCAGCAGCGTCGACTCGTACTCCGCGGCGAGGCAGGACAGGGGAAGGACGACGAGCAGGGACAGAAAGAATCGTTTCATGGTCTCTCCCGGCGGTGGATCACGGGCCTAGGCTGATCCAGTGGTCAAGGGAATCCCGACACCCGTGTTTATAGCACAGGTATTTTATGCTGGAATTCCGTCACCAAGGGACTCGACGGGGTGAAAACGTGCGATCCTGAGCCGCTTGGCGGGAAGCGCACGGCTTTCGCATCCCTGATCGCAACGAGAGGACCGGCCCCGCGGGGGACCCCCTGCCCCGCCTTTCAATCCTGATCCAAACATGACGCGAGACTGAGGAAAGACGAGACGTGAACCGAACCAAACTCTTCTCTGTGACGGCGGCCCTCACGGTCGGCCTAGGCTCCCTGGTGACGGGGCAGACGGCCCAGGCCATCAACTTCGGGGACATGATGAATCCCGGTAAATGGTTTGGCGGCGGCGATCGGGACCGCTACTACGACGACTACCGCTACGGTGGTCCCTACGGTCGTTGGGGAGGCCCTTATGGCTACGGAGGACCCTACGGCTGGGGCGGGCCCTATGGGTACGGCGGTGGCCCCTATGGCTACGGCGGTAGCCCCTGGGGCGGCTGGGGCGGGTACCCCGGCTATGGTCCCGGAAGCACCATCGTGGTCACACCCCAGGGGGGTGCCTCGCGCGATTCACAGCCCGCCCCCAGGCTGCCGGAGTAGCGACCGCGGATCGGACGTCCACGTCACCCGCGCCCGGCATCCAGCAACCGGCTACGGTAGAGGCTGAAGGTTGGGGCTCGTCCCGAGCCCCAACGGCCCGCGCGAGGCTCCCATTCCCGGCCCCGAGGCGCCAGCCCCGGGCCGCGTGCCCATGGGGCCGCTCTTGATTTAGCCCCCTGCCAAACCAAACTCCCTGGGCTTGAGAGAGGCTCCGCATGACGGCCGGGCGGGGCATGAGAGACCACAGTCGCCGGCATCGCCGGGGCGTTGCGGAAAAGCGGAGTTGAACATGGCTGAAGTAACGAAAGAGCAGATCGAGTCGGCGGTCGAGGACTACGTGGAGCCCCATCTGGGCCGGGACCTGATCAGCGGCAATGCGGTGAGGGGCATCGAGGTCGAGGGGGACCAGGTCAAGGTCAAGGTGGTCCTGGGCTTTCCGGCCAAGGGCATCCAGCAGTCCGTTGCCGAGGCGGTGAAGGAGCGGGTGCTCTCGGTGCCCGGGGTCGCCATGGTCCAGGTGGACGTCTCCTGGGAGATCAAGGCCCACTCGGTCCAGAAGTCCCTGAAGCCCATCGACAACGTCAAGAACATCATCGCCGTGGCCTCCGGCAAGGGTGGCGTCGGCAAGTCCACCACCGCGGTGAACCTGGCGCTGGCCCTGTCCGCCGAGGGGGCCCGGGTCGGCATCCTGGACGCCGACATCTACGGTCCGTCCCAGCCCCGCATGCTGGGCATCACCGGCAAGCCGGAGTCCAAGGACGGCAGCAGCCTGGAGCCGATGAACAGCTACGACCTCCAGGCCATGTCCATCGGCTTCCTGATCGACGAGGAGACCCCCATGATCTGGCGTGGCCCCATGGTCACCCAGGCCCTGGAGCAGCTCTTGAACGACACCAACTGGTCGGACTTGGACTACCTGGTGATCGACCTGCCCCCGGGCACCGGCGACACCCAGCTCACCCTCGCCCAGAAGGTGCCCGTGTCCGGCGCGGTGATCGTCACCACCCCCCAGGACATCGCCCTCCTGGACGCCCGCAAGGGGCTCAAGATGTTCCAGAAGGTGGAGGTGCCGGTGCTGGGCATCGTGGAGAACATGAGCATCCACATCTGCTCCAAGTGCGGCCACGAGGAGCACATCTTCGGCGAGGGCGGCGGCTCGCGAATGGCCGAGCAATACGGGGTCCAGCTCCTGGGCGCCCTGCCGCTGGACATCACCATCCGTGAGGAGACCGATTCCGGCAAGCCCACGGTGGTCGCCCAGCCCGAGTCCCGCATCACCGAGATCTACCGGGAGATCGCCCGCAAGACCGCGGCCAAGCTCTCGCTCCAGGCCAAGGACTACGCAGCCAAGTTCCCCCGGATCGTCATCCAGAACAACTGACGCTCGGGCGGCTGGCCGCCCCGAGACACGCGCTTGGCGGGTCGAGGGCCCTGGGGCTTGCGCCCCGGGGCCCTTCGTTTTTGGGACGGCAGCGCCGCACCGATCGGGGAGTCACCGATGACCTTCGCCTTCGACAACACCTACGCGCGGCTCCCGCGGCGTTTCTACGTGCGCCAGGAGCCTGTTCCGGTCCAGGCACCGCGGATCCTCCGGGTCAATCACGCCCTGGCCGAGGCCCTGGGGCTGGACCGGGACTGGCTGGAATCCCCCGAGGGCGTCGCAGTCCTGGCCGGAAACAGGATTCCCGAGGGCGCCGAGCCCCTGGCCCTGGCCTACGCGGGTCACCAGTTCGGCGGCTTCGTGCCCCAGCTGGGAGACGGCCGCGCCATCCTGCTCGGCGAGGTGCTCGACCCCCAGGGCCGGCGCTTCGACATACAGCTCAAGGGATCGGGTCCCACCCCCTTCTCCCGCAACGGGGACGGGCGGGCCTGGCTGGGGCCGGTCCTGCGCGAATACATCGTCGGTGAGGCGATGCACGCGCTGGGCATCCCCACCACCCGCGCCCTGGCGGCCGTGGAGACCGGAGAGCCGGTCTATCGGGAGAGCGTGCTACCCGGCGCCGTGCTCACCCGGGTGGCATGCAGCCACGTGCGGATCGGGACGTTCGAGTACTTCGCCACCCGCCGGGATGTGGAGGCCGTACGGACCCTCGCCGATTACGTGATCGAGCGGCACTACCCCGAGGTCCGCGACCACGAGCGGCCTTACCGTGCCCTGCTGGATGCGGTCATCGCCCGGCAGGCGGACCTCGTCGCCCAGTGGCTCGCGGTCGGCTTCATCCACGGGGTCATGAACACGGACAACATGGCCATCGCGGGCGAGACCATCGACTACGGCCCCTGCGCCTTCATGGACGCCTTCCACCCGGGCACGGTCTACAGCTCCATCGACCGCGGCGGGCGCTATGCCTACGCCAACCAGCCCCGGATCGCCCACTGGAATCTCTCGCGCCTCGCCGAGGCCCTGATCCCGATCATGGACCCGGACCCCGAGCGCGGCCTCCAGGAGGCCCAGGCGGCCATCGACGCCTTCCCCGCTCGCTTCGAGGCGGCCTACGGGGCCCGCTTCCGGGCCAAGCTGGGGCTCGCCGAGGCCCTGGCAGACGACCCCGACCTGTTGGACGCCCTGCTCCAGGCCATGACCGAGGCCGAGGCCGACTTCACCAACGCCTTCCGCGCGCTGTGCGACGCGGGGGAAGGGGACACCGAGGGGTTCCTCGGCGAGCTGGGCCACAGCGCCGCCGCGTCCGAGTGGCTGGCCCGCTGGCTTCAGCGCCTGGACCAGGAGTCCACCGGTCCCGCCGCGCGGGCGGGGGGGATGCGCCGCGCCAACCCCGCCATGATCCCCAGGAATCATCGCGTCGAGGCCGCACTCCAGGCGGCGGTCGAAGGCGACCTCGCACCCCTCGACACCCTGCTGCGGATCCTCGCCTCGCCCTTCGACGACCGCCCCGACGACCAGCCCTTCCGCCTCCCCCCAGAGCCCCACGAGGTGGTCCGGCAGACCTTCTGCGGCACCTGAGGCCCTAGCCCGGATGGAGCCGGGCGTCGAGCCACGACGCCGACCCTCGGGTGCACACGGGAGGTCCTGCGCGCCGGGGTCGGGTCCTCGGGTACAGATGCCCGGCGCAATCCGGTAACCAGAGATCGGCGCCACCGGGTCGATTCGACGCGCTCATCGGCGCCCGGGCGCTACGGGCTTGGATCGCCCGATGGCACAATGCCCACTCCCGAACCCACCGGATTCGAGGCATGACGCAAGACGGGGTGAACAAAGCGGTGGTGCTGCTCTTGGCGCTCGGCATCTCCGCGCTCTTCCTCGCGCTGATCTGGCAGTTCCTGATGGCGATCCTGCTGGCCGGGATCTCTGCCGCGCTGGCGCATCCGCTGTATGCGCGCCTGGAGACCCTGTTCGGGGGGCGGCGCTACCTGGCCTCCTTCGCGACCCTGCTGATCCTGGCGGTGATGGTGGTCCTGCCACTGGCGCTCCTCGGGAGCGTGCTGGTTTCCCAGACCCTGGACCTCAGCCAGTCCGTCGGCGTCTGGCTCAAGGAGCATCTCAACGACCCGGGGGCCCGCGGCGAGCTGCTGCGGAGTCTGCCCTTCTACGACCAGCTCGCACCCCATTGGAATACCCTGGCGCGTCAGGCGGCGGAGGCCACGGCCGGCCTGAGCAAGGCCCTGGTGGAGGGGCTCTCGTCGGTCACCCTGGGGGCGGTCAACTTCGTCTTCCTGACCTTCGTCTTCTTCTACAGCCTCTACTTCCTGCTGGTGGATGGGCGCCGGTTGCTGCTGCGCGTCCTCTATTACCTGCCCCTCAACTCCCGGGACGAGCGGATGCTGCTGGAGCGCTTCACCTCCGTCACCCGGGCGACCCTGCGCGGGTCTCTCCTGATCGCCATCCTGCAGGGGACTCTGGCGGGCATCGCCTTCGCGGTGGCGGGGATCCCCAACGCGGTCTTCTGGGGTTCGGTGATGGCCATCCTCTCCACCATCCCCAACGTGGGGGCCGCCCTGGTCTGGGTACCGGCCGCCGGCATCCTGATGGCCCAGGGCCACGTGACCACGGGCATCGCCCTGGCCGCCTTCTGTGCCCTGGTGGTCGGCAGCCTGGACAATGTCCTGAGACCCATCCTGGTAGGCAAGGACACCCGCATGCACGAGCTCCTGATCTTCCTCAGCACCCTGGGCGGAATCTTCATGTTCGGCTTCCCGGGCCTCTTCATCGGTCCGGTCATCGCCTCGCTCTTCGTCACGATCTGGGAGATCTATGGGGTCGAGCTCGCCGACATGCTGCCCGAGGTGGACATGGACCTCGCGGGGGAGGGACAGCCGGCGAAACGCGATGGCAGTCCGCTCGCCGGCAGGCCCGATGACCTGGACATGGAAGCCCAGATGCTCCAGGAGGAGTCCACCTCAGACCGCGACGCCGCCGTCGAGTCCACCGAGGCAGAGCACACCAAGTCCGGTTGAGCCCGCGGAATCCCCAGGCCCCCTTCCGGGGTCGCTGTCAGGAGCCAGAAATGAGAACGCGGCCCGGAGGCCGCGTTCGGGATGCCCAGCGTGGGCCCGGTCAGCCCTCGGTAATCGGGATGATGGTGATGTCCACACGGCGGTTGAGCCGACGGCCCGATTCCGTGTCGTTGGAGGCGATGGGCTGGCTCTTGCCGTATCCGCTCGCGTAGATACGCTGGGGCAGGACGCCGCCGCCCTCAAGATAGCTCTGGACCGAATAGGCCCGCCGCTCCGAGAGCCCCTGATTGTAGGCGGCAGAGCCCTTGCTATCCGTATGACCGGCGACGCTGAGCTCCGTCTTGCCGTACTTGTTGACGATCCCGGAGATGGTGTCCAGGGTCGGATAGAAGGCGGTCTGGATCTGGTCGGAATCAAACTCGAAGGCGGTCTCGCCCGTCATGCCGACCAGGAGCTGGTCATTAGGCAGGCGCTCCACCCGGATGGCGCCAGCGGCGATCTGGTCCTGCAAGGCCTTCTCGAAGTCCTTGCGCTGCTGCTCCATGTAGGCGCCCACCATGCCACCCGCCAGGGCACCGCCCACCGCCCCGATCAGGGCGCCGCGACCGGCGTTGGCACTCATGGAGCCGATGGCCGCGCCGAGGGCGGCCCCGGCGGCGGTGCCGATGGCGGCACCCTGGCCGGTCTCGGTCATGGTGCCATCCGTGGCGCATCCAGAAATGACGACACTGAGGGTCGCGGCAATGGCGACGCCCTTGGCGAAACGCAGATTCATCGAGGCTCCTCGCAGGGAAAGGGTTGATCACGCAGGGCCTGGGCCGAGAGGCCCTGGCGGCACCACTGGGATGGGCACGCGATGATACCAGAGGCGGAGCCGTGGGTATCCAATCCTTCCATCTCCGTCGGGCGGTTGGGCTGGATCCCAGCGGGGTAACCCAGAATCAACCGCGGAGCCGGAAGTCCGGGTGCTCCTCCACCTTCCAACGCTGCGGCGCATGGTCCTCCGGGTCCACGAAGCGGAGCTTGGACCAGGCGGCCACGGCGACGACAAGGGTCAGGATGGCGATAACGCCAAGGGACTTACGGGTCACCATGGGCGGATGTTGCTTCTCCGAAAAAGGGGCCTGGTCGGCCCCCGTGCCGACCGAGGGCTCTCAATCGCGCGGCACCAGGTCCCGATAGGCGTGCCAGGTGGCATGCCCCACCAGGGGCATCGCGACGATCAGACCCAGGTAGTAGGTGACGATCCCGAGCCCCACGAACATGACGATGAGCGCGGCCCAGAGGGTCATCGCCTGCCAGTTCTTCTTGACCGCCTCCATGCTGGTGCGCATGGCGGTCACGACGTCCACCGGACGGTCCATCAGCATCGGCACCGTCACGACGCTGATGCTGAAGGTGAACGCGGCGATCACGCCGCCGACCAGGATCCCCATGCCGACGAACAGGTTGTTCTCGCCGGACAGGAAGACCTGGGGGACGAAGTTCTCCCAGGTCGGCACCGGGCTGTGGAAGAACAGGGCGAAGACCACGAGGGCGGAGAGCATCCAGGCCAGCAGGACCAGCACCAGGACCACGGCCATGGCCCCCAGCTGGACCTCGTTGCGCCGCCAGGCTTGCAGCGCCTGGCAGAACTGGACCTCTTTACCCTCTTCCAGATTCTCGCTGATCTGGTAGAGACCGATGCCCAATAGGGGGGCCACCAGGAAGAAGCCGGCCGCCAGGGACGGCACGATGAAGAAGAGCCCCTCCGAGAGAAGTCCCAGGGTCATCAGCACGCTCACCAGCGCGAAGAAGGCCCCATAGGCAAGGCTGTATCTGGGCGCCCGCTTGAGGTCGCTCCAGCCCTTCGAGATCCATTCCCAGGGCTGCTCGAGACTCACCTCGTTCACACGGGGGACGGGCTTGCGGTCGGTTTGGGTGATTGCGGCGGTTGCCATGGTCGATTCCTCCAAGTTGGTTCTAGTCAGGATTGGTGGTTAGCCGCGATGGTCAGAAAGTCTGAGGCTATTCCGACTGCGTTTTGTGGTGCGCTGAAGATCGCGGTCAGTCGACCCTCAGGATCTAGGAGAAGAATGGAGGCGGAGTGGTCCATCAGGTAGCCCATGGCCGAGTCCTGGACCACCACGCGGGTATACAACAGGCCCAGTTGGGCGGTCAGTGCCCGCAGCTGCGCCTCCTCCCCGGTGGCCCCGAGAAACTCCGGATCCGCGTAACGCACGTACTGGGCGAGGCGCTCCGGGGTGTCCCGCTCGGGGTCCACGGAAACGAACAGGAACCGGGGCCGCGCATCCACCCGCCGATCGGGGGCGGCCTGCTCGATCTGGCGGTCGACGGCACCGAAGGTCGCGAGCGTCATGGGGCAGACGTCTGGACAATGGATGTAGCCGATGGAGAGGAAGGTCCAGTCACCCTTCAGGTCCGCCAGGGTGAAGGGGCGTCCGTCCTGATCCGTCAGAGTGAAGTCCGCCAGGGGCTTGGGATGGGTGAGCAGGGTCCCTTCCTCGAGCGTGACCGACAAGGGACGGGTAAAGGCCTGGAAGGTGCTCGCACCGAGCCACAGCCCAACGGCGAAGGTCACCCCGACGATGATGAGGACGACCAGGAGGGTCAGGCCCTGCTCCCCCTTGTTGACAGGCCGTTCGATAGAGGTCTCCACGGTCACGATCGACACTCCCTGAGTTGCTGAGGACGAGAATCCAGCGGATTGGCGGCCGCCCCCACGGCCCGGGCGATCGGCACCGGCCGCAGGCGATGGACCAGCGTAAGCAGGGCCAAGAGTACCAGCGCCGCGCCGCCCGTGTGGGCGACCGCCACCGGTAGGGGCAGGTGCCCCACCACGTTCGCGATGCCGAGCCCCACCTGAAGCAATAGGGCCGCCCCCAGGGCCAGACCCGATCCCCGCTCGATCCCGCCGTCACCCCGCCGCACGGTGAGGATCGCCAGCGCGCCCAGGGCGAGCAGCACCACCAGGGCCCCGAGCCGATGGGTGAGGTGAATGGCGGTTCGCGCGGCGCTGTCCAGGTGACCGAACTCGTAGTCCGGACCGAGCGGGCGCCACAGGGCGAACCCCTCGGCGAAGTCCGTCGCGGGCCACCATCGGCCGCCGTAGCAGGTGGGAAACTCGATGCAGGCCGCGGCCGCATAATGGGTGCTGGTCCAGCCCCCCAGGAGGATCTGCCCGCACAGGAGGACGAGCCCGGCCCAGGCCCAGGGTCGCAGACCGGCAACGCCGGCGGAGGGCCCCGGGGTGGCCGGGCCGGTGCGCAGGGCCAGCCACCAGAGGAGCCCCAGGGTGGCCATCCCCCCGGCCAGGTGCGCGGTGACGATGGTCGGGTTGACCCGCAGGGTCACGGTCCACATGCCCAGCAGGCCCTGAAAGACCACCAGCCCCACCAGAACCAGCGGAAGGACCAAAGGCAAGCCAGCTCGACGCCCTCTCCACGCGGCCAGGGCCAGGACCAGGATGGCCAGACCCAGCGCGCTCGCGAGATAGCGGTGCACCATCTCCTTCCAGGCCTTGTGGGCCTCCACCGGGCGATCGGGATAGGCGGCGTTCGCCTGGGCCACCGCCTCCGGGCGACTTGGGGCCACCAGGCGCCCGTAGCAGCCGGGCCAGTCCGGGCAGCCGAGACCGGCGTCGCTCAGCCTGACATAGGCCCCCAGCAGGATGACCGCGAGGGCCAGCAGTGCCGTGGCGATGGCCAGCTTGGAAAAGGTGCGTCGCTTCAAGACGGGCGCATCCCTAGAATGGCGGCCAAACCAAGATCGAGGCGACTCCAGTGCAGACACCCGTTGCAGCGAAGACCAACCCGGGGGCCACCATCCTGCCGGACGACGGGCGGCGCCGTCTCGCGAGCGCCTGGCTGGCCCTGGGGGTCACGGCCCTGGCGCTGGCGGGGATCTTCGCCCTGCTCCTGGTGGCGGCCCGGGCGCCGGGGACCGGCAACCTGTTCCCGACCCAGGACTTCTTCCGCGTCGCCCTGATCGTACACGTGGACCAGTCGGTGCTGATCTGGTTCCTGGCCTTCGGCGGGGTGCTTTGGACCCTGGCCGCCCGGCCGGTGCGCGGGCTGTCCTGGACGGCCTTCTGGGTGGCCGCGGCGGGCTGCCTCATGATGGCCGCCTCCCCGTTCCTGGGCGCGGCGGACCCGCTCCTGAACAACTATGTGCCGGTGCTCCATCACCCCCTGTTCCTCACGGCCCTGTCCATCTTCGCCCTGGGCATTCTGATTCAGCTCATCGCTTATCTTACACGCTTCGGGGCCGAGCTGCGTTGGGGGGATCCCATCGGGGTGGGCACCCTCACCGCTGCCCTGGCCGCCCTGGCGGCGGCGTTCTCCCTCGCCTGGACCTGGACGGAGTTGCCTCCGGTCTGGGAGGGCAAGGCCTACTACGAGTACCTCTTCTGGGGCCCGGGCCACGCCCTCCAGTTCACCTACACCCAGATCCTGCTGGTGACCTGGATCTGGCTGGTGCGGGCCCAGGGCCGGGACCTGCCCCTGGGGGACCGCACCCTGTCCGCGCTCCTGGTGCTGGGGGTCCTCCCCCTGCTCCTGGTACCGGTGATCCATGCCATGTACGCCCCCGACTCCGCGGAGACCCGCCTCGCCTTCACCCGCCTGATGCAGTGGGGCAACGGACTGGCCGCCGTGCCCATCGGACTCGCGGTGCTGGTGGCCCTGGTGCGCGGTCCGGCGGGGCCCGCCGATCCGAAGACCGTACCCCTCCGACGGGCGCTGACCGCCTCCCTGACCCTGTTCGCCGCCGGCGGCATTCTGTCCCTCTTGATCGCGGGCTCGAATACCATCGTCCCGGCTCACTATCACGGGTCCATCGTGGGGGTCACCCTGGCCCTGATGGGGCTCACCTACCATCTGCTCCCCCGCCTCGGATTCGGGGCACCGGCCGGCAGGACGGCACGGATGCAGCCCTGGATCTATGGGGGCGGACAGCTGCTGCACATCGGCGGACTCGCGCTCTCGGGTGCGCTCGGCATCCAGCGCAAGACCGCGGGGGCCGCCCAGGGCCTGGACAGTCTTGCCGCCAAGCTGTCCATGGGGGTCATGGGGATCGGCGGGCTGCTGGCGGTGATCGGGGGCATCCTGTTCGTGCTGGTGGTGATCGGGGCCTTCAGCCGCCGCGCGGCCTGATACGCTCAGCGGCCCTGAACCGGCGAGCGCCACGCCTACCGGCCGCGCCCGCGTCCACACCGGATGGAGCCCCGAGCTCAAGCGCCTCAGCCCTCGAGACCCACCAGCCGGCCGACTGGCATCAGGTAGTGGTCCGCCAGCAGAAAGGCGAACAACAGGGTCAGATAGAGGATGGAATAACCGAAGGTGCGCATGGCATGGCCATCCCCTTCCTCGCGATACAAACGCCAGGCGTGCCGGACGAAGACCGCCCCCAGCCACAGGGCGCCGGCCAGATAGAGATAGCCGCTCATGTGGGCCTTGAACGGCATCAGCGACACCACGAACAGCAGCAGCGTATAGATCAGGACCTGGGTCTTGGTGAAGGCCACCCCATGGGTCACCGGGAGCATGGGGATGCCGGCGCGGGCGTACTCGTCGCGGCGCTTGATGGCCAGGGACCAGAAGTGGGGCGGCGTCCACACGAAGATCAGGAGCACCAGGAGCAGGGGGTCGAGGCTCACCTCGCCAGTCACCGCGGTCCAGCCCAGCAGGGGCGGCAGGGCCCCCGCCAGCCCGCCCCACACGATGTTCTGGGGCGTGCTGCGCTTCAGGTACACGGTGTAGATCACCCCGTAGCCCACGAAGGCGAAGAAGGTCAGACCCGCCGTCAGGGGATTCACCAGGGGGATCAGGATCAGCATCGATAGGGTCAGGAGCGACAGGGCGAACAGCAGGGCGTTGGGGGCCTCCAGATCACCGGTGGGGAGCGGCCGGTTGCGGGTCCGCTCCATGATCGCGTCGATGCGCTGGTCCACCACGTGGTTGATCGCGGCGCCCGCCGCGGCGGCCAGCCCGATGCCCAGCAGACCGAAGACAAGGGTCGGCAGGGGCACGAGCCCGGGGGTCGAGAGGAGCATCCCCACCAGGGCGGTGAACAGGATCAGCACCACCACCTTGGGCTTGGTCAGGTCGTAATAGCGACGCCAGGCCACGCCCAGGGGCGCCGCCGGGACGACCGCTTGCGCCAGGGTTCGGGCCTTGGCGAGGCCGAGGTTAGTTGTGGCCATAGCTCGCACCTTTGATCCAGTTCTTGGAGCCCTTGAGCAGGCGCTCCAGGTCGTTCAGCACGTCATCCGGGGGGGCATCCGCCCCATAGCGCATCATCAGGCGACCCTGGGGGTCCAGGATGTAGACGCGGCCGAGGCCCTCGGGTCCTGATTCCAGGGCGTCGAGCAGGGACCCCAGTCCCGCCTCGTCGGTCCGCGCGACCCCCATGCCCTCGAAGGCCCCCGCCATCAGGTCCTCGTCCATCGGGGCGGTCGGGGCGCCGATCAGCAGCAGCCGCTCCACCAGCTTGCGTCCTTCCCCCAGTCCGAGACGGATCTGGCGGAGCCGGGTCAGGCGATCGACGCAGGACTGATCACAGGCCCCGCCAGCCAGATAGACCAGGGTCCAGGCACCGTGGAGGGAGGCGGGGTCGAAGGGCTCGCCCCCGGGCGTGCTCAGTGCCAGCCCCTGCGGCAGGGAGACTGGGGGATGGAGGATCTCGCCCCGGTTGCTGCGCGTCTCCGG